>LAZR01000011.1_pt1 | contig 353504 bp, 316 predicted proteins | sample 329461 | NCBI WGS metagenome assembly LAZR01 (sample SAMN03002196, study PRJNA259156) | marine sediment metagenome | biome: sea floor; feature: Hydrothermal impacted sediments; material: marine sediment; isolation source: Loki non-amplified sample from Loki's castle hydrothermal vent sediment ... | reverse complement strand
ACCGTTATTTTCAAAGTAATTTATTCCTTCTTACGTTTCTCAAATTTTATAGTTAGCTTGTATCTTGAGCGCAGCTTTTTGTAAACTGAATCAGTTAAGAAACCGGCTATAGATAAAGCCACCAAAAAGTATAAGGCTGTTCTATAAGGAAAAGCATAAAAAATTAGTTGCTTCTTACCGTACCTCTGTTGTTTAGAGCCCCACCAGACCGTGGCTGTTGCCGTGTATTTGCCAAAAAGTGACTTTCTTTTAAAAACTGCCTCTTGCAGTCTTTTTGATTGACGCAAAACAATCCACTTGCGGATAGGGATTTTAGCTGTAATTTTACCTCTCATGTTCCTTATAATAATTTTGCCGCGGGGTTTTATAATAACATTTCCCTTATTAGAAACCGCATAGAACACTCTTGTACCATCGTACTTCTTTAAACTTTGAAGATTAGCATCTGACAACGCTGCGTTTGGTATCCCTAAATTACGTGCTAATAATTGCACATGAGAAACCATATTTCCTTCTGCCACCGTGGCAATACCTGCAACCGGTTTTAAATCTGAAGGTGAACGTTGAAAAACATAAATTTTATCGGCAGATACTTCTACATCTTCAGATGAGCCATCTACTACAACTAATTCACCATAAGCATACCCAGGATTTAAGCCCCTAAATGTACTCTGGTTAGCAACATCCATAACTTTATTCGTTAGTGCAGATTCTTTTGCAATAAAATCACCCAATTCGCCAACACTTTGCCCTAAATGCAATGCTACAGAGCCTCTAATTCTATCATCTATAAAAGTATATGCCTTAGGCTCAAATGCGGTATATACATTTACCACCTCTTGGTAATTAGCCTTTACCATTGCAGCACTCCATTCTACCGCTGCTCTTGCAGTTTCCAATACTTGTGTCAATTCTGCTAAGCTTAAGTCATCTTGATTAAACTTACTTAATGTACCAGAAATTTGCTCCCATTCCCACAACTCTAAATATCCAGCCCCAACTGATGCCGTTGTTAAAGCACATATTTTCTCTAATTGTCCACTAACAGTCGTAGCCTCCCAATTAGGTGCATTTTGAAATAGAAGTTCTTCTAATTTCAATGATATATCTAGTAGCTGTAAGCGTGCCAATGGTCGCTTTTCGGCTAATAATTCTTCGCGAATATCGACTAGTAATAATGCGGCTTCGGTTACAATATAACTAGGCTTGTCATTTGCCTCCTTACTATTTACAAAAGCTTGCACTTTATCACCAAGAGAAGTTCCCTTAATCAATTTTGACTTATTCAATAACGCCTGTACATCTACCGGTTTAAAGAAAACTTGCATGGTGCTTACCAAGCCATCTAACTTCTTATTTAAATCTGTAGTTAACGACTTCTGATTTTTTGATTTGAAATCGATTACTTTTTGAATATCCAATTTTTCTGGCTGACTATGAATTTTAGTTCTCAAGTCCATAAACGGAGTATACAAATCGGAAATCACTTTAGACTCACTTCGCATTAACTGCGCAACGTTATCATCACCGTTATGAGGAATATCTTTTAACGACTGCCTAATTAGATAGAAATTATCGGCAACGATGGCATCTTGCGATAATATAGCTTTAAAGAAAGCTATACCCCACGCTTCTTCATCTTCCACTTGAACAGAACCTCTATAATACTGCCCTTTCTTATTTATCCAACCATCATCTACTAATCGTAAATACTTATCTAATTGATATTGTTTTAAACGAGAATGATTGTTGTTGTTATCCCATAATTCATCAACATTGGTATATGCCAATATCTGCCCTAAGTAAACATGATTGCTCTTCCCCAAGGCTATCACTTCATCTTTATAGCGCGCGTGTTGCACACCTGGCCCTATATTGTCTGGACAAGGATCTTTAGGCTGGCGTACGCTACCATCGGTACAGAACCAACGTATGTCTTTATACGGTCCTCTAATATCATTCTTATATGTATAAATTAAATTTTGAACCTTGTCTGGTGAGATTTGAGCCTGTGAATAACTTAAGTGCGCTATTCCAAAAGAAACAAGTATAAACAGAACAAGTGCCTTAGGTAAATTATAGTTTTTCAATGGAGTGGTATTGATTAATTAGGTAAAGGTAGTATCTAATTATGCTACTTTATAGTCTAAACATAAATTATTTTATTGCAATAAATCAAAAATAGCCTACTGGTTTACAGTTATTTAAGATTTAAAAAATGTATCATAATAAAATGATAAATTTAATCGTTATTCAACTAATTAGATTTCATTTGTAACAACTTTTCAAGTCTAAAAAACAGGTTTGAAAATCGAGCAAAAAAAATCGAAAATTAACTAAACAAGCAAAAAATGAAATCACTTTTAATAGTATTGTTCGTAACAGTTTCTTCGTTTACAACATTTGGTCAAGACACTAGTACCATGAATGCAACTTATGAAGGCTACAGTAATGGCGTTTATTCTTTTACAGATGATGAAGGCGAAACAGTAGAATTCAACAACGTTACCAACGCAGTAAGTAACAAGTACGATTTAACTAGTCAAAAATTTGTTGGTAGACAGTTTTCTATCACTTTTACAGTAGACTCTGAATTGGATGAAGACGATGAAGAAATTCAAGTTAGCACAATTGTAGAACTGCTAATGCCAGAATAAATAATCTAAAGGACCTGTTTAGGTCCTTTTTTTATGTCCTATTTTAGCAAAAGATTAGAGAAGTAAAACACACATAAAAATCTCACTTCAAAGAGCCGATTCTTTTTCGTTTCTTTGTAATTCATAACAAAAAAATAAAATGACTTTACTTGGTATTGATGTTGGTGGTTCTGGAATTAAAGGAGCTTTAGTTAATTCTGAAACTGGAGAAATGATCTCTGAGCGCTTTAGAATACCCACTCCCACTCCTAGAACACCAGAAGCAATGACCGATGTAATTGCTGAAATTGTAGCTCATTTTGACTACAAAGGTAAAGTTGGTTGTGGTTTTCCTACGATAATAAAAAATGGTGTTTGCAAAGCTACCGGCAATCTTCATAAAAGCTGGTTAGGTGTAAACGTTGAAAAATTATTGGAGAAAAAGACCGGTTTAGATTTTACAGTAATCAATGATGCCGATGCTGCTGGTTATGCCACAATGAATTATGGTATCGGTAAAAATGAAAAAGGTCTTGTTATTATGATTACCATAGGTACCGGTTTAGGCAGTGGTGCATTTTTAGATGGCAGGCTAATTCCTAATTTTGAATTGGGTCAAATACCTTATAAAAAATATTCCAAGATTGAAAAATGGGCAGCCGGTTCAGCTAAAGACAAAGAAGGTCTTTCATACAGCAAATGGGGTAAAAGATTCAATACCTTTTTAGAATATGTAGAGCTGATTGTTTCTCCAGATTTAATTATTCTTGGTGGTGGAGCGTCTAAAGATTTTAATGAATTTAAATCTAAAATTAAAATAGATACTAAGGTTATAGCAGCAGAACTTCAAAACCATGCTGGAATAATTGGTGCAGCGGTAGCTTCGCAACATAAAGGAGAATAAGATAAAATAATTTTATAAAAAAATCCCAAAGATATCTTTGGGATTTTTTTATGTCCAACATGTTGAATTAATTATTCAAGAATCTTAGCACCTTCAGGAGCATCAAAAAAGTCTTTTGACAATTCCTTTTCAAAGGATACATCGGTGAAATCAATTTTGGTAATATAATCTCCAGGTTGATTGTCTTTTACTGTCCAATAGGTTTTGAAGCCACCTGGCATTGTAATACCATCTACAACTTGTTCCCCAACGAATTCAGTAAATTTTTCTGGTGCATGTCCGCCATCTTTAAAATATTGAGGGTAAGAAACTATATATCTCATAACCGCCAATTTATTAGATTCTTTATTTACATATAAAATGTAATAATCATCTGGTGCATCGCCAGTTTCAGCATCGAAAGTTACTTTGACTACATTGTAATCTTTCTCTTTATAAGTTGTCGGCTCCAACAACGCTAAGTTTACCCCTTCCCCGCTCAAAACAAACGGATGACCAACAAACCATAATGGTGTTAGCGCCCAGAATTTAGTATCATATGCAAATGCAGTACTATCTTTAGCTTTTACCCAAGCTTGTTCACCTGTCCACCCAAATTTGGCAGTGCTATCCGTAGCGCTTGTATGCAAAGATTTGTTGCTCCACGTATCTACAGTTTGGTAACTATCTCTGGCTGTTTTACCATTTAAAGGCTGATAATTGAAACGAAATGAAATTGGACCATTAGCATACCAAGTATCCAATCCGCCATGGGCTTCCATTGCATTCCATATTACTTTTCCTGCTTCAGAGCTATTTAATCTTTCTTTAGTTTTTGCTACTCGTGAATTAACCCATGATTCTGGGATGGAGATAACATCAGTTTCAGTTACCGCTAAATCGGTAGCACTATTAACAGATTTAGGAGTTTCTTTGCAGGATATAATAATTGCAAATACTGATAAAAGTGAAAATTTGTAAAGTAATTTCATAGTTGTGTGCCGTTTAATTTATTTACCTAGTTGAGATCAGACGGCTTTATGATCCAAACTAGCAGTTTTACGTTCCTCATAATTCTGTGCCACCCGCTTATCTAATTCTTCAGGAGCTTCAAAATTTAAAGTATTTTCTTTCAGTCGGTCATCACCGCCAAAAATAACTTGAATTTCTTTATTAAATAAACCTTCTAACGATCGTTGTGCTACATAATCTGGGGCATCCATTTTTCTGCTTTTAAATTTCTGCATCATTTCTGTATCGGTAGCGGTTGGAAAAGCACACGTAACCGAAATTTTAAAAGGAGCCAATTCTCGTCTCATAGAATCTGAAAACTGACGTACGGCAGCTTTTGTACTACCGTATACTGCATAGAAAGGCATTCCTATCAATCCTAACCCGGATGAAATATTTAAGATATAAGCATCTTCTGAGAATTTTAAAAGAGGTATGCAATATTTGGTCATTAACATTACCGCAGTAAAGTTAATGGCTACTTGATCATATAAGTCTTCATCTTGTATGTCCTCTAAAGGACCTGCAACTACAATTCCCGCATTATTGATTAGTATATCTAAATGCCCCCATTTATCTTCTATACGCGCCGCAGCATCTCTTAATACTTGAATATTTGCTATATCACCAGTTATTCTAATAAAATTGACATCAGTAAATTCCTCTGATAATTGTTTTAGATTTTTCTTGTCACGAGCAATAACGGCAATATTGGTTACCCCCTTTTCAATAAGATGTTGAACCATGCATTTACCAATGCCACGAGTACCTCCTGTAATAAGTACATTTTTACCTTTTAATTGCATACTGTTTTTGGTTTGAGTTGAATTTAAATCGCACTTTAAATTAGATAAAAATCTATGCAGAAACGAAGAAAAACGAACGATGCTATCATTATTAAGAAAGTAAGAAAATATGTCTTAAATTTTTACATTTTTCTTAATTCAACAGCTCTAAATCTCATTAAATCAGCTTAGTAATAATCCCAATTAACAAATTACACAACTCAACCAAAATTCTACAACAAAAAAAGCCACCTATTAGGTGGCTTTTTTTATATAAAGTAAAAAAAAGTCCCTTAAAAAAGGGACTTTACTATTTATGCTATTTTATTACGTTTACGGTCATTTTCCGTTAAGTAAATTTTACGAAGACGCAAATGCTTTGGAGTAACCTCTACATATTCATCTTTCTGAATATATTCTAAAGCTTCTTCTAATGAAAACTTAATTGCAGGAACAATCTTAGCTTTATCATCCGCTCCAGAAGAACGAACGTTAGACATTTTTTTAGTTTTTGTAATGTTAACGGTCATATCATCTCCACGAGAGTTTTCACCGATAACTTGACCTTCGTAAATATCCTCACCTGGATCAACGAAAAACTTACCACGATCTTGTAATTTATCAATAGAATAAGGAATAGCTTTTCCTCTTTCCATAGAAACTAAAGAACCATTTTGACGTTGAGGAATATCCCCTTTCATTGGTTGATACTCTAAGAAACGGTGTGCCATAATAGCCTCACCAGCAGTTGCAGTCAATAATTGGTTACGAAGACCGATGATACCACGTGATGGAATTTGAAATTCACATAACATACGGTTACCTTTTGCTTCCATCTTAGTCATCTCACCTTTACGGATAGATACCATTTCAACAGCTCTACCAGAAACTTCTTCAGGTAAATCAATTGTTAAATGCTCGATAGGCTCACATTTTACACCATCAATTTCTTTGATGATTACTTGTGGCTGACCAATTTGCATTTCATAACCTTCGCGTCTCATTGTTTCAATAAGTACTGAAAGGTGTAATACACCACGACCAAATACTAAAAACTTATCAGCACTGTCAGTTGGGTTTACACGTAGAGCAAGGTTCTTTTCTAATTCTCTCGCCAAACGATCTTTAATATGTCTAGACGTAACGAATTTACCATCTTGACCAAAGAATGGGCTATCGTTAATCGTGAACAACATACTCATTGTAGGCTCATCAATTGTAATAGTTTTTAATGCTTCAGGATTTTCTAAATCGGCAACAGTATCACCAATTTCAAAACCTTCAACACCAACTAAGGCACAAATATCACCAGTTTCAACTTCTTCTACCTTTTTACGACCTAAACCTTCGAATACATACAATTCTTTGATTTTAGATTTAACGATAGAACCGTCTCTTTTTACCAAAGATATTGCTTGACCTTCTTTTAAAGACCCTCTTTGTAATCTACCGATAGCAATTCTACCTGTAAATGAAGAGAAATCTAAAGAGGTAATTAACATTTGAGTATTTCCTTCTTTTGGTTCAAAAACAGGAATATGCTCAATAACCATATCTAATAACGGCTCAATGTTAGTTGTTTCATTTTTCCAATCGTCACTCATCCAGTTGTTCTTTGCAGAACCATAAACTGTAGGGAAATCTAACTGCCATTCTTCAGCACCTAGTTCGAACATTAGATCAAAAACTTTTTCGTGTACTTCTTCTGGAGTACAGTTTTCTTTATCAACTTTATTAATAACCAAACAAGGCTTTAATCCTAAATCAATCGCTTTTTGTAATACAAAACGAGTCTGTGGCATTGGTCCTTCAAAAGCATCTACCAACAACAAAACACCATCAGCCATGTTCAATACGCGCTCTACTTCACCACCAAAATCGGCGTGACCAGGAGTATCGATAATATTTATCTTAGTGTCCTTATATATAACGGAAACGTTCTTGGAAGTAATGGTAATACCACGTTCTCTTTCCAAGTCATTATTATCCAAAATTAAATCACCTGTATTCTCGTTTTCACGAAACAAGCTACAGTGGTACATTATTTTGTCTACCAAGGTGGTCTTACCGTGGTCAACGTGCGCAATGATCGCAATATTCTTTGTAGTGGACATAAGGTCTATTTTAAGCGTGCAAAGATACTTTAAATATTAATAGCTGCACTTAATCTTTTGTTATTTTTATCTTATTGATTTTGAGAGAGTTCCCTTAAGCGATGGCTACTTTTTTCTACCACCAATTACCCAACCAAGTCTAGCATCTATTAATATACCCACATTTGTATCAAATTGGTTAACAAAAATACCAGGTCCAAAGGCTAAACCAAAATAGAACCCTTTTTTGTAAGTACGCTGTAAACCATACACTAACGCAGTATTATAGTAGTAATCTGAAGCATATTCTAAGTTACCGATTATTGGAGTCCCAAATTGCATTTGATTTAAAAATGAAATGTAATTACCTGTATTACCAGATATGTTCTTACCTTTTTTAAGCCTTCTATCAAAATTGATATACTGCCTAAAATCTGCAGCTAAGCCAGGAAAAAGTCCAAAATTGGTATCTCTACCGGACCCTCCGTTCAGCGCAAAACCTAAAAAACCTTCTAAATTCAACGTAGTTTTAGAGCCAACGCCTAACTCGTAAGATACACCGGGCGCCAATGCGTTGATTTTAAAAAGCCCGTCTTCAACCAATTTATTTGATTGCGCGTTGATGCAAAATGCAAACATTACAATTACCGTAAAACAGATAAGTTTTTTCATATTTTTTGATTGGTTTAAATTATGAGGAGGTATATCAAATATTAGACCACATTAATCGAAAGTTGGTTTTGTGGATTTTCTTTTTGTTGCTACCCAACCGAGTGTAAAATTGACCATAAAGCCATGACCATTGTCCAAACCATCTCCTCTAAAATAGCCATACCCTACTTCTGCATTTATATTAAAGCCCTTTCTATTGGTACGTTGTATACCATAAACTCCACCATAGAAAGCAAAGGCATAATTACTATTTCCATCAGAAATATTATCAGCAAACTGTACGGGTTCCCAAAATATGCTACGAGCAGGCGCAATATAATTTGCAGAATTACCTACCACATTTTTATTGATATCTAAGCGTTCTTGAAAATTATGATAATATCGAATTCTCGTATGCCAAGCAAAACCCAAAGCATAGCCTTCTTGGTAATTAGCAAAAGCGGGTGAAAAACTTGTGGAAACACTAACATTTTTAAATAAGCCTAACTCATATCGAATACCGGGACCTAGTAGATTAATAGTAAATTGATGTCGCTCTAAATTAATAAGTCCGTTTCCTTTTTCTGAGAAATCCTGAATTTGAGATTGAGCAAGTTGTGCAGTTAAAAATACAAGAATGAGCGAAATTTTTTTCATGTGGTTAGATTGATGTTGTTTTTAAAACTAAAGTTTTAAAAAAACGTAACCACCTGATTTAATGAAATATTAAGAAAATACTCACTAATTTACCTTCCAACACACCAGCGTTTTTCACTGATTATAAAGCCAATACTTAAATTGGCTACTGGGTAAATACCTCCTTCAAATTGTCCGTCATAATACGCCGCACCTACATCAACAGAAAAATTAAATCCAGAATCATAACTTCGCTGAATACCGGTTACCAAACCTGCATAACCAAAGGCACCTTTTACGTCCTCATTACCAATTGTACGTGAACCCGGAAAAAATACAGCAACCGCAGGTGCAACATAATTGGCAGAATTACCGTAGATCTGTTTTCTATTTCGTTGTCGTTTCTCAAAGTTATAATAATATCTGTATTGCCCTGCAATGGCAGGAAAAACTCCTAACTCGCTATACACATCTGGTAATAATGGATCTAACGCAACCTGAATGCCTACTTTAAGGTCAAAAGTAGTATTAGCACCTAAGGCCATTTCATACTCCAAACCAGGATTGATCAAATTGATTTTTACCTGTCTCAATTCACAATTCTTACCAAATTGAGCACTGCCTTTACAAGCAAATAAGGCAACTAAAATTATGGGTAGGTAGTTCTTGAAATTCATTTCGATCTGGGTTTTCGACAATCTTATCCTAATAGAACAGTAAGCTTCTTAAAATAGTATCTTTGTTTAAAAATATTCGACGAATGAACTTATCTCTAATACCCCAAATAAAACACACAGACGGTAATAATTTCTTTCTTCTTTCTGGTCCTTGTGCCATTGAAGGTGAAGACATGGCAATGCGTATTGCAGAGCATATTGTAACCATAACCGATGAGCTTAAAATTCCTTATGTTTTTAAGGGGAGTTTTAAGAAAGCAAATCGTAGTAGGTTGGATTCGTTTACGGGTATAGGTGATGAAAAGGCATTGAAAATACTAAGAAAAGTATCTGAAACATTTAAAATACCTACCGTAACCGATATACATACAGAACAAGATGCAGCTATGGCCGCTGAGTATGTAGATGTACTTCAAATTCCTGCATTTTTAGCACGCCAAACAGATTTAGTGGTTGCTGCTGCTGAAACAGGAAAAACGGTAAATATTAAAAAAGGGCAATTTATGAGTCCAGAGAGCATGAAACATGCTGTAAACAAAGTAACCGAAACTGGAAACGAACAAGCTATTATCACCGATCGTGGTACTATGTTCGGTTACCAAGATATGATCGTGGATTTTAGAGGTGTACCAACTATGAAACAATATGCTCCTGTTGTTCTTGATGTCACCCATTCATTACAACAACCTAATCAATCCTCTGGTGTAACTGGTGGTAGACCTGCTTTGATTGGTACTATGGCACGTGCCGGAATTGCTGCAGGTGTAGACGGACTTTTTATAGAAACTCATTTTGATTGTGCGAATGCAAAAAGTGACGGAGCCAATATGTTAGATTTGGCTTTAATGAAGAAGTTATTGACAGATTTAGTAGCTTTAAGAACTGTCGTAAATCAATTTTAATTCATAAGTCTTCTCGTTTGTAAAATCCGTTTTGACGAACAGAATATGCATCTTTTAAAACATCAATAAGAATAGTGTTATCAACCTCATCTAAGGTCGTATAACGTAATGAACGTACTACTTTTCTATTTTCAGAAATTAGTACGTTCAAATGTTTTGTAAGGTGCGCAGAATTCCAAAAGGCAATATCGACAAACTTCTTTTTATGCGAAGCATTTAAATAACAGATAGGAGATTTACCAATATAAAAGCAGGGAATATTCCATTTAAATTTCAACTCCACCTCTGGTAAAGTACTTTCGATTATCATTTGCAAATGCATTAATATACCCTTGTAAGGTTCTGGCTGATTGAAAATATAGTTTTCTGCTGGTTTCATGAAAGCGTTAAATTGAGTTAGGATAAAATACAAATACATTTACAGAATCGCATTCAAATATATAATTTTGACCTTTTCAAAAATCACCCATGTTTAAAAAAATCAGTTTTACTTTATTGTTTGCTATGCTGTTAATAGCGGGCAGGACCGGTTTCTCACAAGATAGCGAAGATGATAATTGGTATTTTAACAATAGTAAAAGCTTAAGTGAATTATGGGAATTAGATGATGAGCACCACCGTGGTACTTTCATCCTTACCTCTTATAAGCCTATTTATTTAACGGTAGCCAAGTATTCCACAAACCCCAACGAATTTCCACAAGCTGAAAACTCTGATAAGGTTTTAGATGAACCCTTAAGTTTAAATGATGTTGAAGCAAAATTTCAAGTTAGCCTAAAAACCAAAATTTTCCATAATATGTTTGATGGTCATATGGATTTATGGATGGGTTATTCGCAGACCGCTTACTGGCAAATATATAATACAGAGAGTTCAAGACCTTTTCGAGAACTCAATTACAAACCAGAAATCATTGCTAATTTTCCAATCAAATTTCCTATTCTAGGGTTTGAAGCAAAAATGGTAGGTGTTTCATTGATACACGAATCTAACGGACAATCTGATCCTATTTCCAGAAGCTGGAACCGTATTGCTTTTCATGCCGGTTTTGAGCGTGGAAACTGGCAGGTAATGCTTAAACCTTGGTTACGAGTAGGAAGTAAATTAGATGATAACGAGAATATTTCTGACTATATAGGAAGAGGCGAAGCCGATGTAACGTATGACTGGGGTAGACAGCGATTTAGAGCAATTGCTAGACATTCTTTAAACCTAGGGGATAAAAGCCGTGGCAGTTTACAATTAAACTGGTCTTTTCCTATTTATGAAAACTTCAACGGGCATTTTCAATTATTTGATGGTTATGGAGAAACACTTATTGATTACAACCACAGACAGACCACTTTTGGTATAGGAGTGTCTTTGATAAATTAACAATTTCATAAAATTGGTTAATCCATTTTAAACCAAAAAACACCTTGATTTTCATACATTTGGATAAATAACCAACCCATGAAAACTCGACTTGCCTTTCTGTATTTCTTATTCATTTCCTTTTCTATTCTAGCACAAGAGCATAAGCATAGCAGCTCAAGACCTCTAAATTTTCCAGACATACCAGGGTATAAAAGTCTAAAAACAGATTTACATATTCACACTGTTTTCTCAGATGGATACGTTTGGCCCAATATTAGAGTGATGGAAGCACTTCGAGATAACTTGGATGCTATTTCATTAACCGAGCATTTAGAGTATCAACCACACTTAACTGATATACCGCATCCAGACAGAAATCGCTCTTATAATATTGCCATGGCAGAAGCTAAGGAACATGATCTAATGATTGTTCATGGTTCTGAAATTACGAGAAGCGAACCTATGGGTCATAATAATGCAGTGTTTATAGAGGATGCAAATCCTATTTTACAAGACAAAGCAGAAGATGCTTTTAAGGAAGCCAAAAAACAAGGTGCATTCGTATTTTGGAACCACCCGGCATGGTATAACCAATCTCCAAAAGGAAATCCTATATTCAGCGACTTTCAAAAAGAACGTATAAGAAAAGGGGAATTACACGGAATAGAAGTAATCAATTCTGTGGATTATGCTCAAGAATCATTAGCCTTAGCTTTAGAACATAATCTAACCATTATGGGTACCAGTGACATTCACGGACTCATCGATTGGGATTATACGGAAAAAGGTAACCAACGACCAATTACGCTGGTATTTGCAAAGGAAAAAAGCATAGAAAGCATGCAAGAAGCGCTGTTTGCAGGAAGAACAGTTGCAGTGTACAATGGCTTATTGGTCGGCAAAGAAGAATTTTTAATTCCGCTTTTAGAGAAAAGTCTAGTAATAGAAAAAGCCAGGTATGCTAATAATACGCAAGTGCTACTTTTAGAAGTAAAAAATATTACCAGTAGCGACCTCCTTTTTGAAAATGAATCTGAATACACATTTTACGACAGCTCGCCTGTTTTTGAAATCAAAGCGGGTGAAACAAAAAAACTATCTCTTAAAACATTAGAAAATAAGAGTGAGGTTATATTAAAACTAAAAGCTCTAGGTTGTTTTACAGCACCAAAACAACAACCAATAATTTCATATAAAATTACGATTAAGTAGTAATTATCATTTTTTTCAAAAATTATAGTGCAGAAGAACATATTTAATTTAACTTTGTATTTCAAAGTACTTTAATATGGAGGCGAACAAGTATCTAAACGATATTACCGAAATCAAAAATATAATGAACCGATCTTCACGGTTTATTTCTTTAAGTGGCCTATCTGGTATTCTAGCTGGCGTATATGCCTTAATAGGCGCAGGATTAGCATACGCTAGGTTAACAAGTTTTTCTACCAGCAATTACGATGGTCTTTCTGGTAGAAGCACTTCTCTCTGGGGAACTGATGTGGTTAAAGATTTAACGATAATAGCAATTGCTGTTCTAGTTTTAGCAGCAGTTACAGGATTTATAATGACCTTAAGAAAAGCCAAAAAAAGCGGTGAAAAAATATGGGACAACACAAGCAAACGACTGGTTTTTAATTTTCTTATTCCCTTAATAGTCGGTGGCTTATTCTGTCTCGTATTAATTCAACAGGGCATTGCTGGTCTCGTAGCTCCCGCAACACTTATTTTTTACGGTCTTGCATGTGTAAACGCAAGTAAGTACACTATGGGCGATGTACGTTATATGGGTTTAGCTTTTATAGGAATCGGACTAGTTAGTACTCAATTTATAGGATATGGATTGTATTTTTGGGCTTTAGGGTTTGGCGTTTGCCATATTCTATATGGTGCATTAATGTATTATAAGTACGATAGAAATTAAGATTAGCTAGTTATTGATATATGAGTTTAATTGACAACATAAATAAAGCTTTTGACCACCGAATACGATTGGGCATAATGTCTATTCTAATGGTGAACGACTATGCTGATTTTAAAATGCTCAAGGAGCTTTTAGGTGCAACCGATGGAAATCTAGCCAGTCATACCAAAGCGCTTGAAAAGGAAGAATACATAAAAGTAGAAAAGCAATTTATTGGCAGAAAACCGAATACTCGCTATTCTGCAACCCCACTTGGTAAAGCACAGTTTAAGAAGCATATTAATGCTTTAGAAAAACTCATAGGTAAGTAGTATATTTTTTTATCATTTTACTTTGAATTTCAAAGTACTTTTAAAATAAAAATTATGAGAGCAGTAATTTTAGAAAAACTATATGATTGGAGTGTGGCACCCTATCAATATTTCAAGAAAAATGAAGCTTGGCAATATAATGCTGAAGAGTTAAAAGGGTATCCCAAAAATTCCTTAGGGTATCACATGGGCGAATTTCTTATTGCCAACAGCTTTCAGTTGCAAGAAAAACTTGAGAGTCATGATGTATTTCATGTGCTAATTGGAACTGGCATTACTGTTCCAGAAGAAATAAGCATGCAGTTTTATTTATTGGGGAATGGAAAAAGAAGCCTTTACCTATTTACGGTGATTTGCATAGGCACTATTCTTTATCCGGAGTGCTGGAGATATTTTAAATCGAAATACACATTCGGAAAATCGGCATCAGCCTTTCATCAATTAGATTTTCAAAAATTATTGCACCAACCCATCCACCGAATAAAGTCCACATTTTTAATTCCATAAAACTATGATATTAAAACTATCTAAAATTTCAAAAACCTGTAAGACTGTTCACCTTATTCTTGGTTACTATCTATTGTTAATAATCGCAAAAATCAAATTAGCTATAATCAACTAAATACAACATACTATGAATGTTCATATAAAATCACTTTTATCTGCCTTAGCCTTCAGTTTACTATGCTACAGCAAAAGCTTCGGTCTAAATTTATTTCTAGTTTCCATTTTAGTTGTGGTACTTGTTTCTACTCTTAAAGGAACTAGAACCATACCATGGGGCTATGCACTTACCTATATTACAACTTCAATCTTTATACTCATAAACCCAACGGGGTTCACCATATTTGTTCATTTCATGGCATTAATGGTGTTCGTAGGCAAGTCCCTTTCGAGCAAAACCTCTTTATACCTATCCTGGTTACTTGGGTTTACAAATTTACTTGTCGCAGCTATTGCAAATTTCATACAAAGGCAAAATTCAGCAGAAGAAAAAGATATAAAAAAAGAGACTTCTCCAAGATTGCTGAGCCGTTTAAAAGGTGGCTTCTTTGCTGGAATTTTACTCGTTTTATTTGCTATGCTTTATAAAAATGCCAATCCGGTTTTTGAAAACCTTGTAGATCAAATCTCATTTGACTTTATAAGTTTCCCTTGGGTATTCTTTACGTTTCTTGGCTATGTTATATTTCTAAATATTTTACGCCCAATAGACGCACAAGAATTAATAGCGGTTGATGCTTCACAGAAAAATGAATTAGAGACTCCGAACGAAATAGAAATAATTGGACAAAAAAAGAAACTTGAAAGTGAACATACCTTAGGCTCCTTTATTTTTATCGCCCTTAATTTTCTTCTGGTGTTCTTTTTAATTACCGACGGAATTTACCTGTTCCAAAAAACGAATATTTCTAATGCAGAATATTCTGCATCGGTACACCAAGGGGTGTATGCGTTAATGTTCTCTATTGTACTAGCCATTATATTAATTCTATATTTCTTTAGAGGAAACCTCAATTTCTATAAAGAGAATCAGCAAATAAAAACGTTAACCTATGTTTGGATCTCGCTAAACATCTTACTAATCATCTTTACATCTTATAAGAACTTTACGTATGTTGAAGCTTTAGGTCTTACGTACAAACGTATTGGCGTATTCGTATATCTTCTATTGACACTTACAGGCTTAGTAACCGCATACATTAAAGTAGCAGAGGTAAAAAGTTTCATCTATTTAGTACGAACCAATATAGCAACAGTGTTTGCTTTCTTAGTATTAAGTGCTGCTATACCTTGGGATAAAACAATTACGTATTTCAATTTAAGTACACTTGAAAATCCTGATATTAATTATCTAATCGATTTAGGGTATACGAATAGCATTCAGTTATATAAATATGCTAAAGAGAATGATATAAATTATGATCTTAACATTAGTATTCAAGAAAAACATAAAGAATACATAACCCTTCAATCAGAAAAAACATGGCAAGAATATACGTTTGCCCAATTAGTTATAAACGCTAAGTAATGATGGTTTTATTTAAACATAAATGGAACCGTAGAATTATAAGGCTGGTTTCATTTTATTTTCTGTTATCAACCTTAGTAATGTGTATTGCATTAATACCGGAAACCGAGTTCATTATCATTGTTGGTATTATACCATATCATCATTACCTGCACAGCCCTAATTATATTATCAATAAATGTATTAAAGTATTCTAAGGATATACAAGAGCATACGATGGCGCTGATCTTACTAATTATGAATTACCCATTAAGTATACTATACATCTATTTTGCGAACGCTTAAAATTTCAGCACATGAAATTCAAATTCAACCGAATCTATTTTATATATTTTCTAGTCTTATTAGGCATAGAAATCTTGATTGCTATATTCTTAAAATCTGGATTCATTCGACACACTTTCGGAGACTACTTGGTAGTCATTCTTATGTTTTACTTATTTAAATCATTCATAAAAGCAAATGACATTGCCATCGGCATTGTCACTTTACTAATAGCGTATACAATCGAATTTTTACAGCTAACCAATATGTTAAGCTACTTTGGGTTGCAACGTTCTAAATGGGCAAATTTAATATTCGGAAACTATTTTAGTATTCAAGATTTACTTGCATACACTTTAGGTTTACTTACCGTAACTAGCTTAGAAATAAAAAAAAGATTCCAATTAAATTATTCTAAAAAATGAACCTTAAATTTATTCTTTACCGTCAACATAGTCTTGAAGATATGAATAACGTTCTGTCAGCTTCCCGTTTTGCGTCATACGAGCTCTTTCAAGTACACCATCTTTATCTTCGTTAAAAAAGGCAGGAATTACATTTTTAATAAATGCCTCACCAAAACCTTCACTTGCATCTCTAGGTAATTCACACGGTAAATTATCAACAGCCATAACAGCAATTGCTTCTGGTGTTTTGAAATCAATTTCAGACTCCGTTAAAGGATCATATCCATAAATTGGATCAGCTATAGTTGAAGGACGTATCGTAGAAGCAACTGGTCCATCAATATCACAGCTAATATCTGCAACTACACGAATTTTAAAATCTTGATGTTTGGCATCTTCTCTCGTGAATAAATACGGAGAACCTTGACCAAAAAAATGTCCGGCAATATAGAAATCTGTCACCTTTGCAAAACGAAAGAAATTAGATTTATACTCTTCTGGGTTTGCAAAGAAGTTCGCTTTATTACCACGTACACCATCTTTACGTTTATTATACTCAGCAGCGTCTATTTGACAATACACTGGCTCGTTAAATGTTTCTTCTAAATATTCTGCAACAGATACACGTCTCATTCCCATGCCGTCTAGCATTTCCCTAGAACCATTACCTACCCTGCCTCTTCCACTAAGCAGTACTTTTATACTCGGTAATCTTAATTTTTTAAGTTCCGCAATTAATGCTGGTTGGTCAGGCAAATCACTTGCTTTCGGTAAACTGAACAAACCAAATTTGAGTCCGTATGTTCGAAAACCATTATATGCGCCAACAATTCCTGCATATCTACCAAATGCAACTACCCGTTGTTCTAATTTATTTGTGATAACCTCGTGGTCATACATTTCTATATTCCTTTCTAAAATAGCACGCAGTAAATCTCTATTATACGGCTGCTTTTTTATAGTATGCGAAAAGAAGAAATACTTCTTATTAGGAATAAGAGAATCAATAGGCACTTCTTTTACTCCTAAAAGAACATCGCAATTATCCATTTCACTGGCAACTGTAATACCTAATTGCTTATAATCATCATCGGCATAAGCACGAATAGGAGATGGCTCCACAATTAAATGTGCCTTAGAATGAGTTTTTAAGACTTTTTGACATGCTTTTGGAGATAGAACAACCCTCTTGTCTGGTGGATTCTTACGTTCTCTGATAATTCCGAACTTCATATAGGTTTGGTATAAATATTGTACTAAATTATGCAATTAGAAACACTTGGCTTCGGTCAAAATAAAAATTATAGGGGTTCATAAAGTTTTGTTAGCTTTGCTGCCCGCTAATTAATAGTTGAAGTCGATTGAATTGATGCAGCTATTATTTAGAATAGGAAGTTCTTTTACATATTGGGGCCGACCGGTTTTGACAGCGAGACCAGTTGGAATGTAAGCATGTCGAGCGCTGGGAAACAGCTCGTTAATCTCATTTTTCACACTTTTAATTGGCGAAAATAATTACGCTCTTGCCGCTTAATCCGAATTACAGTAGGATTTAGCCTCGTCCCTACTAGGTAGGGAAGCGAGATGTTCCTGAATAGCCCTTGTTGATGGCGATTCTTATAGGAGCACCAGAAAAGTCAACATAAGGGTGTTCGCTTACTTTGGCGACACCACCAAAATCTTAAGAAGATAAGTGTGTATTGGGCGGTTTCTGGTCAGGTACACATCGAAAATTAATCAGATTCTAAACATGTAGAAAGCATTTTAATTGCTTGTTTGGACGAGGGTTCGAATCCCTCCGGCTCCACAAAACAAAACCACCTTAAGGTGGTTTTTTTCGTTATAAGCTTTACACATTTAAACTGCCATCTTACTCATAGAAATTATATCCTTGAGATTTTTTGCTATTAATGGTTTTGAAATAAAGTCACGAACCAATTCATAACTTCTTCCTTTTTCAATTTCTCTACTATCAAAATGAGAGCTGACTATATAAACTATTGGTTTATTCAGAAAAATTAATTTTTGGAATTTATCTAAAAATTCCCATCCATTCATTATCGGCATATTCAAATCCAACAAGATAATATCTGGCATTTGCAGACCTTTAGTTAATTGAGAAGTAAGATTTATCAGCGCCTCTTCTCCATTTTCATAAACTAGAATATTTGCACTCACAAAATTATTATGATTCAACAGAATTTTGGTTCCATAAACACAAATGGGATCATCATCAATTATACAAATTGTTTCAACTTTCATAGCTAATTATTTTCCTGATAAATATTACTCAGCAATTTCATATGTTAATTTACATTAACAAGATAAAACTTACAAATATTTTACGAACTAAATTACTTTTTAGGGTATAAAATTGTCTAGAACCCCAATATTAAACAGACATAACAGCATCTTTAGGCTACAAAAGCATAAATTTGATAAAAAATAATCTACAAATAAAAATGAAAAAATTTACGCTGATCTTAGTACTATTTCTAATTGGTATTTCATCAACCGAAGCCCAAACCAATCCAAAAGAACGTACAGTTACGGTAGCCGGTACTGCGCCTTTAGAGAAGACCATTGAAAAATATCGTATTAAAGCTACCTTGAGCATGGATCAAGTCTATTATGCTGATACCCGCATGGAAAATTTGGAGCAATTAAAAAAACAATACTTTACTGCTCTAAAAGAAAAGGGTGTTGACGTATCTAAATTCGAAGAAAAAGAGATGGAATATTTTTCTTTAGGCTACCAAAGAGACGGTACTGTACTATATTATGTAACCAGCTCTAAAGAAATAACAATGAAATTAGTAAAGACCAATTTGCAAGGTGTACAACTACAATTTCAAGTAAAACAACATGTATCTACAGAAAAAAACCAAGCTGCTCTTGAATTAGCTTTAAAAGATGCTATGAACAATGCAAACAGTTTATGTAAGGCAATAAACACTAGTGTTGGTGAAATAATTTCTATTAGTAGCAATCAATACCAGAACGAAGATTGGACTAGCTATTACACCGACTATCAAGAACAATTTACTGTAAATGTTGTTTACCAAATGAAATAATAGTTTTGATAAAAAAAAAGGGAGTTGTTTAATATATAAACAGCTCCCTTTTTTTTTAAAGAAAATTTGATATAGAACGTTTTTATTTCAAATCTAAAGTTTTAGCAGGCATCACCGCTGCATCTATTTTTAAATTTAAGACTTTAGCAATAGTTGGCGCAATTTGATTGGTATATAATTGCCCATTACTAGCTTCGCCAATTGCCTTAACATCTGGTCCCAAGATAGCCAGCCATGTATGCTCTGCACCTTTTACATCCGAACCGTGACCTGTCCATTTTGAACCTTCTCCAATACCTTCACCCCTACCATGATCGGTAGTAATAACAAAATAGGTATTGTCTTTATACACAGGGTCATTTTGAACAAAGCTCCATAAATCTGCAATCAAAGCATCCGTATTTTGCAATGACTTCATGTAGAAATCAAACGAGCCATCATGCGCATAATCGTCTGTCTCTCCATAAGAGACATACACTAACTTAGGATGATTCTTCTTTACATATTCTTTTGCAAAATGATGCGTAAAAACATCTAACCTAACACTCTCCCATACTATTGGAGCTTGACGTTGTATCTCATTTAAAAACTTTTCTTTTTCGTTTAAATCTCCAGAGGCATCCATATAACCTGCATTTACAGGCACTCCACTTCTCTTGTCATTAATAATGAAAGGAAAAACATCCCAACTACCAAAAGCTGCCACCTTATCTTTATAAGCCTTAGCGGTGTTCGCAGTTTCTAAAATGGTGATGTTCTTATTATAATCTTTATTATTACTGTCTATATTTTCATCATCAGCTTTACCAGTTAAAATCTCATTATAACCTGGGTAAGAAAACAGCATTTTATTAGTAAGGTCTACTTTGCTTCCTTTAGTTCTATTTCCATGTAATTGACCTTCTTTAGCAATAGTATTCCAGAAAAACGGCATGAGCAATTCTCTGTTTTCCTCCAAAGAACCACCCATGAATTTTTTCGTTAACAGCTCCTTGTTTTCAGTATAGTCGCTATTTAACAAGTTAGTATCAATTCCCGTAAATACATCTTGCCAACGTACCCCGTCTAATGTGATTAAAAATACATTGGGTTCCTTGTCTTGCTGCGCTTCCATAGTCATGGAAATTAGCAGAGCTATTACTGTTGTGGTTATTAAATTTTTTCTCATGGTATGATTTGTTTGTAAAGTAAAATACGGCAAGAAAATTAATTCTTGCCGTATATACCTATTATTAATTTGAATTTAATACCCTTGGTTCTGAACTAAGAAACCTTCTATACCAGAAGCGCCATCAACTGCACTTTGCGGTATTGGAAACAATCTATGGTTTACATCTGTATCCGTTTTATCTGTCCAAGTATCTTCATACTTCCCAAATCTAATCTGATCTGATCGTCTAAAGCCTTCCCAATACAATTCAAAACCACGCTCACGGAATAAATCATCAGCGTTGATCGAAGGTAATGGAGCGGGAGTTTGATCAGGGCGAGCTGTTCTTGATGTTCTTACAATATTTACATCTGCCAAAGCACCAGCAGAATCTCCGTTTCTTAATTTAGCTTCTGCTCTCATTAAGTAAATTTCAGCAAGCCTCATCAATACTAGATCAACACTACTATTACCATTACCATTTGGCGAGGTACGGCTAAATTGATACTTAGAAACTCTATACCCTGTGTTATGTAATGATCCTTCGTTAGTAAAATCTATTGCTAACGTATGATCCACATACCCTACATCTCTTGCATCGCTATTCCCTTTCGTCTGTCTCACTGGTAATATTTTAACCGTGCCATCGTCACATGTTAAAAATTGACCATCATCACCTTTTCTAGGTCCCCACTGAATACCACGAAGAATACCTCTATCCATTTCAAAGGATACATTATCAACACAATAGAAACTATTATCCGTTTCAGTTTCCAGTAATTTATCGCGCCCATCTAAATCTGCCAATTGTGCATCAGGAACCAATGTATTTCTTTGATAGAAACGAGAATCTGCGGCTGCAGGATCTACATCGCCATTTGCATCTACCCATGTTTGATAAAAATCGGTTGTAATGGCAGGACCATCCGTGCCATCTGCACTAGGCCATTCCGGTCTTGGAAACATAGCTCCAGCGATAGACCAATATGCCCATCTACTATGTTCTCTAGTTAATACACCACGCTGATCCAAAGCAAATATTAATTCTGGATTAGAATTATTCGCATCATTGAACAACTCAAAATATTCTGGTGACAACGAAAAGTCTCCAGAACTAATAATACTGTTCGTATAAGAAATTACCTGGTCCATATCTGCCTGCGTAAAATCTGGAGTACCATAAGGATCACGATATACCGCAGCATTTAAATTTAACCTTGCCAAAAAACCGTACACGGCAGATTGTGTCATTCTACCCGGACCTTTATTTGTATTAATTACATCTACCACAGATAACAATTCACTTTCAATGTAGTCAATAGCATCTTGTGTTCTTAATACTTCAGAAAGTTCTTCAGATGATTCTTTCTTAAGCACAATACCCCAACTATCTAACAATAGCATATTCAAGTAAGCCCTAAGCGCTTTCATTTCATATAAAGCACCAGCTGCTTCCGCATTACCTTCATCAGCCAAAGGCGTCAATACTTCTATTGCTGCCAAAGTTCTTGATATATTGGTTGTAAGCTCGTTCCACCCACTGGAAATCAAATCATTTGTAGGAGTGAAATTATGGCTATGAGCCGCCAAAAATTTACCACCATCAAACCAATCTGACCCACCACGATAAGGCAAAATTGCTTCGTCTGATGGTATTAATTGAAGTCCGTAATAATTGGTATGCCTCCAAGTCCAAGAGATATAGCCATATGCAGGTGCAATTGCCCCACTAATAACTTCTGCCTGAGCACCTGTTAACGATTCGTCTAACAATTCTTCGTCTAGATCCGTACAGCTCCATGTCAAAAAAGAGGCAAGGATCAAGGATGTTATAATTAGTTTATTTTTCATTTTGAAACTATTTTTTTTTAAAAAGATACATTTAAGCCAAACAAGATTGTTCTTGAAGAAGGATAGGTATACCTATCAATACCGAAAGTCTGTACACCATCTACTTCACTACCGGTGTTCACCTCTGGACTATACCCTGTATAATCTGTTATCGTAAATAAATTTTGACCTGTTAATGAAAAACGAATATCACCCACATATTTATCCAAGCCAATTTTACTAGCCAAAAGGGTGTAGCCTAAAGTGGCATTGTTTAACCTTAGGTAAGCACCATCTTCTAAGTACCGTGTAGATACCTCGTTTGAGTTACTGACATCTTCATCAAGAAATTGAACAGCAAAATCTGTTGTGTTCAAGTTTCTACTTAGCTGCCCTTTTGAAAAAGAGGACATAGCCGTGTGGTTATAAATTTTATTACCAGACACACCGTTAAAATTAAACCCTAAATCAAAATTCTTATAATCGAAATTCAAGTAAAATGCATACGTAAAGTCTGGCGCCGCGCTACCTGCTGCAATACGGTCATCATCTAAGATTTCTCCATCACCGTTTACATCTCTAAATTCATTTAAACCATCTTCTCCAATACCTATAAACTCTTTCATATAAAAAGTACCAATAGCTTCATTGTTTAAATAACCATTTATTGTAGCCCCAGTTTGCCCAGCACCTTGTGCCGACCCTGTAGTAATAATAGCGAACGGAGAATCTGTAACCTCATTTTTAATAAATGTAGCGTTACCACCAATATTAAAAGAGAAATCTGACCCAATCATTGTTCTATAATCTAAAGCGAATTCAACACCTGAGTTATGGATTTTCAAATCCTCTAAGTTGGTCCATATCTTCTCGGTCGGTTGAATTGGATCAACTCGATTGGCAAACAGAACTACATCTCTTGTCACCTTATTAAAGTAATCTACGGTACCTGTTATTTTGTTATTCAATAATCCAAAATCCAAACCAATATTGGTCTGAGTAGCAACTTCCCATTTTAAGTTAGGGTTAGCAGTTCGTGCCGGCACAGTACCAAAAGGATAACCATCTAATGTGGTAGCGCTATCATCTAAAGGATAGGTGTCGTTATCACTTTTACTATCTGTATAACTCGCTAGAGAGACCTTGTTATCAATACCTTCTTGATTTCCTGTTTGTCCCCAACTAAGGCGAAGTTTTAAGTTATTTACAACATCGCTTTCTACCAAGAAGCTCTCTTTGCTAATGTTCCATCCTAAAGCAACTGATGGAAAATATCCGTATTTATTATTCGCCCCAAACTTAGAAGACCCATCTGCACGCATAGTAGCCGTTAACAAATACTTATCTTGGTAGCTATAATTTAACCTACCAAAGAAAGACTGCAATTCGTTTTTCTCAGCTATAGAAATTAAGCTAGTAGGAAACTCTTGACTACTTATTTGATCTTGGTATCTTGGATCAATATCATTATCCGCAAAGCTTTCCAATTCAAACCTCTTTTGCTGAAATAATACTTCTTGATATGAATGGCCTACTAAAATTGTAGCACTATGTTCACCTTTATCAAAAGTATAGGTCAACGTATTATCTATTTGAGTGTTTTCATTCGTTGTTATCCATGAATTTAAATACCCTTGATTTAAATCTTCTAATAAAGCATATGGAGAACGCTGTTGATCGCGGTTGGTAGATGAATAATCCACACCTAGGTTAAGTTTATAAATTAACCCTTTTGCAATTTCTACGGATGGAGAAATATTCGCTAATATTCGATTACTATTAGATTCATCTAAATAAAGATCATTACGAACCAAAGGATTTAACCTATTATCATTTAACAACGTAGGAGAACCATTGGTGTACAGTGGAATAGTAGGATTCAACTCTAACATATCTGTCACCGTAGCACTAGCATCTGGTCTATTATTCAATGTTCTAGAAGCCGTAAGGTTTAAATCTACATTTAACTTACCGTCAAAAGCTTTCTGATTTAAGTTTAAACGACCAGAATATCTTTTTAATGAACTGTTCGCAAAAGTTCCTTGTTGATCATCTACACCAACAGATGCGAAATAAGTAAACTTCTCTGAAGCACCACCACTCATAGAAAAGTTAACATTCTTTGATACTCCGGTTCTTGTCAATTCATCTTGCCAGTCCGTATTTGCACCACCATCAAGTAAGGTGCCGCCAACTGCAGGGACCTGTCTTCTAAACTCATCTGCAGAGAACACATCAATTTTATTTGCAAGGGTTGCGAATGCCGTAGTAACAGAAACATTCATTTCAGTTTTACCAGCCTTACCCTTTTTAGTAGTAATAACGATTACCCCGTTTGCAGCACGTGCACCATAAATAGCAGCTGCAGAAGCATCCTTTAAAACATCCATAGATTCAATATCTTGAGGATTGATAAAATTCAAAGGATTAGAGCCTACTCCCGTAGTTGTGTTATCGATTACAAAACCATCGATAACAAATAATGGAGAAGTACCTGACCTAAAACTACCGATACCACGAATAACAATATTTTGAGACGCTCCCGGCTCACCACTTACAGAAGTAATGTTAACCCCAGCAACTTTACCTTGTAATAATTGACCTGGATTTGCCACCACACCTTTATTAAAGTTTTCACTTTTAACCGAGGAGATAGAACCTGTTACATCCGATCGTTTTTGAGTACCATACCCAACTACAACCACATCATCTAATTGTGTTGCATCTTCCTTTAATTCTACATTAATAGTTGCACGCCCATTTACTGCCACTTCTTGTGTTGAATACCCAAGGTAAGATACTATCAATACATCTGTAGCTTCTGCGTTAATTACAAAGTTACCATCAAAATCACTTGTGGTACCATTTGTAGTTCCTTTCACTTGAACCGTTGAACCTGGTAAAGGTTGCCCGAATTCATCTGTCACCACTCCCGAAACATTGTCTTGCGCCCACATAACGGAAGCAAAACCAAGTAAACAGAAGTGCATTAAAAATTTCAATTTTTTCATACAGTTTGGTTTAATAAAATTTGTTGTTTTTATATTTCAGGAGGTAAGATTGAGTTCTAGAAAAACTTAAATCCTAAAATTAATTTGCGCTGCAAAAGTAGTTTTAGCGATGCAAGTGACTGTTAACATAAGATCACGTTTACATTAGCATATTTGACCAAAATTGAGCTGTTGTTAAATTAGTATTAAGTTAACATTTGTTTTCAGCTTAAAGAATTTTGCAGTAAGGATTATCTTGTTAAACAGATTTAGTTTAACAAATTAACAATTTAAGTAATAAAAATTAAACAAATTCTAATTTATAGGTCTAATATTTTGATGATTTTGTGGAAAATCTCATTATTATCATAAATACCTTGGAATTCTTGAGACATGGGACCATAGGCAAAAATAGGAACCATTACGCCTGTATGGTCGTGTGTAGTAAAATCAGCCTCGATTTCATGTTTAAGCATATTACCTTGAGGAATAGTTAATCCACCAGTTTCATGATCCGCTGTAATAATGACAAGAGTGTTTTTATCTGCGTCGGCAAATTTTAATGCTTCGGTAATTGCCTTATCAAAAGATATACTTTCATTTATAACACCAGTAATATCATTTTCATGACTGTAACTATCAATTTTCGCTCCTTCCGTCATTAAGAAAAAAGATTTCTTTTTATTATTTAAAAAAGACAATCCGTTTTTAGTGGCTATCGACAATTGCTCCACATGACCTTCTAAAGATTCTAATTTTATATCGGCAAACCATGCGCCTACCTTTTCTTCCTTACTAGTACCAATAGCGGCTATATCCAGTTTCATATTAAATCCGTACTCTTGAATATTCTTAACAGTAGAAGTTGGTCTTGATATGAATAATTTTAATTTAGAAGTATTTAAGTCTGATGCAATTTCCGATACCATTCCCCTATCTGTTCTGTGGGCAAAAAATGATGAAGGTGTCGCTCCTGTAATCTCATCGGTAGTTATAACACCTGTATTAAACCCTTTTCCTGAAAGTATCTCAGTAAGGTTTGGTATTGCTAAACCGGTGACATCGGTTCCAACTGCTCTATTGTTTGTTTTTTGACCTGTAGCAATTGCACTACCTGCACCGGCAGAATCTGTTGTAAAATCATCGGCAGATTGCGTTTTTATAAAACCTACACTTTTTAATTGAGTCAAGGAAAGCTCTCCATTGTTCGCTAAAACTGCAGATGAAATTTGAGTTATTCCGTTACCGTCACCAATCATCAAAATAATATTCTTTGGTGTACGATTCGCCCCATCAGATTCAAACGTTGGTCTGTACACTTTCGAAAAAATTGTATTTTGAGCAACTCTCTCCTTTAATGAAGAAACATACTGTACACATTCATTAGGCATATCTGTATTTATAAAATCCACACCCATGTTCGCAAAAGCTTTCCAAGCAGATTTAGAATCTGGAGTTGCCCAAAAACGGAATGGCTTCTTTAATTTATGTGCTTTATCAATTACTGCTGTAACCATATTATAATCATCAGCTGTTAATCTGCCTTTACCATTCCATTCAGAATAATTCTTAAAACTCAAACTCACCATAGCAATTTTATCAAGTGTTTTAGCATCTTCAATAGGTTCTAAACTTTGATAATCGAAATAAATATAATCTGGATAGTTTACATACTCTTCTATAGCCGGTCTATTACCAGAAATGATAATCTTAATGTTTTCATTATTAATAATCGTTGGGTATTCCTTTATGCTAGTAACGATAGCATCTAGCGTTTTATAGGCATCTGTCTTAACATCTACCATTAGCTGAATCGGCTTACCTGACACCATTTTTAAGGCTATAGCTTCTTTTAAAGGATATAAATACAAACGCTCTAAAGTTTTGTCTTGCTCAACTTCATTAAGCTCATGACCAACCATCAATTTATCATCGACATAAAATACATCTACTTCAATAGATTGCACCTCAGCACCAAATGCCTTCCAGAACGGAACGTTCTGTTTGTAATCATTATGAGAATGAACTTTATAATCCTGAGAAAACCCAGTATTAAAACCTACTAAAAACAAAAAGGTTAATGCTATTCTTATCAGTCTCATAGTTCAATTTTAAAATAAAGAAAATCTTTAAAAATCTTAAGGTACGGTTTTACCTCAAAAATATTTCGGTTTGCAAATGTTATATCTAAAATTCAATTTTAACTTAAGTTAAGGTCAAGTAAAGATTAAATTGTTGTCAACATGATCATATCTATTTAAAGATTTTCGCCAGTTGAAACACTTTTTTATTTATTTTTGGAGACTACCAAAACCACCAATGACCGAAAATATAAAACAAATGTTCAGTAAAATGAACGACGAGACTCGTGAAGAAGCACTACAATGCTTGATGTCTGAGTTTAATCTAAAAAGCACCAATTACGTTAGAAAAAATTGGATTATTGGCGGACGTATTCCTGAGAAAAACCAGGAGAAAATTGTTTTTATTTTCCAGAATCTTCTAAGAACTCAGGTTTTTAAAATCAAGGAAATCAAAGTACAATTTTAAATATTTCAAAATAATTTCCTTTTACGAACACATTCTTTACCTAGTTATTTATTAAAAGACATAAAAAACCGACACATTATACTAATGCATCGGTTGGTCAACTAACTCAAACTTATTCTAAACTCGCTGCAAAGATGAGTTCATTTATTAAATTCAAGATTAAGTAAACATCAAGGTAACTTTAAGTTCTTAGTATTTTTAAAGAGTTCCTTTATTCCCAAAAACAAAAAAATAACCATAGATCCTTTCCTTAAAAAGAATACATTCTTACATCATCATAATTTTATTCCTTACCAAAAATTAAAGAAAGCAGACTCATAGAGGAGAAGCCTTACTTCTTAATCATTTTTTATCACATTTTTTTTGATTTAAAATAATAGATTGCTATCTGAATTATAAGTTAATTCGCTTATAATTTAACGATTTAATGTTATTAACAGCCCGTGTTAATAACATTAATATGCATTTCATCGAATAAATACAACTTTTCGTCGTTAATGGATAAAGTTTAAATATTTTCGAAACGCGTTAATAAATTAGCGAGATAATTTTTACCACCATTTACATGAAGTTGAACATTACCAAAACCTTTTTCGTCCCTCTAGCAGCTGTTGTTTTTCTTTTAAGTTTATCCTCTTGCGGTAAAGATTATGATCTTGTCTCTGAATATGTAGTACGTGACAACACTGAAAAAAACATTTTAAATAACGATACCAATACTCAAAATTCAGGAGTAACAGTTATTAATAACGTGAGTACACCAGTAGCTAAATAAGAAATTCTAAGCATCTTTAACCTTGTTAAAATTGTTCCTACAACTGTTATAACATTTAGTTGTAGCATCAACTTTTAGCAGTCCTTCAACTCTATTTTTGAATGTCTGGCACATTCAACATTCTACCTCTCTTCTTATTTCAATTTCCTTACGACCTAAATCAAATTTAGAACTACTCATGCTAATACATTTTCTGCTAACTTTACAGTTCTAATCTATTCTTCACTTTTTGTATACGATAATTGACATAGAAACTACCGGCAACGGAGTAAAAGGCAATAGAATTACCGAGATTTCCATATTTAAATATGATGGTCATGAAGTAATCGATGAATTTACTTCTTTGGTGAATCCGCAATGTCCAATTCCAGCATTTATAACGGGACTAACAGGTATTGACAATGATATGGTACGCAATGCTCCATTGTTAGAAGAAATAATACCGCAAATCAAAGCTATTACAGCAGATACTATTTTTGTTGCCCATAGTGTCAATTTCGATTATAATGTGATTAAAAACGAGTTTACTTTACTTGGTCATGATTTCTCTAGAAAGAAACTGTGCACGGTTCGCTTGTCAAGAAAATTACTGCCTGGCTACAATTCGTACAGTTTAGGAAAACTAACGGCAGCATTAGGAATACCCTTAACCGATAGGCACCGAGCTAGAGGAGATGCACATGCCACTGTATTACTTTTTCACAAGTTACTACGTGCAGAAAATTCAGAAAAGATTTTTAAGCTTTTCTTAAATTCAAAATCACAAGAGGCAACACTACCGCCTGGTTTACCAAAAGAAGAATACTTAAAACTACCTACCACTCCTGGAGTCTACTATTTTAAAGACCAAAAGGGGAAAATCATTTATGTAGGTAAAGCCAAGAACATCAAAAAAAGAGTGCTTGGTCATTTTTATGATAAAAAGACAAAAGAAATTACCCTTTGTGCAGAAACTACATCTTTAGATTTCGAGGAGACCGGTAATGAACTTATAGCATTACTAAAAGAATCGGCAGAAATTAAACACTATTACCCTAAATACAATAGTGCACAAAAAAGGTCTATTCAACAATATGGTATATTCAGTTATGAAGATAGAAATGGTATAATTCACCTTGCCTTTAATAAAATAAAAATGACACCGAACCCGGTGGCAATTTGTTATAGCCCCACAGAAGCAAGGCAATACTTAGAAACACTATGTAGCACTTTTGAACTTTGCCCTAAGTATTGTCATCTACAAGAAAATGTAGCTGTATGCTCTCATTATAAAATAAAACAATGTATTGGTATTTGTTCTGATTTAGATATAGTAGAAGAATACAACCAACGCGTACAAGATGCCTTACAGAGCATTAAAGAAGTAGAAGCTACCCTAGTAATTAAAACCAACGGTAGAACCATAGACGAAAACGGATTTGTTGTTATAAGAGAAAACAATTATGCTGGCTATGGTTTTGCTCCTATAGATGTTGCCATAGAGCAAATTGAAGACCTTGAGATGTTCATTACACCACAAAAAAATACGCTAGAAACCCAGCGTATTGTTGAAAGCTATATAAGAAATCATCCTACCGCGATATTTGCAGTATAGTCTTAAACCGGTTATAAGGTTGTCGGACAAACAAAATCTGTCTTCTGTAAATCTTCCTTTTTAAGTGCTCCGTACCCGCCTTTTACATCAATTAAATTATGGATTCCACGACTTTTTAAAATAGACGATGCTATTACCGATCTGTATCCACCAGCACAATGAACCAAAAATTCTCCCTTCTCAGGAAATTTAGACAAATGCTTATTCAATTCACTAAGTGGCGTATGTACCGCATTTAATAAGTGCTCACTTTGGTATTCACCATCTTTACGTACATCAAAAATAGCAACATCTCCTTTATTAATAATATTTTTAGCCTCGGATGATGTAATTGAAGTAATTTGATCAATCTCCTTACCTGCAGTTTCCCATGCTCCAATACCGCCTTTTAAATACCCTATAGCCGAATCGAACCCAACACGAGATAGTCTGGTGATCGCTTCTTCTTCTTTACCTTCGGGAACTACTAATAACAAAGGCTGTTTGGTATCCGCTATTAGATCACCAACCCAAGGAGCAAAATCTCCGTTTAAACCAATGAAAATAGATCTTGGCACATGTCCTTTAACAAATTCATCTTGGTGTCTTACATCTAACACTAGAGCCTCTGTAGTATTCGCTGCTTTCTCAAATTCCTCGGGAGTTAGCCCACGGTTTCCACGTTCAATAACGTCATCAATGTCCTCATACCCTTCTTTGTTCATCTTTACGTTCAAAGGAAAATATTTAGGCGGAGGCAACAACCCGTCTGTAACTTCTGCAACGAATTCTTCTTTGGTCATATCTGCCCGTAAAGCATAATTCATTTTTTTCTGATTACCCAAAGTATCAACAGTCTCCTTCATCATGTTCTTACCACATGCCGAACCCGCACCATGTGCTGGGTAAACTGTAATATCGTCTGCTAATGGCATTATTTTAGTTCGTAAACTATCGAATAATGTTCCTGCCAATTGTTCTTGGGTCATATCTGCAGATTTCTGTGCTAAATCTGGTCTACCAACATCTCCTAAGAATAAAGTATCACCAGAAAAAATAGCGTGGTCTTTACCATTTTCATCTCTTAACAAATAGGTCGTACTTTCCATAGTATGTCCAGGAGTATGCAATACCTTAAATGTAATTTTCCCTAATTTAAACTCTTGCCCGTCCTCTGCTATAATGGCATCGAAAGTTGGGTTTGCAGTAGGTCCATAAATAATAGGTGCACCAGTTTCTTTAGATAATGTAACATGTCCGCTAACAAAATCGGCATGAAAATGTGTTTCAAAAATATACTTGATCTTGGCGTTGTCGTTCGCTGCTCTTTTTATATACGGACTCACTTCTCGTAACGGGTCAATTATAGCTACTTCCCCATCACTCTCAATATAATAAGCTCCTTGAGCCAAACAACCAGTATATATTTGTTCTATGTTCATACGACACTATCTTTTATATTATTCAACATACCTCTTCTTCTTTAAGGTACAAGATTTATTTTATTTTGGGGCTACTTTCAACTTAGCCATCCTACTATTTTCATAAGCCACTTTAGCAGCCAATAAAGAAACTTCATTCGGATTATCAAAAAAGTCTACAGCTTCCTTTGTTTTTACGAATAGAAATTCTCTTTGTAATTCCTTAATTATTCCGGTATTAAAAATGATATCTCGTGTTGGCCCAATAGCACCAGCTATATAGAACTGTACGTTTCTTTCACGAATATCATGAATAAGCTTGGTAAGCATATCTGCCGCAGTTGCGTCTATATAATTTATAGATTCTGCATTTAGAATGATCCCTTTTAATTTGGGTCCTTTGGCTTTAATATGCTTTAAAAGTTGCCTTTTAAAATAAGCCGAATTACCAAAATACAATTGAGAATCGAACCTAACGATTAATAGATCATTACGCACAACCACCTCATCGGCAAAACGAATTACATTTTTATAATAGTCGCTATTTCCAATATTACCTATCTCAACGAAATGAGGTTTAGATGTTCTATATACCATTAACAGTAAAGAGAACAGCACTCCTATTAAAATACCCTGGGTAATGCCGATAAACAAAGTGATGACAAAAGTGATGAGCATTACAAAAAACTCATCTTTTCTATTCAACCATAAATGTTTAAAATAGTTGATATCTATAAGTTTCACTACCGACACCATAATTATACTTGCTAAAACAGCATTAGGTAAATACCTAAATAAAGGTGTTAAAAATAATAAGGTTAAAACAACCAGTATAACACTGAATATTGCCGATAGATTCGTTTTTGTACCAGCATCATAACTAATTGCAGATCTAGAAAAACTTGCCGTTACCGGATAACCTTGAAATAAAGAACCTACAATATTAGCGGAACCTAAGGCTATTAATTCTTTATTAGCTTCTATAGTATCTTCCCCTGTTTTATCTTCTATAGCCTTGCCGATGGAAATTGCTTCTAAATAACCTACCAACGCCAACGCAATTGCAATAGGCGCCAGTTGCTTCATATCTTCAACATCAATAGTCGGCATAACGAAAGATGGCAATCCGCTAGGTACACTACCTACCAATTTAATTCCGAAAGTTTCCATTTGAAAAAGGAAGACAGCCAAAATACCCAAGACTACTATTATTAAAATACCGGGTATATTTTTATTCCATTTTTTAAATGCTAACAGCAAACCGATACCCACAATACCGATACCAAAATCTACCCAATTAGTCTCGCCTAGTTTATAAAAAATATTAAATATCGTTTCATAAATTCTATTACTGCCAGCAACAGAAATACCCAGCAAATGCTTCAACTGACTTAATACTATTATGATTGCTGCTGCAGAGGTAAAGCCGCTAATAACAGGCTTTGAGAGAAAGTTGACCAAAAAACCCATGCGCAGTACACCTAATAATAATTGTAGTGCACCTACCATTAGCGTAAGTAGAACTACCATTATTATATAATTCTCTACACCGGTAATTGCCAATGTACCAAGACCAACGGCTACCAATAAAGAATCCATCGCTACAGGACCAACAGCTATTTTTCTTGATGTTCCAAGTAAAGCATAGGTAAGTACAGGAAATAAAGAAGCATACAAACCATGTACAGGCGGCAGCCCTGCTATCATAGCATATGCCATACCTTGTGGCACCAAAACGATACCAACCGTAAGACCCGCTATTAAATCTTTAATAAAGTAGGCTTTTTTATAGGTAGAAACCCATTCCATAAAAGGTAAAATATTCCTCACGCAGCAAATTTAATCAATTCGAAGGGCACAGCGGCTGATTTTAAAACCATTACATTATGGATTAAGAAGTCTATTGAATTCCAATGCTTTTTCCACCCAAAAATCTAAGTCGTTTTCCGTATCAAATCCATCAGGTCCAATAAACAAAAAACCACGTATAGGTTTCCCTGTAAAATCCATTGGTTTACTACCTGGCAAATTCAACAGCTCTTCGTAATTTAATTTACCCACTCTTAGCATCAACCTATCTTCTTCACTATTCTTATCGAACATGATGCCTAAACACATTTTACCGTTCATCATAAAGGTGAGTCCGCCCATCATTTTCTTCTCCTCTAACTCGCCTTTTCCTTTTAAACGTATTCTTACCCTATCCGCTAGGTATTCACTGTACGCCATAATTTAAAAATTAAGTATTTCAGGTTCCAATTCTTTATAAACAACCTCATCTGAAATTGAAGCTATATTACCTTCATATTTTTTTCCTCTTAGCTTCCCTACCGTATGGGCTTGCAATTCAATATTATCATTTGTGGTCAATAGTCCTTTCAATTCTCTTTCAAAATCTAGCGTTGATGCCAACCACTGTTCTTCCATATCATCAGAGAGCATTAAAGGCATGCGTGGCTCCTTTAATTTTGGATTATTATGAATTTTTGCCATCATACCATTACCAACTGTGGTTACTACTGAAAATGAATTTATAATGCCCCCATCTTCTGGATTTACCCAGTGAGACCATAAGGCTGCTAATGCTAATGGTTCATTATTTTTTCGATGGATGAAAAACGGATAGGTCTGATTATTAAAATGGTGATGCTCGTAAAATCCGTCGACATAATAAATGCAACGTTTCTCTTGTACCGAATCTCTAAAAGCAGGTTTCTCAGAAATGGTCTCTACCCTTGCATTTAAAGTGCTGTTCCAAATCTTCTTTTGTTGTTTGATACTATGGACCCAATGCGGAATTAAACCCCAAGCGGCTACCATAGGATAAAACGGATCTTCATTGGTATATATTAAAACATCTGGATGTGAAAACCCAGATGCATGATGAAGCGGTAAATTGGTTAACGGACCAAGTTTTTCTATAATTTCATCTATTGCCTTTAAATCTTGATTCCTTTTTGCCCGCTTCAATTGCGCCTCTAAACTGGTTTTTACATCATAACACATACACCATATTTTAAGAATGCATATTTATGGCAAAGGCTTCAACTCTACCTTGAACAACATTGGTTCATTTTTTAAAACCATAAAACCTTCTGCCAAATTATCTTGAGAAACGGCATATGGATAAAATGTAATAGGCTCTATACAGACCATATTCGGCACCTCTGTCCACAACATAAAATGACTAAACCCTTCTGAAGTTATTTGTAACGTGCGTTCATCTTTTAAAGTGATAACATCAATATTTGGTATCTGCAGTGCCCTACTACCTACTGCCATAACTTCTGGTATGGTAATATTCTGGCCACCTGCAGAAATAACAGCATCTTTAGAATGAAGCATAAAAGCTGGATGATAACCGAGCATAAATGGCATTCCCTCTTCGCCAGAAATTACAAATGAGACGTTCAACGCACCGTCTTTTAATTCAAAGGTTTTTACGAATTCAAAATCATAAGGCCAAGCAAGTTTCTCCGCAGTAGATTTAGCCGGATATTTAGAGTTCAAAACGGTTGTATTCGCTGTGTATTTTTTTATAAAAACAGCTTTACTAGCTGTACTTTCAATTAAGGAATACTTCATTTCTCGCAGTAACCCATGTTGATCTTGTGTAGCGAATCCTTTTGGAGTTTTCACTTTAAAATCTGCTTCGTTCGTAGGTCCTATTAATGGAAACATTTCGGTATCAACACTACGCCAACCAGGGTTTCCCTTTTGGTGCATAAACTCATGACCAGAAACTTGGTAACCTACCAATTCTCCATCTTCAATTTTTACGTGTTGATCTCCAACCTTAAGTATTGTTATATTACTCATTTATCAATCTATAAATTAATAGTGCAGTTCTTTTTGTTAATGCTTCGATGGTATTCAAATTAACTGTTTCTTCTGGAGTATGCGCTGCATTACCCATAGTACCTAAACCGTCTAAACAATCTACATATTCCGCTACAAAAGAAGTATCTGCAGCACCTCTTTTTCCTGGATCATATGCCAACACTTCACCTTGTTTTAAATCTAAACTTACTTTGTTCAGTTTAGTTAACAAAGCCTTGTTACCTTCCGTTGGCTGCATTGCAGGATAGCTATCATCAAATGTTACCTTGGCAGAGGTATGCGGTAAATTGTTGGCTACAACTGTTCTCATATTTTCGCGAGCACGTTCTTTTTGCTCTTCAGATATAAATCGTAATCCGCCACGAACTTCTGCTTTCTGGGCTACTACATTGGTCTTACCAAATACAGTTCCCTTACTAGTCATTTCATCAAATTCTACAAAAGTACCACCTACTAAAGTACCAGGATTAAAGGTTAGTAAGTCCTCCCCTTTTACATCAGTATAAAATCCGTTTAAAATTCTTGACATTTCAAAAATAGCTCCTGCTCCGGTATCTTCACTAAAGATTCCTGATGAATGCGCTCTTTTACCTTCTACCTCAACTTTCCAACCAGATGAACCTCTACGGGCAACTGTTGCATAATTAAACCCTGTTGAGTTTTCAAAACCTAAACCAATTTCACTTCTTTTCGCAGCTTCAATTAGATCATGTCTACTTTTCTCTAAGGGGCTTCCCGTACTTTCTTCATCTCCTGTAAAGGCTACTATAATTTGAGCATCGTTCAATAAGCCATTTTGTTTAAGTGCCTTTAATGCATAAAGTACTATAACATCTCCACCCTTCATATCATTTCCTCCTGGTGCATGTGCTATAGAATCATTAACCATTTCAAAATTTTGAAACGGACTATCTTCTTCGAAAACGGTATCTAAATGACCTATCAATAGAAGCTTTTTCCCCTTTGTACCTTTTATTTCAGCAAACAAATGCCCAGCTCTATTCATTTCTTCCGGCATGGGTATCCAAGTACTTTCAAAACCTATTTCTGTAAAAGCATTAGAAAACTCCTTACCGACAGCTTCAACACCTTTTAGGTTCAAGGTTCCACTATTGATATTTACGACTTTCTCTAAAAATGAAATTGCCTCGGTATTATTCTGCTCTATGGCTTTTACGATCTTTTTCTCGTTTTTTGAAAGTTTCTGTGCATGACCTGTTGTAAACAGGAACACAGATAATAGGGTAAGTAGTAACTTTTGATGCATGTGGTTTGTTTTACATCAAATTTACCAAAAAGGGGGTTAACCGAAGATTAAATATGGAATAAGCTATTCAAAAACAAACTACTCGAAACGAATGGCTTTTACAGGTGTAATTCTTGTGATAATATATGATGGTATCAATAGCATCAACAAACAAAGAAACAAAACTCCTGCGTTTAATAACAGAATGGTCCACAAGTCTATACTTACAGGAATGTATTCTATGTAATATTCTTTTGGATTCGGGAATTTGAATATTCGAAACTTCTCTTGAATAAAAATAATACCAAGACCTATAAGATTTCCCCAGAACAATCCAACAGCAATTAGATAGGCTGCATTGTACAAAAAGACTTTACGAATACTCCAATTGGTTGTGCCCAATGCTTTTAAAATACCAATCATTGGTGTACGTTCTAATATTAAAACTAGTAATGCGGTAATCATATTTATACCACCGACAATAATCATAATACCAATGATCAAGGCGATATTAAAATCGAACAAGCCTATCCATTCAAAAATCTTGTAGTACTTATCTTTAATAGTTTTGGTATCTAAACTGGCTACCGTCTCCCCATATATTTCATTGCTCTTCTGATCAATATCATCAAAACTATTCAAGAAAATCTCAAAATTACCAACTTCGGTATCCTTCCATTTGTTCATACGCTGTATATGACGTATGTCTATAAAGATGTAGAGTCCGTCAATTTCTTCAAATCCGCTATCAAAGATTCCGGTAATAGTAAATTTTCTTTGATTGGGAATTTTATCGGCAGCATCATCCCGCAGGAAAAAAGTAAAGAAAGAATCTCCGACTTTTAGGTTAAGCCGACTTGCCATTATTCTAGAAATTAATACATCTGAATTTAATTCTCCAGAATAATCGGGCAAAACACCATCAATTAAAAACTCTTTGAATGGTTCCCAGTTATATTCCTCACCTACCCCTTTGGCAATAATACCTTCAAAAGTTTCTTCGGTACGTATAATACCAGCTTTCGTAGCAACAGCCTGTATATGAACAATACCATCTACCATGTCGAAGTTTGGATAAAATTCCTGATCCGTACTCACTGGTACTACAGAAACTTCAGAATTATTATTGTCGTAATTATAGATTTGTACGTGACCGTTGAAAGCAGTTATTTTTTCACGGATTTTCTCTTTTAAACCTAGACCTGTAGCAATAGCAACCAACATCATAATCACCCCAATTGCAATTGCGGCAATGGCTATTTTTATTATTGGCGCAGATATACTAATTTTATGCTCCTTACCCTTTATAAGCCGTTTGGCGATAAAATATTCTAGATTCAAATGATGTTATTTTTATCCAATTTCAAAAGTACAGTTTTATTATGGTTTTTGGTATTGGCTACCTGCGGAAACGAAACCAAACAAGTAGCTTCTACAACAATAAGTAACGAGCCACAAATAGAACAAGCGGAAAAAGAAATTATAGTTGCCGCCAACCGAACGGAAGCTTACTTACCACTTTTAAAAGGAAAAAAAATAGCTATTGTCGCTAACCAGACAAGTGTCATTTTTAAGTCTGGCGGACATACACATTTGGTAGATAGTTTACTTTCTTTAGATGTAGATATTAAACATGTATTTGCACCAGAACATGGGTTTAGAGGCGATTTCGATGCAGGTGAACATGTAAATAATAGTACCGACACAAAAACAGGACTAGACCTAATATCACTGCACGGTAAAAACAGAAAACCAAGTCAGGAGCAATTAGAAGGTTTAGATTTAGTATTGTTCGACATACAAGATGTAGGCGTACGTTTTTATACTTACATATCTACTATGCAATTGGTAATGGAAGCTTGCGCTGAAAAAGGAATTCCAGTTTTAGTTTTGGACAGACCAAACCCTAACGGGCATTATATTGACGGACCAACAATGAAAGCTGCACACACCTCTTTTCTGGGTATGACCGAAATTCCGTTAGTGTATGGAATGACCATTGGTGAATACGCAACTATGATTAATGAAGAAATGTGGTTGGAAGGTGATAAAAAGGCGGATTTAACCGTAATCCCTTTAGAAAACTGGACGCACGATATGTTTTATAGCCTACCAATTCGTCCTTCTCCAAACTTACCTAATGATACTTCTATAAATCTATATCCAAGTTTGGGTCTTTTTGAAGGCACAAATATTAATGCCGGACGTGGTACGGAATTTCAGTTTCAACGCTACGGAGCGTCATTTTTAGATAGTAAAGTTTACGATTTCACATATACTCCAAAACCAAATTTTGGCTCTAAATACCCAAAAGAAGAAGGTAAGTTGTGCTATGGCAAAGACCTATCAAAAACGGAGCGCATGAATGAGGTAACAATGGATTTCATTATAGATGCTTATACCAACTCAGTTGATAAGAGCAAATATTTTCTAACTAGCGGATTCACCAAACATGCAGGTAGCGAAAAATTGCAAAAGCAAATTGAAGACGGACTTACCAATACCGAAATCAAAGCCACTTGGCAAACAGACCTAGAAAAATTCAAGAAGATTAGAACAAAGTATTTACTTTACTAAAGGTTGATTGTCATTAACGATATCTGTTGTTGGTTTTCGATACCCAACGAATGGATATTTAAGTAACGAGCTAATTTGTCCATTTGCAACCTCATCTGGAAAAGTATCTACACCGTATATAATTTTCTCTCTGTCTAAATGCATATAAGTCCCAAACAGACGATCCCACCAAGAAAAGATATTTCCGTAATTACTATCTGTATATGGTAGTACATAATGATGATGTACTTTATGCATATCGGGTGAAATAATCACCCAACTGATAACCTTATCTACACCTTTTGGAAGTTTAATGTTCGCATGGTTAAATTGTGACAATACTACCGAAAGACTTTGATATAACATAATAATACCTATTGGTGCACCAACTACGAATACTCCTACCAAAGTAAATACATAACGAATTAAGCTTTCCAACGGGTGGTGCCTATTAGCTGTAGTCGTATCCACATTATGATCTGTGTGATGCACCAAATGCACCATCCATAGTGGTTTTACCCTATGCTCAACCAAATGTGCTAAATATGCGCCTATCAAATCTAGCAAAGCAACACCTAAAAATACATAAGCCCATAAAGGCATTGTTGGTAACCAATTAATGATGCCGAAATCATTGGCAACTGCCCAGTCAGATGTTTTTAACAGCAAAAATGCCAAAGGAAAATTAATAATGATGGTCGTCAATGTAAAAAAGAAGTTCGGTAAAGAATGCTTCCATTTATCATAAGAACCGTTAAACAATGGTACGATACCTTCTAATACCCAAAAGAAAGTTATTCCCCCAACCAATATTAATGACCTGTGTGCAGCTGGTATCGATTCAAAATATGTTATTATTTGTTCCATGTTCTAAATATAACAAAATAGTTATTGGGTGCTAGCTGGCATAGATTACAAAGTATAATCTTCTACTGGCAACTAATTATTGAATCTTAAAATTATACGAAACTTATTTAATCAACTTCTTCATCTCCTCTACTATATTAAAAGCAGCAGGACAAATAGCTACATTCTTAAGCGTGAGGTTACTTATCTGTTGAAACTTCTTGCGGTCTGTATGCGGAAATTCTCGACATGCCTTTGGACGCACATCATAAATAGAACAATAATTATCAGCTCCTAAAAAAGTACAAGGTGTTTGCTGTAATACGTAATCATTCTCTTCATCGACACGCAAATACGTTTCAATAAATTTTTGAGCTTTCATTCGGAACGATTTTGAAATACGCTCTACGTCGGCATTGGTAAATAGTGGTCCCGTTGTTTTACAACAATTGGCACAGGTAAGACAATCGGTTCGTTTAAATTCAGCCTCATGCAATTCTTGCATGGTATAGTCCAAGTTCTTGGGCGGCTTTTTACGAAGCTTGGCAAAAAACTTTTTATTCTCATTATGTTTCTCACTCGCCTTTTTTGGCAATTCACGTAAAACCTCTTCCATGTCTTAAATTAATTCTTCAAAACTAGGAAAGTAGCACCAAAAAGCGAGACTTTTGTACCTAGAAATACAAGAATTTTGAACGAAGACATATTAGGTACAGCACTTTTAGATTATCAAAAAGGAAATTATTCTGAGGATATTACTACGTATTCATCTTTAAATGAAGAGGATGTTTTACCACTTCCTTATATGTTCAGAAGTTTTAAAGAAATGCCAGAGATAGAGCAAAAGGCATTAAGTATGTGCTCTGGAACAGTACTAGATGTCGGTTGTGGTACTGGTAGCCATGGACTATATTTACAAGATAAAGGTGTTTCCGTTACTGGTCTAGATGCATCAAAAGGTGCAATTGATGTTAGCATGCTACGAGGATTAAAAAATGCTGTTCACAGTAATCTAGAAGATTACCAAGGTCAACAATTCCAAACTATTTTAATTTTAATGAATGGCGTGGGTTTGGCAGGAACTCTTAATGGACTAGAAACATTTTTCACCAAACTAAAATCGCTTTTAAAAGAAGATGGACAAATTCTGTTAGACTCAAGCGACATCATTTATATGTTCGAAAATGACGAAGACGGTGGCTATTGGATACCTGATAACGTTAATTACTATGGTGAAGTAAGTTTCTCTATGGAATACAAAAAACAAAAAAGCGAGTCTTTTCCGTGGTTATATATAGACTACAACACCTTACAAAGGGCTGCTAGTTATAATAATTTAACATGCGAACTTGTAATGGAAGGCGAACATTACGACTATTTGGCAAGATTGACACATATGAAGTAATAGGGTAAGTTTATTTACGTTATCCTTTTTAGACAATTTAGAGTTATGAATAAATTCAAAAGTTTTTTGGTAATAAGCATATTGGTATTTGCCATTTCTTGCTCTAAAAATTCTTCTGACAGTGACAGTATAAATACATCAGTAAATAAAAGTGCCAATTTATTGGCAACAGGAGATTCTGCTAGGGATATACTATCTAACGATAATTTTGATTCACTTGTAATAGAGATCGCATATGTTTCTGGTTTTAAGCCAACAGAATCTGCTATTACCCAGTTTACCGACTATCTTAAAGAACACACATTCAAAGAAGAAATAGAATTGGTTTATACAGAACTGGCAAGTCCTTCTGAAGATGAACTAACATTACAGGAAATTGCAGATCTAGAGACAAAGAATAGAACCATTTTCAATACTGGTAGCTCTTTAGCTATCTATATATATTTTTCTGATGCACCGGCAGAAGGTGATGATCTAGAAGATGGATTGGTAACCTTAGGGTCTGTATATCGTAACACATCAATGATTATTCATGAAGTAACGGTTAGAGAACTGGCTACGTTAAGCTCTTCTATTGATGAGGCAGATGTAGAAACTACCACTCTAAATCATGAATTCGGTCATTTATTCGGGTTAGTTGATTTAGGAACCGACATGGTAAACGACCATCAATCAGAGTCTGAAAATGAAGACGGACAGTTGGTTGGAGACAATCATTGTAACCAGACGGGATGCCTTATGCGCGCCGAACTTCAATTTGGCGGATCAACCGGAAAATCATTACAAGCGAATTCCATTGCAGAATACGAAGACGGAATTAAATCTGGCTGTGTATTGTCTGGCGCAACAGTATTAAATCTATTACAGCAAAACACTGCTAAAGGCGGAAATACTGTAGATTTAGATACTGAATGTCTATTAGATATTCGTGCTATTGGAGGTCGTAACTAGAACCAACAAAGATTTAAGGGATATTTAAATACTTGTGTGTTTGCAATGAAACTTTCCATTTTGGATTTTTCATTACATAATCTACGATCATAGGCACTACCTTATCTCTAACACTCCATTCTGGTTGCAAATACAATATGCAATTAGCGTTAGTTTTAGCTGCTTGTTCTTCTGCAAAAATTAAATCGTGCTTATTATAAACAATGACTTTAAGCTCATGCGCTTCGTCATATATACGCCCTTCGGGTAATTTGTTCTTTTTTGGAGAAAGACAAATCCAATCCCAATCTCCAGAAAGTGCATAGGCACCAGAAGTTTCAATATGTGTTTTTAATCCTTTTGCCTTTAAGGCAGTTGTAATTGGGTTCATGTCCCACATTAGAGGCTCACCACCGGTAATTACAATAGTATCAGAATATTTAGCTGCATTATCCACTATTTGTTCTATAGCAGTAGGTGGATGCGTTTCTGCATTCCAACTCTCTTTTACATCGCACCAATGGCAACCAACATCACACCCACCAACACGAATAAAATAAGCTGCTGTTCCTTTATGAAATCCCTCACCCTGTATAGTGTAAAACTCTTCCATTAAAGGTAAATACAACCCTTTATTCACTTTTTCAAGTACCTCCTCATTTCTCATTTGGCAAAGATACGTTTTAGTTCACAATTTCCTTAGAAAGTAAACATTGGTGTATTCTAACCCCAGATGGTTGTCAATAGACCACAAATGTTAAAAATTAGTGATATTTAAGGCAGGTCTTGTCTTTTGGTTTGGTTAAAAATCAACTATTTTTAACCAAAATAAATAAAATGGCCGGTACCGAGGATTTTTTAGATCACATAGAAAAAGGGTATACTACAAAAGGTGACTATATAAATATGGGTGCAGCTATTCTTAATGGCGAGGCTGTAAAAAATGCTTTTGTAAAAATACCTTTGAAAACTTTAAATAGACACGGGCTTATTGCAGGTGCTACAGGTACAGGTAAAACAAAAACACTTCAGGTACTGGCAGAGAATTTATCCGAAAAAGGTATTCCTGTATTATTGATGGATTTAAAAGGTGATTTAAGTGGATTGGCACAACCAAGTCCGGGTCATGCAAAAATAGATGAGCGTCACGAAAAAATTGGCTTTCCTTTTAAAGCAAGTAGTTTTCCGGTAGAAATACTTTCGCTATCTGAACAAGAAGGCGTAAAACTAAGAGCTACCGTGTCTGAATTTGGTCCTGTTTTATTATCACGTATCCTAGACCTTTCTGAAACACAATCTGGTATTGTTGCCGTAGTATTCAAATACTGCGATGATCAAAAAATGCCATTATTAGATTTAAAGGACTTTAAAAAAGTATTACAATTCGCAACAGGTGCCGGTAAAGCAGAATTCACAAAAGAATACGGTAGAATTTCAACAAGTTCCACAGGTACTATTCTCAGAAAAATTATTGAGCTAGAACAACAAGGAGCTGAATTATTTTTTGGAGAAAAATCTTTTGATGTAAACGACCTTACCCGTATCGATGAAAAAGGAAGAGGTTATATTAACATATTACGTTTAACAGATATTCAAGACAGACCAAAATTATTCTCGACATTTATGTTGAGTTTATTGGCAGAAATATATGATACTTTCCCTGAACAAGGAGATAGCGACAGACCAGAATTAATATTGTTTATAGATGAGGCACACCTTATTTTTAAAGAAGCTTCTAAAGCGCTATTAGATCAAATTGAAAGTATTGTTAAATTGATAAGATCTAAAGGGATTGGTTTGTACTTTGTAACCCAAAACCCAACAGACGTACCAAATGATGTATTGTCGCAATTAGGGTTAAAAGTGCAACATGCTCTAAGAGCATTTACAGCGAGAGATAGAAAAGCTATAAAATTAACAGCAGAAAATTACCCTGAGTCTGAATTTTACGATACTAAAGAAGTACTTACTTCTTTAGGTATTGGAGAGGCATTAATATCTGCCTTGGACGAAAAAGGTAGACCAACACCTCTTGCTGCTACATTATTGCGCGCACCTATGAGCCGTATGGATGTGCTGACAGATAAAGAATTGAAAGAAGTAATTGACAGATCTGCATTGGTTAAAAAATACAATGACATTATAGATAGGGAAAGTGCTTACGAGATTCTGAATGAAAAAATTGAGAATGCCGAAAAATTAGCTGAAAAAGAAAAGAATAAGCCAGCTGCAAGAAAAACATCTAGCAGAGCTAGTACCAGACAAAACCCGATAATTAAAGTATTAACAAGTGCTACTTTTATTAGAGGCGTTCTTGGAGTATTAAAAAAAGTGATGAGATAGTATTATGAAGTTTAAACACACCCTTTTATTGATTTTTTGCTGTAGTTTGCTCATTAACTGTGCAAAGGAAAAAAATAACGATTTTCAAATATCTGGAGACCAGGTTGGTAAATTGAGTAAACAGAGTCTAGCAAGAGATATTGAGCTGATTTTTGAAAAAGACTCGGTAGTTAAAGACACCGTAAAATTAAACTTTGGCAGCGGCGCAAGTAAAATAAAAATTTACGAAAGAGGTGGCGCATTACTTCTTACCCTAACACCAAATAATGACAGCATTGCGACTATTCAAAATATAATGGTCAACGATGAACGTTTTGTTACTGAAAAAGGCGTTTCCAAATTGAGCACATTTAAAGAAATTCGAGAAAATTATTCCATTAAAAAAATCATCACTTCTATTAATAATGTGGTTGTTTTACTAAAGAACAGCGACTTGTATTTTACTATTGATAAAAAGGAGTTACCAGAAAGCCTTAGGTATAATGCCAATAGTAAAATTGAAGAGGTTCAAATTCCTGATAATGCAAAAGTAAAATACATGATGGTTGGTTGGGATTGATAAATGCATTTTCCTATAAATTCAGCCGACAATTACTCTTATATTGATTTTTTAAATATTTGCAAGTGCTAGTATTCCTTCAAAAGCTCATTCCTAAATTATACGGACTATATTTTAATTTGCTAGTTTGGTTCATACCTAAGAAAATTGCCAAACAAGCTTTTACCGTTTTTGCAACCGTGCGAAAAGGTCGTGTGCTCCCTAATCAAAAAGAGTATTTAGACAACGCGAAATTTGAGGTAGTAACTATAGGTGATAATAAAATACAAGTATACAACTGGCCAGGCAGTAAAGAAACCGTATTACTTATACATGGCTGGGAAAGTAACACATGGCGTTGGCACAAGCTGATAGATAAACTACAAAAAGAAGATTACAACATTATAGCTTTTGACGCACCTGCTCATGGGTATTCTACAGGTAAAATTCTTCATGCCCCGTTATATGCCGAAGCAGTACAAGCACTATTATTAAAGTATGAGCCTAAATTAGTGATTGGTCATTCCATGGGAGGTATGACTTTGTTATATAACGAGTCTAAAAATCCGAATAGCCATATAGAAAAAATGGTGACTATTGGTTCTCCTTCAGAATTTCATGAAATACTTACCCATTACAAAAACTTGTTAGGGTTCAATGATAAAGTCAAGAGCGTAATTGAGACATTAGTTCAAAAGAAATTCAATTTTTCCACTGAAGAATTTTCTAGCTCCAATTTCGTTCAGAATAACAATAAAAAAGGATTGATTTTTCACGACAGATTAGATAAAATCGCTCCTTATCATGCTTCTGTAGATGTACATAAACACTGGAAAGAAAGTGAGTTGTTTAGCACGGAAGGGTTTGGACATTCAATGCATCAAGATGTCGTAAATGAAAAAATTATCGCATTTTTAAAATAGTAACAGAATTAAAAACAATCGATTATGCAAAACGTAACACCATTTCACATTGCTATTCCTGTACACAACTTAGCTGAGTGCAGAGTTTTTTATAGAGATATTCTTAATTGTGAAGAAGGACGAAGTAGCGACCATTGGGTAGATTTCAATCTTTTTGGGCATCAATTGGTGATACATTACAAACCAAAATCAGAAGCAGAAACAGTACATCATAATCCCGTAGATGGTCACGATGTTCCTGTTCCGCATTACGGTGTAGTTTTACCGTGGAATACTTTTGAAAGCTTTTCTGAAGAGCTAAAATCGAAAAATGTAAAATTCGCTATTGAACCTTATGTTCGTTTTGAAGGTAAAGTTGGAGAACAGGCGACCATGTTCTTTTATGATCCTGCAGGAAATGCCTTAGAGTTCAAAGCATTTAAAGACATGGGTCAGTTGTTTGCGAAATAATAAATACAAATGTCATTACATATAAAAACCATCAACACTAATTAATGTTGATGGTTTTTATATTAAGAAAGCCTTCATTCCAAAAGGTTATTATTGTGACCAAGAAGTAGGCACTCTATCCCATCTATGCTTTTTCAATTTTTCATACAGCTCATTAGGTAATAAGTTGCCATCACTTGTCGCCGTATTCGCCAATACATTGCGCTGTTTACGCATGCCAGGTATTGTTGCACCAACGTTATCGTTCATTAAAATAAAACGAAGAGCCATTTCTGCCATGGTCATTCCCTCAGGAATCAAAGGTTTTAAAGAATCGGCATGCTCTACAGATGAAATTAAATTCTCGGGCACAAAATACGTACCGCGCCAATCCCCCTCAGGAAAAGTAGTTTCTTTCGTTATAGTACCTGTCAAAGTACCTTCATCAAAAGGAACACGTGCAATGGTAGCAATATCCATTTCTTTACATAAAGGAAACAGCGTATCTATAGGAGCTTGATCAAAGATGTTATAGATTACTTGAACGGCATCCAAGAGACCTGTTTTTAAGGCTTTAATGCCATTTTCTGGCTCCCAACGATTCATGCTTATACCCATAGCAGCTATTTTACCAGATGCTTTTAAATCTTCAATAGCTCTCTGCCATTCTTCCCTATCGCTCCAAACATCGTCCCAAGTATGAAATTGCATAAGATCAATTTGCTCCAACCTTAAATTTTTTAAAGTCTTATGGGTATACTCCACAATATGTTCGGTAGGATAAGAATCATCAAAAGAATATTCTGGTTTTGCAGGCCATTGAAAATTCTTAGGTGGTATTTTACTAGCTGTGTATAACTTTTTAGATGGGTGCCTTTTAACTAACTCACCTAGTAGTTCTTCGCTATGTCCTTCACCATAACCCCAAGCGGTATCAAAAAAATTGACTCCGTTTTCTACTGCCAAATCCAAAGACTTTGCTGACTGTTCATCATCACTAGCCGTCCAACCGGCCATACCCCACATTCCATATCCTATTTCACTAACCTGCCAATCTGTTCTGCCGAATCTTCTGTACTTCATCTCTAAATAAATATGTAATTAAAACTGAATAAATTTAATTTTACTTATATCTCCAGCTGGTCAAATCTGCACCTTGTGGAGCACTTGCTTCAATACGCTCCATAATTTTAGGAACGTACATACTGTTATATCTAAGGCGCGTAATAGCATTAGGCTGGTCTGGATCACCGTTCCAACAATGTTCATCGCGGTCTCCATACTTTACTTCACCTTCATAATAAGGATTTGTGGTACTTTCCAAGAAATCTTCCATTAAATACACGGCATTATTTAAATAATAATTATCCATATCACCACAGTAGATATGTATTTTCCCTTTTAGATCATCTCCTAGTTTATCCCAATCACGCGCTAGAATATGACGTAGATCAAAGTTCTCTTTCCAATACTCTGCAACTTTATGATCTATCTCACCTGTCTTTTTATCCCATATCCTAACTGGATATCCATCTTTGCCTTGTGGCGAATAGGTAGCCTCCCAAATATCCCATTGTTGTCCCGATCTTGACTTATCGCCTAAGACTAGCTCTAAATGGTTGCCTTGTCGTAAGGTAGATTGAATTTGACCTAGATAATTTCGGTGCGATGGTACTTCTAATTTTTTATGGGAACTTGGGTAATAGTACGCATTATCGTCCTCATAGATATTGGTTAAAGTATAAGCTCTAAAATCTATAGGGTCGGGGCAAGCAGCAAAACAACCATTATATTCATTTGGATATTTAACTTGGACTGCCAATGCTTCCCAACCACCAGTTGATCCGCCATATAAAAAACGCGACCAACCTTCGCCCATTCCCCTAAATTGCTTCTCTATCTCTGGAATTAGTTCATAGGTGATAGCATCTCCATAAGGTCCTTGACTTGCTGAATTTACAGCATAAGAATCATCATAATACGGTGTTGGATGTTGAATTTCTATAATAATAAAGCGAGGAAAATCTGGTTCGTTCCATCGTTTATAAAAATCATAAGCTTCTTGTTGCTCTATAACATTATAACCTTCCATATTAAACCTTTCAGAATATTCTGGTTTCATTTTAGGATCTGGCGGCGTAGTTCTAAAACCTCCGAAATCTGAAGGAAAATGACCGTGAAAAACCATAAGAGGATACTTAGCTTCTGGATGTTCTTCAAATCCTTTTGGAAGTAAAACATGAGCTCCCAAATAAACATCACGGCCCCAAAATTCCGATAGCTTTTCTGACTTTACTTTAACATGTTTTATCCACTTGGTATCTTCTGGCTCTGCTATTGGTGGTACCACCTGATCCAATTCTACCGCAACATTTTCGAAACCATTGCTGGCAACTCTTATCTTAAATGGCTTACTATACAAATTACCAGGTGACTTTTGCCACTTTTGCCCCTCTCCGTTATCCATAGGTAGCTTTACCGTATGCCCAGTTGATAGATTAAAAGTTTCATAGACATTTAGAAGTGCTTGAACATTATATTCCCCTGGCGGCACATCTTTTAAACTTTCATATGGGTATCCAAAAACAGTTTCATCAAAAGTTAAGACAGAATCCTTAGCCCAATTCTCTACATTCATTCCAAAAATGAGCTGGGTATTTAATCCGTCATTAATTTGAAACCTAGGCTCATCACTATCATCAGAAGATAGCATAAGCAGTAAACGACCATCTAACGTTTCGGACCCAACATCTTCACTAAAGGAAACTTGAATTTCATGAATCGGTTTAACCACCTTTTCACAACTTACAAAAAGACCTAATACCAATGCAATTGCAACTATTTGTTTTATCATGGTAAATTATATTTTCAAGCTTAAAGATAATTAATGAAATCTCTCTATAGAATTTTAGAATTCAATATTATTCTAAAACTAGTAATTAAGAAAATACGAGATAGATAATTTACAAGGCAGGAAAGGCAATTGTAAAGACAGCTCCTTCATTTGGAGCACTGGATACAGAAATTGTACCACCCAAACTATTAATTTGATTATGAATTAAAAATAGTCCAACACCTTTGCCATCTTGTGTTTTATGGAAGCGTTGATTTAGTCCAAAAATCTTATGCCCATTCCTTTCCATATCAAAACCTTGACCGTAATCTTTAAACAAGATCACTTTTTTACCTTCTTTAAAATCGGTTCTAATTTCAATTTTAGGAGGAATACCTTGAATTGTATATTTTATTGAGTTGGTTATAAGGTTCAAGAAAATACTTTCCATGTAGGCATTATCAAAATAAACGCTTTCACAAACGGAAAAATCAAAGTCAATTTCTGTTTTAGAGTTTTTTAATATTGACCCCAACGTACTTTGGGTTTTAGATAAAATGGTCTCAAAGCTAACTTCTGTAAGTGAATTTAAACCTTTACTTGCATTTTCCGCTAAGCTCAGATAATTCTCTAAAGACTCTTTTACGCCCTTTGCCGAAATCTCCATATACCTAAGTATCTGTATCGTATCTTCATCATGGATTACTGAGAAATCTAGCACATCAAAAAGAGAAATTAAATTATTCATTGGAGCTCTTAAATCATGCGAGGTAGTATAGTTTAATCTCACCAGATCCTCATTTACCGTTTTTAGTTTGGCAAATTCTAGAATACGCTCATTTTTTAAATTCATTTCGCTGGTAATATCCTTTGCTATTGCATAAACCAACTTCTCTTCATCTACAGGCACAGCACTCCAAGACAACCAAATTGTCTTACCCGATTTACTTACATACCTGTTTTGGAAACTTAATAATTTCTTATTATCATGAAGGCTTGCCCTTGTTTGCTGGGTAGCATCCTTATCTTCCTCAAAAACGAAATCATCAATTTTCTTTGAAAACAGTTCTTCTTTTGTGTATTCAAGTAAATTAATAAACGCCGGATTTACATCTTCAAAGTATCCATCATAATTGGCAATGCAAAGCATATCTACCGAAGAATCAAAAAAATGGTTCAATTTCATATACTTTCTTTACAGGTTTAAAACTGCCACAAGGACTGTTTTTAATTGTATTAGACCTTTAAACTTAGGCAAAATATAAATTAGCATTATAATAACCACTATAAAATTAACTTCCAAAACCCTGTTAACGGGCTAATTAATTGATTCTTAACAAATACCATTTCTAATAAAAAATCGTTTTATAATAGTTGTATTAATGATAACCACTAAACAATACCAATTATGAAGAAAATATTAATGATAGCTATTATACTTAGTTCAATTGCATGCATTGCTAGTTGTGATTATGACGACAGTAATGACATTGATATCTTAACACCTAACGATAGTACAGAGACAGGTATTTCGATAAAGAAATTACCGTAATAAAAAACCTTCAACTATTTAAAGATGAAGGTTCAATATATTTTTTGAAAGAAATTAGTTTCTACTTCTATGTCTCTCTCTAGCCAATAATGTATTTTTCAATAACATTGCTATGGTCATTGGACCTACACCACCAGGAACCGGAGTAATAAAAGATGCTTTTTTACTTACATTTTCAAAATCAACATCACCTGTAATATAATATCCTTTTTCTTTAGTTTCATCTGGCACTCTTGTAATACCCACATCAATTACAACAGCATCATCTTTTACCATTTCAGCTTTTAAGAACTTAGGAACCCCTAATGCTGATATTACAATATCTGCTTGAGAAATAATTTGAGTAATATTTTTAGTATGACTGTGGGTAAGGGTTACCGTAGAATTTCCTGGCCATCCTTTTCTACCCATTAAAATACTCATAGGTCTACCTACAATATGACTACGACCAATTACAACAGTATGTTTTCCTTTCGTATCAACCTTGTAACGCTCTAATAATTCTAAAATACCAAATGGAGTTGCTGGGATGAAAGTACTCATGTCCAAAGCCATTTTACCAAAATTGGTAGGATGAAATCCGTCAACATCCTTATCGGGGTCTACGGCCATAATTACCTTTTGTGTATCTATTTGCTCTGGCAAAGGCAACTGAACAATAAAACCATCGATATCATCATCAACGTTCAATTCTTTAATCTTGTTCAATAACTCTTGCTCAGAAGTGGTACTTGGCATTTGTATTAAGGTAGACTCAAAACCAATACGCTCACAAGAACGTACTTTACTACCAACATAAGTTAAACTAGCCCCATCACTACCAACAATAATTGCTGCTAAGTGAGGTACTTTTTCACCTCTTTCGCGCATCTTAGCTACCTCAGCCTTGATTTCCTCCTTTATTTGATTGGATACTTTTTTACCATCCAATAATTCCATATCCGTATCTTTTTAGTTGTGTTGTTCGTTTATTATTTCATTCCTTTCATGGCACCCATCATCTGCATCATCTTTTTGCCGCCACCGCCTTGCATCATTTTCATCATCTTGCTCATTTGATCAAACTGCTTTAAAAGTTGATTGATTTCTTGAACTTCCCTACCGGCACCTTTTGCAATACGTTTCTTTCTACTAGCATTTAATTTAGATGGCGTAGAACGCTCTTCTGGAGTCATTGAATAAATTATAGCTTCAATATGTTTGAAGGCATCATCATCAATATCTAAACCTTTTAAGGCTTTTCCCGCACCAGGAATCATCCCCATAAGGTCTTTCATATTACCCATCTTCTTAATTTGCTGAATCTGGCTCAGGAAATCATCGAATCCAAATTTATTTTTAGCAATTTTCTTTTGAATCTTTCTAGCCTCCTCTTCATCAAATTGCTCTTGAGCTCTTTCTACAAGTGAAATAACATCACCCATCCCCAAAATACGATCTGCCATACGTGATGGATAGAAAATATCTATTGCCTCCATCTTTTCACCTGTACCAATAAACTTAATTGGCTTATCAACTACCGATTTAATAGAGATAGCTGCACCACCACGGGTATCACCATCTAATTTGGTTAAGATAACCCCGTCGAAATTTAGTATATCGTTGAAGGCTTTTGCTGTATTCACCGCATCTTGACCCGTCATAGAATCTACAACGAATAATGTTTCTTGTGGTTTTATAGCTTTATGAATGTCAGATATCTCTGCCATCATCTTCTCATCTACAGCCAAACGACCAGCGGTATCTATAATTACCACATTATGCCCATCTGCTTTTGCTTTTGCAATACCTGCTATAGCAATAGAAACTGGGTCGGTATTTTCTCTATCAGAGTAAACCGGCACACCAATTTGATCACCAACTACATGCAACTGATCTATTGCCGCAGGACGGTATACATCACAAGCTACTAATAATGGGTTCTTAGATTTTTTTGTTTTTAGGAAATTCGCAAGCTTACCAGAAAAGGTAGTCTTACCAGAACCTTGTAAACCAGACATTAAAATAATGGATGGATTACCAGATAGATCAATACCTTCAGACTCACCTCCCATTAATTGGGTAAGCTCATCTTTTACAATCTTGACCATTAACTGACCAGGCTGTAAGGTCGTTAATACATTTTGCCCCAATGCCTTTTCCTTTACCCTGTTGGTAAATTCTTTGGCTATTTTAAAGTTAACATCGGCATCCAATAACGCTCGGCGTACTTCTTTGGTAGTCTCTGCAACATTAATTTCTGTAATCTGACCATGACCTTTTAGTACATGTAAAGCTTTATCTAGCTTATCGCTTAAATTATCGAACATTCTTTTCTTTTTTAAGGGGTTACAAATTTAATAATATTCGATGCTATTTCCGCAGCATGTACCACAAAATCTACAAAACAAAAGAGCACCCCTCAAAAAAAGGATGCTCTAAAGTTGCTTGTGGGGCAAAAAAGGAATTACATTTTCATAAACTCCATAACTAAAACCTCCATCAATACCGCCAACGAGGCCCAACTCTTTACTGTTAACGGTATATTTTTGGATGTTCTAATCTTACTCTCTTTCTAATACCAAATGGTCATATAAACCAGTTTCATTTTCATGTTTAAGCTCTATTCTCATATCATCTACCTCTAAAATCTGATAATCATTAGCTAAAGGCAAGTAATTACTACCTGGTTCAAAAGAAATTATCATTTCTAATTTGCCGTTAAAGGCATTTCTATATACAAACCAGCTACCATTGCTAAAAACTTCACCATTGAGATTTCTTACTTCTAAGCTACCGTCGCCATTAAAATACAATTTTACATCTGCAAACACCCCTGTAGCCTCATCATTACTCTCTGCGAAATATGTTATACCCCACTCGGCATTATCGAAAATTGTTTCAATAAACGCGATATCATCTTCCTCATCAGCTATACATTTCTCAACAATTACCAATTCATAAAAAGTTTCTTCAACATTGAATTTTATGATATCGTCCTCTAGGTCTATCAACAACCATTCAAAACTTACTGCGCTTTCATCACCCATAACAATAGCGACGACAAGCATGCCTTGTGTATTAGTAGATACTGTCCATGTACCTTCTGTCACTGTGGTTTCGTTTGTTAATGTTACAACCCCGTCTGCCTGAAATTCAAACTCGTCACCCAACAATCTATTGATTTCTACATCGTTGTTTTTGACTGTTTTAATCACCCAAGTACATTCTTTTAAAGTTTCTGTAATGCTTTCAACAGTTTCTTCAACTAAATCTTCATCGCAGATTTGTTTTAGAACAATACGGTTGCCATTATCATTGTATAATTTAATTTTATCCTCATCTAAATCATATACATTCCAATCTAAAGTAAAATCTACCGAAGCCTCAAACTCCATATTTAATTTTACACCATCATCACTTATTGAAGTACTCCAAACCCCTGCTATGGTAGAAGCTCCCGTAACACCAGATAGCACAGTACCATCTTCTTTAAAATCTAAAATGTAGTCTACATATTGAGCTGTCTGATCTATATCATCTCTCTTAAATTCTGTTACGAACCAAACGCATTCAATTAATTCTTCTTTGATTTCATCTTCGTCAAAATCATCATCATTGTAATCGTCGTCGTCGTCTTCATCGCAATCATCTTTTGCATTTTCAATTGCACTAGCCAATTCTTGATTACTTTCTACGGTAATGGTCGTTTGATCATGCAACATTAAGGTCAAAGGAAAATCGAAACTGATTAAATTATCGTCACCTAAATCTTTAAAGAACAATCTTAAATCCCGATCACTTGTAACCTCAATAGTATTCGTTTGTTCCAAATTGACGTTAAATGAGAATACCGTCATTGGATACACAAAATCTATACACTCTATATCATCGTCATCACCACCTTCTTTACATTCTGCAGCTAACTCGCGTAAATCCACCAAACCATTAATAGTAATTTCAGAGAAATCGCCAGCTGTTACGGTAATCGGAAATATAATATCCAATAAGTTTTCATCATCATCAATACTATCAAATATCTCTTCAATCTGCTCAAGGTCATCCTCAGATTCAATGGTAAGTGTTAGACCATTAACCTCAACCGTATAAGGAAAGTTTATTTGATAGCAACTTGTACCATCTACTATGTTATCGCAAGAACCATCATTAGAGCTGGTTCGTTGAATTAAATCTGCAGTAGATGAGTTAGCAGTTATTGTTTGCGATTCTTCGCCTGTATTGATTTCTTCAATTTCATCTTGACAAGCTGTAAAACTTAATGCAATTGTCAGTAGGCTAACGTACATTGCATAATTTAAAATCTTTTTCATAATGACTGGGTATTGTTTGTTATTATGCTTCTAAAACAACTGACTATAAAAATACCCTACCTCCTTTTTTATTTTTTTTAAAATATCTTTGGCAAAAAGTAATCCATTGAAAGCAGAAGAACATGTTAATGTATGTGAAGAGCAGGTATACAAGAGAGTTTTTAATGAAACGTCTAAAACCATCTTCAATTACATTTATTACAAATTCGGTAACGAAGAAAAAGCCAATGATGCGGTGCAGGAAGCTTTTGTAAAGCTGTGGGAAAATTGCGCAAAGGTTCCTCCGGCAAAAGCTAAATCGTATTTATACACTGTTGCCAATAATTTATACCTCAATGTTTTAAAAGCCGAAAAAGTTCGTTTAAAATATGCCGACAGTACATTAAAGACTACTAACGAATCTCCTGAATTTATTATGGAGGAAAATCAATTTAAAGAAAAATTGGATAATGCTTTGAATAGCCTACCAGAAAATCAGCGTACTACTTTTTTACTCAGTAGAATTGATGGTAAAAAATATGCAGAAATAGCAGAAATAGAAAATGTCAGCGTCAAAGCAATTGAAAAAAGAATGCACTTAGCTCTTAAAAGTCTAAGGGAGCAGATTGATGGTATATAGTGGATAGTTGTAAAGAAAAAATAATATTAAAGAATAAAGTAGGGTAAACTATTGTTTAGTTGTTATACTACTGTAAAGCTAAAAACATGCAAGACAATTACTTAGCAAAATGGCTTAATGATGAATTGACCGAAGCCGAGTTGGTAGAGTTCAAAAAATCGGAAGCTTTTGAAACCTATCAAAAAATTAAGGAATCTACTTCTCAGTTAGAATCTCCTGAATTTGATATGGATAAAGCATGGGAAACTATTGACCAATATAAAACAAAGGATGAAACCAAAGTTCTTATACTATCTCCATTTAAAACATTCCTTCGTATAGCCGCCGTTATAGCTGTATTGCTAGCGGGATCATTTTTTTATTTAAGAACCTTAAACGAATCTTACACCACAGCTTATGCAGAGAATAAAGCCATAACCTTACCAGATTCATCTGAAGTGATTTTAAACGCGGAATCTGAGCTGGCTTTTAGTGAGAAAAAATGGAATGAAAATAGAAATGTAAACCTTAAAGGGGAAGCTTATTTTAAAGTTGCCAAAGGGAAAAAATTCACGGTAGCAACCTCTCAAGGATTAGTTACCGTATTAGGAACCCAATTTAATATTGAAACCAGAGAAGACTATTTTGAAGTTACTTGTTTTGAAGGCTTGGTAAGTGTTATCATTAATGATAAAGAAACAAAGTTACCTGCCGGAAACTCTTTAGTAACTATAAATGGAAATAGCACGATGTCAAAAGCTATTGTAAATAGCGCTCCTTCATGGTTATCTAAAGAGAGTTCTTTTGAAAGTGTTCCACTACATTATGTGATGGACGAATTACAACGACAATACGATATTGAAGTTACCACCAAAGAAATTGATACAGATGAGCTTTTTACAGGAACTTTCAGTAACGACAATTTAGAACTTGCCCTTAAAAGCATAAGCGTTCCTTTACAAATTAAGTTTAACTTAGAAGGGAACAAAGTGCTGTTCTATGCAGAAAAGGCACCAAAATAGTTTTATCGTTTTTATATTCTTGTTGATTTTCAACATGAATAGTTATGCCCAAACTACAGATAACAACAGTCTTCCATTACGCGATTATCTTTCTGAATTAGAGATATCGTTCAATGTAAAATTCTCCTATGCAGATAGTGACATTAATACTATTCAAATTTACAAACCTAGTTCAGGTCCACTTGAAACTATTCTTAATACGCTAAGAGAAACTACAGGAATCATCATCACTAAACTAAATGACCGTTATTACACGCTGACTAAAACGGCAACTATATCAATATGTGGTTTTGTTTTAGACAATTTTGAAGAAAACACCATACCTGGTGCCACGGTTGAAATATACGAAACTAATTTATCGGGAATTACGGATGAAACTGGCGCTTTTAGTTTTGAAAATGTTCCTGAAAATTCCTTGATACAAATTAAACACATTGGCTATAAACCAATATTCATTGAGGCGAAAGAATTCATCAAAACTACAGACTGCAAAACCGTTGCCATGGCACTCAGTTATCAAGAATTGGACGAGGTTATTGTTACTCAATTTCTAACCACCGGGCTTAATAAACTAAGTGATGCTAGTATTGAATTGAATACTAAAAAATTCGGAATTCTACCTGGTGTAAGCGAGCCAGATATTCTACAGACCGTTCAGGCATTACCAGGCATAAAAAGTGTTGATGAAACTGTATCTGATATTAACATAAGAGGCGGCACTAATGATCAAAATCTAATTCTTTGGGATGATATAAAAATGTACCAAACCGGACACTTTTTTGGGTTAATATCTGCATTCAACCCTTATGTAACCGAAAAGGTATCCATTATTAAAAATGGAACCTCTGCTATTTACGGTGGCGGTGTAAGTGGCACTCTAAGTATGCAGACTATGCAAGAACAACCGTTATATGCTAAAGGTGGTGCCGGTTTTAATTTAATTTCTGGTGATGTTTTTGGCGAAATACCTGTTAGTGAAAATTTAGCCATCCAAGTATCTGCCCGCAGGTCGTATACAGATTTCTTGAATACCCCTACCTACACTACATTTTCAGAAAAAGCATTTCAAGATACCGAGGTAGATAATGAAAGTGAATTTTATTTTTATGATTTTACAACTAAGTTCATCTACGAAATCAATTCATCCCATCATGTTAGTGCAAGCATGATTACCATGAGTAATAATTTAAATTACTTTGAAACTACCAATGACAGCGTTGCACCCAATAGAAGTAATCTCAACCAAGATAATTTTTCAATTGGAAGTCAACTGCAAAGCGAGTGGACCGATGATTTTATAACGCAACTAAGTTTCTATTACACACAGTATGATTTAGATGCCCTATCCATTTCTAATAACGACACTCAACAGCTTACCCAAAACAATCTGGTAAAAGAATCGAACGTAAAACTCAATACTAATTACCGATTTTGGGATAATCTAAATTGGATAAACGGCTATGAGTTTACCGAAACAGGTATTGAAAATACCACGAATGTTAATCAGCCTCCATTTGCAAGTAATATAAAAGGTGTTATTCGCCATCACGCATTATTTTCCGAATTAAAATACAGTTCAGAAAATAAAAAATTAATCGGTTCAATGGGTGGCAGGCTCAACTATTTTGAAAATTTAAACACGTTTAAAGAATACATTTTTGAACCTAGATTAAATGTTACCTATGAGCTTTTAACCAATTTTAAAACTGAGGTTTTAGGAGAATTTAAAAGTCAGGTAACTAATCAAATCATAGATTTAGAACAAAACTTCTTAGGAATAGAAAAACGACGTTGGATCCTTTCTGATGGAGATGCCTTGCCTATCACTAAAAGCAAACAAGGTTCTATTGGTTTTAATTATGACACGGATAAGTTTTATATTGGCATTGATGGATTTTATAAAGAGGTAGACGGTATTAATGTCTATACCCAAGGATTTCAAAACCAAAATCAATTTAATGGAGAAATAGGTTCTTATACAGTGAAAGGAGCTGAGTTTTTAATTAACACGAAGAACAATTACTATAGTGCATGGCTAAGCTATACCTTCAATAAAAATGATTATACCTTTGATGCCCTTTCACCTACTACATTTCCTAATAATTTAGATGTAAGACATGCTGTGACACTTGCAGGGAACTACACCATCGGTAATTTAAAATTAGGATTAGGGTTAAATTACAAATCTGGCAAGCCTTTTACCGAACCAAATGAAAATGACCAAGTAAATGAGGCTGTGTTTCCTACGGAAATTAATTATGAAGAACCCAACAGTAGCAGACTACCAGAATATTTTAGAGCAGATGCGTCAGCTATCTACACATTAAAAATAAGTGATAAGGTAAACGCCATATTTGGAGCATCTGTACTGAACTTCACAAATCGAAGAAATACCTTAAATACCTATTACAGATTACAAGAAGATAATACCATTGAAACTATAGAACGGTTATCGTTGGGTATTACACCAAATGTTAGTTTACGAGTAAGCTTTTGAACTTACATACGTTCTGGCACCTCAACACCTAATAGTTTGAATGCATCTTCTATTACCTCAGCCACTTTTTTAGACAACTGAACACGTAATATTTTTTTCTGATCGTCAGCTTCCCCTAGTATCGAAACTTGCTGATAGAACGAATTAAATTCTTTCACCAAATCGTACGTATAATTAGCTACTAATGCCGGACTATAATTCTCTGCTGCCAATTGAATAGTATCAGGAAATAATTGAAGTTGCTTAATCAATTCCTTTTCCTTTCCATGTAATTCCAAAACTTTAGAATCTTCAGAAATTACAATACCCATACTTTCGGCCTTTCTTAAGATAGATTGGATTCTAGCATAAGTATACTGAATAAAAGGACCTGTATTCCCTTGAAAATCAACAGATTCTTCAGGGTCAAATAAAATTCTCTTTTTAGGATCTACTTTTAAGATGTAATATTTTAAAGCTCCCAAACCAATCATTTTATAAAGCGACTGTTTTTCTTCTTCGTTGTAATCTTCTAACTTACCTAGCTCTTCAGAAATGGTTGCAGCAGTCTGGGTCATATCCGCCATTAGATCATCGGCGTCAACTACTGTACCTTCTCTACTCTTCATTTTACCACTTGGTAAATCCACCATTCCATAACTTAGGTGGTGCAATTTATTAGACCATGAAAAACCTAATTTTTTAAGAATTAAGAAAAGTACTTTAAAATGATAATCTTGCTCATTACCTACGGTATATACCATACCGTTTACATCTGGGTGGTCTTTTACACGTTGTATTGCTGTACCAATATCTTGGGTCATGTAGACCGCAGTACCATCTGAACGAAGAACTATTTTTTCATCTAATCCGTCTTCGGTCAAATCGATCCAAACACTACCATCTTCCTTTTTAAAGAAAACACCTTTTTTCAGCCCCTCAGCAACAACATCCTTACCTAAAAGGTAGGTATCACTTTCATAATAAAGTGTATCAAAATCAACTCCTAGATTTTTATAAGTAACTTCAAAACCTTTGTACACCCAACCATTCATGGTCTTCCAAAGTTCAACGGTTTCAGTTTCTCCCGCCTCCCATTTTAAAAGCATTTGTTGAGCTTCTAATAATATTGGAGCTTCCTTTTCAGCAATTTTCTGATCAGTACCATTTGCCACTAATTCTGCTATTTGCTCTTTATAAGCTTTATCGAAAGCCACATAATAATTACCAACCAGCTTATCACCTTTCAATCCGGAAGAAACAGGAGTTGCTCCATTTCCGAATTTTTGCCAAGCCACCATACTTTTACAAATATGGATTCCGCGGTCATTAATAATCTGTGTCTTGTATACTTTTTTACCTGATGCTTTTAAAATTTCAGCAACAGAATATCCTAATAAGTTATTACGAATATGCCCTAAGTGCAATGGTTTATTGGTATTAGGCGAAGAATACTCTACCATTACGGCATCATCAGATTCTTTTACGAAACCAAAATTATCAACAGTCGTAATTGAATTGAAAAAATCCAAATAAAAACTATCGTTGATAACGATATTCAAAAAACCTTTAATCACATTAAAGCCAACCACTTCATCTACATGCTCTTGAATATATGTACCTATTTGCTCCCCAATTTGCGCTGGGTTACCTTTTACAACACGTAACATAGGGAAAACCACAATTGTGATATCTCCTTCAAAATCTTTTCGGGTAGGCTGAAATTCTACCGATGGCAATTCCTTACCGAAGATAGATTGTACCGCTTCTTTTACTTTATCTGATAGTACCTCTTGAATATTCACCAAAACGTTTAATTAAGCCTGCAAAACTAATCATTTTTTAGGCTTTTCGGGTAAACAGATTCGGCATTCATTTGCCATTTAGTTAACTTTAGTAAAATCCCCGTAAATAAGCTAGCATGCTTGTAAATGTATCTTACAATAATAAAGAGGTTACTAGAAAAATTGATGAACAAGTTGGCAAGCCATTTACGTTAAAAGAACGTTGGGCTATGGGCGGTATTGGCTCACCAAAACTTACCATAACCGAAACGAGTATCGAAATAAGAAATTTATTGATTTTGGATAATAACAGAGATACTTGCAATGTAGAAATGAGACCCAAAGGTATTATTGTTGGTTTTCGTTCTCTCTTAGAATCTTATGCTTTAATAATACCCTATTATAAACTTACGCTGTATAAAGGAGAAGCATCAGTATATTCCATTTACCGAGATCATTATTTTATTAAAGTTGCCTCCGACACTAAAGCTGTACAGAAGTTCTTTAAAAAACTTTTAACGTACAAGGCAGATAATGCACCAACATCTATAGAAGATTTATGAAAATATTACTTACAGGCGCAAATGGTTATATAGGTATGCGGTTACTACCGCAGCTTTTAGATATGGGACATGAGGTTGTATGCGCTGTTCGTGATGAGGCTAGATTATCGGTAGACAAGGAAATTAGAAGTAAAATTGAGGTTATAGAAATTGATTTTCTAGAAGAGCCAAAAGAAAATGTTGTTCCGAAAGATATTGATACAGCGTATTTTTTAATTCACTCCATGAGTTCCTCAACACAAGATTTTGATGAAATGGAGGCAAGAACTGCTGAAAATTTTAATAAATATGTTGCGGAAACTCAAATCGAACAAGTAGTCTATTTAAGTGGAATAGTAAACGACGATAATCTTTCAAAGCATTTACAATCTCGCAAAAATGTTGAAGACATTCTTTACCAAGGCGATTTTAAATTAACGGTACTAAGAGCTGGGATTATTGTTGGATCAGGTAGTTCTTCATTTGAAATTATTCGTGACCTGTGTGAAAAACTACCAGTAATGATCACTCCTAAATGGGTATTGACAAAGACACAACCCATTGCTATACGCGATGTAATTACTTTCTTAACAGGAGTTCTAGGAAACGAAAAAACATATAACGACTCTTTTGATATTGCAGGACCCAATGTTCTTACATACAAAGAAATGCTTCATAAGTATGCAGAAGTAAGAGGTTTTAAAAACTGGATTTGGACCGTACCTGTTATGACGCCCAAGCTATCTTCTTATTGGCTATACTTTGTCACTTCAACATCATACAAGCTAGCTTTAAATTTAGTGGACAGCATGAAAATTGAGGTAATTGCTAAAGACACCAGATTACAAGATATTCTCAATATAAAACCTCACACTTATAAAGAAGCTATAGATTTAGCTTTTAAAAAAATAGAGCAGAATTTAGTTATAAGTAGTTGGAAGGATAGTATGATTAGTGGTCGTTTTGTAGATAACCTTGAAAAACATATACAAGTTCCAAAATATGGTGTACTGAAGGATTATAAACAAATTAAAGTAAATAATCCAGAGGAAGTATTAGAGCGTGTATGGAGTATTGGCGGTGAAACTGGATGGTATTATGGCAATTGGCTTTGGAAAATTAGGGGTTTTATGGATAAACTTTCAGGCGGTGTTGGTTTAAGGCGCGGCAGAACGCACCCTGATAGAATCTATGCCGGTGACTCCCTAGATTTTTGGCGTGTACTTTTAGCAGATAAAAAAGCAAAACGACTGTTGTTATTTGCAGAAATGAAATTACCTGGTGAAGCATGGCTAGAGTTCAGAATTGATGAACATAACGTGCTACACCAAACTGCAACTTTTAGACCTCGTGGATTAAGAGGTAGATTATATTGGTACAGTATAGTACCCTTTCACTACTTCATTTTTGGCGGAATGATTAAGAATATTGCCAATCAATAATTGAAATCGAAGTCTTTAAAACTAATATTAAGCCATAGATTTTGAAACCTTCAATGGTAGTTCGGTCAATCTCTCCCCTGTTAAGCGTCTAACTGCATTTGCAATTGCAGCACCGATTGGTCCTAATGGAGGCTCCCCTACTGCCCCTGGTGTATCTTTACCTTGTAGCAAAACAACATCAATTTCCCTTGGAGCATTTTTCATTAATGCCATTTGATATGGACCGTAGATTGTTGGCGTTAACTCCCCATTCTCTACAAACATTTGTTCGTATAACACAGCACTCATACCCATAATTACACAACCCTCGCATTGCGCACGTATTTGATCTGGATTCACGGCTAAACCTGGATCTAAAGAAACAGTTACCTTATGTACAATTATTTCATTATCAACAATAGAAACCTCAGCAACTTGTGCGCAAGGAGTATTAGCGTCTATAGAAGCCGCAAAGCCCATTGCACGACCATTTGTTATTTCTTCAGAGTAATTTGCTTTTTCAGCGGCAGCTTTAATTACATTTTTTAGTCGTACACCAATAGCATCATCTGCAATTTGTTGAAGTCTAAATTCTACTGCATTCTTATTCGCTTTCAGCGCCATTTCATCCATAAAACTTTCCATAGCAAAGGTATTTGCCAATAAACCAAGACTACGCCACCAACTGGTAGCGAATGGCAAATCTACGTGCCAATAAACCGCTCGAAAATTTGGAATACCTGAGTATTGAATGAACCCTCCACGTATTGCGCCAACATCGGCACCAATAATCGGCGGCAAAAAGTTCGGTATCAATGCCGAATTATTACCAACATCCCCACTGACAAATTCATGCTCCAATCCGTGTAAACGTCCCTCTGGATTTAGTATGCCTTTTATAACATGGTGGGTAGGCGGTCGAAACATATCATGTTGAAACTCTTCCTTTCTACTGAAAAAATATTTTACCGGTTTACCTACGGCCTTAGACATTACAGTAGCCTGTATAGCATGTGGTGTATGTAGTCTTCTACCGAATCCTCCTCCTAAATAAGTAGGCACTATATTAACTTTATCAGTATCTAAATCCAGTCGCTTAGCAACTTCCTTTCTAGTTATACCTACAACTTGAGTTGAAATTTTTATAACTGCGCTATCACCATCAAAAGATGCAACTACGCCATTTGGTTCAATTTGGGCATGTGCGCCAATTGGAGTTCTAAATTCTAACGTTATTAAATCACTTTCTTCATCTAACGAATCACCATTCTTTTGAATGATAGTAGATTTACCATTACCTACCGTAATAATTTTTGTGATTGCTTCGGTATTTAAATCTTTATAGCTTTCCCAAGTGACATTTATAGCGTTCTTTGCATTTTCCGCTTCAAGCATAGAATTTGCCACGACACCAACAAAATCTTCTTCAATCACAATTTTTACAACACCAGGCATATTTTCTGCAATGGCAATATCTGCACTTACGAAAGTTGATCCTATTTTGGTGGGTCTAACAACTGCGCCATAGAGCATATCTGGCATTTGAGCATCCATCCCAAAAATAGGATCTCCAAAAACCTTAGCATCTAAATCTACTCTAGCAATTGGCTTACCAACATATTTGTACTCTTTCAAGCTTTTTAATACAGGAGCATCAGGCACTTCCCAGTTCTCTACCCCTTCTGCTACTTGCGCATACGTCAAGGATTTTCCGTTACCGGAAATAACTCCATCTTCAATTACAAGTCGATCTACATCAATATTCAATTTCTGCGAAGCTTCTTTTAAAAGCATCATTCGTAGCATTGCAGAAAGCTCTCTAAGTGGTTGCCATAATCCAGATATAGAAGTACTACCACCCGTTGCAAAACTATCAACATTACCTGTTGAAGAAGCTGCATGTATTACTTGAATTTGTTTCATTGATACAGAAAGTTCATCTGCAGCCATTTGAGCAATACCAGTAAAAGTTCCTTGCCCCATTTCCATTTTTGGAGAATGCAACACTATGTTGTTTTCAGAAGTCACCTCAAACCAAACCATAGGTTTATCGGTATTATCTGTATACGGTAATTCCAAAGAGTTGACCGTACCCAAAATTTCTCGACGAATAGAATTGCGAAAAATATATGTCCCAATGGCTACTATACCAATAGTACCCATACCACCTCTTACTAAAAATTTACGTCTAGAAACTTTTTTAGCTCCACTACTATTATCAGCCATCAACTATATTTCTTTAGACTCGTTCGTACTCATCTCAGCTTGTAATTTTGCCGCCTTATGTATTGCTTTACGCATTCTATAATACGTTCCACAACGGCAAACATTAATAATATTGTTATCAATATCCTCATCAGTTGGATGAGGCACTTTCTTTAAGAGCGCAGCCGTTGCCATCATAAACCCAGGTTGACAGTATCCACATTGAGGCACAATTTCTTCAATCCAAGCTTGTTGCACAGGATGCGGATTCTCTCTATCTCCCAAACCTTCAATTGTAGTCACCTTTTTCCCTTCAGCAAATTTGACAGGGTAAGAGCAAGAACGAACTGCCTCGTCATCTACATGTAAAGTACATGCGCCACAAGCCGCTTTACCACAACCAAATTTAGTTCCTTTAAGGTCTAATAAATCTCTTACAATCCAAAGTAGTGGTGTATTCTCGTCTTCTACATTAACGGTTTTAATCATACCGTTTATTGTCAGTGAAATTTCCATAAAATCTTACTATTTAGTAGGGATTATTGCTCCATTGGCAAACCAGTTTTCAACGGCTTTTTTAAATTCCTTTTTAGATACCGGAGGAATTGTTCGTTGATTACCATCTGCATCAACACCGGGCTCCCAGGCCCAAAGCACCAAATCATCTTCGGTCATGTGTTTAATAAGTTCATTATGACTTCTATTGCCATTGGTAATTTTATCGAGTAAACGTTCTGCTATTTGAGCTCTAGAAAGTCCTTCCCAACCCATTGAAGCTGGAGCTAATGACCAATGTGGAGCTCCTGGAACGCCCGAATTTGAATTATTTAATGATTGATGACATGTATTACAACTTGTTGCCTCAAACCCTTTGTCATCTTCACCTCGAGCCATACCGAAATAATGCGGATGCCTATCATCGCCTTGTTTTGGTATATTATCATTAGGGTGACAGTTCATACAACGCTGGTGGGTAAGAACGTCCATCATTTTCTCGTAAGATTCGTCAGGGTTTTGTTGCGCCAACTCCTGATTATCAAAAGTTTTATAGTTTGATATTTTGGGAGTATTTGCGAATACAAGTACTACTCCAACAACAGCTAGTATTAGAAAAATATAAATGGGTCTTATTTTCATAGAGTTTATCAAAATTCAGAATCTGATATCTATGAAGATAATAAAAGCTTAAGACTTTTTTAACCCATTAAAATTTATAAGTACGGTAAGTTACCTAAAGGTATTAGTTCTTTGAAAGAAACACTTCTGCCATCATGCAGCGAGCACTACCTCCACCGCAGGTTTCAATAGTATGTAACGAACTATGTAGAATAGCGCAGTGATTTTCAATTTGAGCTATTTGTTCTGGTCGCAAACTATGGTAAGCCGCCGAACTCATAACCATATATCTTTTATCATCAGCTCCTAAAACTTGTAACATATTACCCGCAAAGTGATGCATTTGACCTTCGGTAATAGTAATCACTTCTTTTCCATCTTTTTTAAGATGGTCTAAAACATTTTTTCTTTCCTTTTTATCATCTATGGAAGCTGAACATATTACCACAAAATTCTCAGCCAAAGCCATCATTACATTCGTATGATAAATAGGAAGTCTTTTACCATCAACAGATTGATTTGCAGTAAAAATCACTGGAAAGAAATCAAAATCTTCACAAAACTCAATAAACAAATCTTCATTTGCACGTTCAGAAAGCGCACAATATGCTTTTTTATTTACTCGGTCTATTAAAATACTCCCAGTACCTTCAAGATACAATCCTTCATCTTCTGCAGAAGTATAATCTATGACATCATTAATTTTAAAACCGTTCTCTTCAAGAGTTTCCAAGATATCTTCTCTGCGTTCATTTCTTCTATTTTCCGCGAACATTGGGTAAATACCTACTGTTCCATTTGAATGAAATGAAACCCAATTATTAGGAAAAATACTATCTGGAGTATCAGGTTTTTTTGTGTCTTCAACAACTATAACGCTAACTCCTTTGCTCTTTAATAAGGATACAAAAGCATCAAACTCTTCTTGAGCTTTCAAATTAATTTCTTGATTCTTCATATCAATATCTTCCATAAAGTAGTTATTGACAGCAGTCTGTTCGTTCATTCTAAACGACACAGGGCGAATCATGAGTATTGTATTTGTTATTTGCATATAGGGGTACTAATTAAATTTCTCTTATCTATTTTATTTAAACTTATGCTCTTATTAATGGTAATGTACTACAACGCAATAGTCCTTCTTGCTTTGAAATTTCAGCATAAGGAATTTCCTCTACGGTAAAACCTTGATCACGCAACCAATTATTAAGGCGTGTAAAATTACGTTCAGAAACCACTACATTTGGTGATATAGAAAACACATTACTGAACATATGATACATTTCTTGTGCATCTATTTCAAAAACATTTTCCTTTCCAAAAAAATCTACTAACCATTGGTATTCTTCTTCTACCAAAAATCCATTCTTGTGTAAGATGGCTTTTCCTTTACCCAAAGGCTGAAAACAACAATCTAAGTGCAAAGCATTATCTTGAGCAACAGTATTAGATTTTCTTAATTCGAAAGATTTCACTTTTTTATGAGGAAACTGTTTCGTTAAATATTCTACGGCAGCTTTATTTGTTCGCGCAGTTATATAGGATGAGTAATCTGGTGCAGTATAAGTTCCAACAAAAATATAATCGTTCCATGGCATAACATCGCCACCTTCTACATGTACATTTGCTGGTGGTTGTAGAATATTATCATCATCAATTTTATCGAGAACATGTAAAATTGCCTCAACCTCTTGCTCCCGGTCAGGTAGAATATTCGCCTTAATTAATTTATCCTCAATTACAAAGGCTATATCTCTTGTAAATATTTGATTACAATTTTCAAGAACCTCAGGTCTAAAGACCTTAACATCGTACTTCTCAAATACCATTCTAAACGCATCCATTTCAGCGACCATATCACTTTCCAATGGATATGTACCCGCCTTAATATGTTCTAGAGATTTTGGATCATAGGCTTCTTCTATTGTTGGCGTTGGTCCAGAACTTCTAGCTATACCCAAAACAACCGCCTTTAACTGTGAAATCTCATCATTAATATTTAATTGCAACATATGTCTTTGTATATATGATTTAAAAAAATGGCATAAAAAAAAGCTCCTTTAAAATTTAAAAGAGCTTTTTGTTTTTTTTATTATCGGTAGCAATCTACCTATTGTCAAGTTCGACAAAAGATCTTAATTTCTCACCAATATAAACTTGTCTTGGTCTACCTATAGGTTCGCCGTTCAATCTCATTTCTCTCCACTGTGCGATCCATCCTGGTAATCTTCCTAAAGCGAACATAACCGTAAACATTTCTGTTGGTATACCTAAAGCTCTATAAATAATCCCAGAGTAGAAATCTACGTTAGGATATAATTTTCTATCAACGAAGTATGGGTCTTCCAATGCCTCTTTTTCTAAACCTTTAGCGATTTCAAGAATTGGATCATCTATACCTAAATCTGCCAATACTTCATCAGCAGCTTTTTTAATTATTTTAGCACGTGGATCAAAGTTTTTATAAACTCTATGACCAAAGCCCATTAACCTGAAGGGATCAGATTTATCTTTTGCTTTTGCCATATATTTTTTAGTATCACCACCATCAGCTTCAATAGCCTCAAGCATCTCTAATACAGCTTGGTTTGCACCACCATGTAGTGGACCCCAAAGTGCAGAAATACCTGCAGATAACGAAGCAAATAAACCAGCGTGAGAAGAACCTACTATACGCACTGTACTTGTAGAACAATTTTGTTCATGGTCAGCATGTAGAATAAGTAATTTATCCAAAGCATCTATAACCACCTTGTTCTTCTTATAATCTTGATTAGGACGCTTAAACATCATTTTATGAATGTTCTCTACATACCCTAAACTATCATCACCGTAATCTAATGGAAGACCTTTCTTCTTACGTAAAGTCCAAGCTACAAGAACTGGGAATTTTGCAAGAATACGTACAATTGCATGGTACATAGCCTCATCAGAACCGACATCTACCGTAGAAGGATTAAATGCTATTAATGCACTTGTTAAAGAAGACAATACTCCCATTGGATGTGCAGACTTTGGAAAACCATCCAAAATCTTTTTCATCTCTTCATCTACATGAGACTCATCTTTAATGTCCTTATGAAATTTTGCAAGTTCAATATCGTTAGGCAAATTTCCGAAAATCAATAAATAAGCTACTTCTAAGAAATCCGCTTTTTCCGCTAATTCCTCAATTGAATAACCTCTGTAACGTAAAATTCCTTTCTCGCCATCTAAAAATGTAATAGCACTTTCACAAGATCCCGTATTTTTAAAACCCGGATCAATGGTTATAATTCCTTTGGTTGCTGAACGCAAAGATTTGATATCAATTGCAAGTTCATCTTCGGTCCCCCTAATTACTGGAAACTCGTATTTTTCACCATTATATTCTAAAATAGCTTTATCTGACATTTTTAATTTTTACGTTTTAAATACTACTCGTAAAGTTAACAAAACAGGATTGTTTTAACAATTTCAAAATTCTGTTTGGGGTAAAATTAACAATAAGTTCTATGAATTACATTCTTTACAACAGATATAGTGACTTGTAATATTCATCTAAAGATTTTTCCCAGGTAAAACGGGCCTTTTTTGCATTCGCTTTAATCTTTTTCCAAGTGACTTTATCATGCTCCCAAATGGTAAGTGCCTCATCAAAACTCTTTACCATATTATTAATTTGTTCATCATATGTTTCTCCACTAAAAGCAAAGCCTGTTTTCATATGCTTAACAGTATCTTTTAATCCACCTGTATGATGAACTAAACATGGATTACCATTTCTCATCGCCAGCATCTGACTTATACCACAAGGTTCAAATAAACTAGGCATAAAATACAAGTCTGTTTCTAGGTACATAGAATCTATTAAATCTTCTGATTGTCCGTTAGTAAAAACAAAATTATTGTGATGGTAACTCATGTGTCGAAAAAATTCCTCATAATCAGGATCACCTGTTCCTAATAATATAAATATTCCATCTACCTCCTTTAACCTAGCCAGCATTTTTTCAAAAGCTTCTGGCGAACGTTTTAAAAAGTAAAACTTTTGTTCGGTTAATCGTGCTACGCTAGACACAATAAATTTTGGTCTATTACCCACATATTGCATAATTTTCTCACCTGTATGAGCCAGAAAATCCGCCTTGTATTTCTTTGAAGTATCTTGAAGCCATCCAAAGAGTGCTTTTACGGTATTTCTATACAAGAAACCTTTTTCTGCTACTCTTATATTACCATAATTACTGGCATTTAAAATACCGAAAAGTCGTCCTTCATTATTTGCTTTCAACAAATCGTCCTCTAAACTTTCACCTCCTATAAATTCTGGTCTTCTACTTGGTAAAAGAACATCTTCTTTGTAGGATGGAGAAACGGTATGTACCGCATCTGCTAGACGTATACCAACTGCCATTAGATTTATACAATCTTGATATCTAGAATCCATCAAAGCTTTATGATCCAATTGCACCTCTGGAAACCAATTGTTTATTGAAGCATAATTATTATAAAAAGGACGTATACCCTGTATAGCTAAATTATGTATGGTATATACATATCGCATCTTTTTCAAATCCTTATAATTGGGATGATATGTCTTTATAAACAATAGTGCCGCAGAATGCCAATCGTGCATATGCACAATATCTAAATCGCCAAATGCACCAATTTTAATTGCCTCTGCCGTAGCTGTACAGAAAATTACAAACTTGACAAAATCATTAAAAAAAGGTTCTGTTGGGTCATCGTGATAAATATGGGCGATACCGCCTTCTATTATTTCAGGATGATGAATAACATAATGCGTAATATTCTTATCAACTCTTTTAGGGATTACTTCATACAAGTCTGCAGTGTACGGCATACCCCTAAGACTAAATTCAAGTTTAGTTTTAAAGATTCCATTTTTATGCAATCTAGAGTAAGCGGGCACAACAACGTGAACTTTATCTCCTCGTTTTGATATTTCCCTAGGCACATCTCTAACAACATCTCCCATTCCACCAGCTTTACAATCTGGAATGGCATCATTCTCTGCGGAAACAAAAAGAAAATTATTCATACGCTAACAAAGAGGGGTTATAATTGGTTTATTCTCAAAAGGTAGTTAAAGTTTTGATGTACGCCAAAAAAAAAAGCCTTTCCAAAAAGGAAAGGCTTAATTATATTATGAATACTTGAATTATCCTATTTTGAAAGCTTTTTCCTGAGGATAATAAGCTGTACTTCCCAATTCTTCTTCAATACGAAGTAATTGGTTGTATTTAGCCATACGATCAGATCTTGATGCAGAACCAGTTTTAATTTGACCTGTGTTTAATGCAACAGCCAAATCAGCTATAGTATTATCTTCAGTTTCTCCAGAACGGTGAGACATTACAGAAGTGTAACCGGCATTTTTAGCCATGTTTACAGCTGCTATAGTTTCAGTTAATGTTCCTATTTGGTTTACTTTAATCAAAATTGAATTAGCAATTCCTCTTTCGATACCTGTAGATAAACGCTCAACATTAGTAACAAATAAATCATCACCTACCAATTGAACCTTATCACCAATTTTATCAGTTAAAGATTTCCAACCGTCCCAATCATTTTCATCCATACCATCCTCAATAGATATAATAGGATATTTAGCACTTAAATCAGCTAAATACTGAGCTTGTTCTTCAGAAGTTCTAATTACACCTTTATCGCCTTCGAATTTAGTATAATCATATTTACCATTAACATAGAATTCAGCAGCAGCACAATCTAACGCAATCATAACGTCATCACCTAAAGTATAACCTGCATTCTTAACAGCAATTGCAATTGTATCTAACGCATCTTCAGTACCACCTGCTAAGTTTGGAGCAAAACCACCCTCATCACCAACTGCGGTACTAAGCCCACGGTCATGTAATACTTTTTTAAGATTATGAAAAATTTCAGTTCCCATTTGCATTGCGTGAGAAAAGCTTTTTGCTTTTACAGGCATAACCATAAACTCTTGAAATGCAATAGGTGCATCTGAGTGAGAACCACCATTAATGATATTCATCATTGGAACAGGAAGTGTGTTTGCACTAACACCACCTATATATCTAAAAAGAGAAAGACCTAACTCATTAGCGGCGGCTTTAGCAGCAGCTAATGAAACTCCTAAAATTGCGTTTGCTCCTAATTTTGATTTATTAGGCGTACCATCTAAATCAATCATAGTTTGATCTAAAAGATTCTGGTCAAATACATTCATTCCTAAAATTTCCTCAGCAATGATAGTATTTACATTATCAACAGCTTTACTTACACCTTTACCCATGTAAGACTTACCTCCATCACGTAATTCTACAGCTTCATGCTCACCAGTCGAAGCTCCAGAAGGAACAGCCGCTCTCCCCATTACTCCATTCTCTGTAACTACATCTACTTCAACAGTTGGGTTTCCTCTAGAATCTAAAATTTGTCTTGCGTGAACATTTAATATAATACTCATCTAATATTTTTTTATAGGTTGATAAATTAAAAAGTAAAGATACAAAACGGGCAAATTACCAGGTTTGTTTACACCTTACAATTACCAATTAAATAATGTTTATTTAAACTATTTCGTTATGTTTTGCACTATTCTCAATTAATTTGAAAAAATCATCGAAAAGATAATCAGCATCGTGCGGTCCAGGACTTGCTTCTGGATGATATTGAACAGAAAAAACATCTTTATTCTTCATTCGTATTCCAGCAACTGTCTTATCATTAAGATGTGTGTGCGTAATCTCTAAATTACTATTCGCTTCAGTTTCTTCTCTGTTAATAGCAAAGCCATGATTTTGAGACGTAATTTCACCTTTACCAGTAATTAAATTTAATATTGGGTGATTTATACCTCTATGACCATTATGCATTTTATAAGTAGATACTCCATTTGCTAATGCCAATACTTGATGTCCTAAACAAATTCCAAAAAGTGGTTTGTCGGTTTCTATCATTTTCTTAACTGCCGCAATCGCATCTACCAATGGCTCTGGATCTCCAGGTCCATTAGAGATAAAATAAGCGTCAGGATTGAAAGAAGACATGTCTTCAAAACTACTATTGTAAGGGTATACTTTTACATAAGCTCCGCGCTTTACAAGATTCCTAAGAATATTCTTTTTAATTCCAATATCTAAGGCTGCTATTCTAATAGTAGCGTTTTCATCCCCTACGAAATAAGGTTCTTTAGTAGAAACACGAGAAGCTAACTCCAAACCCTTCATACTAGGAACTTCACTAAGGCGATTTTTAAGTGTCTCTATATTCTCTAAATCAGTTGAAATAACTGCATTCATAGCGCCATTATCTCTAATATAACTTACTAAAGCCCGAGTATCTACATCAGAAATTGCAAATAGGTCATTTGTATCTAAAAAACCTTGAAGACTATCATCTGCTAAAGGTCTTGAGTATTCATAACTGAAATTTCTACACACTAAACCAGATATTTTAATTGACTCTGATTCAATTTCGTCTTTATTCACTCCATAATTACCAATATGAGCATTTGTAGTAACCATTATCTGCCCAAAATAAGATGGATCTGTAAATATTTCTTGATACCCTGTCATACCTGTATTAAAACAAACTTCTCCAAAGGCAGTCCCTTCTTTATCACCTACAGATTTACCATAAAAAATAGTACCATCAGCCAGTAGTACTAAAGCTTTTCTCTTTGCTTGATATTTCATCTTAGTTTTATAATTTATTCGTTCACAAAAAAACATAAAAAAAGGATAAGCTAGAAAGCTTATCCTTTTTCATTATTAATATTTATTGACAATTTTATTCCTTAGAATCATCTGTCTTAGCTTCTGTTTCAGTTTGAGCTTCATCTTCTACTTTAGATTCTTTCTCTGCAGAAACAACTTCAGCATCACTACCTCCTGATCTTCTACTTCTTCTAGTAGTTTTCTTCTTAGGCTTGCCAGCGTTATATAACTCGTTGAAATCAACCAATTCTATCATCGCCATGTCAGCGTTATCACCTAAACGATTACCTAACTTAATAATTCTTGTATAACCACCTGGTCTATCAGCTACCTTTTCAGATACTACACTAAATAGTTCAGTTACAGCATACTTATCACGAAGGTTTTTAAAAACGATACGTCTATTATGAGTACCTTTTTCAGCACTAACATTATTTTCTGCTTTTGATTTTGTAATCAAAGGCTCAATAAATTGCTTTAAAGCTTTCGCTTTAGCAACTGTAGTGTTGATTCTTTTGTGCTCTATTAAAGAACAAGCCATGTTTGCTAACATTGCTTTTCTATGAGCAGTTTTTCTACTTAAGTGATTAATCTTTTTACCGTGTCTCATGTTTCAATTTTATCATCTTGCTACCAAACCCGTTAGAACGAGGAGCAAAATATGATTATTTAATCTTTATCTAATTTATATTTTGATAAATCCATACCAAAACTTAATCCCTTATTGATAACAAGTTCTTCAAGTTCAGTTAAAGATTTTTTACCAAAGTTTCTAAACTTCATTAGGTCGTTCTTATTGAAAGAAACTAAATCTCCTAAAGTATCTACTTCAGCTGCTTTTAAACAGTTTAGTGCACGAACAGAAAGGTCCATATCAACTAATTTAGTTTTCAACAATTGTCTCATGTGCAAAGACTCCTCATCGTAAGTCTCAGTTTGAGCAATCTCATCAGCCTCTAAAGTGATACGCTCATCAGAGAATAACATAAAGTGATGTATAAGAACTTTTGCTGCTTCAGTTAAAGCATCTTTAGGATGTATAGAACCATCTGAAGAGATTTCAAAAACCAATTTTTCATAATCGGTTTTTTGCTCTACACGAAAGTTTTCAATACTATATTTTACATTCTTAATAGGTGTAAAAATAGAATCAATAGCAATTGTACCTAATGGCGCACCAGATTTCTTATTTTCCTCTGCAGGAACATAACCTCTACCTTTTTCAATTGTAATTTCCATATTAATGCTAACTTTAGCATCCATGTTACAAATTACCAAATCCGGATTCAATACTTGGTACCCAGAAATAAACTTTTGAAAATCACCAGCAGTCAACTGATTTTTACCACTAACAGAAATTGAAACTACTTCAGCTTCAGAATCTTCTATTTGTTTCTTGAAACGAACTTGTTTCAAATTCAATATAATCTCGGTTACATCTTCAACAACGCCAGGAATCATAGAGAACTCATGCTCTACTTTATCAATCCTAATCGAAGTAATTGCATGACCTTCTAATGAAGAAAGCAATACTCGTCTTAATGCATTCCCAACAGTTAATCCATAACCAGGTTCCAAAGGGCGAAATTCAAACTTCCCTTCGAAATCAGAGGAATCGATCATTATTACTTTATCGGGTTTCTGAAAATTAAATAATGCCATAATTGGATCAGTGTTGTTTATTTAGAGTATAACTCCACAATTAATTGTTCTTTGATATTTTCTGGAATTTGCATTCTTTCAGGAATAGTAACATAGGTACCCTCCTTCTTTTCGCTATTCCAAGAAATCCACTCATAAACCGCACTACTAGCAGTTAATGAATCTTGTATACTTTGCAATGATTTAGATTTTTCCCTAACACCAACAACATCTCCTGCTTTTAATGAATAAGATGGTATATTAACCAACTCGCCATTAACCGTAATATGTCTGTGAGAAACTAATTGTCTTGCACCACTTCTAGTTGGAGAAATCCCCATTCTATAAACAACGTTATCTAAACGAGATTCACATAATTGAAGTAAGATTTCACCAGCAACACCTTCTTTTCTTTTTGCAGTCTGGAATAAATTTCTGAATTGCTTTTCTAAAATACCATAAGTATATTTAGCTTTTTGCTTCTCCATCAATTGAACAGAGTACTCAGATTTCTTTCCTCTTCTTCTATTGTTACCGTGTTGCCCTGGAGGGTAATTCTTTTTTTCGAATGACTTATCGTCTCCGAATATTGCCTCGCCAAATTTACGAGCAATCTTTGATTTTGGTCCTGTATATCTTGCCATTTTCTTTAAGTTTGAAAGTGCGATTATGAATTAAGGCTTATCCTTCGATAATCGTAACTACACTTTCGATGAAATATATTAGTAATTAATTAAACTCTTCTTCTCTTAGGAGGTCTACAACCATTGTGAGGCATTGGAGTAACATCAATAATTTCAGTTACCTCGATACCAGCATTATGCAAAGATCTAATAGCAGATTCTCTTCCGTTACCTGGACCTTTTACATAAACTTTTACTTTTCTTAAACCTGCTTCGTGAGCAACTTTAGAACAATCCTCAGCAGCTACCTGAGCAGCATACGGTGTATTTTTCTTAGACCCTCTAAAACCTAATTTACCAGCAGATGACCAAGAAATAACATCTCCCTTTTTATTTGTCAAAGAGATAATGATATTGTTGAAAGATGCACTTATGTGCGCTTCACCTACAGAATCAACTATAACTTTACGTTTCTTGGTAACTTTAGTACTTGCCTTTGCCATACCTAATTATTATTTAGTTGCTTTCTTCTTGTTAGCAACTGTTTTACGCTTTCCTTTTCTAGTTCTAGAGTTATTCTTAGTACGTTGACCTCTTAAAGGCAAACCTGATCTATGACGAATACCTCTATAACAGCCAATATCCATTAAACGCTTAATGTTCAACTGAGTCTCAGAACGTAATTCACCTTCGATTACGAATTCAGAAACAGCTTCCCTAATACGACCTATTTCATCATCATTCCAATCAGAAACCTTAGTATCTTCGCTAACTTGGGCTTTACTCAATATTTCTCTTGACCTACTACTTCCGATTCCAAAAATATAGGTTAAGGCGATAACACCTCTTTTTTGTTTTGGTATATCTATACCTGCGATTCTTGCCATAATTACCCTTGTCTTTGTTTAAATCTAGGATTCTTTTTGTTGATTACGTACAACCTGCCTTTTCTGCGAACAATCTTGCAGTCGGCACTTCTCTTCTTAACTGATGCTCTTACTTTCATCTTGTATCTTAGTATCTATATGTAATTCTTGCTTTGGTAAGGTCATACGGACTCATCTCCAATTTCACCTTATCTCCAGGTAATAGTTTTATATAGTGCATACGCATCTTACCTGATATATGCGCTGTTACCACATGTCCATTCTCCAACTCTACACGAAACATTGCGTTTGACAATGCCTCAATGATAGATCCATCTTGTTCTATTGCTGCCTGCTTAGCCATAAATTATGCTACTTTTCTATTTTTCCCGGTTTTCATTAAACCATCGTAATGTCTATTCAATAAATATGAATTTACCTGTTGTACTGTATCAATAGCAACACCTACCATAATTAATAAGGACGTACCACCATAAAATAAAGCCCATCCAGCTTGAACATCCATCAATTTAACTACAATCGCTGGTAAAATAGCGAGCAAAGCTAAGAAAATAGATCCAGGTAACGTTATTAAAGACATAATCTTATCTAAATAATCTCCAGTTTCTTTTCCAGGACGTATTCCAGGTATAAAACCACCACTTCTTTTTAGGTCATCTGCCATTTTATTGGTAGGAACTGTAATTGCAGTATAGAAATATGTAAAGATTATAATCAATATTGCGAATAACAGATTATATGCCCAGCCAAAGATATCACTGAACTGAACTTGCATCCATTGTCCGAAAGCCGTATCATCAAAAGCACCACCTATCATACCAGGAACAAACATAATTGCTTGAGCAAATATTATAGGCATTACTCCAGAAGCATTTAACTTCAAAGGAATATACTGTCTAGAACCCATTATGTTTTTTTCATATCCACCAGAAGCAGTACGTCTTGCATATTGCACAGGTATTTGTCTAGTAGCCATTACTAAAAGAATACAAGCCAAAATAACTAAGAACCAAATAATAACCTCTATTAATATAAACATTAACCCACCGTTATTATCAGTTGTTCTTGAAATAAATTCTTGAACAAAAGATTGTGGCATTGTAGCTATAATTCCAATCATAATTAATAAAGAGATACCGTTACCAATACCTTTATCGGTAATTTTCTCCCCTAACCACATTGCAAATACAGTACCCGTTACCAATATGATAACTGCCGGAATCATGAAATCCAATCCTTTACCTAATAAAAAAGCGCTATCTCTAACACCAAAGGCTTCTAATCCATATAAATATGCTGGAGCTTGAACAATACAAATACCAATGGTTAACCATCTAGTTATTTGATTAATAGTCTTACGACCACTTTCTCCTTCTTTTTGTAATTTCTGAAGATAAGGAATTGCAATACCCATCAACTGAACCACAATGGAAGCGGAGATATAAGGCATAATACCTAACGCAAAAACAGAAGCATTAGCAAATGCTCCTCCTGTAAATGCATTTAAAAGACCAAATATACCTTGATCAGTACTATCCGTTAATCCACCTAATTGAGTTGAATCTATACCCGGAAGTACTATTTGACAACCAAAACGATAAACCAACAAAAGACCTAATGTAATAAGAATTCTATTTCTTAGTTCTTCTATCTTCCAAATATTGGATATTGTATCAATAAAATTCTTCATGCTCTCGTTTATGCTTACAAACTTATTGCTTCACCACCTGCTGCCTCAATAGCTGCTTTAGCAGTTGCAGTAAATTTATGTACCGAAATTTTAAGAGGAGCTTTCAACTCACCATTTCCTAAAATTTTCACTAATTCATTCTTACCAACTAAACCGTTCTCAATCAAAAGATCTAAAGAAACTTCATTAGATATCACCTTATTATCGACAAGTTCCTGTAACTTCTCTAAATTGATACCTTGATAGTTCTTACGGTTAATGTTCGTAAAACCAAACTTAGGTACACGACGTTGTAATGGCATTTGACCACCTTCAAAACCTATCTTTTTAGAATAACCAGATCTTGATTTTGCTCCTTTATGACCTCTTGCAGCTGTTCCACCTTTTCCAGAACCCTGACCTCTTCCAAGGCGTTTTCCGTCTCTATTAATTGAACCTTCTGCAGGCTGTAGACTATGTAAACCCATTTTTATTCTAAATTTAAGCTTCCTCAGTGGAAACTAAATGTTTAACTTTATTTATCATTCCAAGAATGTTAGGCGTATCGTCATGCTCAACAACCTGTCCTATTCTCTTTAAACCAAGAGCCTCTAAAGTCCTTTTTTGATTTTGAGGTTTCTTAATTCCGCTTTTTACCTGTGTAACTTTAATCTTTGCCATAATTTTCCTCTTATCCTTTAAATACTTTTTCTAAAGAAACACCTCTTTGCGTAGCGATAGTTTTTGCATCTCTAAGTTGTAACAAAGCATCGAAAGTTGCTTTTACAACGTTATGTGGATTTGAAGATCCTTGAGACTTAGATAATACATCTTGTACACCTACAGATTCTAACACCGACCTTACAGCTCCACCAGCAATTACACCAGTACCATGAGATGCAGGTTGTATATAAACCCTAGCTCCACCAAATTTCCCTTTTTGCTCGTGAGGTAAAGTTCCTTTATTTAAAGGAATACGAACTAAGTTCTTTTTACCATCTTCAATTGCTTTTGCAATTGCAGTAGCAACTTCTTTAGATTTACCTAAACCATGACCTACAACACCATTTTCATCACCTACAACAACTATTGCAGAAAAACCGAATGCTCTACCACCTTTTGTTACCTTGGTTACACGTTGAATACCAACTAATTTATCTTTTAAATCTAAACCACCTGGCTTAACAGTCTCTACGTTTTTATATTTTTGGAACATACTAGTATATTAGAATTTTAGACCTGCTTCTCTTGCACCATCAGCTAAAGATTTTACTCTTCCGTGATACAAATTACCTCCTCTATCAAAAGCAACTTTATCTAAGCCAGCTTTTACAGATTTTTCAGCGATTGTTTTACCAACCAAAGCAGCAATCTCGGTTTTATTTCCTTTTGCTTTCGCAATATCCTTATCTCTTGAAGAAGCGGATACTAAAGTGACTCCTTTTACGTCGTCTATAACTTGAGCGTAAATTTCGCTGTTACTTCTAAAAACAGATAATCTTGGCTTAGCTGCAGTTCCAGAAGAAACCTTACGTATTCTACGTCGGATTCTTAATTTTCTTTGTGTTTTTGATAATCCCATAATATCCTATTATTAAGCCGACTTACCAGCTTTTCTTCTTAATATTTCACCTACAAATTTAATACCTTTTCCTTTGTACGGCTCTGGTCTACGGAAAGATCTAATCTTTGCAGCTATATGACCAACTAGTTGTTTGTCATGTGACGTTAGCTTAACTATAGGGTTCTTACCTTTTTCTGAAATAGTTTCAACTTTAACCTCAGATGCCAAGTTGAAAACGATGTTGTGAGAAAAACCTAAAGCCAACTCAAGTTTTTGACCTTGATTACTTGCTCTATACCCTACACCTACTAATTCTAATTCTTTGGTCCATCCTTTAGAAACACCATCAACCATATTAGTTATTAGTGATCTATATAAACCGTGCTTTGCTTTATGCTCCTTAGAATCCGATGGCCTTGTTACGAAAGCTTGACCGTCTTCTACTTTAATCGCTACACCAGAGAACTCTTGAGTCAACTCACCTAATTTCCCTTTAACAGAAATTATATTGTCGTTGATTTCAATTGTAACTCCTTCCGGAATTGCGATTGGATTATTACCTATTCTAGACATTTTCTAAATCTTTAATCAATTAATAAACGTAGCACAAAACTTCACCACCAACTTTCTCTGCCTTAGCCTGTTTGCTAGTCATTACACCGTGAGATGTAGAAACAATAGCAACACCCAAACCATTTAATACACGAGGTAAATCTTCATTACCCGAATATTTCCTAAGACCAGGCTTACTAATACGCTGTATTTTCTTGATAACAGGCTCTTTTGTAAGCTTATCGTATTTCAAAGCAATTTTAATAGAACCTTGAACTTTATTTTCTTCAAATTTATAACTTAAGATATATCCCTGATCGAATAATATTTTAGTTATTTCTTTCTTTAGATTTGACGCAGGAATTTCAACAACCCTATGTCCCGCTCTACTAGCGTTTCTAACTCTCGTTAGGTAATCTGCAATAGTATCTGTTACCATATGTATATAATTCGGAAACGGTTTTCAACAATCAAGCTAAACCTGAATCCATTAATAATTCTTTATCTACCAGCTAGCTTTTCTAACACCTGGTATTAAACCGGCATTAGCCATCTCTCTGAACTTCACCCTTGAAATACCAAAAGTTCTCATGTAACCTTTAGGTCTCCCTGTTAATTTACATCTATTATGCAAACGTACCGGAGATGCATTTTTAGGTAATCTCTGTAATGCTTCATAATCGCCAGCTTCTTTCAAAGCTTTACGTCTTTCAGCATAAATTGCAACAGTTCTTTCCCTTTTTCTCTCACGGGCTTTCATTGATTCCTTAGCCATACTAATTCTTTTTAAAAGGTAATCCTAATTCAGTTAATAATGATTTCGCTTCTTTGTCTGTTCCCGCAGAAGTTACAAAGGTAATATCCATACCGTTAATTCTATTGATTTTATCAATATTAACTTCAGGAAATATTATTTGCTCAGTAACACCTAAGTTATAATTTCCACGACCATCAAAACCAGTAGCTTTAATACCTTGAAAATCTCTAACACGAGGTAATGCAGAAGTCACCAAACGATCTAAGAATTCGTACATACGCTCACCCCTTAAGGTAACTTTTGCACCAATTGGCATACCTTTTCTTAACTTAAAGGCAGCAACATCTTTCTTAGACATTGTAGCAACAGCTTTTTGACCAGTAATCATAGTCATTTCATCTATTGCATGGTCAATAAGTTTCTTGTCAGCAACAGCAGCACCTACACCTCTACTCATTACTATCTTCTCTAACTTAGGAACCTGCATTACATTACTGTAACCAAACTCTTCGGTAAGGGCAGCTACTATTCGCTCCTTATACTCTTTCTTTAATCTTGCAACGTATGCCATAACTAAATTACTTCATTGGATTTTTTGGAAACCCTAACTTTTTTACCATCCTTTACTTCATAACCTACTCTAGTTACATCGCCAGATTTACCGTCGATTAAAGCTAAGTTAGAAATGTGGATTAAAGCTTCTTTTTTTACAATACCACCTTGAGGGTTTTTAGCACTAGGCTTCTCATGTTTAGATACCATATTGGCACCTTCAACGATGGCTTTATTTTTCTCAAGATCTACTCGCATCACCTTACCTTCGGTTCCCTTATGGTCACCCGCGGTAATTCTTACCGTATCTCCTGTTTTGATTTTTAACTTTTTCATCTTGTCCGTTATATTATAATACCTCTGGGGCCAATGATACAATCTTCATGAACTGCTTATCCCTAAGCTCTCTTGCTACAGGTCCAAAAACACGAGTTCCTCTCATTTCTCCGGCAGGATTCAATAACACACAAGCGTTATCATCAAATCGGATATAAGACCCATCAGGTCTTCTAACCTCTTTCTTAGTACGAACTACAACAGCAGTTGAAACCGCACCTTTCTTGATACCTCCGTTCGGAGTAGCTTCTTTAACAGTAACAACAATTTTGTCACCTATTGAAGCATACCTTCTTTTGGTACCACCAAGAACACGGATAGTTAAAACTTCCTTTGCCCCGGTGTTATCCGCTACTTTTAATCTAGATTCTTGCTGTAACATAACTTATTTAGCTCTTTCTAAGATTTCTACTAATCTCCAACATTTGGTTTTACTCATAGGACGAGTCTCCATGATCTTTACAGTATCACCAATGTTACAATCGTTCTTTTCGTCATGTGCAACATATTTCTTTGTCTTCAAAACGAATTTTCCGTACATAGGATGTTTTACTCTTTTCACTTCAGCAATAACAATAGACTTCTCCATTTTATTACTAGTGACAACTCCTACTCTCTCTTTTCTTAAATTTCTTTTCTCCATAAAGCCCACCAATTATTGGTTTTCCCTATTAGTTAATTCAGTGGCTAATCTTGCTACCGTTCTCCTTACTTTTCTAATCTGAAGTGGATTTTCTAACGGAGTTACAAAATGTGCCATTTTCAAATCTGCATGTTGCTTCTTGTACTCGGCAAATTTCTCCGTAAGTCCTTCCACAGACATTTCTTTAATCTCTTGTTTTTTCATTATTCCTTACGTTTAATTTCCGCCCTCGTAATCTCGAGCTACAATGAATTTTGTTTTAACAGGAAGTTTTTGAGCCGCTAATCTTAAAGCTTCTTTTGCTACTTCCATAGGAACTCCGGCCACTTCGAACATAATCCTACCTGGCTTAACCACGGCTACGAAATATTCTGGTGCACCTTTACCTTTACCCATACGTACTTCTAAAGGTTTTTTGGTAATCGGCTTGTCTGGAAATATTTTAATCCACAATTGACCTTCTCTCTTCATGAATCTAGTAGCAGCAATACGAGCAGCTTCTATCTGGCGTGAAGTCAAAAATGTAGCATCATCAACATTCTTTATACCGAACATACCATTTGAAAGTTGGTGTCCTCTCCCAGCAAGACCTTTCATACGGCCTTTCTGCATTTTACGGAACTTTGTTCTTTTCGGTTGTAACATTACTTTAGTTCTTTAAAAAATTACTTTCTACGACGTTGTTTTCTTCCACCTTCTTGCTTACCACCTTTAGAAGAATCCTTTTGCATTCCTACTAATGGAGATAAATCTCTTTTACCATATACCTCACCTTTCATAATCCAAACTTTAATACCAAGTTTACCATATGTAGTTTGAGCTTCTTGTAGAGCATAATCAATATCAGCTCTAAAAGTAGATAATGGAATTCTACCATCTTTATAAGATTCTGAACGAGCCATTTCAGCACCATTCAATCTACCAGAGATTTGAATCTTTATTCCTTCAGCATTCATACGCATTGCTGCAGCGATTGCCATTTTTATTGCTCTTCTAAAAGAAATTCTACTTTCAATTTGACGAGCTACACTTGCTGCAACTAAGTTAGCATCAAGCTCAGGTCTTTTTATTTCAAAGATATTGATCTGAACCTCCTTATTGGTGATTTTTTTCAATTCTTCTTTAAGTTTATCAACTTCCTGTCCACCTTTCCCAATAATAATACCAGGTCTTGCAGTAGTTACAGTAACTGTGATCAACTTAAGAGTACGTTCAATTATAACTCTAGAAACGCTAGCCTTAGAAAGTCTGGCATGAATATACTTTCGTATTTTATCATCCTCAGCCAATTTATCTCCGTAATCGTTACCACCATACCAGTTAGATTCCCAACCTCTAATGATTCCTAGACGATTTCCTATTGGATTTGTTTTCTGTCCCATCCTAGTTTTCTGTTATATTTTTTGACCCCAATACCAAAGTTACATGGTTTGAACGTTTTCTAATTCTATGTGCTCTACCTTGTGGAGCAGGACGCAATCTCTTAAGCATTGCACCACTATCTACTCTAATCTCAGCAACAACTAAATCAGCTTCTTCTAAACTTGCCTCTTCGTTTTTTGCTTGCCAATTAGCCAAAGCTGAAAGTAATAATTTTTCCAACTTTCTAGAAGCCTCCTTAGGATTGAACCTTAAAATAGCTAAAGCTTGCTCTACCTTTACACCACGAATTAAATCAGCAACCAAACGCATCTTTCTAGGTGAAGTAGGACAGTTATTCAACTTAGCGAAAGCTACCTTCTTCTTTTCAGCCTTAATTCTTTCGGCCATCTGTTTTTTACGAACTCCCATAGCTTACTTTTTTCCTTTGTTTTTCGCACCCGCATGACCTCTAAAAGATCTAGTTGGTGAAAATTCCCCAAGTTTATGTCCTACCATGTTTTCTGTTACAAAAACAGGTACAAATTGTTTTCCGTTATGAACCGCTATCGTCATTCCAACAAAATCAGGAGTAATCATAGAGGCTCTAGACCAAGTTTTGATTACCGCTTTCTTTCCGGATGAAACACTTTGTTGGATTTTCTTTTCCAAACTATAGTGAACGTAAGGTCCTTTTTTTAGTGAACGTGCCATTTCTTTCTACTTTTTTATTTCTTTCTACGTTCTATTATATACTTGTTGGTGCTCTTGGTCTTAGAACGAGTTCTGAATCCTTTAGCAGGAATACCATTTCTCGATCTTGGATGACCACCTGAAGCTCTACCTTCACCACCACCCATTGGGTGATCGACAGGGTTCATAGCAACTGGTCTAGTTCTTGGTCTTCTACCCAACCATCTACTTCTACCAGCTTTACCTGATACCAATAATTGATGATCCGAGTTAGACACTGCACCAATAGTAGCCATACAACCTGAAAGAATTAATCTTGTTTCACCAGATGGCATCTTAACAGTAACAAACTTACCGTCCTTTGCCATAAGTTGAGCAAAAGTACCAGCACTACGCGCCATAATAGCACCTTGCCCAGGTCTTAACTCTATACATGAAATAATAGTCCCTAAAGGAACTTCACTTAAAGGCATTGCGTTTCCTATCTCTGGAGCAACAGCTGAACCAGATGAAATCTGTTGATCAACTTGCAATCCATTTTGAGCTACAACATAACGCTTTTCACCATCTGCATACTCCAAAAGAGCAATAAATGCAGTTCTGTTAGGATCGTATTCAATAGACTTAACAGTCGCAAGCACATCTTGCTTATCTCTCTTAAAATCTATTACACGATACCTTCTTTTATGACCTCCACCTTTTTGGCGCATGGTCATCTTTCCTTGACTGTTTCTACCTCCCGACTTTTTTAACGGAGCAAGCAAGCTTTTCTCCGGCTTATCAGCAGTAATGGCGTCAAATCCATTTACTACTCTAAAACGCTGTCCTGGAGTGATTGGTTTTAATTTTCTAACTGACATTTCTTGTCTTTATAGATTACTGTAAAAATCGATAATATCACCTTCTACTACATCAACAATTGCTTTTTTAATAGCATTTGTCTTACCATGTTGTACACCAGTTTTTGTATACCTGGATTTTCTTGATGGACCGTAATTCATTGTACGAACCTTCTTCACAGAAACACCATAAGTAGCTTCAACTGCATCTTTAATCTGCAACTTATTAGCCTTAGGGTTAACTACGAATCCATAACGGTTATTCAACTCGCTATCAGCAGTCATTTTCTCCGTTATAATTGGTTTTATTAACACACTCATGATATTATTGTTTATTTAAATTCGATTCAATCCCCTCTAAAGAGCTCTCTAACAATACCACACTATTAGCATGAAGAATTTTGTAAGTACTTAATTCTGAGTTAGTTATAACTTCTGAGCCTTTAAAATTACGCGAAGACAAATATACACCTTTATTTGAATCACCCAACACTATTAAAGATTTTTTATTTTCAAGACCAAAGGTCTTTAAAACTTCAATAAAATCTTTAGTACTTGGAGTGTCAAAATCGAAGTCTTCAACTACTAAAATTGCATTTTCTTTTGATTTCAAAGACAATGCAGATTTCCTTGCCAATCGCTTCAGGTTTTTATTTAACTTCTGAGTATAATCTTTAGGTCTAGGTCCAAATATTCTACCACCACCTCTAAAGATTGGCGATTTAATACTACCTGCTCTCGCAGTACCTGTACCCTTTTGTTTCTTAATTTTTCTCGTACTACCAGCGATCTCAGCTCTTTCTTTAGCTTTGTGCGTTCCTTGTCTTTGATGAGCCAAATATTGCTTAACATCTAAGTAAACTGCGTGATCATTAGGCTCTATAGCGAAAACATCATCAGAAAGGTTTGCCTTTCTACCTGTGTCTTTTCCTTTAATATCTAAAACTGCTATTTTCATTACATCTACCTTTGTATAGTTACATAAGCATTCTTATGGCCCGGAACACAACCTTTTACTACTAAAAGATTCTTTTCTGGAACTACTTTTAAAACCTTAAGGTTCTGAACCGTTACACGATCAGTACCCATTCTACCCGCCATTTTCATACCCTTAAATACTCTTGCCGGATAAGACGCAGCACCAATAGAACCAGGAGCTCTAAGTCTGTTATGCTGACCGTGAGTTGCTTGACCAACCCCTGCAAAACCGTGACGTTTAACAACACCCTGAAAACCTTTACCCTTAGATGTACCAATAACATCTACGAATTGACCTTCAGTAAAAACATCTACACCTACGGTGTCACCTAATTTAAAATCACCTTCAAAATCTTGGAACTCAACGACCTTTTTCTTAGGAGAAGCACCTGCTTTTTTAAAATGGCCTAATTCAGCCTTATTAGCACGAGTTTCTGCCTTGTCATCGAAACCAAGTTGAAGGGCACTATACCCGTCGACCTCTTCGGTTCTGACTTGGGTAACTACACATGGTCCAGCCTGTATAACGGTACATGGAATGTTTTTTCCATTCTCGTCAAAAATACTGGTCATGCCTACTTTCTTTCCTATTAACCCAGACATACTTATTTATATTAATTATTACTTATTAAATTCTTTCCAAAAAAATAGGGTCAAAATAATTTAACCCTAAATTATTTTTTCCGTTTTTCCCTCGCACGCAGCTTAGGACATGTAGTCTAACCCATAAATGGGGCAGACAATTAACTACACCTTAATCTCTACTTCTACACCACTAGGAAGCTCTAACTTCATAAGTGCATCAATAGTTTTAGATGAAGAGCTATAAATATCCAATAATCTCTTATACGAACTTAATTGGAATTGCTCTCTAGATTTTTTATTCACGTGAGGTGAACGCAAAACAGTAAATATTTTTTTATGCGTTGGCAAAGGAATTGGCCCTGTTACAACAGCACCGGTAGTCTTTACCGTTTTTACAATCTTCTCAGCAGATTTATCCACTAAATTGTGATCGTAAGATTTTAGTTTTATTCTAATTTTCTGACTCATGTCCTAAATTTAAGCTGTTATACCTTTTGCTGCCTTAATAACTTCTTCTGAAATATTAGAAGGAGTTTCTGCATAATGTGAAAATTCCATTGTTGAAGTAGCACGACCTGAAGATAAAGTTCTAAGAGATGTTACATATCCGAACATTTCAGATAATGGCACAGTACCTTTAACAACTTTCGCACCAGCTCTATCACTCATATCACCAATAGTACCTCTACGTCTATTCAAATCCCCAACGATATCACCCATGTTTTCTTCTGGAGTAATAACTTCCAATTTCATAATTGGCTCCATGATAACGGCACCAGCAGCTTTACCAGCAGCTTTGTAACCCATCTTAGCAGCTAATTCGAAAGAAAGTGCATCTGAATCCACAGCGTGGAAAGATCCATCCTTAAGTACAACTTTCATTGTATCCATTTCATATCCAGCTAAAGGTCCGTTCTGCATTGCTACGTTGAAACCTTTCTCTATAGATGGAATAAATTCTTTAGGAATACGTCCACCTTTAATTTGATCAACAAACTGAAGCCCTTCTCCTTCGAAATCTTCATCAGCAGGACCCATTTCAAATACAATATCACCAAATTTACCACGACCACCAGATTGCTTTTTATAAGTTTCTCTGTGAGATGCCGTTTTAGTTAACGCTTCTTTGTATTCTACTTGTGGTTCACCTTGATTAACTTCAACCTTGAATTCTCTTCTTAAACGGTCAACAATAATATCTAAATGAAGCTCACCCATACCAGATATAATAGTTTGTCCTGAAGATTCATCAGTCTTTACTTGAAAAGTAGGATCCTCCTCAGCCAATTTAGCCAAAGCCATACCCAACTTATCAACATCTGCTTTTGTTTTAGGCTCAACAGCAATACCAATTACAGGTTCTGGGAAGTTCATACTTTCCAAAACAATTGGGTGCTTTTCATCAGACATAGTATCACCAGTCTTAATATCCTTAAAACCAACAGCTGCTCCAATATCACCCGCCTCGATAAAATCGATGGCGTTTTGTTTATTAGAATGCATTTGATAAATACGAGAAATACGTTCTTTTTTACCTGAACGATTATTCAATATATAAGAACCAGCATCTAAACGACCTGAGTAAGTTCTAAAAAAGGCCAATCTCCCTACAAAAGGATCAGTAGCAATTTTAAAAGCTAAAGCCGCGAAAGGCTCCTTCACACTAGGCTTACGTCTTTCAACTTCACCAGTATCAGGATTAGTTCCTTCAATCGCCTCTTTATCAACAGGCGAAGGTAAATATCTACATACAGCATCCAACAAAAACTGAACACCTTTATTTTTAAATGAAGAACCGCAAATCATCGGAATGATTGCACGATCCATAACAGCAGCTCTTAAAGCAGCATGCACTTCATCTTCAGTGATAGAATCTTCATCTTCGAAGAATTTCTCCATCAACTCTTCATCATATTCGGCAACAGCTTCAATTAAGGCAGCTCTATACTCCTTAACCTCGGCTTTCATATCCTCAGGAATATCAATTACATCAAAAGTAGCACCAAAACCTTCTTCGTGCCATGTAATTGCTCTGTTCTTAGCTAAATCAACAATACCCCTAAAATCAGCTTCGTCACCGATAGGAAGTACAATTGGAACAGCGTTAGAACCTAACATCTCCTTAACCTGCTTACAAACCATAAGAAAATTAGAACCTTGACGGTCCATCTTGTTCACAAAACCAATTCTTGGAACTTTATAGTTATCAGCCAATCTCCAGTTAGTTTCTGATTGTGGCTCAACACCATCAACAGCACTAAACAAGAATACCAAACCGTCCAATACACGTAATGATCTATTTACCTCTACAGTAAAATCAACGTGTCCCGGTGTATCTATTATATTAAAGTGATAATCCTTAGTACTATCAAGTTCCTTTGCATTCTCTAAAGGAAATTTCCAAGTACAAGTGGTAGCAGCAGACGTAATAGTAATACCACGTTCCTGCTCTTGTTCCATCCAGTCCATAGTAGCAGCACCGTCATGAACCTCACCTATTTTATGACTAACACCCGTATAAAAAAGAATACGCTCTGTTGTCGTGGTTTTACCAGCATCAATATGCGCAGCAATACCTATATTTCTTGTAAATTTTAAATCTCTTGCCATTTCTATTTAGAATCTAAAGTGCGAAAATGCTTTGTTTGCCTCAGCCATCTTGTGCGTATCGACTCTTTTCTTAACAGCTGCTCCTTCTTCTTTTGCTGCTGCTAAAATTTCTCCAGCCAATTTCTGAGCCATACCTTTCTCATTACGCTTTCTAGCATAACTAATCAACCACTTCATAGCTGTTGATATTTTTCTGTCCGGTCTGATCTGCATTGGAATCTGAAATGTTGCACCACCAACTCTTCTACTTCTAACTTCAACATGAGGCATTACATTACTCAATGCATCCTTCCAAAGCTCTAAAGCTGTTTTCTCTTCATCAGTTTTCTTAGCATCTACGATATCTATTGCATCGTAAAAAACACCAAAAGCAACTGATTTTTTACCATCCCACATCATCATATTGACGAAACGTGTCACCAATTGATCATTAAATCTTGGATCTGGTAAAAGTGGTCTTTTCTTTGCCTGTCTTTTTCTCATTACTTCCTTTTAAACAAGTTTAATTAATTTTTTGGGCGTTTTGCACCATATTTAGATCTACGTTGTGTTCTACCGGCCACACCTGCTGTGTCCAATGCACCACGTACAATATGATACCTAACTCCTGGTAAATCTTTAACTCTTCCGCCTCTTACTAATACTATCGAATGCTCTTGTAGATTGTGACCCTCTCCTGGAATGTAAGCATTCACTTCCTTACCATTTGTTAACCTAACCCTTGCTACTTTTCTCATAGCTGAATTTGGTTTCTTAGGCGTGGTAGTATAAACACGTGTACAAACACCCCTTCTCTGAGGACACGAATCCAAAGCAGCCGATTTACTCTTCTTAGTAATCGTCTCTCTTCCTATTCGTACTAATTGTGATATTGTTGGCATACTATAATGATATATAAAAAATTACCCCTACTTTAAGGGTCGGCAAATGTAGTAATATTTAAGTAAAATTCAAACCAAGTTGCATTTATTTTCATTTTTTTTTAATTCAGCTCCTTTTGAACTAAAACATATACTTGTTAAAATATCCTTAACAATTTAAAAAATCAAGAATTAGCCATACGTTTTTTGAATTGAATTAAACGCAGGTTTTTTAGACTATTCCTGAAGAATTATGAATATGATAAAAAAAACGGTGTTGAATTATATAACTTTAAATATGGATCGTGTTTAATCTGTAACTCCCAATTTTATCACGAGTTCTTAAAATTTTATTAAAATTATCTTGCATTATTAACACATTATTGTGAAGTTTGTCGCTAGCTAATTCAAATAATTTAAAAATGAGAACAAAACTAAATGGATTGTTGACGCTACTTTTAGCGTTAGTTGTGCATATTTCTTTTGCACAGCAAAAAACAGTATCCGGTACGGTTACTGATCAAGGAGGGCTTCCTTTGCCCGGGGTTAACATTGTAGTTGAAGGTACCACAACAGGTACTCAAACAGATTTTGATGGTAACTATTCCATTATGGCCGCACAAGGCGAAACATTATTATTTACTTACATCGGTCAGAAAGCCGTAAGAAAATCGGTAGGTGCCGGTAGTACAGTAAGTGTGCAAATGGAAGAAGATGCACAAGCGCTGGAAGAAGTGGTTGTAACCGCTCAAGGTATTAAGCGTGAGAAGAAAGCTTTAGGTTATGCAGTATCATCTGTAGACGAAAAAGATTTAGAATCTCGTTCAGAGGGTGACGTTGCCCGTGTATTATCAGGTAAAGCATCTGGTGTGCAAATTACTGCCGCTGGTGGTATGTCTGGTTCTGCAACTAACGTTGTAGTAAGGGGTTTAAGTTCCTTTAGTGGAAGTAACCAAGCTCTTTTCGTTGTTGATGGTGTTCCTTTTAGTAGTGATACTAATGCACAAGACACAAATGGTGGAGGTTCTAACTTCTTAACAGGTAACACTGGTTCTTCTAGGTTTTTAGATTTAGATCCAAACAACATCGCAAAAATTGAAGTATTAAAAGGTCTTGCAGCAGCAACTCTTTACGGTTCTCAAGGTAAAAACGGTGTTATTCTTATTACCACTAAAGCAGGTTCTGCTGTAGGTGGAAAAAAGAAAACAGAAATAACTGTTAATCAATCTTACTTCGTTAATGAATTTGCTTCATTACCTGATTATCAAGATGAATACGGTAATGGTTTTGACCAAGCTTTCGGTTGGTTCTTTAGTAACTGGGGTCCTAGCTTTGAAGAAAGCGGCCTTTCTGGTTGGGGAAGACAATCTTCTATTGATGCAAATGGCACATTAGAACACCCTTACAGTACTACTGCAATAGCAGCTACAAGAGAAGCATTTCCTGAATTTCAAGGTGCCAGATATGACTGGAAACCTTACAATTCTGTAGAAGAATACTTTAAGCCTGGTTCAGTAAGTTCAACTTCTGTAAACATTAACGGAGCTTCTGAAGATGGTAATACAACTTTCAATGCTAACTTCGGTTATTTAGATGATGAATCTTTTATTCCTGGTAACGGATTAACAAGAGCTAACGTATCTATCGGTGGTAGATCTAAATTATCTAACAGATTTACAGTTGCTGGAGCAATGAACTACTCTAGAACTGATTATAGCTCACCTCCAATTGCAGCGAGTGAAGGTAACGGTACTACAGGTCTTTCAATTTTTGGTAACATTTACTTTACACCAAGAAGTGTTGACTTATTAGGTTTACCTTACCAAAACCCAATTGATGGCTCTAGTGTTTACTATAGAAATGGTAACGATATCATTAACCCACGTTGGACCGCTAATAATGCGAAGTATTCTCAATTGACTACTCGTGTTTTCTGGAATGCGTCGATGCAATATGACATTAATGATAATCTTAACATGACTTATAGAGCTGGTTTAGATTATTATAATGAAAGAAACGAACAATATTCTAACAAGGGTGGTGTTGAATTTACAAGTGCCATTTTTGGTTTCTTAAATACTTATGATAACAATAATACTATTTGGGATCACTATTTAGCCTTAAATGGTAATTATGATTTATCCGAGAAATTAGGAATGACATTTAACGTAGGTGCTACTTCTAGGTCTACAACATTTGATCAACAAGGTGTTGCTAGTACAGGTCAGATTGTATTTGATATACAAAGACACTTTAACTATGCTAACCAATCTCCTATTCAGTATACTGAGAGAAGAAACATTGCAGGTCTACTAGGTCAAGTCACCTTAGATTACGACAACATGTTATTCATAACAGGTTCTACTAGAACGGATTGGGTTTCTAACCTTATTACTGAGAACAATAGCCAAACATACCCAAGTATAAGTGGATCTTTCTTACCAACTGCTGCTTGGCCTGGTATGAAATCTCAAAATGGTCTTAACTTTTTAAAGTTAAGAGCTGGTTTAGGACAATCTGCAACATTCCCAACAGCTTACCCAACAGTAAGTGTTGTTGAGCAGAATACACAAGTTTACGGTGATGATGGAGGTATAACAACAAACCAAGTTGCCGGGTTTAAAGCAAATCCAGATTTGAAGCCAGAAGTACTTTCTGAATTTGAAGTTGGTTTTGAATCTAAATTCATAGACAATAGAGTTTCATTAGATTTCACATATTTCGATAGAACAACTAAAGATCTTATCGTAAGAGAGCCTCTTTCTCCTTCAACTGGTTTTACTTTCACACAAAGTAATGTTGGTAAAATAGAAGGCGATGGTATTGAAATTGATTTAGGTGTTGATTGGTTTAGAAGTGATGACAGAAGTGGATTTAACTGGAACACAAGAGCAAACTTTACCAAAAACCAATTTACTGTAACAGAACAAGAACAAGACATCATTATTTATGCTGGTAGTTCTACATTGTCTGTTGGTGGTAACGCTGCAATAAAAGGTCAGCAATTAGGTGTAATTGTAGGTGATGCAATCGCAAGAGATGCTGATGGTAATTTCTTAGTTGATGATGGTGGTGATTATGTTACTACTGAAGTTGATGCTAATGGAAATGTGCCAATTATTGGTAATCCAAACCCTGACTTTATAATGAATGTGATTAACTCATTTTCTTATAAAAATTGGAATTTAGGTTTTCAGATTAGTCATATTAAAGGTGGTGATATTGTTTCTAACACTATTGGTACTTTATTAGGTAGAGGTTTAATTACTGAAACTTTAGATAGAGAGAACACATATATTCTTCCAGGAGTTTCTCAAAGTACTGGTGAAGTAAACAATAAGCAGATCAACAACTCTACTTACTACTTCAACAATATTTTATTCGGACCAACAGAACTAAAAGTTTATGATGCTTCTGTAGTTCGTTTACAAGAACTTTCTTTAGGCTATACTTTTCCAGCTAAATCATTAGAAAGAACTCCTTTTGGATCATTGACTATTACTGCTCAAGGTTTCAACTTATGGTATGATGCTTACAATACACCAAAAGGTGCAAACTTTGATCCAAACATTCAAGGTGCCGGTGTTGGTAACTCTCAAGGTTTTGACTTTATTAACGGTCCTAGTTCTAGAAGATATGGAGTTAGTATTAAAGCAACCTTTTAAAAATTGCTAATCTTAATTAATAGAAATATTATGAAAAAAATAATTAAATATATAACCGTTGTTTTTACCGCAGGAGTGCTATTAAACTCTTGTGAGACAACAGACCTAGATCTTAGGACTAGCCCTAACGATTTGGCAGCTGATCAAGCAGACCCGAATTTGCTATTGAATTCTATTCAATTGGCCTATGTAGCTAACATGTACGAGTTAAATGATATAGGTTCTGAGTTAACTAGAATTGATTACATGCTTGGTCGTAACTATTTTAACACTTACCCAGGTAACACATTAGATGATGTTTGGGAACGTCTTTATAGTAGTACTGATGGTAATGGTGATGTTTTTACCTCAGATGTTGATTTGGGAATTTTTCCTAACGTAGCAAACCTTCAAGTTATTGACGAAGGAACAGATACCGATTTCTCTTTCCATATAGCAGTTGGTCAAACTTTAAAAGCTCATATGCTTTTATTACTTGCCGATTACCTTGGAAAAGCAACATTGAGTGAAGCTGGTAACCCTGTAGATTTTCCTGCTCCATTATTAGATGATGGTCAAGCTGTTTACACAGGAGCATTAGCTTTATTAGATCAAGCTGAAGCTTTATTTGCAGCAGGTCCTGCAGATCAAGGTGCAACAGATTTTTTCTATGGTGGAGACACTGATCAATGGATTAAATTAGTTAATACCATTAAATTAAAGGCTGCTGTAACTACTGGTGACGTTAGTACATTTAATTCTATTATTGCTTCTGGTGATTATATTTCTGATTCTGGTGATGATTTTCAATTTCAATATGGATCAAGAGACTTACAACCAGATACACGTCACCCAGATTATCAAGATGATTACACTCCAAGTGGTGCGAACATTTACCAATCTAACTGGATAATGAATAATATGTTAGTGAAAAATGACCCTAGAATTAGATATTACTTCTATCGTCAAGTTGATGCTACACCAGGTGCTGCAGGAGAACCAGCAAGTGAAGAAGACTTAGCGTGTTCTTTAGCAATAGCTCCAGCACACTATGATGGATTTGTTTATTGTTCAGTACCTAATGGATACTGGGGTAGATCTCATGGTAACAATGAAGGTACTCCTCCTGATGGTTTCCTTAGAACAGCTGTAGGTGTTTATCCTGCTGCAGGTCGTTTTGATGACAATAGTTTTGGTGGTGTTGGTCTTGGCCTAGGTGGCGGAGGTGCAGGTATCGAACCTATCATCTTAGCTTCTTACGTTGATTTCTGGCAAGCTGAATTAGCAAGCTCTCCTGCTGCTAAAGCTGCATTCTTAGAGTCAGCAATGACAAAATCAATAGAAAAAGTACAAGGTTTTGGATCATTGGATGCTACTGCTAATACTTCTTTCGCTCCTACTGGGACCGACGTAACAACATACATAGATGGTATTGTTGCTGATTACTTAGCTGCTTCAGGTAATGACCAAACAAATATTTTGTCTGAACAATATTGGATCGCACTTTACGGTGGTGGTGTTGAAGCTTTTAACTATTATAGAAGAACGGGCTTCCCTACAACATTAGCTCCTAACTGGGAACTAAACCCAGGGTCTTTTCCAAGATCATTCTTGTATCCTCAAACAGAGGTTATTACAAACTCGAATGTTTCTCAGAAGTCTGATTTATCAACTCAAGTATTTTGGGATACTAATCCAGCCGGACCAGCTTTCCCATCTGCTAACTAAAAATTAAGAAAATGAAAATAAACAATAAAATACTAGGCGCTATTATAGGTGTTTCTTCACTACTAATAACATCATGTGATGATGATGGAGGTAAAGTAATTGATGAAGTATTTGCTGAAACTACCAGAGGTGCTGTTTTAAGAACAATTGAATCAGGCGGCGTATTTGACCGTTTTGATACCACTACTTCTTTTGGCTTCACTTTTGAGGAGCAAGATTATGAAGATGGAGATTTATTAGAGAAAGTTGATTTATACATTAGCTTTGAAGATAATTCTGCAGGCAATGGTGATTCTACTGTAAGTGAGATCTTGATTGAGACTTTTCTTCCTTCTGACTTTACAGATGGTGAATTTGGATTACCAAGAGCAAGTTATGACACTACGTTAGCAAATGCTTTGTCTTTATTAGGCTTGGTTGAAGGCGACTTCGACGGTGGTGATGAAATTCAATATCGTTTGATCTTGACATTAACCGACGGAAGAACCTTTACTAATGATGATAGTACAGGTACTATTACAGGTTCATTCTTTAATGCTCCGTATTTCTACAATCCAGTTATTAAATGTATTCCTCCTGCTCCAGTTGCTGGTGAATATACTATCGACTTAGTTGATAGTTATGGTGACGGATGGAATGGAGCATCTATCGATGTTGTTATCGATGGTGTAGCATCTTCATATACAATTCCAGATGGTAGTGCAGGTACACTTACTTTCACAGTACCCGACGGAGCTACAGAATTTACATTAGAATTTGTTTCTGGTGCTTTTGATTCTGAAGTAACCTATGAAATTATCGCTCCAACAGGTGAGACTGCAATTTCTGACGGACCTAGTCCTGCAGTAGGACCTATAACTTTGAATATCTGCAATGGATAGTCTTAGTAATATTTAAATTATTCAATAGCTGCCCTCTTAATTTAGGGCAGCTATTTTGTTTATACTAATTTTTAATACCCCCTATATGCTAGATCTTGTCCACATAAATAGAGATTCAAAATTAATAACAAGTTTTATGCTTGTATTAATTACTCTTTCATGTACAAATCAAAAAAAAGATTCTTCAGAACAAATAGCATATAATTCAACTACAAATACCAAAATATTCGAAAGTATTTCTAGTGAAACTAGTAACATTGTATTTAGTAATGACCTTAAAGAAAATGTAGAAACCTATGATAATGTTTTCAATTTCGACTACTTCTACAACGGTGCCGGTGTAGGTGTTGAAGATTTAAATAATGATGGTCTACTAGATATTTTCTTTTCAGGAAACCAAGTTGAAAACAAGCTCTATCTAAACAAAGGTGATTTCAAATTTGAAGATATTTCTAAATCGTCAGGTATTAACACCGGAAAAAAATGGAGTAATGGTGTAACCTTCGTTGACATCAACAATGATGGCTGGCAAGATATCTATATCTCACAAGGTGGACCAAACAATAGAAGTAATAGAAACAATCTTCTATTTATTAATAATCAAGATTTAACTTTCACTGAGAGCGCAAAGGAACTAGGATTAGATGATCCGGGCATATCCACACAATCAGCTTTTTTTGATTACGACAAAGACGGTGATCTTGATTGTATTGTAATGAATGAAAATGAATTATATGGTTTAGATCCCATTTCACTTCTAAAAACAGTAAATACATCAAAAGAAACCAAATATTTCAATAGTAGTCACTTCTACAAGAACGTTGATGGTAAATTTATAGATGCTACTAAAGAGGTAGGTTTAGAAAATCCAGTTTTCGGTTTAGGTCTATGTGTCTCTGACATCAATTTAGATGGATACCTAGATATCTATATTTCTAGTGATTATTATTTACCAGATGCCATTTATTTAAACAATCAGAACGGCAGTTTTAAAAACGCTGTAAAAGACTTAACCCAACAGGTTTCATTTTATGGTATGGGCTTAGATATTGCCGATATCAACAATGACCAATTACAAGACATTTTTGTTTTAGACATGGCTTCTAATGATAATTTTAGGGCAAAAACATTAATGGCTTCCATGAGCACAGATAAATTTAATTACTTAACAAAGACAGCGGGCTTTCAGCATCAATACATGTTCAACTCGTTACAACTTAACCTAGGCAACAACCATTACTCTAACATCTCTCAGTTAACTTCTATGGCAAGTTCTGATTGGAGTTGGTCAGTATTATTATCGGATTATAATAATGACGGATTAAAAGATGTATTCATAACAAATGGTTATCGTAAGTACGCTTTAGATAATGATTTTCAGAATAAAGTTTATAAAACAAAGATAAGATATAAGGGTAATATCCCGAATGACATAAAGCAACAGCTGTATGATGAAATGCCATCTGAAAGCTTGAGTAACCTCATGTATAAAAATGAAGGAAATCTAAATTTTAAGGAAGTAGGTAATAAGTGGGGTCTAGAAGAGCTAACCTTTAGCAATGGTGCCGCTCAAGGAGATTTTGATAATGACGGTGATTTAGATTTAATAATAAACAATATTGATCAAAAGGCAATTTTGTACAGGAACAGAACTGTAGAAAACAATTTAGGTAATTTCCTAAAGGTTACAGCAAAAGGAAAAACTTCAGAATCATTCGCTACGGTTACGATATCCCATGACAACAAAAAACAATACGATGAGATTAAAAGAGTTAGAGGCTATATGTCATCTCAAGAAAATTCTGCCCATTTTGGCGTTGGAACCTCTATTTTAATAGACACTGTAAAAATTCTATGGTCCAGCGGTAAGGTTTCTTATAAGTACAAAGTTAAAGCCAATTCTTCCATCGTATTTAAAGAACAGGATGCCATGTTAAATGAGAATACATCTTTAGTAGCAAGTAATTCTTATTTTAAATCTGAAACACAAGAATCATACAATATAAATTATACCCACCAAGAAACATTGTATGATGATTTCGAACAAGAGATTCTTTTACCCTACAAACAATCTAATACAGGCCCATTTATGGCTAAAGGCGATATTAATGGAGACGGAAGAGAAGATTTATACATAGGCGGTGGGTCAGGACAATCAGGTACGTTATACCTACAAACACAACAAGGCTTTATTAACCAAACACCTAATTCATTTAAACAGGATAAAGATAAAGAGGATGCTGAATCTGTATTTTTCGATTTTGATAATGATGGTGATTTAGATCTCTACGTTGTAAGTGGTGGTAACGAGTATGGGGAAAGTTCTTCATATTATGCAGATAGGCTGTACCTAAATAATGGCAAAGGCGAATTCACAAAACTAGACACTCCTGCTTTACGATCATTTCCAAAGAGTGGAAAATCTGTAACCATTATTGATTTTGATAAAGATGGGGATAATGACGTTTTAGTAGGAAATCGAATTATACCTCATAATTACCCAAAACATAGTGCTTCATTACTTTACGAAAATGATAATGGCATATTAAAAAATGTTACTGAAACTATCGCTCCTGACCTAGAAAACTTTGGATTGATTAATAGTATCATTACCACAGATTTTAATAATGATGGATGGCAAGATTTTATAGCTGTTGGTGAATGGACTCCAATAGGGCTGTTTCAAAATAATAACGGAAAATTTAAACTTGTTGCAACCGATGATACTGCTCTAAATAGCAAAGGTTGGTGGTTTAAGATAAAAGAGACTGATATAAATAATGATGGTAAAAAAGATTATTTGGTAGGTAATGTAGGTAGAAATATAAAATTTAAAGCTACCGATGAAAGTCCGTTTAAAATATTTGCTAATGATTTTGATAACAACGGAATTAACGATGTTGTTCTAAGCAAAAAGTATCATGAAACTTATGTACCTGTAAGAGGCAGGGAATGCTCTTCACAGCAGATGCCGTTTATTAAAGATAAATTCTCTACCTATAATGATTTTGCTAATGCAACTATGGAAGATATTTATGGGGAAAAGCTAAAAGAAGCCTATTCTAAAGAAGCTAATGAGTTTAATTCCATACTTCTATTAAACAAAGGCGATAACAATTTTGAAAAAATTATTTTACCCAATGAATGCCAATTATTTCCAACTTTGGCGATAACACTATTTGATTTGAATAATGATGGATTTGAAGATTGTGTGATTTCTGGCAACATATATGAAACCGAGGTAGAAACACCCAGGTTAGATGCAATTTCTGGCCTAGCATTAATTTCTAACGGAAAAGATGGGTACACTCCTGCAACAATGGAAAAAACAGGACTCTATTTAAAAGGAAATGTAAAAAGTATGGAATCAATAAAATTCAATGACCAAACGATACTTGTTGCTGGATTCAACAATGATAAACTAAGAACATTCGAATTAACAAAAAATTAAACTTCCTGAAGATAAGAGGTTTAAAAAAATTATTTAAATTATACCTCTTAAACAACCACACCATGAAAAAAATACTAATGTTCGCTATTACAGCTATAGCTAGCACTACATTACAAGCTCAATACTCTGGTCAAGTACCTACAAATTTAGGTGGTGCAAGCCAAAATGCAGCAGCTGGGGCCGTAATCTCTAATTTCTTAGGTCCGGTAAATGAAGCTTATCAAAAAAGACGTGAAATTGATTTAGATAAATTCCAAGGTTCGCCTTATACCTCTAACACTTTTGCTCCTACAGTCTTAAAATATAATGATGAAGTAGTAGGATCAATATATTATAGATACAATGCGTTAAACGAAGAGATTGAAATCAAAAAAACATCCTCTGAAGAAGAAGCATATCAGGCATTGGTAAAAGATAAGGAAGTTAGCTTACTAATTAATTCCAAACCATTAAGTTTTAAAACTTTTGTAACTGACAAGAAAGCAACAATCAATGGTTACTTATCTCTTATTGAAAAAGGAAGTCAGTATGATCTTTATGAAAGAACTCTTGTGAAATTCACTGAAGGCCAGCCTGCTCAAAACTCTTTTATAGCAGCTGTTCCAAGTAGATTTACAAAATTTACAGAGTATTACTTTCAAAAAAACGATGTCAACAGAATTGACCAAATTCCACAGAAAAACAATAAACTTATAAAGCTAGTTGATGACTCTAAAAAAGAAGATCTAAAAATCTTCCTAAAAGAAAATAACTTGAATATTAAATCTAAACATGATTTAATAAAGGTTTTTGAGTATTTAAACAGTTAATATATTTTAGTACTAAGATTTGCAACCGCCCAACAATTGTTGGGCGGTTTTTTTATACCTTTGCCCCATGCAAAAAACCACTCAAATTTATGGCTTAAGAGCCATTATAGAAGCTGTCAATTCAAATGAGGAGATAGACAAGGTATTTCTACAAAAAGGTCTTAAAGGAGACCTTATGAAAGAATTAGAAAGTTTATTGCGTCGCAACGAAATCAATTTGGTCTATGTACCTATTGAAAAGTTGAACAGATTAACTAAAAGTAATCACCAAGGTGCAGTTGCTAACATCTCCCCTATTGCATTTCATACTCTTGAAGATTTAGTAGAGAAGGCTAGCGAAAAAGAAGGACCAGCATTATTTTTACTGCTAGACCAACTATCGGATGTACGTAATTTTGGTGCCATAATAAGAACCGCAGAATGTACAGGTGTTGATGGAATCATTGTACAGAAAAAAGGTGCAGCTCCTGTTACTGCAGATACCATTAAGACATCAGCTGGTGCAGCATATAAAGTTCCCATCGCTAAAGTCGATCATTTAAAAGATGCCGTTTTCTATTTACAGGCATCAGGTATCAAAATTGTATCAGCTACTGAAAAAACAGATGATTCTGTTTATGATGTACCTTTTACAGATTCTATAGCTATTGTTATGGGAGCGGAAGATCGTGGTATTACGCCATCGATTTTGAAGGCTTCAGACTATAGAGCTAAATTACCATTACTTGGTGAAATAGAATCTTTGAATGTATCTGTTGCTTGTGCAGTATTTTTATATGAAGCTGTTCGTCAGCGTATGTAACACAACCTATTGCTTATCGTTTTTACGATTTTCTTTGTAGATGTAGTTTATTGATAAACCATCATCTTCAATAAGATTTTCGTCACTTTGTAATTCTCTGAAGTTTCCATTTTTATCGAAGTGTTTTAAAAAGAGGTCATCTTCTTCTTTAAAGCCCTCTTTTTCCCATTCATATTTTTTAGTTTGTGGAATACCAGCTTTTACGACCTTCGCTAAAAACAAACCCGTAAGAAAACCTGCCAAATGACCTTCCCAAGACATACCGTCTTTTACCGGAAATATATACCAGAGCATACTTCCATAAATAAATACAACAATTAAAGAAAGCGCTACTAGTCTAAAATAGGAACTGAAAATCCCTTTAAAAAAAATAAAACTTGCGAGAACATAAATAAATCCACTTGCTCCAATATGATGAGATGTTCTACCAATTAGCCAAGTTATAAAGCCTGACAGTAAAATACCGTACACAACTACTTTCCAAGCAACATCTCTATAAAAATACCATAATGCCGAAAGCAGAATACCCAACGGAATAGTATTGTTATATAAATGCTCAAGTGAACCATGAATAAATGGACTTAAAACCACACCACGAAGACCCAAAATAGTTCTAGGCTTCACTCCCATTTCATTGAAATTAACTCCAATAACAAGTTCTACCAAATACACTCCCCATATGAGAATCATGGCCATTAGAGGAATGCCAAATACTTTATTAGAAAATTTAAAATGTCCCATTTCTGACATGAGCTTGTTTTGGTATTGGAATTACAATTATACTACCAACGTTTACAAATTGGTCATATTGTCATTCAAATCCTTACTTAACAATCAATTGGCACATTACTTTTATTTTCTCTTTTAAGATTATCATACTTTTGTATTATGAACGAACCTTTAGCAGAACGCGTACGCCCAAAAACATTAGACGAATATATTAGTCAACACCATTTAGTTGGTGAAAAAGGTTCTCTTACACACCAAATTAAAAGAGGAATCATACCGTCGCTAATACTTTGGGGACCTCCTGGTACGGGTAAAACAACTTTAGCCAATATTATCGCGGAACAAAGTAAAAGACCGTTCTACATTTTAAGTGCAATTAATAGTGGTGTAAAAGATATTCGCGAAGTAATTGATAAGGCAAAACAAGCAGGGGGATTATTTACAGCAAAAAATCCGATATTATTTATTGATGAGATACATAGGTTCAGTAAATCTCAACAAGACTCGCTATTGGCAGCCGTAGAAAAAGGATGGGTAACTTTAATTGGGGCTACCACAGAAAACCCAAGTTTTGAGGTAATACCAGCACTACTCTCCCGTTGCCAAGTATATGTATTAAATGCCTTTGGAAAAGAGGATTTAGAGAATCTTATAAAAAGGGCAATGGAAAAAGATTCATTGCTTAAATCTAAAAAAATAAAGCTTGAAGAAACAGAAGCTTTATTACGTTTATCTGGAGGTGATGGCAGAAAATTATTGAATATTTTTGAGCTAGTCGTTAACTCAGAAGCAGGTGACAATATTGTTATTACCAATGAATTGGTTTTATCAAAGGTTCAGAAAAACACAGTACTTTATGATAAAACCGGTGAGCAACATTATGATATTATATCGGCTTTTATAAAATCTATTAGAGGTAGCGATCCAAATGGTGCAGTATACTGGTTGGCACGAATGATTGAAGGTGGTGAAGACGTTAAGTTTATTGCCCGTAGAATGCTTATTTCTGCTTCTGAAGATATAGGCTTAGCGAACCCTACCGCATTGGTAATGGCTAATACTACGTTTCAAGCTGTGACAACTATTGGATATCCTGAGGCACGAATAGTTCTTAGCCAGTGTGCCATTTACTTAGCAACCTCAGCAAAGAGCAACGCTAGTTATATGGCTATTGGAAAAGCACAACAGGCTGTCAAGCAAACAGGGAATTTGACTGTACCGCTACCGCTACGAAATGCCCCAACAAAATTAATGAAAGACTTAGGTTATGGTCAAGAATATAAATATGCCCATGACTACCAGAACAATTTTGTAGACGCTGAATTTTTACCTGAAGAACTTACAGGCACCACATTCTACAAACCAGGCAATAATGCCCGTGAAAAAGCGCTTAGCGATTTCTTAAAGAATAGATGGAAAGAGAAATATGATTTTTAGAATTTGATATTTAATTCTTCTTGAATTAATTTATCGTTTTCATAATATTCAAAAATCCAATTGCCCTCTTTTTGGTAAACCATACCGTTCTTAGTATCGGTTTTGGCCATGAAAACATTGTCAGCTGAACTCTTTAGTAAGTTCATTCTAACTTTTGGTGTGCTGTCAACTAACTGAAAACCATTATCGGTAGCTTGTGCATACCACATATCTTTAGCTATTGGCTTTTTGATCTCTAAGCTTTTAAAAGAAGGTTTCTCTATTTCCGATTTTCTAATATTAGATTCAATAGGGGTATTATCCTTGTAGTACTGTGTTTTCTCTGTTTCTTTTGAAATTACCGTTGGTTCCTTTTGAGTACTTACAACATCCGCAGCTTTTTCAATTTGAATTATTTTATTGGCTTTAGATTCATCTAGTTTTTTAACGTCGTTTCTAAAATCAACGGTAATAGCGTCGTTCTTTTCACTTTTACCACTGTATGTATAGTTGATTCCATTAAATGAACGCATAGCTTCTCTAATAGCTTCGTTATATGCTTCTTTGTATTGCTTCTCTTTACTTATACCCTGCATTGAACTGAATACAACTTCATCGTTACAATCTTTTAGGTTTATAATTGTCTTAGTAGAAAATAGACTGCTATCATCTTTTATATCTACCGATAAGCCTAAACACCTATTAAATTTTAAATCTTCTGGTAACTTATCATCATAAACTGCATTAAAATCTTTTCCCGTAAATAGGTATTTAACCAAAGTACTTGTTTGGTATTCATTTATATTTTTAAAGGCATCAAACTTTTTTGGTACAATGATATATTTGTATTCATCCAAATTTGATTGTGCAAAAGAGCTATAACCTATAAGAGTGAATAGTAATGCGATAATTGTTTTCAAAACGACTTGTATTTTAAATTCATGGTAATATATGAAAAAAGCATGCCAAAAAAATAAAATATGTAGAAGAAGGTATGCTTCTAATTACGTCCCCAAGAAATAATATTCAACCCAAATTGAAACGAAGCATAATTAGTGGCTGCAATATTGTTATAGGATAACAAGTTATCTGCCATTATATAAAAATTGACCGGTCCGGCTTGTAGATTCATACCTAAACCTACATTGGTATAACTAAATTTGTCTACGGTGTAAGTACCTTTAAATGCTAAAATATTTCCGATTCTACGTGTATAAAAACCCGTCAATGCCATTTGTGGACCTCTAGATCTATTGATGATATATAATTGACCACCAAATGAATTTCTGTATTTGGTACGTAGTTCACAACCAGAAGACCCTGCCGTACAATCACAACTTTGTTGTCCTTCTTTACCAACCGGCTCTCCAAAATCATTTCTTATAGATGCGTACATTTTAGTTGGTCTAAAAGAAACATAACTTTTCGTGTCGGTTTCAAAAGGGACTTCTGCCTCAATATCATCTACCAAATCTTGCCAAAAATCTCGATTTAGGCTGGCAAAATTTTCTAAAACATTTATTTGAATACCCTCTACCGTTGTGTTTCCTTTAAGGCTATAACTTTTAGGGTCACTAGAATGATAAATAAACCCAACATCTAATAGACTTCCTGTAATAGTAGTTCTTTCGGTCAGGTGATAGGTAAAACCAAAATCTATCCCTAAACCAAGATCTCCGCCAAAAAGAGCTCTACTTATAACCTCATTTGTAAACGTATCCGAATCACTGGCATCATCTAAATCTTGAAGTCCCGAGGTTCGCAACAGCAAATCTGCACTGAGGTTCGTTGCAATTCTATTGTTCTGACCTTCTATATTGCTCAAGTGCCCATTATTGGAGGTGGAACTATAATCAACAATTCCTGAATATATTTTACCTCTCCCTCCTATCGTTAAATTACGATCTATCCTTTTATTGACACCAAAATGCAAAACGTTAATCAAAGAACCACGCGTTTTTAAATCTCCTAAGTCAAATCTTCTACCGAGCTGATCTGCATTACCATCAAATATTAATGAAGCATAATCTTGTGGCCAATACGTAATGTTATCAAACTCTAAATATCCACCAAACGAATAAAACAGATTCGGGTTCTCTCCTCTAAATCCTCCAGATAAGTATTCAAGTTGAATTGTAGAACTGAATTCATCTTTAGGCGTAAGTGTGTTTAATGCACGCTCCCTAAATTTCACATTAATATCAACACCATCATTGGCAAAAATATCATGAACCGAAATACCGTTAGAGCCACCATAGCCAGAAACACCAGATAATAAAGGCACACCGGCAAACCATTTAAAATCTGTTTCAACACCTGGGTTTACAGAAAGTGACTGAGGAATTTCATTGAAATCGTAGAGAATCGATTTATTCTGGGCAATAGCTCCCAAAGTAAATAACATTGGTATTATAAAAAGGCAACGTGTTAATCTCATTGCAATTCTAATGTGAATTTTGCCCTAGACCGAAGCACTACTGAGGGGTCTGGCAAATCTGACTCACTACTATTATCACCAAGGTTTATAGCCGTCAAACGTATTTCTGAAGTAGCTTTGATAATATCTAAACTTTTACCTGTAGTACCATAAGCGACATCACGCGATAATACTGCCGTTGGCGCAGCATCCATTCTAAAAACTTCTGTATCTAGAATATTCTCACCTTCATCTAAAAACTCAAGTCTAATCTCAATAGGCTTACTTGTGGTATTTTCCAATTCATAGGTCAATACACCTGAGAGCACTCTTGTTGTAAAAAAAGGCTCTTCAAAAGCATCAAAATTAAAATCCTGGGTAAAAAAACTGAGTCCGGCTACTCTATTTATTAAACTTTCCTGTGCCTTTACATAAAAAACACTGGTCTCGTAATCTGGGGTAATTTCTAGATTATCCAACTGGTCAAAATCTTGATTCTCAGAACAAGATGTTACCATTAGAAATCCCAGTAAAGCCATACAAAGTATACGTACCCCTTTCATCACCAATTCAAAGTTTAAAAAAATAGGCACAAGCCTATAGTTATAGTAACTCTATAAAAAGGATTTTATTTCTTGTAAATCATAAATTATAGGAGCTACATCATGACTTTCCTCTTTATGGGCGTTAAAGTGTATGGTATTAAAACCTACAGATTTGGCTCCAATTATGTCAGCCTCCAAACTATCACCGATCATTAAAGATTTTTCAGGTATGGCACCAGCTCTGTTCAAAGCCAAATTAAAAATAATAGGATTAGGCTTTTTGACGCCTGCCGTTTCAGAATCTATAATTTGATCAAAATAGCTATGTATACCAGAGTTGACCAGTTTCTTTGCTTGTACTTCTTGAAAACCATTCGTTATAATATGCAGTTTGTATTTTGGTTTTAAATAATTTAACACTTCAATTGCATTAGGGAACAGGGTATTGAAAGAAGACAGGTTATTTATATATTCATCTGACAACAGAAGTATTAAATCATCTGAAGCCGCATAGCCCATAGTATCGAAAACAGATTTTAACCGCTGGTATCTCAATTGAGCTTTGGTGATTTTCTCTTCCCTAAATAGCTTCCAAAATTTTAAGTTAGCAGGCATATACACCTCTAAAAAATCTTCTAATTCTAATGCTACGTTTTGTTCGTTGAATATTTTTTGAAATGTAAATGCTGAATTCTTATCAAAATCCCAGAGGGTATGATCTAAATCAAAAAATACATCTGTAACCTTATTTTCAAACATGTTGTTCCTTTATTATTTCAGCGTAAATAGCCATCCAATCGCGGTCTTCTTTGTTTCCTAAAACTTCGTTAGAAAACATCGTTATCAGTGTACCATTTACTTTCTTGACCTCATTGGTGATCAGTTGTACTTGACGCAGTACATCTTGATTTTTTTTAATTTTAGACAATGATATATCGTGTACAGCAAATGGATGTACTTTTATAGGTTGCTTTACTTCTAACGGTATATCATAGAATTGAAATGTAGTGCAAGTACCTGCCCTAAACCCGAGTTCAAAAGTATAACCCATTGTATAATCGTCCGTAAATTCTGCAGCAATTAAATTACGATAGGTTTGTGGTACATCTACCCTATTGTAACGCATCTTAGAATTATTTACCGGCCTATTAATTACCACTTCTAGATTGGCTTTCTCTTTCTTCAATAATTCTAAATCGGAAAATGAACTGTAGCTAGCTGCTAAGGATACCGGCACATAATCTGCTACATATTTTATGAGAGATTTAAACCGGATGCTATTTGTAGATACGTTTTTATCGTATTTAGAATAATCTGCAAATTGAAAGAAGAAATTACATTTCACCTTATACTTATTATGCAAAGCAATTATTTCTGCATAATTATCATAAGGGTCTTTTCGTCTATTTATCCCTACTGCAATACGTTCAACAACCCTTTTAAGTTTAAGTGTACCAATATCTAACAATAAACCTACCAAACCACGCACAACTCCTCTGTTTGCATAGCAATGGGATGTAGCCACATCTATAACAGATATAAAGTCATAGACTTTGTTCTTTTGCTCTAGTTCTGGAAAACGTTCTTTAAGCGCCTCTAACAATTTAAAAGCCCAAATATCCACTACGGGTTTTTGAAGGAATCCATTTTGGAACGCAATACTGTCTTTAGGTGAAAACCTACCGTGTATATCCTTTACATGTGGTAAATACTCTTCGTACCTAGAAAGCATAAAAAAACTGGCAGAAAAAATATCAAAAGGCAATATGCTTTTTTCCCCTGCCTGAAAAAAACAAGGAATACCGTCCCAATCAGCAATATTTAATTGAATATCATTAATACCTTGTTCAAACAACAGCTCATTACTTCTAATAAAAAACTCGTTCTGTAAGGGTTGTTTTGTATAGGTGATTTTGGCACCTGTATGTTTTATAAATTCTTCTACTTTAGTGGTAAAATCGAGCTCAATACCCAATATATTCACAAAGATATGTCTCATGATATAGGTAAGCCGCGGTGTAATCTTATGCGTATAAATCAATAACATCTATAGAATTTTTTCGTCTGCAAAGCTATAGTAACTTTTTTGGGTAATGATCAAATGATCCAACACTTTAATATCTAAAGTTTCGCTAGCTACTTTTATCTTTTGGGTAATCTGTTTATCTGCCGCACTTGGTCTTAAAGTACCAGATGGGTGATTATGAGCCAAAATAATTGCAACGGCACCTAATTCTAACGCCTGCTTCATAACTATACGCACATCTACCAAGGTACCGGTAATACCACCTTTACTTAATTGAGCCTTGTGCAATACTTTGTTGGAATTATTAAGAAAGAGTATCCAAAACTCTTCATGTTCCAAATCTCCAAGCAACGGTTGTAAAATATGAAACACATCTTTACTACTCCCAATTTTTTCAATTTTAGCGGAGTTTTCTCCTCTTCGTCTTCTACCAACTTCTAAGGCGGCAGCAATACTTACTGCTTTAGCTTCCCCAATACCTTTAAAGGTCATTAATTGTTTAATGGACAATCGACCAAGTTCATTTAGGTTATTGTCTACTGATGCCAAAATACGTTTAGATAATTCTACCGCACTTTCAGACCTACTCCCCGAACTTATTAAAATGGCAATTAATTCAGCATCAGATAGTACAGATCGACCTTTCTGTACTAGCTTTTCTCTAGGCTTGTCATCATCTGACCAATTTTTAATGGAGAACGAAGTGGGTTTATCGTGCATTGGATAAAGATACAGAACAAATTATTTTATGGTAAATTTATACGTCATTTAAAAAACCAACATGAAATCATTGTTAAACGAAGAGGCATTCGAGGAAATTAAAAATAGAATTGAACTACTTTCAGAAAACTCTGAGAAAGGTTGGGGAAAAATGACCGTTGGTCAAATGTGCTGGCATTGCCAGTATCCTTTAAAGTTGGCTATAGCCAATAAACCAAATAATTCTAAAGGCAATTGGTTCATTAAAACATTCTTTAAAAAATCGTTGTACAATGATAACCCCTGGAGGAAAAATTTACCTACGGCACCTCAACTAAAAACTAAAGAAGATAAAGATTTTGCATCAGAACACAACCATCTTAAAACCCTAGTTGATGATTTCTATGCTGTACGTGATAGAGAAGAATGGTATCCGCATCCTACTTTTGGTCCATTTACTAAAGAGCAATGGGGTCAAGTTCAATACAAACATTTAGACCACCATTTAAAACAATTCGGAGTTTAAGTATAGATTTTGGCTGAAATATCTATTTAGCTTCGTTAAAAACCCAAATACCAAACAATCTAATAAGTCTTTACCCTATTTTCTAACTCTAATTATTTCAATAACTCCTGAAATTTCTTTAAATCGTAACCGCCATAATTACCTGAACTCATTAATAATAAGGTCGTATCTCCATACGTCTGATTATCTAAATATTCATGGAACGATTTAGCATCGGTGAAAATCTTTAAATCTTTTCTTTGAAAGGCTTCTGATATTTGCTGGGTAGTTACCGCTTCTAACTTCTTAATAGCAACAGATTCTGGCAAGAAGAAAATTACCGCTTCATCTGCAGCATCTAATGCACCTTTGTATTCTTTTAAAAATTCAGGATTAAAGCTGCTATACGTGTGTAACTCTAAGCAGGCAATTAATTTTCTATTTGGGTATTGTTCTTTTACAGCTTTAGTAGTTGCTGCAACCTTGCTTGGCGAATGTGCAAAATCTTTATAGGCGATACTAGTAGATGCTTCTGCTATTTTCTCTAATCGTTTTGAAGCACCGCTAAAAGTTGCGATTGCCTCATAAAAATCCTCTTCATCGACCCCCATATTCTGGCAGATCCATTTTGCTCCAGCCAAATTACTAAGGTTATGCTTTCCAAATACTTCAATTGGCATTGGTCCTTCATTGGTTTCCAAAAGCGTTTCGCCATCTTCAACACTGTATTCTGGCGTAGTATATGGTAATTTTCTAATAGCATTTTCAGATGCTTCGACTACTTCTTTAACTACCTCATCCTCTATATTGTAAGTTATAGAACCACCGTTTACAATACTATCTACAAATATTTTAAATTGCTCAACATAATTCTCAAAAGTTGGAAAGACATTAATATGATCCCAAGCAATACCACTCAACAAAGCTATATTAGGTTGATATAAATGAAATTTTGGTCGTCTATCTATTGGGGAAGACAAATACTCATCACCTTCTAAAACTATAAAATCATTATCTTCAGTTAAGTGCACCATTCTATCAAACCCATCTAATTGAGCACCTACCATATAATCTACTTCAATATCATGGAAATTGAGCACATGTAGTATCATAGACGTAATGGTTGTTTTACCATGACTTCCGCCAATAACTACTCTAGTTTTATTTTTAGATTGCTCGTATAAAAACTCAGGATAAGAATATATAGTAATACCTAATTCTTGCGCTTTTAACAATTCAGGATTGTCTTCTTTTGCATGCATTCCTAGAACAATTGCATCTAAGTCGCTTGTTACTTTCTCAGGAAACCATCCAAACTCTACTGGCAATAATCCTTTGGCAGCAAGTCTAGACTTAGAAGGTTCAAAAATGACATCATCACTACCCGTAATAATATATCCTTTGTGTTCTAATGCCAATGCTAAATTGTGCATAGCACTTCCTCCTATTGCAATAAAATGTATTCGCATTCCTAAATTTTAGGTGTCAAAGATACGTATTGTGCTACTATTATTACCTACTTCCTTACATTCTCAAGCTTTGATAATCAGCTATAATGACTCAATTTTATCGATGAAATACGCACATTTTTAACACTTCTCATCATATTTAGTAGTATTCACCCTACATTTTAACATTTTTACAACATATAATTTCCTACAATCGTCATCACAAATACCTTTAACGTTCATTAATCATATTCACAACTAACCTCCTATTAATGAATATTTTAAAACAAAGGCTCTTTATAATAGTAGTTTTCATACACAGTTTCTCGTACTTAGTAAATGCGCAATGCGCAGGTAGTGATGTTACAATAGAAGTGTGTAATAAAGATGCCGACGTCGCTAATCGCGATTTCGATCTATTTTCACAACTAGGTGGTTCGCCTACTGCAGGTGGAACATGGTCTACAGCAAACCCTGAGAATTTTTATGCATTAAATCAAACCACAGGTATCGTTGATTTATGGCGCATTAATAATTTTGGAACCCATTCCTTTAGGTATTTTAATACTGACTGTAACCAAACTGCCACCGTCACTATAAATCTTGGAGGATATCCTGGGGAAGACAATATTGATGGTAGTGCAAATGCATGCGGAGATGACACTAATGTAAACCTACACGGTTTTCTAGGAAGTAATGTAGATGGTAAGGTTCAAGATTTTAATGGCTTATGGGAAGAAGACCCAAGTACAGTAACTAACCAATTACAAGATAATATATTCGATGCACGTGCCGCTGGTACCGGTATTTATATATTCACCTATACCGTACCTACCGTAAATGGTTGTGCGAGTAGAACGGCAACGGTTGTATTAGAGGTACACCCACCGCCTAATGCAGGTATAGCAACAAGCCTTACTTTCTGCGCCAACGATGATTTTTCTACGTATACTAATTTTGACCTTAACGAACAATTGGCAGGTGAAGACCCTAATGGTACATGGTCAGAAGTGGGTACCAACCAACTGAGCGATTTAAACGATTCGTTTATAAATATTCAAGAATTATATGACAATTTTGGATATAACACCTATTCATTCACCTATACGGTTTACCCAACCCACCCAGTTTGCGAAGAAACAGAAGTAACCGTTAATATCGATATCTTACCCGTTCTTGACGGAGATATCGTTACCGACAATATCTGTTTTGGATCAGACTATATAGTTGATTTGACTTATGATGACTCCATTCTGCATAACGGTAGTTTTCTAATACAATATACGGTTAATGGTGTATCGGAAGTAGCAAGTGCGTCTTTATTAGATGGTATAGGTAGTTTTATTGTAGATCCAGACTTGGTGCCGTTAAATGAAACAGTAACACTTTCTGTTATAGGAATTGATGGGGTAACACCAATGCGCGATGTTTGCCCAACGGTTATAGTACCACCAACCACATTTTTAGTAGCAAGTTCAAAAGCAGATGTACAAGATATTTGTTTACAGAACGATGCTACAGTAACAATATCAGAAATTCTTGATGCTAGTGGAAATTTGGCCAACGGTCCTTTTACTACCGAGTATATATTAACCGCACCAGATGCAAGCACGACCACTTCAGATTCTTTTGAATTAGAATTTACCAACGGTAATGCTACATTTTCGATACCTGGCAGCAATTTCGCAACAGAAGGCGAATATGAGGTTCGCCCTACAATAGCAAACACATTTACCACAAACTGCCCAATAGCGGACAGTTTTACGGTAACACCATTGCCCGATGCTATTAAGTTAGATTTAATAGTAGATAATAATTGCGACGCCACTCAAATAGATGTGTTGGTCGATGCTCCTATTTTGCCAAACGGAGCATATACCATTACATATGATGTTACCGAATTAGACACAAATACAATATTAACTACCAACACCATAAATTTCACTGGTGGTACGGCTGCTTATCAAATTGATGTAGATGCGCTACCTGTTGGAAATTATACTGCTAGTGTTCGTAGTTCTCAAAATGATATCACACCGTGTAGGATAGATTTTGAGTTTGAAGAAAATGAAATATTCTCTCGTGGCGGAGTGCCAGAAGCACCACAAGCTTCAACCAACCAAATTTTTTGTTTAAGTGATTTCCCTGGCGGTCCAACTTTAATGGATATTGAGGTGACTGCAGCAGGAGATATCTTATTCTACGATACATTAACAGACACTACCATCTTACCTATTTCAACAGCATTGGTAGATGGTGAAGATTATTTTATAACTAATACCGATCCAATTAATAATTGTGAGGGTACAGAGCGTATTCAGGTTACGGTTAATTTCAGTAATCCCGATGCACCAACAAGTACAAATAGTAACCCTTTGTTTTGCGCTTTAGATAATGCAACATTATCCGACATAATTATTGATGTTATACCAAGCAGTTCGATTACATGGTTTAATACTGGCAATAGCGAATTAGAAGCATCTACCGTTCTTGTAGATGGTCAATCATATTTCGCAGCAACAAATAGTGGAGGTTGCAACAGCTCAGAACGGTTAGAGGTGATACCCACTGTAATAACAGTTACCCCAACTTCTTTGTCAGTAAATAATCTAGCGGTCTGCGGTCTAGATAACCCGACGGTTATAGAGCTTAGATCTTTAGAGGATGAAACTGAAAACGAAGTTTTTTGGTATTCTACAGAAACTAGTGGTACTGCCTTAACTGATGATGTACCGTTATTAATAGATACAGTATACTATGCTGAAAATTATAATACACTTACGGGTTGCTCATCTAATACAAGAGTACCGGTTACTATAGATTTCAGCGATTGTGATCCCGAAAATTATGACTTTTTTATCCCAGACGGATTCTCACCAAATGCAGATGGAAGAAACGATACATTTTTTATTCCTAATATAGAAACCATATTTCCCAACTATACGCTAGAAATTTTAAACAGGTATGGTACAACGTTATTTAAAGGAGACAAAACCAACCCCGCTTGGGATGGTAGAAATGGATCTTCTACAGCACCTAACGGTGTCTACTTCTATATTATAAATTACAACAAAGACAATTCTGAACCTATACAAGGTCGCTTATACTTAAACAGATAACCAATGCAAAAGAAATTAATAAACATCCGTTGGAGTATCTGCATTGTGTTGCTTTTATTCCTTTTAAAACTGCAAGGTCAACAAGATCCGCAGTATACACAATACATGTATAATATGAATGTGGTCAACCCTGCGTATACTACCAATAATGTAGGCATGCTTAATTTTGGTACGCTATATAGAACCCAATGGGAAAACGCTGTTGGTGCACCAAAGACCTTAACCTTTTTTGCGCACACGCCGTTATCCGAAAAAATAGAAATGGGCGCATCTATCATAGCAGATGATATTGGTGACGGTTCTTTAAAGGAAAATAATATATATGTAGATTTCGCCTATATTCTTAAGCTAGATGAAAAAAGTAATTTAAGCTTAGGCCTAAAAGGAGGTGTTACCACATTTGAAACAAACTTTAATGATTTCAGACTACCGGAGATACAAGATGACCCTGCATTTAATGAAAATTTAAACAACACTTTTCCAAATATTGGTGTGGGTGCCTTTTACAATAGAGATAAATTTTACGCAGGCTTATCCATTCCAAATTTACTGACCTCTAAACATTTAGAAAATAGAGATGGTATAACACATATTGGCGCAGAAGCCATTCACCTATTTGGTATGGCTGGGTATGTTTTTGATATCAATTCTAATTTAAAACTAAAACCGTCCATCTTAACTAAAATGGTTTCGGGAGCTCCTATTACGGCAGATTTCTCTTTCAATGCCTTATTTAATAATCGCTTTGAAGGCGGTGTATCTTATCGTTTAGAAGATTCTGTTAGTGCTATGTTCAATGTGTCGGTAGTACCTGCATTAAGAATTGGTTACGCATACGATTACACCTTATCAAATTTAGGTGCTTTCAACACCGGTTCTCATGAAATTTTTGTGCTATTCGACCTAGACCTTTGGGGACTCAAAAAAGGCTATAATAAATCTCCTAGATTCTACTAAAATGAAAAAGTTACATATATACATCATCTTGTTTTTAGGAATTTTTCAATCCGCTTGGTCTCAGCAAGAGTTAAAACGTGCCAATGACCTATTTGAAAAAGCCTATTACGCAGATGCCATTGCTTTATACGAGGCAGCGTTACCTAGCAATAAAAGTAGCCTAGTTGTAAAAAACCTGGCAGACAGCTATTACCATACATTCAATTTAAATGCTGCTGCTCGCTGGTATCGCTATTTAATTTCGAACTATGGCGATGCTGTTGAAGAGCAATATTACTTTAAGCTCAACCAATCTTTAAAAGCCATTGGCGAATACGAAGAGGCAGAACTTGTGCTTGTAGATTATTATACCAAAGTAGGCAATACGGATAAACTGCAAAAACTTAAAACAGATGCCGTTTACTTGGATAATGTAAAAGCCATAGGAGAGCGTTTTGCCATTAAGAATAGTAACCTAAACACGACTTCATCAGAATTTGGAGCCATGCATGTAGGTAATGCAATTTGGTATACCGCTACACACAAAAAATCGAATTCAAAAACCTACCGTTGGAACAACCAACAGTACTTGGATATTTACACTCACCCTATTGACCAAGAACAATTGGGCGATAGTATCAGTGTTAGCTTATCAAACAACATCAACACAAAATTACACGAAGGATCTTTTACCATTTCATCAGATGGTAACACCATGTATTTTACCCGTAACAATTATAACAACGGTAAACGCAAAACGGATGATAAAAAGGTCTCTAATCTAAAAATTTACAGTGCTAGTTTATTGGATGGCGAATGGAAGAATATTACCGAGCTACCTTTTAATAGTGACGAGTTTTCTAACGAGCACCCAGCTTTAAATACCGACGGGACAAAATTATATTTCTCTTCGGATAGACCAGGCGGATTCGGTTCTTTTGATATTTATGAAGTCAGCCTACAAACAGATAATACTTTTAGTACACCTATAAATTTAGGTAGCGTGATCAATACAGCTAAGAAAGAACAATTTCCTTTTATCGCTTCTGATAATACACTCTATTTTTCATCTAACGGACACCCAGGTTACGGTCTTTTAGACGTATTTATTTCAAAAAACTATGAAGGTTCGTTTCAAAAGCCAGATAATCTAGGGCTACCCGTAAATAGTGGTTATGATGATTTCTCTTATGTGCTTAATTCTGATAATACAACAGGGTACTTTGCGTCGAACAGACCATCTGGAAAAGGCAGTGATGATATATACAGCTTTACAATCACTAAAGAATTACAGATCGAAGATTGCCAGCAATACATAGCAGGTATTATTTCAGACCGCACCACTACCCTACCCCTTTCTGGAGCAACATTGACATTGGTAGATATGGATAATATAATTGTATCAACCTCAGTAACCAAAGCAAATGGTGCTTTTGAATTTGACATTACCTGTGAAGCATCCTACTCTGTAAATGCTGAAAAATCTGGTTATGAAGGAAATTCTAAAACCATCCGCAGTACAAAAGAACGAAATGCAAAACTTGATGCTTCAATGAGCTTATATTCAATAAGTGAAAAACAAAAAGTTGAGGCATTAGTATTGCAACAAAAACAAGAAGCCGAAAAGTTACGAACGGAGGCGTTCGCTATCAAAAAATTAGAAGATGAGAAAAAAGCAACTCTTTTGGCGAAAAAACAATCTGCCGCTCAAGCAGAACGCATAGCTGAAGAAAAGATAGCTGAGAAAGCAAAAACCGAGAAAGCTTTAGCCAAAAAAATAGAAGATACCATCAACACAGAAAGTGCCATTGTAAAAGAAACGGACCGTACGGTTATACAGACCGAAGAAATACATTTCGATTATAGTCTTTGGTACCTTAGACGAGAATCTAGAGATCGGTTACAGACTGTAATTAACATCATGAAAAAGAACCCAGGTATAATCATTGAAATTGGTACACACACAGATATTAGAGGTAATGGTGGCTACAACAAAAGTCTATCTCAAAAACGTGCCGATTCTGCGAAAGAATTTTTAGTTAAAAACGGAATAGCTTCAGAGAGAATTGTATCGAAAGGGTATGGAGAATCTAAACCCATTGTAGTTTGCCCTACCAAAGATGCTTGCTCAGAAGAAGATCATGAATGGAACCGCCGATGCGAGTTTGTTGTCGTTGGTTGGGATTATGACAAGAATTAATGTTTTCTTAATTTCTCAACGATGACTTTCTGTAAAAATTAAGGTAACTTGTTAAGTAAATTCAGCTACTATGATTTCAAAATTACTGGATATTGAACCTATAGAAATAATGCCAGGTTTTTACGGCAGAATAATTCCGTCAGAAGAGGTCAGTATCGCTTTTTTTGAAGTAGATGAAGGAGCTGGTGTTGGTGAACATTTACATAATCACGAACAGGTTATGCATATACTAGAAGGAGAATTTGAAATTACAATTGAAGGAAAAACGCAGGTTGGCAAAGCTGGGGACATCATAACAATACCTGCAAATTTTAGACATACTGGCAAAGCCTTAACTGCAACTAAATTTATGGATGTCTTTGTAAAAAACAGAGATTAAACTCTTAATTTCTTGGTTAACCCCTACCAATATATTCTTTAGACACACAAATACCAAAGAACCTATATATGAAAATAACTTTACAAAATAAGAAAGCATTAGTTGGTGGTAGTAGCGGAGGTATCGGTAAAGCTATAGCTCAACAATTGGCAGAAAGCGGTGCCAGTGTAACACTAATGTCTCATAGCGAAGAGAAATTACATCATATCGTTGCAGAGTTACCAACAGATCAAGGTCAGCAACACCAGTATCTTGCCGTAGACTTCAATAATTTCAAAGATTACAAAAAGGTTATTGGTACTTTTTTTGAAAACAATACTGTAGACATTCTTGTAAACAACACCCAAGGTCCTACAGCTGGTAGCGCATTAGAAAAAAAAGTAGACGATTACCAAGAAGCTTTTGATCTCTTATTTAAAACCGTCGTCTATACAACAGAATTAGCATTAGAGTCTATGATGCAAAAGAACTGGGGTAGAGTAATAAATGTTGCTTCTGTTTCTGTAAAAGAGCCACTATCGTACCTAGCGCTATCTAACTCTATTAGAGCTGCCGTAGTAACATGGGCAAAATCTTTGGCAACAGATGTTGGCAAACATAATATTACGGTAAACAATGTACTAACAGGATATTTTGATACGGACCGCATTGCGCAATTAAATGCAAAAAAAGCAGAGCAGTTGGGTGTAGAACAAAGTCAAGTACGAAAAGACATGGAATCTAGAGTGGCATTGAAACGTATTGGAAACCCAAAAGAATATGGCTACTTAGCAGCATTCTTAGCTTCGGATAATGCAGCATATATTACCGGAACAAATATCCCCATTGACGGCGGACTTCTGAAATCTCTTTAGATGATTCCAAGTAATAATAAGATCTAATCGTTTGTAAACGTATATTATACGTATAACACACCTCTAAACACCAATAAACATTACCAATACAAGAGATTTTATTAAATTACGGGTAAATAAGAAATAAACTTACCTAAGTACGTTTATACAATTGTTACCTGCAAGCTGAAAAAAATCGCGATTGAATGAATATTAAGCACTACGAAATTGAAATAGAACCAGAAAATCCTTTTGCCAATTGCAAATTAGATAGACAAAAATATTCAGGAGTCTTAACCAATATTATCAACTCTTATCCATACGGTTTTGTTCTAGCATTGAACAATAAATGGGGAACTGGAAAAACGACATTTGTGAAAATGTGGGAACAGGATTTAAAGAATAATGGTTTTCAAACTCTATACTTTAATGCTTGGGAAAATGATTTTGAAAACAATCCTCTCACAGCATTAATGGGAGAACTAAAAACACTCACTACAAAAGAAACAGAACCAGCTTTCAAAAAGACATTAAAGAAAGCGTCTACACTTACTAAACATATTGCACCAATCATAGCCAAAGCAATAGCAGATAGATATATTGACACAGAAGGCGTAAAAGAAGCCATTATTGGTGTTACTAAAGGATTATCTGATGTTTTTGAAAATGAAGTCAACGAATATCAAAAAAAGAAAAAAAGCATTTCAGATTTTCGCCAAAGTCTCGCGGAGTTTATAGCCAATACAAACGAGGGGAAACCTCTAATATTTATTGTTGATGAATTAGATAGATGCCGTCCGAATTATGCAGTTTCTATTCTTGAGCAAATAAAACATTTCTTTTCCATTCCAAATATTGTCTTCGTATTATCAATTGACAAAGAACAACTTGGCAATGCTGTTAAAGGAGTTTATGGAAGCGATGATATAGATGCTGACGAGTATTTAAGGAGATTTATTGATTTAGAATATTCTATTCCTGAACCAGAAGTAGATATATTTTATAAATATCTATACGATTATTTCCAATATGATGAATTTTTCCAATCACCAGAAAGATTAAAAAGTTACGAGTTAAAATCGGACAAATCAAATTTTCTTGAAACTTGTAAATTGCTTTTTACAAACGCTAAAGTACCATTAAGACAACAAGAAAAGATATTTGCTCATTCAAGATTAGCCTTAAGAAGTTTTACTTCAAATATGTACGTTACACCTCATATTTTTCTATTACTTTCCTTTATTAAAATTAGGCACAACAAATTTTACGAAGAATTAAAAAGTAAGCAATTAAGTTTTAAAGAGTTACAAGAAAAATTTTTATCGATAATTAAAATAGACATAAACAGCGAAACGGAAAGGCAACTTATGTGGCTCGAAATTTCATTAATTAATGTTTATAATAATTATTCACAAGATAGATATCATCGAAAAAGCCTATTTGAAAAAGACAAAGAGACAGGAGAAAATAAAGCTTTAATCAGTTCAGTAATAAAGAAAGATTCGGAAAATGATGTTATGCATATTTTGGAAAGTATAAATAGAGGACATAGAGAAGGAGACTTGGATTTAATGCATTATACAAAACGAATTGACTTGTTAGAGGATATGAAAACGTAGAAAAGCCAGCAGGTAACAACGTGTATAAAACATAGCTATTATAGGTTTTTCGAAAGGTTTTTGCTTATTTAGTAAGAACGCCAAATTTTTATATTTGGCTTTTTGAGAGACTTAAAATAAAAAGAAAAATATAAAAATTCGGCTCTGTGTTAATCCGAAAAGTTAGCGTCTTTTTACACGCTACGTTTCATACACAAGACCGTAGTGCTTCATTTAAAAAAAGAAAAAGATGGCGAGTATTAACCGAGCGGATTGGCATTATGGAGGTGACTATCCAAAAGATTTGCCAATAGAAAATGGAGGAACTCATATTGGTATGTTTATCAATTGGATTATTGAGAATGATTTAATAGGGAACCTCCATCTAAAAGATTCTAAGCAAGGAATTTCTGATGTTAAATCAAGAAAAATAAATGGAAGAGACTTTTTGTTTAAATATTGTGATGAAAAATTTTGGGACGAAGACCTGAACGAAAAAGGCTTAACATTTACAAAATATTACTACCAAAATCCTAAGGACCTCGAAGAAGTTTACGGAAAATATATTGTGGACTATGAAAAAAATTTAGGAACTGGATTTGAATCTCTGTATGAGATACCAAATACATGGAAAAACTATGATATAATAGCCGAAAAAATTGATAGGGTCTATAAAAAATGGCAGGACAAAGAAAATAAAAAATCTTGGCAATTCTGGAAGTAATAAAACGAAAGCACCATACAACCTTTAAACAATACGGTCTTCGGGCTTAATCGTAAAGTTTGCGTATTAATTAATCATAAGAATCCTCAAAGACCTTAAATTTAAGATTTGGTCTATAGGTTTTAAGATGAACTTAATAAGGTTTTGGTATCTAACCCTTATCATTGCATTGAACAATAAAAATGAATGTTTTATGAGTATAACCTATTTGAACATAAAGTCAAAAGGAATAACAAAAACAATAACAGAATTCTCCAAACAGGAGAATCAGAGTAACAGGGAGTTCCGTAAATTTATCAAGGAACAAGTGGTGGAGCATAGAAAAGAGGGAGTAGATGTATTCAAATCCCCTTGGCCGGGAGATGACCGAAAAAAGGAATAACTTCCTATCCAAGTATAAAAAACAAGTAAATTACAAAAAAGGCTATTTAGATTTAATAAATAGCCTTTTGTTGTTGATATGCTCAGGTCTTACTCTTTATGTACATTGATTTTTTTGTAATAGCATTGCTGGTCAAGGAAGAAGCTTTGCTGATAATATAGAATTTTCCGAATACCTTAGTAAAAATGAAGGGCAAATTAAAAATTAGTTGGCCCAAGTTGTAAACGTTTCTAAATGTCTACTATGCGCAAACTATTCTATTAGCGTCCCAAACTTACCATATTTACTGCCATACGTTAATTCAGCTTATATAAATATTCTCTTCTCTTAGTTCAACATATAGATTATATAATCTCTATCCCTACGTTAGCAGCAATGTCAAAAAACAATTGATGCTATTTAAAAATGATTTTAAAAGTTTACGCAGATGGACATTATAGCTAGTCTGCGCAAATAGAAACGTGGATTTCCTATTAAAGCGCAATAGAGCGTGCTTACTCATACGTGTCGTTACAGAAGATAACAAAGCCTCTAATTAATGTGGACTTGTGTATATTTATAATGTCGCTAAATCTTAACTTCAAACTTAGATCCAGACATACGAGCTCAAGCGTTATACCCAATTAAATCAAAAACTATGAAAACAATAATAAAAATGATGAAAAAGCTAACATTTTCAATTTTGTTTATAGTGACGGTTATCGGCTGTAACACAAAAAATAAGAATGAAGAGTCTATTGAAGACATACGAAAGGTACCTTCTCAGAATACCATTTCAGTCGTTATTGATTCTATTAATTCAGAAATAAAAAATGGAGATTATGGATTAATTGACCGCTTTATGGTCATACAAAATGATGAGTTATTGGCAGATTTTAAATATAAGCAGGACTATGAAACCATTGTTCAAAAATATGACACAACCAATCGTCAATATAATTTCAATAGTATAGAATGGCATCCATACTACAAGCAAACTGAATTACACACCCTTCAATCTGTATCTAAAAGTATCACCTCAATCCTTTTCGGTATTGCGCTAGATTTAAACGAAGATTATAATGTGAGTGACAAAGTAATGCCTTTGTTGACTGGTTATGGAACTGACTCTTCAGATAAACGAAAGCAAAACATATCTATTGAAGATTTATTGACAATGAGAAGTGGACTACAATGGAATGAAGAGACTGACCATAATGATACTACAAATGACTGTTTTAGGCTGGAATCAAGCGACAACTGGATAGAATATGTTTTGAGCAAGCCTATGGATACCATACCAGGAGCAAGATTCGTGTATAATGGTGGAGGAACTGTTCTTTTAGGTAAAATCATTAGAACCATTACGGGCAAACGAATTGATAAATGGGCAGAAGAAAAATTATTTGAGCCACTCGGCATTACAGATTACTATTGGAAAGAAACGCCTGATGGAGAAATTGATACAGAAGGAGGTTTATATCTTAAGGCAGAAGACTTGGCTAAAATTGGTTCATTGTTTTTGAACAAAGGGAAATGGAACGGTAAGCAAATTGTATCTGAAAGTTGGGTCGCAACATCAACAAGCCCTTTACTTAAAAACGTAAAACCTCAATGGAAAAGTGTTACGGGATACGGGTATCAATGGTGGATTCCTGAATATACGGATAATGGTAAAACCAATATTTATTCCGCCAACGGATATGGAGGTCAGTATTTAATGATAGCACCAAAACATAATTTAATAATTGTCTTTAATGGTTGGAATATAAATAATGAGCCAGAAAAGTCAACTTATAGAGTTTTGCAAGACAGAATAATTCCGGCACTTAAGAATAAATAACCGGGTATAACATGGTATAAAAATAATCGCTAAATTTTGGGCGTAACCAAAGCTCGTTGTAGGTGGTCCGAAAATGGATTTTGGACTTTTATTCGAAAATCTTGAGCTATGGAATATCGTGACATTTAAATTAGAAACGGAATCTAAAGGATTTGAATGGTCAATACATACTTTTGAATCATTGAAATGGAAGTTAGGAATGGAATTAAAAAATAAATAAAACCAATGAACGACCAGAAAGTATCGGTGAAATATATTTTAGCTGGAATACTAGCTGTAGTTTTAACTTGGATTATTCACGAACTTACTCATTGGTTTACAAGTGAATTTTTGGGGTATGAAACTATTTTACGACTAAACGGAACATCATCTGTTGAAGGAGAAAACCCTACCGAAATCCATAAAGCAATAATTTCTATTTCTGCTCCGATCATAACCATTCTACAAGGTCTAATTGTTTTTATGTTAATAAAATCAAGAGGTTGGAACAAATATGTTTACCCATTTCTATTCACGGCATTTTATATGAGATTTCTTGCTGGATTTATGAATTTAATAATGCCTAATGACGAGGCACGGGTTGGTCAGTTTCTGGGAATCGGAACTTTTACCCTATCAATAATTGTAAGTGGACTTTTGTTTTTTATGGTGTATAAAATATCTAAACAATACCAATTGAATTGGAAATTTCAACTTTGGACATTTATAATAATTTTGTTGGCCAGTTGGATTTTGATACTTTCTGATCAATTTTTTGGTATCAGATTAATATAGGGATTTTAAAAACATTACGGGAAAAACCTATGTACAATAACGTATATAATCAATAGCTGAAACACGTTGTTTACAATTGCGAAAATCACTCAACCGTGAACAATTCGGAATTGAAAAGCTGAACTTAAAAACAGCAAATACAAAACTTACTTCTTTGTTTAACTATGCTATTTTCTTCGATGGCTTTTTCCCAGTTAAATATGACGACTGAAAAAATTTACGATAAAGAATTTGAATATGATTTTAACGATTATGTAAAAATTGATTTAACCTTTAGTTCTGATACAGAATTATATTGAAAGAACTTCAGGAACTGATGCAAATGAGAAAATTAATACTATTCATCTAAATGAACATACAACATTAACTGGTTGGATTGAACACAATAAAACTATTGTTTCTTTGTATTCGGACTTCGCAACAGGAAAGACTTACGGGTATCAATATTTTAGTGATGGAACAATAAGAAAACTGATTGAAACAATTAAATTAAAAAGCAAGGAATAGAAACAACTGTAGGCAACTATTCTTATACTAACCGTTATAGGTCATTTGAAAAAAAATATAGCTTAATTCAAAGTAATTCACATTTTCTCATTTATTAATTCAACAACAACGATAAAGAAGTGATACATAACAAAAAAGCGTAATTACAAATAGAACCTTATAGGGTAGGGACGAATTCTGCTATTAAAGCAATTAACAATACAATCGTTATCGACTCATCTGTTTGCCGATAGAACGAACAATTCGTAGCAAATTCTCGTTGTTTTCCAAGTCACTATTACTTTGCCAATTTGCCATGAAGACTATGACTACTTGGTTATCGTAGTCAGCAAAAATAAACTGGCCGAATGAACCTACCGTGTACATCAACGCGTCGTCTCGCAGCATCCATACCTGATTTCTGTAATCCTCTATTTGACCAAGTAATTTATAAGTTGAAAAAGGCTCTGTAAGTGGTTGATCGAATGTTGACTGAAAATAACTCTCGGGGATTATTCTTCTACCTTTATAACTACCCCTTTGTAACATCATTTGACCAAATCTAGCAGCATCCCTAAGTGTTGTTGCCATTCCAAAACTGGCGCCTGGATTGCCGTCTTCATCAACTGCAACAGCACCATCGTATCGCGCTTTTAAAGGTCGCCAGAAAGTTTCTTCCATCAATTGAGCATATCGCTTACCTGTCACCTGTTGGGCAATCATAGCCAATACCTGGGTATTCATGTCATTATATGAAAATTTACTTCCAGCAGTAAAAGTTGGTTCCTGAAACTGTTGAACAAATGAAAGAACAGAACGCCGTTCAACACCTAGCCCCTTTGGCTTCAATCCTAAATGAATTTCACTCAAATAGCCATAATCTCCGGCCTTATGATAACTACCAAAATCAGGAAACCCTACTTCCATATCAAGCATATGTTGCAGCGTAGAACCTTTAAAAACGCCAGCATCCAAGTCAGGCAAATATTCGTCTACATTTGCGCCTAAATCTAATAAGCCCTCATTCGCTAGCTTGTGTATCAACATACCGGTGAACGTTTTTGAACTAGACTGCAAAATTTGAATATCATGTTTTTGCATTCCTTGGTCGTAGGTTTCAAAAACTAATTTTCCTCCATACATAACAGCAAAGCCTTTCATTTGTATTGACTTCAGAAGGTCTAGCAATAGAACATCTTTCTCATTATCTACAGAAACCCTTAGCTTCTTGAGATTGAATGTGTCATTTTTTGATTCGTCAAGCGCTGGAGCATCAGGATCAGAGTGGATAGTAGCCATCGGTATAAACTCACGCGGATGATGACTTGCATAACGGCTGTAAGGCCAATGTTGCCAGTTAAGGAGATTGATATCACTACGCTCGAACGGAGTGTTAAATGGCATGTCGCGTATCGCGTTAAGTTTTTTATTGATATTTGTTGCTTCTATATCTTGGGCCCTGGTTTGTGAGCTGATAAATAAAAAGCAGATCATAATAAATATTTGACTTGACTGATAGACGGCTTTAAAATTTATAAACATTTTTTTTATTAAAAATAGAGAAATTATAAAGGACATTAATCATCTGCCTTTCGAGAAGAAAGAATGACGACCTGTAACAAAACCTAAACGTAATTTCAACTTTAGAGCTAAGACCAAAGATCTGTGTATATTTATAAAGTCGCTAACTCTTATGGATTTAGCTTTGGAGAAGAAAAAATAAAACTAAACAATAAGCTTTAGTTTCGTGCGTAGACGGAAACGAAAAGTTTCCTTACAACCGCACCATGCCAAGCTCAACCGCTGTGCTTCAATATGACCAACCACTAAGCAAATGATAAAATTCTTTAGAAAAATTAGACAAAAAATGCTGACAGAAAACAAGTTCAGCAAATATCTAATTTTTGCAATTGGCGAAATAATACTTGTAGTTATTGGGATTTTGATTGCGTTGCAGATTAACAATGCCAATGAGAAGCAAAAAGCGCAAGGCGAACTTTCAAAAGTATAAAAATCTATTCTAGACGAACTAAATAATGACATTGCACGAGCTAAAGAAATCATTCCTATTTTAGAGTGGAAAAATAAACTGATGTATAGAATTGCTAAAAATGCAATCTCTGACTTAGAGTGGCTTGAAAATGATTCTCTCATATCATCATTTACTGCATATCCAGATTTTGATATTAGCAAGAAACGCTATGAATTACTAAAACAAAAATCAAATTTAAATGATTCAACACGTGTTTTAAATAGTCAAATAGCCGATTTCTAGCACACGTTTACCGTTGACATAGATGTTATGAATACAGAATTAAATGAAAGTTTTTATTGTGACATATCCTATTGGCGGGAGAATACTGTTTGGTTTGGAACATACATAAGGGATAATGACCATACTGAACTGCTTAAATATGTAAAGGAAAAACCATTGTTTAAAAATAGAATTGTATTTAAACAAATAACGAAAGAACCACACCTTGTATAATTAATGGCTGTTTCTAGTCTACTTGCGAAATTAGATGATTAAACATGCCACTAATCTTATACAATTGCGTTATGCTTTATTAACTCGACCTAAAACCAATCTGGAAATTTACTTTTTAGATATTCCAAAATATGGATGCACTGAAGTATTTGGTTGAATTACGTTATATGTTTTGAGAATACTAATTGTTAATCTAACTTGAATTCTATTCTAATTCAATATATATATATATATATATATATATATTAAGATACTATCATAAACAGATAATTTGAAGTGAAATTATATAAAAGCAAAAAAATTCAGTAAAAAAATATGTCAGAAATAAAAATAATAGAACGTCTAGAAAATGCCAATATTAAAGAAAATGAGGCTTATGGCGATGGTTATAAACTGAACGATAAAAAACAGGTTGTTCACTTAAATATTAAAGGCAAAGATTTCTCTGATTTTGACTTTATAAATGAATTAGTGAATTTGGAGTCACTAAGGCTTTTTAATGTTAAAATTACCAACCTAAAACCAATAGAAAATTTACCGAATTTAGTATTCATAGATTTTGAGGATTGTAAAATTAAAGATTTTAAACTTTTAGGAAGTCTACCGAACCTTTCGACTTTAAAATTCACAGAAAATAAAATAAAAAATTTCAACTTTCTTGAAAAACTACCGAAATTGAAATCGCTCTCAATAGGCTATGAAGAGAAGGTAAAGGATTATGGTTTTTTGGAAAAACTTAATCTTGAATCCCTAACACTAGAAGGCGCTGATATTAAGAGCTTTGATTTTTTTGAGTATCAAAATGAGCTAAAACATCTCAATTTACCGATGAACAAAATCAAGGATGTGAAGTTTTTAGAATTCTTACCTCATTTAAGGCTTCTCAATTTGTCAAGAAACAGCATCACAAATGTAAAATTCTTAGACATCTTACCGAATCTTGAGCATCTCGACTTGTCGCGAAACAGCATCACAGATGGGACATTTTTAAACAGCTCACCCTTCCTAACAATATTAAATCTATCATATAACCCAATCGCTGATTCGAAGCCATTAGAAGCCTTAAAAAGGCTGACCTCTTTAAACTTGGGAATGACTAAAATTCTAGATTTTAATTTTTTAGAAAAACTAAATCTTCAATCCTTATCCCTTAGCGATGTTAATATTAAGTTTTTGAAAGTTTTTGAAAGTCTAAAAGGGCTCAAGCACTTAGATTTGTCGAGGAACGAAATCGAGGATTTTACGTTTTTAGATTCCTTATCCCAGCTAACAACGCTTGATCTATCTCGTACTAAAATCACCAATTCATCTCCATTAGCAGGCTTATCAAAGCTCACCTCTTTAAACTTGGAAAGAACTAGAATTTCCGACTTTAGTTTTTTGGGACAACTTCATGTTGAATCCTTAATACTCAAAAATGCAAAAATTAAGACTTTTGAATTTTTTGAGAGTCTAAAAGGACTAAAACATTTAGATGTATCGGACAATAATATCACCGACGTAAAATTTTTAGAGGACTTACCTCTGCTAACAACACTAGATCTTTCTTCGAATTCATTGAGTGATTCACAACCATTAGCAGCCTTAACAAGGCTAACTTCTTTGAATTTAGAATCCACAGATATTGAAGATTTTAGTTTTATCAAGAGCTTATCAAGTCTCAGAAAATTAGATATTTCTTGTAATGACTTAGAGGATATCAGCTTTTTAGAACCTTTACACGAATTAGAGTTCTTAAATTTAAGCGACAATGAAATTTCTGAATTAGCTCCATTGGCGAAGCTCGTTATGTTGAAAGATTTAAATCTTGAAACCAACGAAATAACAAGCGTAAAAGCCTTAAAAAATCTAACTCATCTTAGTAGATTGGATTTATCTTCGAATGAGATCTCAGACGGTGCAGGATTAGAAAATAAAACGCATTTACTTAATTTAAATTTGAACTATAATCAAATTAAAGATATTTCCTTTCTTCAACATTCGATAGAGCTAACCAATATTGAATTAAATAAAAATAAGATCACAAATTTGAAGCCTCTCGAAAGTTTAGTCCAGCTTTATTCGCTACGCCTAGATGATAACGAAATTATAACGATTGATGCTTTAAAAGAATTGGTAGAACTAGAAATTCTCTCTCTTGAGAATAACAAAATCGCAGACATTAAACCACTTGAAAACCTCTGTAAATTACGCGATTTAGAACTCAACGGGAATAATATTTCAACTATTCCTCTAAGCGTGGCGAGACTTAATATAGATATTGAGAAAGTTATTGATCTGCATAAAATAACAACACCCCCAAAAGCAACTGTAAAAAAAGGTACTGCTGCAATAATTGCATACTGGGAAGCTAAAATGGGTATAACATCAAATACAAAGGAGATAGAACCTGAAGAAAAGCCTGCTGCTGATATTTCTAAGAGTATGGATTATCTAACATTCGAGGCGTTAAAAGAAAAGCCGAAAGGGATGACTTGTGATCTAGGCTATCCTTTAGAATTTGGTGATATGACTTTTCGATTAGATGAGTTTGATTCTTTTTACGATACACTAGACATACTCGAAATAGAAAGTTTTGATGACGACTTGTTGGAGAAATTCCCGCAATATGTCGCCTTAGCTTCTACTGATTTTGAACTGATGGATGATTTTGATTCGTATGCTGAGTTTGTATTATTTGTGGATACAAGTTTACCTGACTATCCAGTTGTAATCTTCGATTCTGAAAACAATTTTAAAGTAGTTTATGAAACCTTTGATAGGTTTTATAAGTGTCTAAAAAATTAACTCTTACGACAACAACAGTAGAAGAAAAAAAGCATAACAATTGCTATAATTAATAAGGGTCTTGGTGCTTATCAAAATTAAGAGTTTAAAACCAAGTTCGCCAAATCTTTTGATTTGGCTTTATTACGAAAAAGATGAAACAAAATAAAAAGTTTCAGTTAAGTGCCTAATCGAAAGTTCACCACTTTAAAATCCCGTACAAACCATAGACGAAACGTTATAAACAATTATGAAGAACGTACTTTTTATTTTAATAATGACATTCGGAATTTTGAGCTGCAACGCTCAAAATCAACGTGAGAAGGAAGAAAAAATAAGAACTGAAATCAATGCGGAATTTGATAAAAGTGTATCGGAATGCAATGCAGGAATTGATTCTGTAACTGACTTTAATGGAAAAAACGAATTTTGGAATATTTGTGATTTAAAAAATGACAAGCGTATTATAACCATTGAGTCGTACAAGGGAAATACTTACTATCAAGAAATCTATTTCGTAAAAAAAGGAGATTTGGTTTATGCAAAAGAAACAGAAAACTATATGCCAAAGAATCATTTCACTCAAATGGCGTGGAATTGTGAATTCTATGTAGAAAAAAGAGAATTAATTGCATTAATGTCACTTGGACATGGAAAAACAGAAGATGATAACTGGAATCCAGAAATCATTTTTGAAATGTATAAAAACCGAATAACCCAATTAAAAAAAATAAAGAAATAACTGTTTACTATACCATATATAAAACATTGCTGATGTTGTTTTAAAACAAAGGTGGTTGCATGTTTGCTACGTCTGATTTTCCTTCAGAATTCCTCACACGCAAACCCGCAAATCACCAGATACATAAACGTTGTGCTTCATTGCCAAAAACCGCTAACCAGTGATAAAATTCTTTAGAAAAATTAGACAAAACTTACTTTCGGAAGGAAAAACTCGAAAGTATTTAAAATATGCCATTGGTAAAATTATCCATGTTGTTATTGGGATTTTGATTGCACTACAGATAAATAATTGAAACAATAATATACAACTAGATAAATTAGAGCGAAAATATCTTACGAAATTAGAGATAATCTGACATTTGACTTGAAGGACATTCAGTTTAATATAAATTTTAATGAGAGAAAGCTTAAATCCAATCAAATTATACTTCGTTATTTGAACAAAGAGATTAACTATTCTGATTTACTTAAATTCCATTTTAGAAATTTGATATTTACAACTAGAAAACTCCCCAATAATAGCGCCTACGAAAATCTAAAATCAAAAGGATTAGAAATTATTTCAAATGATTCTTTACGTCTGCAAGTCAAAAACCTTATTCCTATGATTATCAAAATATTATAGATTTTGAGAAACAAGATGACAACAGTTTTCAATACAGAAGTTTTATGCAGAAGTTTCTAAAGCTATAGAGATCAATAAAGTTTGGGAAAATGGAAATGTTATTGATGAACAGAACATATTTGATAACATTCAATTAAAAAATGCACTTGTCATAAATATCAAATTGAGGGAAACGATGTTATCTTGCTATAAAAGTTTGAAAAGAGAAGTGGAAAAATCTATTAATTAAATAGAGATTGAGTTGAATAATTAACGAAAACACAACACCCTATATAAAACATAGCTGTTTTGTGCTTAACCAATGTTAGTTGCTTTGTTTGCTAGATTCTGATTTTTATTCGGAAAATCCACGCAAATCTACACGCAACTTTCCAAATATATAAACATTGACTGCTATAAAAAAAATGGAATTACACGATAAAATAGTATTAATCACAGGTGGCGCATCTGGAATTGGAAGAATAATGGTTCGTTTAATGTTAGAACGAAAAGCCAAAGTAATTATTTGGGACATTAACCAAGAAAGCATTAACCGAACAGTAACTGAATTTTCAGGCAAAGGAGAAATATTTGGTTACAACGTTGATGTTTCCAACCTCGAACAAATTAAAAATACCGCTGAAAAAGTTAAATTAGAAATAGGTGTTGTTGATGTATTAATCAATAATGCAGGAATAATAGTGGGTAAATATTTCAATGAGCATACATCATCGGATATTTCCAAAACAATGGAAATAAATGCAAATGCACCAATGTTAATTACGATGGAGTTTATTAATGATATGTTGAATCAAAATTCAGGACATATTTGCAATATTGCTTCGTCTGGCGGATTAGTTTCAAACCCTAAAATGTCCGTTTATGCAGCAAGCAAATGGGCACTTATCGGTTGGTCTGACAGTTTGCGTTTGGAGATGAAGAAAATGGATAGGAAAGTGAATGTTACCACAATAATGCCTTACTACATCAATACAGGAATGTTTGATGGTGTAAAATCCAAAATTCCAATTCTTGAACCTGAAGCCACAGCCTTAACTATTGTTAAAGCAATTGAAAGGAATAAAAAACTAATAAGTATTCCAGGTTACATTTACAGATTTACACGTTTCGGTCAAGCCGTAATGTCAATTAATGTTTTTGATTGGTTCGCAGGAGATGTTCTTGGAATTTATAAAACAATGGAACATTTTACAGGACGTAAAAAGTAAAATATTTAGAATTGATTAAGGATTATTTCTATAATGGAAAATTACAACTGCCAACACAGTATGTAATTAATCGGTTATTACCTACTTACGAAAATTTTGCTGCAATCAACTAACCATTAAATGAGTTTGAAGACGCTGTTACAAGTGTTTCCAAAGTCCAATATTCCGGAACCTTCATTAATGGAAAAAATAACGGAACGTTTGTCGAAAACTTGCTCTTTGACGATGGCATTGACTTATTCTCAAAATGGATAGTTTCACTTAACTACAAAGATGACAACTGTAAGAGTGGAATATTTACAGGAATTTTCGGTTATGTAATGGAAGAGACAACTTATACGTTTTCCGAATTGACAATTGTTCATTTCAGTCTGTAGTTGATAAGGCTTCGCAATGTTGGAGAGAAGAATATAAAGAAAGAAAAAACTAACCCCAACGTTGCAGATTAAACACAACAGTTTCTTCTAGTAGAAGTAAATTAAAAAAACACCCACATTAAAAATGACCAATCAAATTAAATCTGAAGACATAAAAAATAACACTTTTTTTTGGTGTTTCTACATTGGTTTATTTAGAGGTTATGATGAAATCAACGAATTAAATATTGATGAAGCTCTTGAAGGTATTGCTATAAATAATGATGAATTACATGACTGGGAAAACACCTTCCTTACCACTAAAGATCCAGATGAAAATGTCCGATTTATTGGCGGAAAATTAAACCAAGAAATGAGTTTTCATATCGAGTTTCAAGAAAGTGAAATTCTATATTATTTAAATGACATATATATTGGAAATTTAGGAGGTCATTTTGAGGCATGGTTTTTAACCTTTGATGAACTTATAAAATTTGGAAAATTTGACTTGTTATTTCTTTTATTATTACCAATGACCGGTATTGAGAAGAAACAGATAGAGCCAGCAAAAAACTTAATAGCTGAATATTTAAAGTCCATACCGTTATTTGAAGAAAAGGCAGAATATATATCGGAGTGTATTGTAAATGGTTTAATTATGGAAGGCAATTTCTCAACCGATGCTGAAATTGGGATAGTTAACAATCAAAATCATAGTGTGCGTAACATAGAAAAATATCCGAGATATAGAGATGATATAAAAAAATTGAACTTAGCGTTAAAATTATTAATCAAATAGAAACTTACGCTCACACAGTATAAAAAACATTTAATACAATGATTCTTAATTTTAGTGATTTCGCAAGGTACAAGTATAATATGCTACGTAAAGAAATTTCAGACAATGCTGAAATGGGAGCTACATTCAATTCTAAAAATTTACTTTTTACACCTGAAGACAATAGTCCAAACTCAAAATTTCTATATAAAAATTTAAGCTTTATAGAGTTCAACAACTATGAACTTGATGAATCTGTTATTAAATTTTTGAGCGAACATAAAACTGAACTAAATAAAATTAGCCATTTAAGTTTTTGGAATTCAAAAATGGCTGACCTTTCATTGCTTCAATATTTCGAAAAAGTTCAATTTTTGAGTATTGCGCACATATTAGATTCTGAGTTTACTTTTAACGGTTTAACTAATTCAACCAAATTGAAAACTCTTTGTTTACTAAAGACCGGTAAAACTAAAAACTTCAAATCTATAGGTGAGAATAATACCATTGAAAACTTTTCTATAGTACAACCCACTACTATTAAAAGCACTACGGGTATTAAAAATTTAAAAAGGTTAAAATACTTAAACATTGAAGGGTCTGCCGACAAAGTTTATACGTTAGATAGACTAAATGAATTAGAGCATCTAAAATCTCTTGAAAAAATTAAATTACATCGCCTTAAAGTTCCTTTTCAAGAATTAATAACATCACTTAAAATACCTAATAAAATAGAGCTTGAAATAGACACTAACTTGTATGATACCAAAAAATACAAAAAGTTAGGCCAAGAGTTAAAAAATGTAACCTCGTTAGCCTTTAATCCTTATATAGAAAGAAGAGATTTTTTTGAACCTATTGGAAAAGGAATGAGAATTATTAAAAAGACTGATAAGAGATTAGAAGAAAAAATAGAGAAATTAGTTACGGAATGGAATAGTTAACATTGCCAGCAACATATAAAAACATAGGTCCCTTGCGTTAAACCAAAATAGTTAGTGAATATTTAAAGAACCATTGAGAAAACTAAAAAACATTTTAATAATCGTAATCATAGAAATTCCCCTATTTATTCTGGCAATTCCATTTATGATTGTTATTATTCCGATAGGGTATTTGCGACGGATAAAATTTGAAAAAAAATACGCTGTATTTCTCAATGAAAATAATGGAAAGAATTTCTTCTGTTACAACAACAGAAAGGACTCAAAACAATATCTTAAGGAAACTATTCTGCCTCATCTAAATGACGAAATTGATATCGTATATCTGGATGGAAATAAAATTGAATCGGACCATAATTCTAATTTTATTTCTGAAGCCTTATTTGGGTTAAAAAACTATAATAAGTTTCCCCATTTAATGAAAATTAGAAATGGAAAACTAATTGATAAATCCATAAACAATCCATTTTATAATGTGTTGAATATGAACAAATCAAAAACTGAATTGCTGAATACAATTAATGTGTTTTTCGAACTAAATAAAATCAAAAACGTTACCTAACATAGCTCTTGAAAATAGCAGTTTTAGGATTAACCAAAATTATACGCTTGTTTTTAACATAGTTCAGAAATAGGCATCTTCACCTGTAATAGAATATTGTTACAAAAGCCTTAGATAATCTATTAGGGTTAAATCCCTTCTTTCCATAACCTTCTTGTTTTCAATAAAAAAAAGTTTGATAGCCGTAATTCAATCTTTAGATATTTAAAAAAGGAGGCTTAGAGGGTATATTCTCCTTATTAGAATAATACAAAACCATATTCGCTACAATTTTTATACTATCTGCTTCAAAACTACTATTGAAATATATAAATCACTGATAGATTTGTGAATAGGCAATAATTCTAATTGTAGTATACAATTAGCTAAATAATTCTATCTACTCATTCAAGTTAAAATTACTGTCTATAATTTAACCTTAAAAACAACAGGTATGGTAACTAAACTAATCACATTCATAATCGCCTTTACATTCGCTTTTATATGTAAGGCGCAATCTGAGATAGAATTTCCTATTGAAGTGGGAATGAAACCTGAAAGTATTACAAAAGGGTTCCAAGACAATTATTATGTAACTGTAATGAACGCAAAAGAACCGGGCGATGGCGAATTGGTGGAGATATCCAAAAACGGCGTCAAGGTTTTTGCAAAGGGTTTTGATGAGCCCAAAGGAATTGTATACTTAAATGGCAATCTATATTTCTCTGATGTTACTAGAATTTGGAGAGTTGATGAAGAAGGGAAGGCTAGCATTTTTGTTGATAAAGCCGATTTCCCAGAAACAGTTCTCTATTTAAACGATGTTTCATTAGATGGTAAAGGAAACGGAATCTATATAGCCGATATGGGTGCTACCCAATACATGCGTGACACTAACAATACTTTATGGCCGTTAAATAGCAAAGAAGCCAAGATGGTTCCTGAATTAGGGCGTATTTACCATGTAGATTTAGAAGGGCATATTACTATAAAACAAGATACTTCATCTCTAATGTTAAACCCTAATGGTGTTGGTGTAGACAATGATGGAAACATTATGGTAGGTGCTTTTTTTAAGGGTAATTTTCTAGTCACCAAAAATGGCGAGCTTAGTCCCCTTAAAGGTCAATTTAGAGGAGCTGATGCCGTAGAACAAGATAGTAAGGGTAATTATTATGTAAGCAGTTGGGTACATGGAAAAGTTTGGAAAATAGACCCTAAAACAGAAGCATCTACCATTCTTATTGAAGGACTAGAATCTGCTGCAGATTTTTATCTTGAAGAAGACAAAGACAGATTATTGGTGCCCGATATGATGGCAGGAAAAATATATGCCGTACCACTTAAAAATTAGTTTTAAAAAATCGAATTCAAATGACTCATCCAAATCGCTTTAAACAATTTATTTTAAAGCGATTTGGATGAGTTAGAACAACACCTAATAACTTACTTTAGACTTGTTATCTAACTTTTCTTCTATTAGCGGGTACAAATCATAAGTAGGGTATATTTCAGATTTGAATGCTTTCCAAGCTGTTTTTTCTATCGCCAAATTCACATCCCTAAGTTTAGAAGCGGGCAATTCCAATACCACCATTTGACCTATTCCCATTACTACATACCAATTAACCACCGAAACGCCTTCAGGAGGAAAACTTTTGTAAAACCCCTGTTTAGTCCTAACGTCTTCAATCTCGCTTAGGTTCATAGATTGATCATGTTTTAAAAAAATGGTTAAAAGCATTTTCTCTGTATCTTCTTTATTCCCGTCTTTTTTGACAGAAGATTGGGCTTGTGTAAAATTTGAAATGCATATCATAGCCAATGCGGCAAAAAGTATATTTTTCATAAGTCGTATTTGTTTAAAATTTATAATTAAAAATTCTTCCATTTAATAATATCTAAGATTACTTATTTTTTCATTTTTCCACAAAAGAGCTGTTTAGCACCTAAGCTACCCTCCATTCGAAGGTAAATATTATCCTATCTGAATTCTATAATAAATTGTGCATTGTATAGCACAAATGTGGCATTCCCTCTTTTCATACATATTTATTAAGACTGTACGGAAATTCATAATCTTAAGAACAAGGATAAGTGCATAGGGCTTACCAGCTCTAATATCTTATTAGTTGACCTTAGACAAACATAATTGCCCAAATGCAACACAAGTACCAATCATTGCTTCATTGATTATAGCCTTAAATTAGGATCTCGTTTATATTTACTATCATAAAAATCAAGGGATGACTTACAATTTTAATATACAGAGGTTTACCAATAAAATCGTGCTACTGCTTATTTTAATAGGAACAAATTCTGTTTTCGCACAAATGCCCATTACGAAACAAGCAGATAGGTTGCAGCAGTATTTAGGGTTCTGGGTTAGTTCTATTGATCATAAAACCGATAGTGTTGCCTATGCGCCTCAAATAAAAATGAACAATCATCCTAAAGTAGATAATACCGCAATGTCAGTTGATGTATTTCAAAAGGATGGCGAATTCTACAACCATACTTTAACAGAGCTTATTGGGCACGACACCAAGACCGATTCAATTTTTGCATTGGGAAAAAGTACGCAAGGTGATATGTTCTTGGGTAAAGGAGGGTTTACCAGCGACACAGATTGGATAATGAAAGATCGCGACTTTACCGGCAAAGAAACCATGACGGTTACTTTTGATTTTAAGAATCAAACCGATGTTTATTTAAAAGGAGTAAACCCACAGAACGAAATTCTATGGCAAACACGATATATCAAGAAAAATCCAAAGAATAAAAATATTGGTATTCAACTGGTTTCTGTCCATGAACAAATGCAGCAAAACCCTAAAGAGACGTTGAAGTATATTGATAGAATGGGCTATAGTTATATTGAAACCTTTGTTTACAAAGACCGTTCTTTTTATGGACTATCCCCATTAGATTTTAAAAAACTGGTAGAAGATAACAACTTGAAATTTACGGGATCGATGACCTTTTACGACCTCCCTACCGATGATAAACAAGCTTGGAAAAAAGCGATGCAATGGTGGAGAGAATGCATAGAAGACCATAAACAAGCAGGTGTGGAATACCTTACAATATCGAACAATCAAATAGAAGAAATTACTACCATTAATGAACTAAGGAAGTATGCTGAGTATTACGATGCTATTGGAAAACTTTGTAAAGAAAGAGGAATTAGGTTTGCCTACCATAATCACTCCGATGAATTTAAGACCATAAAGAACAAGGTTGTTTATGACTACTTCTTAGAAAACACCAATCCGGAATACGTTAGTTTTCAAGCCGATTTGTATTGGATGCATTTTTCAAAAGTTGACCCAATTAACTACTTCAAGAGGTATGAAAACCGATTTATAAGCTGGCATGTAAAAGATTACGAAGAACTTGGGCAAAGTGGCAAAATGGATTTTGAGCTTTACTTTAAATACGCGAAAACCGCAGGTCTTAAATATACTGTGGCAGAAGTAGAAGCCTTTAATTACCCAGTATGGTATAGCATAAATTCTGCATGGAACTATTTATACTTTAATATACTATAACAAATCACTCGCAACACCTGACTTTATGAAAACCAGAATTTTACAATTATCATGTTTTATCATTATAACTTTCAATCATATGGCTTTTGCCCAAGATCAATTTAAGGTGTTGTTATTCACCGTACAGGACACCTGGCACTATGAGTGCATACCCAGTGCGGTAGATGCTTTCCACAAAATGGCCGCAGAACAGCAGTTTAAGTTTGATTGGACCCAAAGTCCAGAAGACCTTGCCAAAAAATTACCGTCTTACGATGTAGTTGTATTTTTAAATGCCAATGCAGACAATTTAAACAATGAGCAGCTCGAAGTTCTAAAAGCCCACCTAAACAATGGTAAAGGTTTCGTGGGAGTTCATTCCACTTCTGATAGTGAGATTAGAAATCCTTGGTTTGATAATCTTATAGGCGGAATTTTCAAAGACCATCCCCAATTTCAGACAGCTGTGCTAACCAATCATGATTCAAATTTTCCATCAAACTTACACCTACCGGAAAAGTGGCTATGGAGTGAGGAATGGTATAATTTTAAAACCTTAAAATCTGATGATATTACTGTACTTCTTTCTGTGGATGAAAACACCTATGATTACCAGAAAGGATATGACGAAATTCCACTTGAAGGTATGGGCAAAAATCACCCTATAGCTTGGTATCAATTATACGACGGAGGACGCTCATTCTATACAACACTAGGTCATAAACCAGAGGCTTTTCAAAATCAAAGGTATTTAGACCATTTATTTGGAGGTATGTATTGGGCTGCTAAACGTGAGAAAAAATAATAATGGTAGTGACATATTGAAAGTCGCTTTATACATAATTCCACATTTACTTAAATACCCCATAGATTTAATCTAATCTATGGGGTATTGTTTTGTACAGGATAATAAAAACAGGACTAAAAAGTTTAAGTAATAATTAAAAAAATACTTTACTCCTCTTAGAATGTATTTATTAGCCGTTTTCATTAACGTTCTTCCTTTTATACTTTTTGGATTCATCATTAAGCCAACTGGAGAAGCCGGAATGCTCATAATATTAACTTTAATTACCTCAGGTTTTTGGCTACTCGCCTATCTACCTTATTTGGCTCTAAACCAAATCAATGGTAAATATTTATCATTATTATTTTTGTTCGTGCCATCTATTTTGATTTTCGGAATTATAAGAATTTAGACTCATTTTACAGCGTTTCATTTTGATGAATTAATTAACTTTATTTAGATTCCGATTATTCCAAATTTGCTAGTTCAAATGTTATTTAGTTCTGGTTACAAAAAACACCCAATCAAAATAATGACAGAAAAATAAACAATTCGACTTGTCATCATTATAAACACAAGGTTTTTTTCATCAGTACGTTCTAAATACAAGACCCGTAGTTTCCAACAGTCTATACCTACAATAAAAACAAATGAAAACAACAAACTTTGAGAATTGGAGTGCTGAACTTGAAAAGGTTTGGGATTTAAAAACAGGAGAAGATTGTGTAAAATTTAGTGAATTAATGTATTCATTAAATGGAGATGAAGGTGTATGTTATCTAGAGAAACTTATTAATGCAATAAAATTAAAGGATGACTTTGGACCTTATGAAAGTTTATATAATGCTATTTGGACATTTCCTACTAAGCTAGTAGGTCAATTACTTGCAAAGAGACTTCCCGAATTTCAAAAAAGAATGGGCAAACATGACCAAGTATTTAGATTCTATATTCCTATCCCTAATAATCCTGAGGTATTAAGTGCCTTTATTGATGAATCAAAAAAGTGGTCTCCTACTGAACGGAAGACGTCATTATCTGCTTTAAAAATCTGGAGTGTTGAAGATGAAGATTGGGAGAGAATTTTAGCAAAATTAGGCAAACCTGTATCAAAGACTAAAGAAGACTCCCTTCCTGAATATTGGAATGAAAATTGGAAAATTAGACTTGAGGAAGCAAGAAAAAAAGAAGGAGAATTTTCTATTAGCAGTTTATTTTGGAAAAATGGCAAAAAACAATGGTTAGAAGATTTAGATTTCTTGATGGAAGTTTTAACCTTAAATCATGGTAAAAATTGGAGACAGGTAGATACGATGACTAACCCACTTTGGTTTTACGCCAAAAGAACAGTTTATCCAACATTTATTGAAACGTTAAAACAATTACCAAATGACAAGCAATCAAAAATCATTGATAACATTAAGCGGGTTAATAAAACAAAGTATAAACAATTACAGAAAGAAATAAACAACAATTAGTACGACATAAAAACCTAACACATTAATCTAAAAATATGGAAGAAAAATTTCAATTAGTAGTAGACTTTTTCCAAGAAAATCCAAGTTACACCTATTTACTGTTCTCTGCTGTTTTTCTGGTATACGGAATCGGTAATTTAATAAACAAAGATTGGGCAATAGACCCTGCAAATAGTACTCAAAAGTTTAACTATGATATATTTGGACATAATGCATTTAGGTATGGAAAAGGCATACTGTTTATATTGGGAGGTATTGTTGCTATAGTCATGTTTTTTTCAACTTTAGAGTAAACCCATACAATTGAAATTGACAACAGAACTAAAATCAAAAATTTACACCCTTCTATTCTAACAACCCTTATATTATTAGTAATAAGACACATTTTAGGTGTATCAATTGAGTGGTAATTCTTAATTTAGCACCCTTAATTTCTTACAAGTAAGTATAACCTAAAAAGGAGCCTCTATCAAAACAGATACGGCACAACCTGCAAACATATTTTTTCGATGAGGAAACATAAAGCCATAAGGGTTTTTATGGTGCTGACCGTATTACTGATTCAAATAGCATTTTTAACCACCATTGTAAAAGAGGAATATGAAACCGGCAATTTTGTTGCCATTCTTTCCATGCTTCTTTTAATATTGACCCTCTTTTTTGGATACCGATATATAGACTTACATCACACAAAATATGAATACGAAAAAATAAGTGTCATTGTTTGGGTACCAGTAGGTGCCGTAATTTGTTACTTATTAAATGTTTATGGAGAATTAGGGAGTGTACTTTCCGCTGGTATTACCGGTACCGTAGCATCATTTGTACCTCAAATTAATAAAGAATCACCTTATTTAGAAAAATTACCCGCAGCAATATATTGTGGAGTTTTCGTTGGTATGTCTAGCTCAGAGATTGTACCAACTATTGGTTTTGTAACCGCTGCCGGTTTAGTTGCAGGCGTATTTCTTCTGTTATCCAAAAATTTATTTCTAGGTGTTGGCGGTAAGTTAGGCACCGTAGCCTTCGGAGGTGTTATTATTGTTTCATTGATATATGGATTAGCCACATGAATTATCTAATATTCATCATAATAGGAATTTTAGGAGCATGGTTAACTTTCTTCCTCAGCGAACGATTAAAACAAGGACCAGTAAGATCCTCTGCTATACTTTCTCTTATCGTAAGTCTGTTTTTCTATTGTTTTCCAGACCTATGTAATGCATACCTAACAAAGAATATTCCATTTGTATTTATAGGGTCCACCTTCATAGGTATGGTATCTCCCCTATCAAGAGGGAACTATATTAGATTGGCAGTTGCAGCTAGCCTATTTGGTATTATCTACGTAAACAAGGCACATTTTTTTGAAGGTTATGGTGGTGCACTTGGCGCATTGGCTTTTATTGCCCTATTATCATCCATGGGATTTTCAGTCATTATCTCTAGAAGTCCACGATTAAAAAAAGGTATCGTAAAGGCGAGAAAAAAGGTCTCCAGACAAGGAAAGTAACCCAACTACAAAAGAATTGCTATTATTTTCACAATTCAAATGCAATTAAATTCGCCTTTAAAAACGAAGAAGAGGTTAAACTAAATTTAAATAATGAGATTCCATTTTTACTTGAAGATCAATTAATTTAGCGTGGTGCTATTTTCGAAAAATCCGTACCATATAGTAATCACGTTGTTACTGACCAAAGACAGGTAACGGGCCAGAACCCACAATCTGCTAAAAGTATTGAAAAAACTACTTTATACGAACTTCAGAAAATAAGCAAAAACACCAAATAAATGAGTGGAGAAAAAAATTTAGACGCCCTTTTAAAATCAATGAAACCTAAGCACAATGTAGGTGAATTTGTATTTTGTAAAACAGAAAATTTGGAGCAAATAAACCTGAACCAAATCATTATGTCTTTCAAAGAAGAAGAAAGCATTACCATTATTGCTGAAAAGGCAGTCGCGGACAAATTAAATTTAGATTATTCTTTTATTGCTTCTTGGATTACACTTACTGTTCATTCTTCATTAGAAGCAGTAGGTCTAACAGCAGCATTTTCAAAAGCACTTTCCGAAAATGGCATTAGTTGCAATGTCGTTGCAGCTTATTATCATGACCATATTTTTGTAGATAAAAAGGACACAGAAAAAGCGATGGCTATTTTAAATGAATTTTCGAAATAAAACACCCATTATAAATAATATATAAAAATTTAGAATGAATTGGATACTATTAGTATTTGCCGGACTTTTTGAAGTAGGGTTTGCAGCTTGTTTAGGAAAAGCTAAAGAAGCAACAGGTATGGAAGCTACCTATTGGTACATGGGTTTCCTTACTTGTTTGGTAATTAGTATGCTTCTACTTATAAAAGTGACACAAGTACTACCCATTGGAACAGCTTACGCAGTTTGGACTGGTATTGGAGCGGTAGGAACAGTTTTGGTAGGGATATTTGTTTTTAAAGAACCAGCTACATTTATGCGTCTATTTTTTATGACCACATTAATTATCTCTATAGTTGGCTTAAAAGTAGTATCGCATTAAGCGGTATTGAAAAACATACCTAATTCTAGATTAGACACGCTTTTTATATTCAATTTTAATTCATCAAACTAAATTCTTAATTAGTGTAATGAACCTCTTATGAATATAGAAAAAGCATATACCGGGTAAAAAGCGCTACAATTATTGATGTATATGCAACAATATTGTCGGAGTCAATCTAGTTTTATATTTTTGACCCACATTAAAAGCAGCTATGGAATACGCAGAAAATATACTTGGAACAATTGGTAATACTCCTCTCGTTAAGATCAATAGGCTTACAGCAGCGTTACCTTGTTTAGTATTAGCCAAATACGAAACTTTTAATCCTGGTAACTCGGTTAAAGACCGTATGGCGTTGAAGATGATTGAAGATGCAGAGGCAGATGGAAGACTACAACCTGGCGGAACCATTATTGAAGGAACTTCGGGAAATACAGGTATGGGACTGGCATTGGCTGCAATAGTAAAAGGCTATAAATGTATTTTTGTTTTAGCGGACAAACAATCAAAGGAGAAATGCGATATTCTAAAAGCGGTAGGAGCTGAAGTTGTTGTTTGTCCTACAGCAGTAGAACCAGATGACCCAAGATCATACTACTCCGTTTCTAAACGATTAGCTAAAGAAACACCAAATAGCTGGTACGTAAACCAATATGATAATCCTAGTAACGCAAAAGCACATTACGAAAGTACCGGACCAGAAATTTGGAAACAAACCGACGGAAAAATTACGCATTTTGTAGTTGGTGTTGGTACTGGCGGAACAATTTCGGGCGTAGGTAAGTATTTGAAAGAGCAAAACCCAAACATTAAAATTTGGGGAATTGATACCTATGGTAGTGTATTTAAAAAGTATCATGAAACAGGAGTTTTCGATGAAAAAGAAATCTACCCTTATGTAACCGAAGGTATAGGTGAAGATATTTTACCAAAGAATGTTGACTTCAGCATTATTGATGGTTTCACCAAAGTAACCGATAAAGACGGTGCGGTTTACACGCAACGTTTAGCCAAAGAAGAAGGTATGTTCTTGGGTAACTCAGCAGGTTCTGCAATTAAAGGTGTATTGCAATTAAAGGAACATTTTACAAAAGACGATGTAGTCGTGGTATTATTCCATGACCACGGTAGTCGCTATATAGGCAAAATGTTTAATGATGATTGGATGCGTAAGCAAGGTTATATAGATTAATATAACCTTTAAAACTACCTTTACATACCTCCAACAAACTTCAAAAAGACTTTCTTGTGCAGTTCCACATCCATATTTGGAGAAAGTGACACACGGGCTATATAATCTTTGTCATCTTCTTTTGTGGTGCCTTGGGTAGATGTTGCCGGTATCGTCCAATAGCAGCCATTTAACTGTCCGTAGCTAACACAGTATTTGCTTTCATCAGGAATCTCGGTAATCATTAAATTGATTAATTTATGATTGAGCTCTCTTTTGTACGTTTCTCTTTCCTCAGTGGTATCCCCTTTTGTAGGTAAGTCTAATGAAAAAACAGATGGTGTAAAACCTTCTTTCGCCAATTCTTCTGACACAAAATTGATTTTAGCAGTTGGCAAAGTTTCCTTGATAAAGTTTACAAATTCAAGCGTGTTCAAATATGCATCATGAATTCTTTGTTTCATCGATGGCATTTGTTTTGCCAATAGTTCCATTTGCAGGTCAGTAGCTTCGTTATCGCAAAGTTGAAGATGCAATGCAATTTTATCCATTAACGCCTCGGCTTTATTATTCGCTACACAATAACCTGCTGTGCATTTACCTCCGCTTGGAAATTTTGACCCACTAGCAAATGAAATAGTTCTCACTGATGAAAGTATATCCGTTTTACCCAAAAAGTGAACATTAGGGCAAAACGTTTGATCCAATATAAAAACTGGATCTATAGCCTCGCTCCCATTTGCAGTTTTACGTTTAGCACTTAAAACCTCTCTTAAATTATTAAGGTCTGGAACCTCAACTCTAGGGTTTGTCGGTATTTCTGCAATGATATAAGGGATAGCATCTTCTTTAGCTATTTTAGCTAAAACGATATCAATACTTTGAACCATATCGTTATCGCCATCTACCGGTAAATCAACTATTTCAATAGCATCATTACAAGCAGCAACACGCCTAGCTTGATCGTTAGTACCACCATAACAATTAGGAGGAACAATAATTTTAATTGCTTTTCCTTTATGGTTTTCTACAGCATTATGTACTAGCCCCATTAATATGGCATATTGAACTGATAGTCCGCTTGAGGCAACAAGTGGTGTTGTATTGGCTCCACTAACCTCTTTAATAGATTCTAATACCGTAGACCTATTCTCGGCTACGTTCTTTTGCTGCGTATCTGAAGCAGGTTGATTCCCTAAAGACTTCAAAGCACCAAGACAATTATCTGGTGTCATTGCAACGGTCTCTCTTCTTCTTACATGCTGTATGTCTAAAATATATTTTTTATTCTCTTCTCCATTTACTAAAAGAACACTCCCAAAATCAGCATAAAGATTTATATAAAAATCAATATTCAAATTTTGATCAACAGAAGAAATTTCATCTTGTTGTGACACAAAAATGGTACTGCCGTCAAATTCTGAAATATCTGATGCTTTACTGACCTGTTTTAATTCAAACGTGTACCCATAAATAGTCCTTAAAATTTCAATATCAAAAGAACTAGGAAGTTCCCCTGTATATGCGATTAAGGTATTTTTATGGTCTAATAAATTCTTTCTTAAAACAGATAAAATAGGAGTCGTCTTTGACAAGAAACTAATAACCTGATCTGGTGCTAGGTTGTTCAATTTAGCAATTACCCATTCTAAAACACAAGACAATGGATGACCCAAGCGAATGTAGTCATAAGCAGTAGGTAAATCATTAAGTGCCGATGGATTGGAGTTATTTTCCTTTGCCAAGATTTCAAACTGATCCAAAAACTGAACTTTAGCTAATTTTTCATCATAAATATCTAATCGATGGGTTGTTAACCTCAACCAATCAGCTGGCATATTTTCTAAAACATCTTTAATATAATCTAGCATTTTATCAGCTTCCATAGTTATTGCCTTTAGACAGTTCGAAAGTACATAATAAATAGATTTTTTCAGGGTATGATATGGTGTTTAACAGAGCTTTTGCAATTGGATCTAACTGATGTTTTAGTGCTATTCTCCATTAATAAGCACTTACTATGGTGACAACATAATAGTTTATTTCTTTTTGACCAGTCCAATTGTGTCTATAAAACTGCATCAAGTATCCTCAAAAAAAATTCTTTTCTAATCCAATTTGATGGAAGCAAAAGCATTGTAATAAAATCATATTAATTAGTATAGCATGAGTTTATTCAAAAAATTATTTGGTTCGAAAGAAACTAACGAGCAACAACCAGAACCTAAAAAAGAAAATGTTAAAGAAACACCAAAAGAGGTATCTTGAATGACCGATTTAAGACGAAACAATTTAGCCATATGTGCAGATGCAGGATTTAAACCTGTAAGCGCCCTACCAACTGAACTTGGAAGATCATTGCGATCTTCATTTGAAATTGCGAATCGGTTGCATGCCATTAAAGCTTTAGATCTTTGGTTAATGGTTCCACTTAAAATTTAGCAGATGATAGAATTCTCGACTTCATTCACCGAAATGGTATTACCGATGCAATGACCGAAGAAGAAATTTCCATTTTAAATGTTTCTAGAGACGATGATCAAGCAAGAAACGCCATTGGGTGGAAATTTGAAAATGCATGACCATTAGCGTGGTATTTTGGTTATAACGAACCAGAGATAACAGGGCAAATGGTGACCGGTGAACAAATGCAAGAGATTCTTTCCTATTTTACCTGTCCGTAGATGAGAATATTGCAGATTGGATTAAAAACCAAGAAACAGTTTCAGAAGAAAAACTGATGCAAAAAGAAGACTTGTTATATTGCCTACATAATGCAGTACGAAGTGCCCAAATGGGCAGTGAAACCGTACCAAATGGTTTTGATCCAATGGGTAATGGCGGAGTAATTCATGAACGCAGACATTCTTTAACATTTATGGTATCTAATGGTGATAGCTGGGAAAATACTGATTTGAGCACTTAAGCGCAAATAATCAACATATCTTATATTTAGTAGCTACCAACGAGTTAAAAAAATAAAGGTTTGAAAAAAATAGCAATAGGCTATGGAATATTTTTGGTGCTAGGGATAGGGGCTTTGGCTTTTATATTCTATTTGGTTTTTAGACCTAAATACCGAGATGTTTCTAATGAAAAACCATTTTTAGAAATTGTAAATAAGAAAATCGTCACCAAGAGACCGACTTTAGTTTTGAAGTATCCAGGTATTCCTATAAAGGAAAATTACACATTTCATTTAGAGGACGGGAATAGCTTTGGAATAAATTCTGACTTAGAAGTTCTTGCTGAAATACCTATTGGAACAGAAGTAAGTATTACCAAGGTTGAATTACATACCGGTAGGGTAAGCGGCACTACAAGTGCGTATCTTTTTGGTAAAATATATAGTGCAGATACACAAGAAACATATGCCTTTCAATGTACTTGGGGAGATTACCACGTATTGTACGAAGACAAACCCTTTTGGACTTTTGAACAAGCTTTTTGGCAAGACGAACCGCTGACGGAAAAGTACTATATAAAAGTTCCATAATAAATCCTTTAGCACTTTACCCAAAGACTTCTAATTATAAGCCTCCACAAATCAGCAAAAGAGAAAATCGCCTAAATATTATAAGCAGTACTATCTTTTACAGAGTTTAATACAAATGAACTGTGTATGGTAGAAATACCATCAATTATAGATAGCTTTTCATTTATAAATTCATGAAACCCAGCTATATCATCTACAGCAATTTTTAATAGGTAATCGAAATTACCAGATACTTGATGGCATTCCATAATATCTGGCAGTAACAACATTTCTTTTTTGAAACTATCCGCTAGTTTTTTCTGCTGTTTAGATAACGTCACCTGACAATATGCGATAAGTTCCTTCCCTATTTTTGTTCTATCAAGTAAGGCAACGTAAGATTTTATAATTTCCTGCTGTTCAAGTTTTCGAATTCTTTCATAAGTAGGGGTAACACTAAGTCCGACTTTAGCCGCAATCTCTTTGGTGTTTTGCTTTGCATTTTCTTGTAATTGCATCAAAATCTTACTGTCAATACTATCCATACTAGTTTATTTTTCTGTTATCTAAATCAAACTCACATCAAACAGTTATTAATTATCGCAAAAATAGATATAACAGTTCAATATTCTATATTATGATAAAATAAAGTAAAATATTACGAGTAATTGTAATTTTACCATATTAAAATACGCATATAAACCAGCATGAATATGAATAACGAGCAACAGATAGATGAGCTGTTAACCAAACTAATTCAAGAAAAGGATAGAGTTATAGGTTACCCAGTAGCAAAGGATTTTGATTATTCAAGATTATACGAATTTTTAAAGCACCCCATAAATAATGTTGGTGACCCTTATGAGGATAATACCTATAAGGTTCAAACACATGAAATGGAGCGAGAAGTAGTTGATTTTTTCGCCAAACTATTTAGAGCAGACCCTACTGATTTTTGGGGTTATGTTACCAATGGTGGTTCTGAAAGTAATCTTTATGGTTTGTATTTAGCTAGGGAATCTCACCCTAAAGCAATGGTCTATTTTTCTGAATCCACTCATTACAGTGTTAAGAAAAACATCCATTTATTAAACCTTCCGAGCATTACCATAAGAGCTCAAGAAAATGGGGAGTTAGATTATGAAGATCTTGAAAACACGTTACAATTAAACCGAGACAAACCGGCAATTATCCTTACCACATTTGGCACTACCATGACCGAAGCAAAGGATGATGTTTCTAAGGTGAAAAGAATTTTGAAAAAACTAGCCATTCAAAATCACTACATTCATTGTGATGCTGCTTTAGCTGGTTCATATGGTCCATTTATAGAACCACGTATTCCTTTTGATTTTCAAGATGGAGCTGATAGTATTTCTATTAGTGGTCATAAATTTATTGGATCGCCTTTTCCTTCAGGGGTTATTATAGCTAAGCGTTCTTTAAGAGATAGAATAGCAAGAGGTATTTCTTATATAGGTTCTTTAGATACCACCATTACAGGTTCTAGAAATGGACATAGTCCGTTGTTTTTATGGTATGCCATTAAGAAAATGGGCGTAAAAGGTCTAGAAGCACGGTACCATCATAGTTTAGAGACTGCCGAATATTGCAAAGAAGAATTACAGAAAATAGGAATTAACGCCTGGACCAATAAAGGTGCCATTACCGTTGTACTTCCTAAAGTATCAGATGCTATTAAAAAGAAATGGCAATTGGCTACAGATGATATTACACATGTTATTTGTATGCCTAACGTGAACAAGTCTCAAATTGATGAATTCATAAAAGATTTAATAAAAGAAAATAAACCCGAAGCAATACCTAATCTTAACGAATTGGAGTTTCAAAATTAATTAAGAGGTTTTAAACATTTATAAAACACCCCATTTTGCTAGTTAGCAAAATGGGGTGTTTTATTTTAATTAGTAACCAACTAATAACATCTAAACTGTAGTAAAAGAATCTAAATAATTATATTTTTAAAAATTATAACCGTTTGCTCACATAACTAATCGAAAACTACAGTTCCCTCATTATTCATTGTTCCTAATATTTATTTGGCACAGTTTTGTATTGTAATTTTACTATGATGAAAAAGCTATATCTAATTCTAACTATATTCATGTTTTCACAATTTGGTAATGCCCAGGAGAGCAATTCATTTGATCAACTTTGGAAACAAGTTGATGACCATGAATTTGAAAATCAAACCAAATCGGCGTTAAAGTTGGTTGAAATTATTTCTACAAAGGCAAAAAATGAGGACAACGATGCGCAGGTCATAAAATCGCTTCTTTATAAATCGAAATTTATAAAGACGCTTGAAGAGAATGCAGAATTAAACATTGTCAAAGATTTTAAGTTAGAAATTGCATCTGCAGATAATGTTACCAAAAGCATATTGCACAGTCATTTGGCTAACCTATACTGGCAATATTATCAAAATAATAGATTTCGATTTTACAATAGAACAACCACCGAAACCAAAGTAGATTCTGTAGATTTTAGAACTTGGGACCTAAATACCCTATTCAAAGAAATAGATCTACACTTCTCAGCTTCCCTAGAATATGCAGACGAAACTCAGACCCAACCTATTTCCTATTTCGAATATATATTACATATAAAAGAGGAAAACCGAATTTACCGACCAACCCTTTTCGATGTACTAGCACACACAGCGTTAAGTTTCTATACCACTAGCAAAAACTCCATAAACAAACCGGTAGATGCGTTTAAAATTGATGACCCGACTATTTTATGCGAGGCATATACTTCTAGTTTTCTAAATTTTAAAGGTCAAGAAACAACATCTTTTCAAGCTAAAGCACTTAGCATTTATCAAGAACTAGTAGCGTTTCATTTTGGTAATCCAGACATTCACCCATTAGTTTTAGTTGATATTGAACGTCTACGCTTTATTTATGAAAATGCAACGTTCACCAATAAGACCCCATTATTCTTAGAGGTACTTCAAAATTCGGCAGAGAATATAAAGCATAGTCCACTTTCTGGATTATACACTTATGAAATAGCTCAGCTTTATCAACAACTAGGAAACACCTATTCCCCAGAAACCAGTACTGAGCAGCAATGGAAGATGAAAGAAGCAATTGCTCTTTGCGATGCTGTAATTACCAGATACCCTGACAGTTTAGGCGCGGAGAAATGCATAGTTCTAAAATCTCAAATAACAGCGCCGAACATTTACCTGACCGCCGAAAAATATATTTCTACAAACACCTCGAGCCGTATTCTAGTTAATTACAAAAATCTGAAAAATCTTCATTTAAGCGCTCGTAAAATCAATCAAAAGCAATTAAAAAAACTAGAAGAGCTTTACAACTATTCTAAAAAGGAAACTTTCATTAAAGATTTACCTGTAGTTAAATCATGGTCGGCAACTTTAAATACTGAAAACGATTTTCAATCGCATAGCACAGAGATTTCTATGCCAGCCTTAGAAAATGGAGACTATATAATAGTGGCTGAAGCTAAAGATGGAAAAAGTGACATTATAAGTTACACTCCTGTTGAAATAACAGATTTAGCCTTAGTAGAAACGCAAACAAACTCGCATCAATATTACCAAATTATTGACCGCAACAATGGAAAACCAATTTCTGGCGCAGAGGTTATTTTTACCTACCGAAAAAATTATAATGACGCTTTAAAAAACAAAACCTACAATACAGACAAGAACGGTTCTATTACTATTGTCAAAACTAAAGATAGTTGGAGTAGTATTGATATTTCCGTAAAGAAGGACAACGAAACCGCCTATTTTGGTAACTACTACATTAATAGAAGTTACAGCCAAAACCAGGAGAACGTTAACTATACTTGTTTTCTATTTACTGATCGAAGCATATATAGACCTGGACAACCTGTCTATTTCAAAGGTATTGCCATTCGCCAAGAGAATGGAGTATCGCAAGTTTTAGCAAATAAAAAAATACAAGTAGATCTAAATGATGTTAACGGACAAAAATTAGAGTCCCTTTATTTGATCACAAATGAATACGGTTCTGTTTCCGGAGAATTTATACTCCCAAATTCTGGACTCACAGGTCAGTTTTCACTACACACCTATTCAGACGAGGTAAGTTTAGATGGCTACACCAGTATATCGGTAGAGGAATATAAGCGTCCTAAGTTTGAAACCAATTTTGAGCCGGTTACGGAAACCTACAAGGTTAATGATAGTGTTTTGGTTACCGGGAAAGCCACCGCATATGCAGGTAGTGCCATTTCTGATGCAAAAGTTGTATACCGTGTAAAAAGAATAGTGAATTTACCAAGATGGTATTATTGGTCAAGATCCTATTATAACGGCTCACCGCAAGAAATAACCCAAGGGGAAACCACTACCGATGCCAATGGTAATTATGAAATTTCTTTTAAAGCCATACCAGATACTAGTCTAGACAAAGAGAGTTTACCCACATTTAATTATGAGATTTCTGCAGATGTAACCGATATAAATGGAGAAACTAGAAGTACGGTTACCAATGTAGCTGTTGGATATCATGCCCTGAACGTAAATCTAATACTACCTGAAACAATTGATAAAACAGTTAAGAATAACATTTTCAACATAAACTCCACTAATTTAAATGGTGAATTTGTTGCCGCAACAGGCGAAGTAAAATTATATAAATTACAAGCTCCCGAACATGTATTACGTTCTAGACCTTGGTCTGCTCCTGATTATGCAGGCTTTACAAAAGAGGAATTCAAAGCTCTTTATCCTAATGATGCTTTTAAAAATGAAGATGACCCAAACCATTGGGAGAAAGGTAAAATAGTATGGAAGTCCAATTTTGATACGGGCAAATCTAAAGAATTAAGTTTCGGAAAGACCAAGAACTGGGAATCTGGAAAATACAGATTAGAGTTAAGTTCTATAGATAAATTTGGGCAAAAGGTAAAGGATATTGCCATTATTACATTTATAGGTAATGAGAATACCTTAGCCGATAATCAATTATTCCATATTAAAACAGATAAAGCACAATATGAAATAGGCGATACAGCACAGGTAACATTTCTATCTAGCGCTAAAAATTTAAACATTACCGTAGGTGTTGAAAAAGACCATAAAGTAACAGATGCTAGGGTAATTACTTTAAATAATAATTCGAAATCCATTTCAATACCGGTTACGGAAAATGACTTAGGCGGATTCGTTATCAACTACAGTTATGCCTTTTCTAATGATTTTGAATCGAATAGACTTTCTATTCTAGTACCCTACCCTTCTTCAGATTTACAAATAGAGACAATGACTTTTAGGGATAAAATAGCTCCTGGCATTGATGAAACTTGGTCATTTAAAGTTAAAGGTCCAGAAGGGGAAAAAGTAAGCGCCGAACTTTTAGCGAGCATGTACGATGCATCATTAGATCAATTTAGACCACACTCTTGGAGTTTTTATCCGTTGAGTAAGCCTAATTACTACTCGCAACTTAGAACAAATGCACAGCATAGTTTTACGATAAGTAATTTCCATACATTTCCGCACTCCAATAGTTTAAGCTACCCAATGCTAAATTTTGATTCGTTTAATTGGTTTGGTCTTAACTTTGTTTCTGGAGGAATGTTTAATTCATCCCGTAGATTATATAAGTCCGCATCGCCTGTAGCAAACAGAATGATGGCAGATGATATTGAATTAGAGGAAAACGTAGTTGTTGGCTATGCAGCAACTGAAATAGAAAGCAAATTAGAAGGCAAGGCAGCTGGCGTAGAAATTACCGAACCAGAGCTAGATAAGGAACTAAAAGATTTCGATTCGGTAATCATTCGAAAAAACCTTGAAGAGACTGCTTTTTTCTTTCCAAAATTACAAACGGATAAAGAAGGTAATGTATCCTTTAATTTCACGACTCCCGAAGCATTAACACGCTGGAACCTGAAACTCTTGGCGCATACCAAAGAATTAGAAAGTGCTATTACTAACTTAACAACAGTAACCCAAAAGGAGTTAATGATAACACCCAATGCTCCACGGTTTTTACGTGAAGGAGATGAAATTACCATAAGTACTAAAATCGCCAATCTAACTAAAAAGTATCTTTCTGGTCAAGCAAAATTAGAATTGACCGATGCTTTAACAGGTGATGATATTTCAGGGCAGTTATTGACCTCAGCCAATGAACAAACTTCATTTACTGTTGATTCTCTTGGAAACACCCAAGTATCATGGAGATTGAAAATTCCTGAAGGATTACAATCTGTTCAATATAAAATAATTGCCAAAGCAGCTGATTTCTCTGATGGGGAACAAAATATGTTACCAGTACTTTCTAACAGAACTTTGGTAACAGAAACGCTACCAATGTGGATAAGGAGCAATCAAACCAAAACATTTACACTAGATAAGTTAAAGAACGTTTCTTCAACTAGTTTAAAACACCATAAACTGACTTTAGAAATGACTTCTAACCCTGCTTGGTACGCAGTACAGGCACTCCCATACTTAATGGAGTACCCGTATGATTGTAATGAACAAACGTTCTCAAGGTACTACGCAAACACATTAGCTAGCCATATTGCCAATAGCAATCCAAGAATTCGGGAGGTATTTGACCAATGGGCAAATTCAGATGCTTTGATCAGTAATCTAGAAAAAAATCAAGAATTGAAATCACTTTTAATTCAAGAAACCCCATGGTTGCGTGATGCACAATCTGAAACCGAGCAAAAGAAACGTATTGGTTTATTGTTCAACTTGAGCAAAATGAAGAACGAGCAAGAGTTAGCTTTAAACAAGCTAAGTCAAAATCAAAATTCAAACGGTGCTTGGGCATGGTTTAATGGCGGTCCAGATAATCGCTATATAACACAACATATCATTACCAGTATGGGGCATTTAAATCATTTAAATGTTGCTTCGTCTACAGTTGACAAACAAACACAAATGGTTTCGAAAGCGCTAAACTATTTGGACAGAGAGTTTGTGAACGAGTATGAGGAAATGAAAAAACATAGTACGAACATAAATAATGATCACTTGAGTGCATATCAAGTTCACTATTTATATATGCGAAGCTTTTTCCCTAACATTAAAACTTCTAAGAAAGTAGAAGAAATTACAGCCTATTATCTAAAACAAGCTCAAAAGTATTGGAAAACACGCGGCTTGTATGCACAAGGTATGTTGGCTTTAACCTTGCATCGTTTGGAAGACCCAAATACAGCTTCTAAAATTTTACGAGGTTTAGAAGAAAATAGTATCACCAGCGATGAATTGGGTATGTACTGGAAGAGTAATACGAGTTCTTGGTATTGGTACCAAGCACCTATTGAAACTCAATCCATACTAATCGAGGCATTTTCTGAAATTAGACCAACAGATATTGAAACGGTGGACAACCTTAAAATTTGGTTATTAAAAAACAAACAGACCAATCAATGGAGCACTACTAAGGCAACTACAGAAGCGGTGTATGCATTGTTATTACAAGGCAGCGATTGGTTGTCGGTTACCGATGCTGTTGAGGTTTTGGTTGGTGGAGAAAAATTAGATCCATCTACTTTAGAAAATGTAAAAGTAGAAGCAGGAACAGGATATTTTAAAACGTCTTGGAACGGTACCGAAGTAGAGCCAAAAATGAGTGAAATTCAAATCAGTAAAAAAGGAAACGGAATTACCTGGGGTGCTCTATACTGGCAATATTTTGAGGATTTGGATAAAATTACCAGTGCCAAGACTCCGCTTCAATTAAAGAAGAAACTCTTCTTAAAAAAGAACACGTCTACAGGTGAAGTAATTTCAGAAATTACGGATAACACTACTTTAAAAGTAGGTGATCTGGTGAAGATTAGAATAGAACTGAAGTCGGACCGAGATATGGAATTCATTCATATGAAAGATATGAGAGCTGCAGGCTTCGAACCAGTAAATGTTATTTCTAGATACAAGTGGCAAGATGGCTTAGGTTATTATGAAAGTACTAAAGATGCAAGTACCAACTTCTTCTTTGACTACTTACCTAAAGGTGTTTATGTTTTCGAATATGATGTTCGTGTAAACAATGCCGGTAATTTCAGTAATGGCATCACTACCATTGAAAGCATGTATGCCCCAGAATTTAGCAGCCATAGTGAAGGGGTAAGAGTTTCGGTTGAAAACTAAAATCATTGCTAAACATATGTAAAACAAAAAAGGCGCTACATAGTAGCGCCTTTTTATTTATTCTAAAAGAATGAATCTTACCAAATATGAACTCTTTTTTCAGGAGCTAAATACATAGCGTCACCTTCTTTGATATCGAAAGCATCGTAAAACTCTTGAATATTCAATAAAGGTTGTGTAGCCCTTACCATACCAGGAGAGTGTGGATCTGTTTTAATTTGTGTTCTCAATGCTTCATCTCTACTCTTTGTTCTCCAAACTGTAGCCCAAGACATAAAGAAACGTTGTTCTGCCGTAAAGCCATCAACATCTTCTGGACGACCATTTTCAGCATAGTATTTTTGAAGTCCGTCATAAGCACCTAACAAGCCACCTAAATCTCCAATATTCTCACCTAAGGTAAACTTACCATTTACATACACATCTGGTAAAACCATAACGCTGTCGTACTGTACCGCTAAAGCATCAGCTCTTTCAGTAAAGGCTTTTAAATCTGCTTCCGTCCACCAGTTTTTAAGGTTACCATCAGCATCAAAACGAGAACCACTATCATCGAAAGCATGAGAAATCTCATGACCGATAACAGCACCTATTCCGCCATAATTTACAGCTTCATCAGCAGTATAGTTATAGAAAGGAGGTTGTAAAATTGCTGCAGGAAAAACTATTTCATTGTTCAATGGATTAAAATATGCATTCACTGTTTGTGGAGACATACCCCATTCTGTTTTATCAACAGGTTCGCCTATTTCCGCATAGTTCTTCAATTCTCCCCACTTACTAACAGCGGTCATATTCTCAAAATAAGACTTGTCTGCAGATACTTCCATAGTAGAATAATCTTCCCATTTATCTGGGTAAGCAATTTTTACAGTGAATTTATCTAGCTTCTCAATTGCTTTTGTTTTTGTAGAATCGGTCATCCAATCTAAAACAGAAATACGCTCTTTGAAAGCATCAATTACGTTTGCAATCATCAATTCTGCTTTTGCTTTTGCTTCTGGCGGAAATTTTGCGTCAACATATAATTGACCTAGTGCCTCACCTACCGTACCATTTACAGTTGCAAGTGCACGCTCATCTGCAGGACGCTGTTCTTTTGCCCCACTTAAATACTTGCTATAAAACTCCCAATTAGCAGTTTCAATATCGGTTGTTAATCTACCAGCAGCACTATTGAAAGTATCCCATCTAACTAGAGTCTTAATATCTTCTATCGGAGTTGTTTTCAAAAACTTATCCAAAGCTTCTGTATACCTCAACTGAGTAACCAATAGCGTATCGAACTTTTTTGTAATACCTAAATCAGCTATAAGTTTTTTCATGTCGATAGTAGATATCATCTTATCAACCTCAGCAATAGTTCTCGGGTTATTGTAGTTTCTAGCATCTCTACGTTCAACTTTATTTAAACGAGGTTCTGCTAATTCCGTTTCCATAGCTAGAATTTTCTCGGCAGCCTTGGTAGCATCTGCTTCAGAATCCCCTAATCTTTGTAACATTTTAGAAACGTGCTTTTTATATTCCTCACGAATCTCTACAGATTTCTCATCTTCTTCCAGGTAAAAATCACGATCAGGAAGACCTAAACCGTTAGCACCTAAATAAACAGCATTCATACTACTGTTGTTTAAGTCTGCACCAGCCCCAATATTTATAAAAGGAGAAGACACGGCAGCATTGGTAGCCAATACTGTTTGTAAGTCCTTTAAATTAGCAACAGAAGCTATTGCCTCTAATGCTGGTTGAAGTGGAGAAATCCCCGCCTTATTTCTTGCGGCAGAATCTAATTTTGAATCAAAAATTGCCAAAGCTTTCGCTTGATCGGTAGAAGCGGCATAGTTTCCACTTTCTTTAGCTGTCGCTAAAATTTTCAGTACATCGTCATCTGTAGATTTACGAAGTACACTAAAACCGCCCCAGCTAGTTCTATCGTCAGGTATTTCGGTATACTTCATCCAGTTTCCATTAACATAGTTATAGAAATCTGATTTCGGATTTTGGGTGGTATCCATGTTCGCTAGAACAATACCCGGAATTTTTTCTACTTCAGGAGTAGGTTTTGCTTCCTCTTTACAAGAAGCCAAGGCTACCAAACCGGCAGCAAGTAAATAAATTTTTTTCATATTGTGAGTTAGTTTTAAACGTCTTAATCAATAAGACGCTTTTATTGAGTTTTGTTACAAAAATAACAGGATTTTACTTTCAATACATTTATTTACACAACCATTTAACAACATTAACATTTGACTACGACCCATTTACCCGTAAAAAATTAATTTAAAAACCTTAAAATAATTTGTTAGATGAAGTTAACTCACTGAAAGAGCCTATACACTCATTACCTATTTTATAAGAATACGTTCCGTAATACTTTAGACGTATAAATAGAAAACCACTGTATTATGAAGAACTCATTAACAATTGACGTAAAAGAACCATGCAAAGAAAATTTCACTAATTTTAGTAAAACCGATAAAGGCGGATTTTGCTCTAGTTGCCAAAAAGAAGTCATAGATTTTACCAACTTTTCGGATCAGGAGCTTTTACGATACTTAAATTCAACAAACAAAAAAACCTGTGGAAAGTTCAAATCATCGCAACTAAAATCTTATGAAACAAATACTCATTACACTATGAACAATTCAATACTAACTAAAGGAATAGGTATGATGGGTTTATCCCTATTAGCATTGTGCGCAACTGAAGTAAAGGGACAAGAAACTGCAAGCATAGAAACACCAATTGAAGTTGTTTCTACCCAGCACGAGAATGTCATGGGCATGATGGTTAAATATCAAGAAAAATATACATTAACCGGCACTATAGTAGATGAAGCAAATGAACCGTTACCTGGTGTAAATGTTATATTAAAAGGAACTACGGTAGGCACACAAACAGATTTTGATGGCAAGTTTGAATTCCCCCAGCAATTAAAAGAAAATGATATTTTGGTAATAAGCTTTATTGGCTATGAGACCAAAACATATCAAGTAATTCATAGCGCTTCTTCTGCAATAGATATCAATATTAAGTTTGACACATATGATGTTGAGTTAATGGGAGATATCGTAATCGGCGGGGCATATACAAGCAAAAGAAACATTTTTCAAAAGATTGGAGACATTTTCAAATAATGAGAATCATTGTATTTATTACGTTATTATTTTCATTAAACTGCTTTGCTCAACGCTCAGACTTTAATCATATAAATTTTAAGAAAGCGGATAGTATTGCTACATATTATGAAGATGCTAGCCTAAGAAATTTACCAGTGCTGACCTATAATTTGACAGCATCATTAAAAACCGATGTGGAAAAATTTAGAGCTATCTATACATGGGTAAGTTCAAATATTGAGAATGATTATACTTCCTATTTAAAAATAACTCATAAACGAAAAAGGTTTGCAGATGACACACAGGCATTTTTAGATTGGAACACTAGCATAACACCAAAAGTCTTTGAAAAGCTATTAAAAGAACAAAAAACAGCTTGTACAGGATATGCTTATTTAATTAAGGAAATGGCTACCCTAGCAGGGTTTAAATGTGATATTATTAATGGGTATGGGCGTACCCCAACTTTGCTATTAGACGAGGACAGTATGCCCAACCATTCATGGAATAGTATTGAAATTAATGGCAAATGGTATTTGTGTGATGCCACTTGGTCTGCCGGACAGACTATGCTAATAAACGGAACACCGTTTTTTCAATCAGATTATTTCGATGGGTATTTTCTTGCGGATCTCGAATTGTTCGCAATAAATCATTTCCCGATTACACCAATTAATATTGAGATTGAAAATGATAAAACTTTAACCACATTTATTGAAGGACCAGTTATTTATAAAGAGGCTTTTCTTGAACCAATAATACCCGTGTTACCTATAGCAATGCATAATGATATAAAAAAGGGAGAATCGGTGACCTTTAAATTAAATGTATCAGATAATTTTAATGGGGAAATACAACTATTACTCAACAGAGGTGGCGGTCAAAAGGGAAGTAGTCCAACAATTATTAGAAAGGCAAATGAAATAAGTTTAATTCAAAATTTTGAAAAAAAAGGCTTATATGATGTACATGTTTCGACTGACAACAACTTAATTGCTACCTATGTTGTTAAAGTAAAATAGCTTTATTCCGGCGGGTAATTACTAAATATCTTATCCACAACAGCTTGCAACTTTTCTGACTTTTCTGCGGGAGTATCACCTTCTCGAAAAGGGCTTTCACTTATCGCTTGCCAAATAAGCATGTCTTTATTAGAATCAACAAAATCTATTTGCAGCTCACGGGTAAGCTTTGGTCCGCCAACAGGAATACCAATTGATACTCCGCCACCAATACCACGGTTACCACCACCTAGACCTACACCAACATTATTCCCTTGTTGAGATTTAAAGACAGAACTTTTTATATTGATAAAAACATCTGGTTCTTCGGCAAACATGTATCCTTTTTCACCTAGTGTAGCATCCATAGCATCCATTAGCCTTTTCTCATCTAACTCGCTCAGACCAGTTTCCATGTCATTAAAATAATTATAGGTAGCGTAAGAAGTGAAATCTGTCTGGTCATCGTAATCATAATTAACTTTTGCAGCTCCGCAAGAAGTCAATACGACTAAAACTATACTAAATAGAAAAATTCTCATGAAATTGGATTTTCTTAAAATTAAAGAAAATAAAAGCGTAAAATATATTTTTAAGAAGGTATTCGATTAAGCGTCAAGCATTGATCTATGCTTTTTTATCAAATGATATCTAACTTATTATTATTCTACCTCTTTTTTATCGACAGATTTTGTTAGCGCAGAAGAAATAATACCTGTAGGTATTGCTACAATACCTAAGCCTATCATTAATATAAAGAAAGTAAAAACTTTACCACCAACGGTTATAGGGTAAACATCGCCATACCCAACTGTAGTAAGTGTTATAATTGCCCACCAAAGGCTATCAAAAATAGAAGCGAAATTTTCTGGCTGAACCTCATGTTCGAAATAGTAAATACCTACAGCCGAGAAATATATTAAGATTAGAGTGACAATTAAGAATAACAACACCTCTTCTTTAGCTAGTTTAATAGCCCTTGTAAAACGTTCAATAGCTTTATTATAACGCATTAACTTAAGGATACGGAACAACCTTAAAAACCTTAAGGCTCTAAGTGATCTTAAATCGACACCTAATGACAAGTAAAATGGAAGAATTGCCAGAAAATCGATAATTCCAAAAAAACTGAATATGAATTTACTTTTCTTATCCGAAACGTAAATACGTAATACATACTCAATTGTAAAAATGATAACAGAGAAAATCTCAATTATCCTTAAAATTTTTCTGGTTGCTGGTTCAAGATCCGGAACCGTTTCAAATGAAAAAGATAGTATTGAAACAAAGATTAAAATTTGAATGAAATAGGCGAAAATTCTACTTTTCCTATTGTCATTAATTTCAACAATATTTTTTAAATACTGTTTCATCCTATCTAATTTATTATGAGTTAAGCATTGCCCAAAGCTTATCCTTTAATTCCACAATACCCATTTGTGCTACAGATGATATAAACATAAACGGAGTACCGTTTAAATCTTTATTGAGTTCTTCTCTCATTTCATCCATAAGTTCCTCATCTAACATATCGCTTTTAGAGATACAAATAAGTCGTTCTTTATCTAACAACTCAGGGTTGTAACGTCTTAATTCATCTAGTAAAATTTCATATTCCTTGCTGATGTCCTTACTATCGGCAGGTATTAAAAATAACAGGTTTGCGTTACGTTCAATATGTCTTAAAAAGTAATGACCTAGACCTTTACCCTCTGCAGCACCTTCTATAATACCGGGAATATCTGCCATTACGAAACTCTTGAAATCTCTATATTCTACAATACCTAAATTAGGTTTTAGTGTAGTAAACTCATAATCGGCAATTTTTGGTTTAGCAGAAGTTATTACTGATAATAACGTAGACTTACCTGCATTAGGAAAACCTACCAGACCTACATCTGCAAGAACTTTAAGTTCTAACAAAAATTCACCTTCTAAACCATCCATACCTGGTTGAGCATATCTTGGCGTCTGGTTTGTTGATGTTCTAAAATGCCAGTTACCTCGACCGCCCATACCACCATTAAGCAGAATTCTCTCCTCACCATGTTCGGTAATTTCAAAAAGGACATCTTTGGTTTCAAAATCTTTAACCACTGTACCCAACGGCACATCTAAATACACATCTTCACCATCTGCTCCTGTACTACGGCTTTTACTACCGTGGGCACCATGACCAGCTTTAAAATGCTTAGTGTATTTAAAGTTTATTAGCGTCCAAAGGTTTTCGTTTCCTCGAACAATTATGTGACCTCCACGACCACCATCACCACCATCAGGACCACCTTTGGTAATAAATTTTTCACGGTGCAAATGCACAGATCCCTTGCCTCCTTTTCCAGAAGTCAAACCCACTTTTACGTAGTCTACAAAATTACCTTCGGTCATTGTTATTCTTTCAATTCAAAAATCTTCATCAAATATAATAGTTGACAAAAGAGATTCTTTATTATTTTAAGTCTTCGATTACTTTCGTTAAGCGTTCAGTGATATCAGTAATAGTACCAATACCGTTTACGCTATGAAACTTACCTTGAGCTTCGTAAAATTCTTTTACGGGAGTTGTCTTTTCATTGTATTCATCGAAACGATTTCTAATCTTAACAACATCTTGATCATCACTTCGACCACTAACTTTACCTCTTTCCAAAAGACGTTCTATTAAAATTTCGTCATTCGCCTCTAGTGCAATGGTAGCATTTACACCCATATCTTTAGATTCTAAGAAATTATCCAAAGCTTCTGCCTGAGCGGCAGTTCTTGGAAAACCGTCAAAAATGAATCCGTCTGCATCTGGATTTTTCTCTACTTCCTCCTGCAACATTTTAATAGTCACTTCATCTGGCACCAATTCACCTTTGTCAATATATGACTTTGCCAAAGTACCTAACTCCGTTCCGTTTTTGATATTGAATCTAAAAACATCCCCGGTTGAAATATGCTTTAAATTATATTTTTCTTTTAGGAATTGTGCTTGCGTGCCCTTGCCGGCTCCTGGTTTACCAAAGAGTACAAGATTAATCATATGTTTCTGGTTTAGTTGGTATACTTCTTTTAAATTTCTTCCTTGTTCTTTATAATCAAGACCATAACCTACAATAAAATTATCAGGTATAGCCAAGCCAAAATAATCAATGGCATATTCGCCTTTGTAAACATCTGGCTTATAAAAAAGACTTGCGATTTTAAATTCTTTAACCTTTGTCTTTGAAAATAAATGAACCAATTTCTGCAAGGTACGCCCTGTATCAATAATATCTTCTAAAATAATAACACTGCGGCCTTCAATATTTTCTGGCACATCTAATAACGTTTCAACAATACCTGTAGACGTTAAGCCTTGGTAAGAACTAAGTCTTACAAACGAAACTTCGCAAGGGTGTTGGTAGGCTTTCATCAAATCAGAAACGAACATAAAAGACCCGTTTAAGACACCCACAAAAATGGGAGTCTCGTCTTTATAATCAGCAGCAATTTTATCGGCAACCGTTTTTATGGCCTGCTGAATTTCAGATTCGCTTAGAAAAGGTTTAAAAAACTTATCGTGAATTTGTATCAATTTTCATAAATTATCAAGGTTTGCAAAGATAAGCTATTGGCTTGTGTTTTTGATTAGAAAGGAATTGGTTTCTAAGATTTAACCGTATTTTTGTAGTACTTAAGGCGTTTTTTTAACGACCAAAAGCAACAATTATATGGATTATTTTTCTTCAGATTTTAAATTAGGCATTTTGGGTGGTGGTCAACTAGGCAAAATGATGTTATATGAAACCCGAAAATGGGATATTTACACCAAAGTTTTAGATGCTTCATCTGAGGCTCCAAGTAGAATGTCATGCAACGAGTTTGTTCAAGGAAGTCTTTTAGATTTTGATACAGTTTACAATTTCGGTAAAGACGTAGATGTACTTACAATAGAAATAGAAAACGTAAATCTTGATGCTTTAGAGAAATTAGAGGACGAAGGTGTAAAAGTATACCCACAGCCTAAAGCCCTTCGAATAATTCAAAACAAGGCAAAACAGAAATTGTTTTATGTCGATAACGAAATACCGACTGCAGATTTTCAGCGCTTTGCTTACCTAAGTGAAATTGAAGACAGTATTGAAAACGGAGGATTACAATTTCCGTTTGTATGGAAAGTAGCTCAATTTGGTTATGACGGACAAGGAGTTAAAGTCGTTAGAAGTTTAGCAGATTTAAAAGGATTGCCTGCGGGTGAATGTATTACAGAGGTTATGATTCCGTTTAAAAACGAATTAGCTGTAATTGTATCTAGAAATTCTGAAGGAGAAATAAAAACCTACCCAGTGGTAGAAATGGAATTTCATCCAGAAGCGAACCAAGTGGAATATGTAATTTGCCCCGCACGTATTGATGATAAAGTAGCAGATAAGGCAAGAGCATTAGCACTAAAAGTAGCAGACAAAATAGGACTTACAGGATTATTGGCTGTTGAAATGTTCCAAACGGAGGATGATAAAATTTTGGTGAACGAAGTGGCTCCAAGACCACATAACAGCGGGCATTACAGTATTGAAGCCAGCTACACCAACCAATTTGAGCAACACATTCGCAGTATTCTAGGCGTACCTTTAGGAAACACCAACAGCAAAGTAGCGGGTGTTATGGTGAATTTGGTAGGCGCAGTAGGATATACTGGTGATGTTGTTTATAAAAATATAGAAGAGATTTTAGCCATGGAAGGGGTAACGCCTCATATTTATGGCAAAGCAGAAACAAGACCGTTTAGAAAAATGGGTCATGTAACCATAGTCAATAGTGATTTGGAAAAAGCAAGAGCTATTGCCGAAAAAGTAAAGGAAACAATTCAAGTGATTTCAAAATAAAAAACATGAGTAAAGTAGCCGTAGTAATGGGAAGTACAAGTGACATGCCCGTAATGCAGGAAGCCATAGATATTTTAAGAGGTTTTGATATAGAAGTAGATGTTGATATTGTATCTGCCCACAGAACACCAGAAAAATTATTCGATTTCAGTAAAAATGCACACACAAATGGCTATTCTGTTATTATAGCAGGTGCCGGTGGTGCCGCTCACTTACCAGGTATGGTAGCCTCTATGTCTCCATTACCAGTAATTGGAGTTCCTGTTAAAAGCAGTAATTCTATAGATGGTTGGGACTCTATCTTATCTATACTTCAAATGCCAGGTGGCGTACCTGTAGCAACAGTTGCGCTAAACGGAGCTAAAAATGCTGGAATTTTAGCAGCACAGATAATCGGCAGCTCAGACAAATGTGTTTTGGACAAAATCATCTTTTACAAAGAAGGTCTTAAGCAAAAAGTAATTGAAGGCGCAAAAGAAGTAAACGGCAAAAAGTAGTTGTTCGTTAACTCTTAAGTCGCCTAAATACATGCAATGTAAATTGCTATTCATCTATTTCTTTAATTCATTAGTTTATTCAGATTATGAATCCATTATTATCCCCTTTTGATACAGCCCCATTTTCACAAATAAAAAATGAGCACTTTAAGCCTGCTTTCTTACAATCTATTGAAGATGCAAGAGCAGAAATAGATGCCATTACAGAAAATACAGATGCTCCTACTTTTGAAAATACCATAGAATCTTTAGAGTTTTCTGGACAGCAGTTAGACAGAATATCAAGTGTGTTTTTCAACTTGAATTCCGCAGAAACAAATGAGGAGATTCAGAAAATAGCACAAGAGGTTTCTCCGTTACTTTCAGAATTCGGCAATGATATCACGTTAAACGAAGCACTTTTTAATAGAGTAAAAGCTATTTATGATCAAAAGGACTCTTTAAACCTTACCGTTGAGCAAAACACACTTTTAGATAAAAAATATAAAAGCTTTAGTAGGAACGGTGCTAATCTGTCCGAAGAAAAGAAAACACGCTTAAGAGCTATAGATGCAAAACTTGCAAAATTGAAATTAACTTTCGGGGAGAACGTACTTGCAGAAACCAATAAATATCAACTACACCTAACGGATGAGGCGGATTTAGACGGTTTACCTGATGGAGAAAAAGAAGCCGCAGCACAATTATCGATTTCAAAAGGCAAGGAAGATGGTTGGATGATTACTTTAGACTACCCAAGCTACATCCCCTTTATGAAATATGCTAAAAATAGGAAGTTACGTAAAGACCTTTCTTTGGTTTTCGGAAGCAAGGCTTTTCATAATGACAAGTTAGACAATCAAGAAAATGTTCTTGAAATTGCAAAATTACGTTTTGAAAGAGCCAATTTATTAGGTTACAAAACACACGCTAATTTTGTACTTGAAGAGCGCATGGCACAGACACCAGAGAAAGTGCATTCTTTCTTAAATGAATTACTGGCAAAAGCCAAACCTGCAGCGGAACGTGAGTTTAAGCAATTAGAAGATTTTGCAAAAAAACTGGACAATATCGACCGTTTAGAAAAATGGGATAGCAGTTATTATTCTGAAAAATTGAAGCAAGAGTTATTTAATTTAGATGATGAAAAGCTAAAGCCATATTTTAAACTAGAAAATGTAATTAACGGTGTTTTTAAAGTAGCCGAAAACTTATTCGATCTACAGTTCGAAGAAGTACACGACATCGAAAAGTATCATGAAGAGGTAAAAACCTATAAAGTCTACGATACAGATAAAAATTTCATTTCATTATTCTATGCAGATTTTCACCCAAGAGCAGGTAAAAGAGGTGGCGCATGGATGACATCTTTTAAATCGCAATGGAAACGTAATGGAGAGAATGTACGTCCGCATATATCTAATGTGTGCAACTTTACTCCATCAACAAAAAGCAAACCATCGTTACTAACTTTCAATGAAGTAACTACCTTGTTTCATGAATTCGGGCACGGTTTACATGGTATGTTAGCGAACACCACCTACCCTAGTCTTTCTGGAACATCTGTATTTTGGGATTTTGTAGAATTACCAAGTCAGGTTTTAGAAAATTGGTGTTATGAGAAGGAAGCATTAGAGTTATTTGCCAAGCATTACGAAACAGGAGAAACTATACCAATGGAATTGGTTCAGAAAATAAAAGAATCTGCCACTTTTCAAGAAGGAATGCAAACCCTGCGTCAATTGAGTTTTGGACTTTTAGACATGTCTTGGCATGGTGTAGACCCAACAAGCATTACAAACGTAAAAACACATGAAGATGAAGCTTTTAAAAACACAAGTCTATATCCTGAAACACCAGAAACATGTATGAGTACAGCGTTTTCTCACATTTTTCAAGGCGGTTATTCATCTGGCTACTACAGTTACAAATGGGCTGAAGTATTGGATGCAGATGCGTTTGCTTATTTTAAAGAAAAGGGTATTTTCAATAAAGAAGTAGCTACTAAATTTAAAGACAATGTTCTTTCTCAAGGAGGTACAGAAAACCCAATGATACTTTACAAAAGGTTTAGAGGAGCAGAACCGAAAGTGGAAGCACTTCTAGAAAGAGCTGGCCTATTAGAATAGCATAGTTCTATTGATCACGACCTTATCCACACAAAAGGATAAACAACTAAAAACAACCTGATATTGATCCCTGACCATAGTTCAGAAACAATATCAGGTTAATTTTTTCAAATAATTTTCCATTAAGCGCCGTAATTAATAGCATCTTTTTGTGCCGATAAATTAAGAGACGACAACAATAACAGAGCACTAAATACAAACAAGGGAATTCTATTAATAAAAATCATTGATAAAACATAGTATTTAACTTATCGACTAAGATACTTTTCATTGACCAGCTACCAAACATACCTTACTTCTCTATACTTTATTAAATATGAAAGCTTATATTAAATGAAACCTAGCCCAATTTACCGTTTAATTAATATGCGAACCCACTATAAATCAAATATTTATTAATTATATTGTAGCCAATTAGCCACACTTTTATTTTACACGTTTAACCATTTCTGTTTTAGTGTTATTCGCTGATTCTTAAACTCCTGAATGAAATGAGTAAAGAGAAAACTCTTTCCCCAACAGATGAACATTTAGCAAGCACAGATTGTATTGCTCAAATTGGAATATTCCAATTTGAAGCGAATTCAAATAGTATAGATTGGAACAATGCTCTAAGAGAAATTCATGAAGTTCCCCAAGATTACATTCCAAATACAGAAAACATTTATGGTTGCTGTAAAGATCTTGAATCTAGAAATCGACTTTTAGAGGCTCACAAACAGGCTATTGAGGATGGCACCCCATTTGAATTGGATTATGAGATTATAACAGCAAAAGGTAATTTCCGAAATCTAAGAACGTCTGTACAACCTTTTCAGAGAAGTGAAGACTGTATAACACTTTACGGAGCTACTTTAGATATAACTGAGACCAATAGCACAAAATCTGATTTAGTTCAAAAAGTACAACAGCTTAATTACGCAGAAAAGATCGCCAAATCTGGATCTTGGGACTGGGACATACCTGCTAACATTTTAAAATGGTCTGATAATGTTTACGAAATATTTGAGCACGAGAGGGATTCTCCTATATCCTTCGACGTTTATTTGAATTACGTTCACCAAGATGATAAAGAAAAAATAGTTTCAAAGTTTGATCATGCTTTAAAAACGACAGAATTCCCAGAATCTAACTACCGTATTCAATTAAAAAATGGCGTCATTAAAACGCTTCGTTCTATTGGCATGGTAATTACCAATGAAAATGGAGAACCCATAAAAATGATTGGTACCTGCCAGGATATTACTGACAGAGAGAAAAAAGAAAAAGAGCTTTTAGAAAAAAATCAACAATTAAATATTGCAGAAAAGTTGGCAATGATAGGTTATTGGCAATGGGACACACCAACCAATAAAGTTTTTTGGTCAGATAACCTTCACGTTATTTATGGTCATAACAAAGACCAACCATTAACTTTTGAAACCTATATAAATTTCGTTCACGAAGATGACAGAAATAGAGTTATTTCAAACCTAGAGAACGCTATGCAAACCGGTGTTTTTCCTGAATCTACCTATAGAATTCAATTAAACGACGGCAGTATAAAAACCATTAAAACTGTTGGTAAAATTATTCGGAATAAAAAAGGGGAGGTTTTAGAGATGTCTGGCACCTGCCAAGATGTTACCGAAATCAAAAAGAATGAATTACAATTATTAGAAAAGAACCAACAATATAACAATGCTGAGAAAATAGCGAATATTGGTTCTTGGGAGTGGAACCCTAATAATGGTGAAATGAATTGGTCGGACAATCATTATAGAATTTACGGAATAGAGGTTGGCTCCCCTATCGATATTGAATTAATTTCTTCTTACATACATCCAGATGATATAAGTTTTACAGAAGATTTAAAAAAAAGGATTTTAAAGGGTAAAAAATTTGAAAAAGCCCAGTATCGTATACAATTAAATAGCGGAGAAATAAAAACCTTAGAGGTTGTTGGAGAGGTTTTTACAGATAAAGATGGGGAAATCACCTCGCTAAAGGGTATTGAACAGGATATTACGTACCGTGTAAAGACTGAACAGCAAATAAAGGATAAAAACCATTTACTCTCCTTCACAGAAAAAATGGCAATGATGGGGTCATGGCAATGGAACCCAAATACAGGTGCTTCTAAATGGTCAGACAATCTCTATAAAATCTACGACCTAGATCCAAATCGCCCAATAGATATGGAATTGTTTTTATCAAGAATACACCCAGAAGATTCTGCCGAAGTAGTTACCCAAATTGAAAATATTATTGCCACAAAAAATAGCGACTCTATTTTGTCGTATCGCATAATAATGAATAACGGTGATATTCGTTCAATTGAGCTAATGGCTGAAATAATTTCGGATAATGAAGAAAACATAATTGAACTAGTAGGAACAACACAAGATGTTACCTATCGTCTACAAAGAGAGCAAGATTTATTAGAGAAAAACCAACTTTTAAATTTTGCCGAACAGCTTTCAAGCATAGGTCATTGGAAATGGGATATTGTAAATGACATTATGGAAAAATCAGTAAATCTTCTAAAGATTTTAGATTTTGACCCAGATACATCTCCTAGTTTTAGCACATATTTAAAAAGGGTTCATCCAGAGGATAGAGAAAAAGTAATTGCTGTAAGTCAAGAAATTTCTAAAACAAAAAAGTTCAACAAGTTTCAACACCGTATTATAAAAGATAACGGCAAAGTAAGAACAATAGAAATTATTGGCGCAGTACTACTAAATAATGATGGCAATGTAGTAGAATTAATGGGCTCTAGCCAAGATATTACAGAGCAAGTTGAAGCGCAACAAAAAATTCTAGAAACCAATAAAAGCTTAGAAGCTTCTGCAGCTGTACTAACTTCCAAAAACCAACAATTAGCAGAATTCAATCATATAACCTCACATAATCTAAGATCACCCGTAAGTAATTTGAACGCGCTTTTAGGAATGTATAAAAATGCAACTAGTGAAAATAAAAAAATAGAGATATTTGAAAAATTTGAAATAGTAATAGACCATTTAACAGAAACATTGAATGCTTTAATTGAAACCATAACAATAAAACACAACGCCGTGCACAAAAGACAAGAATTATCTTTTGAACACACATTACATAAAACCAAAGAAATATTAGCCGCAGAATTAATAGAAACAGGCGCTCTTATAGATTACAAATTTTCTAAAGCGGAAAATGTAATGTACAACCCTATCTACTTAGAAAGTATTTTTCTTAATTTAGTTAGTAATTCTATTAAATATAGATCTCCAGATAGACGTGCTAAAATATGCATTACCTCTAAAGTGGTAAATCAAAAAACTATAATAGAGTTTAAGGACAATGGTATTGGTATTGACATGAAAAGTCATGGTGACAAATTATTTGGCCTTAATAAAGTTTTCCACAAGCACCCAGAAGCTAAGGGAGTAGGCTTATTTTTGACAAAAGCACAAATAGTAGCAATGGGTGGCTCAATTTCAGTAGAAAGTGAAGTTAATGTAGGCTCGACATTTATTATCACCTTAAATTAAAAGATAATATGGATAATAGTATTAGTGTTTGTATAATAGACGATGATGAAGTATTTCAATACACTATACTTCACACTTTAGAGGCGCACCAATCTGTAGGGAAAATTACACCTTTTACTGATGGGGCAGAAGCAATGACCTTTATTAAAGCAAATATGCATAACCCCAAAGAGTTACCAGATGTCATTTTTCTTGACATAAATATGCCGGTAATGGATGGTTACAGTTTTATGGACGAGTATATAAAAACCATTTCACTAATTGAAAAGAAAATCACCATCTACATATTATCGTCATCTGTTGACTTAGTAGATTTTGAAAAGACTAAAAAAATAAGTGAAGTATCTGATTATATTATTAAACCAATTCGAGAAAATCAATTAACAAAAATTCTATCCGAAATAAAAAAATGAACTTGAGGTTTTACTGGTTGAACACAAAACTATTTTTTTAAAGAATATGCATCATAACCACCTTTTAAATCTACGACATGGGTAAAGCCTAGTTCCTTTAATCTAGATTGAGACTTTAAACTTCTCCCCCCCTTTTTACAATACACATATAGCTTCTTACTTTTATCCAATACCGCAACCTGATTATTAAATTCATTAGAAAACCAATTGATATTTATTGCACCATCGACACAACCTGCTGCGAACTCTTCAGGTGTTCTTACATCAAGTAAAATTTCTGTAGACGAATCAAACCCAACAAACTCTGTAATTGATTGCGACTCCATTTGCGCTTCTGCAAATTGGACGCTTATTAGTAGAACAAAAAATAATAAATTCTTCATGGTTATAGTGTTTACATTACCAAAAGTAACCATAATAACCAAAATTCAATTACTTTTGAAATGCAGAAAAAATAAATGGAAACACACAAACTTAATCCAGATAAGTGGGTAGATCTCTATGCAGATTACCTGTTCAACTATGCGGTTACTAGGGTAAGTGATTCAGAAATTGCTAAAGACCTTGTACAAGACACTTTTATAGCGGGATTAAAATCTGCCAAAAATTTTAAAGGTGATGCTGCAGAACGCACGTGGTTAATTGCAATTCTAAAACGAAAAGTAATTGATCATTACCGTAAAATAAATTCAAAAAAAGGCAAAGCAGAAGTTCGCATGAGCTACAGCTCGCAAACCGATGCAGAAGGCGATTGGATGGAAGAGCGTATTGCAGACCCTAATAGTAATTTTGAAAATGACAATCTTGAAAACGAAGAATTAGGTCTTGCTATTCAAAATTGCATATCCAAACTACCTAAGAAGCAAGCTCAGGTTTTTACCATGAAAACAATTGAAGGAATGGAAACAGAAGATATTTGTAATGCTTTAGGAATTAATGCGTCTAACCTTTGGGTAATGATACATAGAGCCAGAACGGGCTTAATGGGTTGTTTAAATCAAAATTGGTTTTAATTATGATGATTTCTTGTGAAAAAGCTGCAAATATTTGCAATAGACACCAGTATAGAGAAGCGACGGTATGGGAAAAAATACAGTTAAAGTTTCATCTTACTATGTGTAAGACATGCGCTAAGCACAGTGCTGGTAATAAAAAATTAACATCGCTTTGCAATCAAGCAAAACTTACTGTATTGTCTGATGAGGAGAAGAGAAAAATGAAAGAAACTTTTTTTAAAGCAAAATAGAATACTTCTTACTTATAACGAAAAGTCCCCACCAAAGTAAAGGAATTGCTTCTACCCAAAATGAAGAAAAATACTTCTTTTGATTTAGTTCTGTTTTAAATATCATCAACATTAAAACTACAAACAGAATTGTTTTCACCATTATGTGAGTAACATCTAAATCTGTTTTTATGAATGTAATTGCATAAAAAAGTATTACCCAACAGTACCCTATCCTTTTTGCCCCTTTTACACCTACTCTTTGAGGTAGTGTTTTTAGTGACGCACTATCGTATTTTAAATCCCTTATTTCAAAAGGAACTAATAATACTAGTACAAAAAGAAAACGTTGAATTGTTTCAATCTTCACGTTCCAGGAGATAGCATCTAGTTGAGAAATAGTTGGTAATATTACGGTTGTACCTGCCCACACAGCAGCCACTATTAAAATCTTCAGCCCGCTAAAACTCCTGAAATTCTTATTCTTAGGTAATACGGGTAATGCGTAAAGACCAGTAATAGCGGCTAAAATCAATAATCCTACAAATACTCTTTCCGATAGAAAAAATAGTTGATAACCAGCAACAAGCAAACAACCGAAACTAAAAAATTGAATATTCTTTTGATACGTGTTAGCTACTAGTATATACTTCTCTGCTTCAACCCCATATTTCACGAAATTATAACAGCTAATGGCACCAAAAAATATAAAAAAGTAAAGTTCTAGTGGCACACTAATGCTTAAAGTCAATGCAGTTACATGTACCAAACAAAATACCGCCAAGGCAACATGTATGCTAGCATCCAAGTAAAAATTAAAAATCTTTTTGACTATAGTCATTAAACAAAAATAGTTAAAGTGTTTATAACCCTTTGTTTTGGTTAAAAACTTTCAAAATATGGCAGCCCTTCGACTACAAATTACACACATAAAAGTGGTAATTTTACACATTATATAACAATAGTATCTATGAAGACTGACGTGTTTGCACTACGCCATATCGGCATTAGGGATGAAGATTTAAATACCATGTTTAAAACGGTAGGTGTTGAAAATCTCGAACAGCTTATTTTTGAGACCATACCAGAACATATTCGCCTAAAAGAGCCTTTGAAATTAGATGAGCCAATGAGTGAGCATAAGTTTCTTGCGCACACCGAGGCTTTATCTAAAAAAAACAAGGTATTTAGAACTTATATTGGTTTAGGGTATCACGAAAGTTTAATTCCATCGGTGATTAAAAGGAATATTCTTGAAAATCCGGGATGGTACACGGCTTACACTCCTTATCAAGCTGAAATAGCTCAAGGGAGATTAGAGGCGCTTCTTAATTTCCAAACCATAATTTCCGATTTAACGGGAATGGAATTGGCAAATGCATCGTTATTAGATGAAAGCACAGCAGCAGCAGAAGCTATGACCATGCTTTTTGATGTAAGAAGTCGCGACCAAAAGAAGAACAGTGTTTTAAAGTTCTTTGTATCCGAAGAAATATTACCTCAAACCTTATCTCTTTTAAAGACACGTTCTATTCCTTTAGGGATTGAATTGGTTGTAGGTAACCACGAAGAATTTGAATATAGCGCTGATTTTTACGGTGCTTTATTGCAATACCCTGGCAAATACGGGCAAGTATATGATTATGCTGCATTTGTTGCTAAGGCAAAAGAAAATGATATTAAAGTAGCCGTAGCTGCTGATATCATGAGTTTGGTCTTATTAACACCTCCTGGAGAATTTGGGGTAGATGTAGTTGTAGGTACCACTCAACGTTTTGGTATTCCGTTAGGTTATGGCGGTCCTCATGCTGCATTTTTTGCAACCAAAGACGAATTCAAAAGAAGTATACCTGGTAGAATTATTGGGGTTACAAAAGATACCGACGGAAAGCCTGCTTTGAGAATGGCTTTGCAGACTAGAGAGCAACATATAAAGAGAGACAAGGCAACTTCTAACATTTGTACTGCACAGGTTTTATTAGCCGTAATGGCAGGAATGTATGGTGTATATCATGGTCCAAAAGGATTAAAATATATTGCCACAAAAATTCATTCTACGGCAGTAACGTTAGTCGATGCGCTTGAAAACTTAGGGTTATATCAAATTAACTCCGCCTATTTTGATACGATTACTGTAAAGGCAGATGCTAACAAAGTACGCCCAATTGCAGAAGCAAACGAAGTCAATTTCTACTATGTAGACAATGACACTATTTCAATTGCTATAAATGAAGCTACTTCACTAAAAGACCTTAACCAGATAATTAATATATTTTCTAATGCATTAGGAAAAACTTCACCAGAAGTTACCAGTCTACTGAATAAAACGACTATATCTGGAAATATAGAGCGTACTAGCGCCTTTATGGAAAATAAGGTTTTTAATTCTTATCACTCGGAGACAGAATTAATGCGTTACATCAAAAAACTAGAGCGTAAAGATTTAGCTTTAAACCATAGTATGATTTCTTTAGGAAGCTGTACAATGAAATTAAATGCGGCGAGTGAAATGCTACCGTTAAGCTCGTCTAACTGGGGCAATATTCACCCGTTTGTACCGGTAGACCAAGCAGAAGGGTATCAAACTATATTACACGAGTTGGCAAAAGACCTTTCTATCATCACAGGATTTGCAGATACGTCCTTACAACCAAATTCTGGAGCACAAGGAGAGTACGCAGGTTTAATGGTAATTAGAGCTTATCATGAATCTAGAGGAGAATCAGAAAGAAATATTTGTTTAATTCCTTCATCTGCACACGGTACAAACCCAGCTTCTGCTGTAATGGCAGGAATGAAAGTTGTGGTTACCAAAACCGATGAAAAAGGAAATATAGATGTTGCTGATCTTGAAGAAAAAGCAAAATTACATTCAGATAAATTAGCGGCGTTAATGGTTACATATCCATCTACGCATGGTGTATTTGAATCATCTATAAAGCAGATTACTAAATTGATTCATGACCACGGTGGTCAGGTATATATGGATGGCGCCAATATGAACGCACAAGTTGGTCTAACCAACCCTGCAACCATTGGCGCAGATGTATGCCACCTAAACTTGCACAAAACATTTGCTATCCCTCATGGAGGTGGTGGTCCAGGTGTTGGTCCAATATGCGTTGCCCCACAGCTAGTTCCTTTTCTACCAAGCAACCCAGTAATTACAACCGGTGGCAAAGATGCCATTACAGCAATATCGGCAGCACCATGGGGAAGCTCATTGGTATGTCTTATTTCTTACGGTTATATTAAAATGCTTGGCGAATATGGCTTAACGCAATCAACAAAAATTGCTATTCTAAACGCTAACTACATAAAACATAAACTTGAAGGAAAATTTGAGGTTTTATACACTGGCGAAAAAGGTAGAGCAGCACATGAAATGATTTTAGATTGCCGACCTTTTAAAAAGAATGGTATTGAGGTTACAGACATTGCCAAACGACTTATGGATTATGGTTTTCATGCACCTACAGTCTCTTTTCCCGTTGCAGGAACTGTAATGATAGAACCAACAGAAAGCGAAAGTTTAGCAGAATTAGATAGATTCTGTGAAGCGATGACATCTATACGTGGAGAAATTGATGAATCTAATATAGATGAACCAAACAACGTACTTAAAAATGCTCCACATACTTTAGAAATGGCGACTACAGATGATTGGAAGTTTCCATACTCTAGACAAAAAGCATCCTACCCACTACCCTACATTGCTGAAAATAAATTTTGGCCATCGGTACGCAGAGTAGACGATGCATATGGAGACCGTAATTTAATTTGCACATGCGCGCCAATTGAGGCTTACATGGAAGCAGAATAACTGTCATAACCCTATAATTATAAGCCTTTTCGACAATTCGAAGAGGCTTTTTTAATGAGGTCAATTTCAAGAAATGTACATTGACCATCGTAAATTTTACTATGCATGCATAAAATAATCCTCCCGTTTTTCATAAATTTCGGTTACAATTCAATATTTTAAAATGAGCGTATCAATTACAGGAACAGGAAGTTATATCCCAGACCTAAAAATTTCGAATAAAGATTTTACTAATCATCATTTTTTAAATTTAGATGGTTCCTCCTTCAAACATAATAACGAGGTTATTATTGAAAAATTCAAGGCTATAACCGGTATTGAAGAAAGAAGATATGCACCTAAAAAATATACCACTTCTAATTTAGCTTTTTTCGCAGCTGAGAAAGCAATAGAAAACGCACAAGTAGATAAAGAAACTATAGACTACATTATTGTTGCCCATAATTTCGGGGATTTAAAGGAAGGATATATTCAAGGAGACACCTTACCTAGTTTAGCCACTAGAGTTAAACATCAACTACAGATACAAAATCCAAAATGCGTTGCTTACGATTTAATTTTTGGTTGCCCAGGTTGGTTAGAAGGCATGATACAAGCAAATGCTTTTATTAAAAGTGGCATTGCAAAAAGATGTTTGGTCATTGGTGCCGAAACCCTATCAAGAATAGTGGATGATAATGATCGTGATTCCATGATATATTCTGATGGCGCCGGTGCTGCTATTGTTGAAGAATCTAATGATGGTGGAGAAATACTATCACATGAGTCTGCTACTTACGCAAATGATGAAGCCAATTTTCTATTCTTCGGAGAAGCCTATGATAAGGAGGATGAAAAAAAGAAATTCTACATTAAAATGCATGGTAGAAAAATCTATGAATTTGCTGTCACCAACGTACCAGCTGCAATGGCATTATGTCTAGATAATAGCGGTATTACAATTGATGAGGTAAAAAAGATTTTTATTCATCAGGCAAATGAGAAAATGGACGAAGCCATTGTAAAACGCTTCTATAAAATTTACGACAAAGAAATGCCAGAAGGTATTATGCCAATGAGCATTTCTAAATTAGGTAACAGCTCTGTAGCTACTATACCAACATTATTTGACCTCGTAAAAGACGGTAAATTAGAAAATCAGGAAATTAAAAAGGGAGATGTTGTTATCTTTGCTAGTGTTGGCGCCGGAATGAACGTCAATGCAATGGTATACAGAATCTAAACATGTACGAAAACAGCTTTCCAAACAAACGTTACAAACATACACTTGAGTTCTTGCGTAAGCATATAGACACCAATGAATCTATTTTAGATTTAGGTGTTCATAATCCGTTTACTAAAATAATGCAACAAGATGGCTATAAAGTTGCTAATACATCAGGTGAAGATTTAGACGTGGATTTTAGCGCTGTTGTTGATACAGATGCAGATGTACTTACTGCATTCGAAATATTTGAACATCTTTTAGCCCCATTACATTTATTATCCAATTCAAAGTCTAAAAAACTAGTTGCTAGCATTCCCTTAAAATTATGGTTCTCCCCTGCGTACAGAAGCAAAACAGATAAATGGGACAGACATTATCATGAATTTGAAGACTGGCAATTTGATTGGTTGTTAGAAAAAGCAGGATGGGAAATACAAGACTCGATGAAATGGACAAATCCTGTAAAGAGAATAGGACTAAGACCATTATTACGTTTATTTACACCACGCTATTATATTGTTTACGCAACTAGGAAATAATAGAACACTTGACTATGGATTACTATTTAGTTATTCCTATACATAACGAAGAGGCTTTTTTAAAAAGCACTTTAGATTCTATTCTTTTACAGACTATATTGCCCAAAAAAGTTATTCTAGTCAATGACAATTCTACTGATGACACAGAGAATATTATAGATTTATACATTGCAAGAAACCCTATATTCACTAAAGTGAATTCAGTTTCTTCTACACAACACATGCCTGGAAGCAAAGTTGTAGATGCCTTTAATAAGGGGCTTAAAGAATTGGATGATAATTTTAACTTCATAGTAAAATTAGATGCCGATTTAATTTTACCAAATAATTACTTTGAAGTTATTAGTTTACATTTTAAACTAAATCAAAATTTAGGTATTTGTGGAGGTTTCATTTACGAGCAAAAAGAATCTGGAGACTGGGTTTTAAATCATCCGATGGACAAGGATCACGTAAGAGGAGCTATCAAAGCATATTCTAAAGCTTGTTTTAAAGCCATAGGCGGATTAAAAAGTGCAATGGGCTGGGATACGGTAGATGAGCTTTTAGCTAAGTATCACGGCTTTGAAATACAAACTGATTCCTCTCTTAAAATAAAGCATCTAAGACCCACAGGAAAAGCTTATAACAACAAGGCTAAAAGATTACAAGGAAAAGCAATGTACACTATGCGTTATGGTTTTTTAATCACGTGTATTGCCTCTCTAAAAATGGCTCTAAAAAATAAGTCCATAGCATCTTTCTCGAATAATATATTTGGATATTTAAATGCGGCCAAAAACAGCGCAACCTATTTAGTAACTAAAGAAGAAGGGGATTTTATAAGAAACCTTCGTTGGACGAATATTAAAAGAAAAATTAAAGCATAAAAAAAAGCCATCTAATTAGATGGCTTTTTTTATAGTCTAAGTTTCTATTTAAAAACCTAATTGCTTCTTAACATCTGCTAAAAGGTCTTTTCCTTTAGCTACGATTAGACCACCACCTGCTTGCGCATCGATTACGTAGTCAAAACCTTGTGCAGCAGCAACCTTTTCAATAGCCGCTTTTGCTTTTTCAGAAATAGGAGCAAATAATTCTGCTTGTTTCTTTTGAAATTCTTGTTGTGCAGCTTGTTGTGCATCACCAATATTCTTTTCAAAACCTTGTAATTCTACAGCTCTCTTATCGTTCTCTTCTTTAGATTTCGCTGCAGCTTCGTTTTGGTATTGTGTAAACTTGTTACGCAATTCTGTCATTGAAGCCTGAATATCGGCATTGTAAGTTTCTTGTAATTTTTTAAGCTCAGCTTCTGCCGCTTTCATTTCTGGCATTGCAGATAATAATTGAGTAACATCTATATGAGCTACTTTACTTTGGGCATTTACAAAACTTGTCGTTGCTACGAACAACAATAAGGCTACCACAATTTGTTTTACTTGTTTCATGAGTGTAATTTTAATTCAATTTTGAGTATTAATTTTCGGTTGTTAAACCTATTTAAATAGTACCGTTATTATCGTCTTTTTCGGTATCGCTATTTCTTTCCTTTAATTTTTCTTGCCTCTTAGCTTCGCGTTCTTCCAACAACTTCTTTCTTCTTTCTTCGTACGCTTTCTTACGCTCTTCTCGCAATTTTAATTGTTCTGCTTTCGCATCCTCTACAGTTTTCTCTCTAGTCTCAGCAGCTTCAGACGCTTTATCTAAACGCTCTTGCAAAGCCTCGCTTACAGCTTCTGGTTCTTCCTCATCAAAATCATCTAACCTATTACGGTCGTTTGCTTTCTTTGTTGGTTTGCTAATTTTTCTTGTTCTAGCAATACCTCTTAAGACCAAATCACTAATATCGTGTCTTTTTTCGGAATACAACATTACAACATCCGCAGATTTATCAAAAATAAAATCATACTTTTTATTCGTGCCAATTTTTTGCACTTCATTGAACACCTGATCTTGTATAGGCTGTATTAACCTTCTTTTCTGTAATACTAAATCTCCTTGTGGACCAAAACGATCTTGTTGATACTCGATCATCTCTCGTTCCAAAATTTGAATTTCCTCTTCACGTTCAGAAATTAACTCTGGAGTTAACAGCACTTTCTCTGCCATTAAATCTTTCTTCATCTGCTCCACAATACTTTGCTTCTGCTCTACTTCTACCTTCCAACGTTGCACTTTAGTCTCTAACTGTTCAGTAGCATCTCTGTACTCCTCAACATTCTCTAAGATGTACTCCATATCTACGTAGGCCATTCGCACCCCTCTTTGGGCAAACCCTTGCATTGTCATGAAGATGACCGAAACTAATAAAAGAACTTTTGTTTTTGTACTCATTGTTAATGTCGTTTAATCCTATAGAAAATATCGTGCCAAAATTACTAAATCTTTTAAAACTAAAGGATTAGCACTTAGCACGATTATTATTATTCAAAGAAAATTAAAACTGTTGACCAATGATGAAGTGTGTTTGCCATCCGCTTGGCCCTTGCCCTGCAGAAGTTGGTACAAGATCTTCGTCAAATCCGTAACCAAAATCAATACCCAACAAACCAAATGCTGGCATAAAGATACGCAGCCCCACACCGGCCGATCGTTTTAATTCAAACGGATTAAAGTCTTGAAAATTGTTGAAAGAATTACCACCTTCTAAAAATGCCAATCCGTAGATAGATGCAGAAGGTTTCAATGTTAATGGATAACGCAATTCTAAAGAGAACTTATTATAAATTAAAGCTCCATCAGGTGAAGTTGCACCATCCGAGTATGGCGTAACAGCTTGCTCATCATAACCTCTTAATTGAACTACATCTCTACCGTCTAAAGTAAAGTTACCTAGACCATCACCACCAACATAAAAACGCTCAAAAGGAACATTACCTACAGCACTATTATAACTACCTAAGAAACCAAATTCAGCATTACTACGCAACACCAATTTATCGACTAACGTTGTGTACCAATCTCCTTTAAATTTTACTTTATAGTATTCTAATAGTCTAAATCTCTCTTGGTCCAAATCTTCTAATTCTGATTGATCAGTTGCATTCAACCCAACAGAATTTTTTTCTTCTTCCAACTCTTCAGATCTATTCTTCAACCCTCTGTAATCTTTATTACTGAACAAAGACCATGGTGGAGTAAACTTAGCACTTACCTCAAAGTTAGAACCTCCTCTTGGGAAAATACGTCCACCTTGCGTTGCATTTCTAGAGATACCAAAAGTATACGCTAGTGAGTTTGCTTTACCGTCACCAAAATTAAACAGCCCGATATTATAATTTCTGAAATCATATAACTGATAGCTAAGTGAATGAGAAATAGTAAAAAAATCATCTGGCCATTGTACTCGTTTTGCCAAACCTGCTGTTATACCGGTAATAGAAAATTGTTGATTTTTATCAATATCAATATTACCACTGCTATCATAAGAAGCTGCAAACTGCTGCGTTCTTGACATACTAAGGTTAAAACGAACTGGTTTCTTACCACCCAACCAAGGTTCTGCAAAGTTTAAACTATATACTCTATATGTTTGACTCGCTTGTAAACGAAGAGCGAAAGTTTGACCATCACCCATCGGTACTGGCTTGTACTTTTCTCCTTTAAATAAATTTTGAATAGAGAAATTACTAAAAGATAAACCTAGAGTACCAATGAAACCACCGCCACCATAACCACCTTGTAATTCTATTTGGCTAGACCCAGATTCTACTAAATTCCAAGCCAAATCTACCGTACCCTCATTTGGGTTAGCATTTAAAACATCTGGAGTAATCTGTTCCGCATCGAAAAAGCCAAGTTGACCTAATTCACGAATACTTCTAATAATGTCTGCCTTATTATATTTTTGACCAGGTCTTGTACGTAGTTCACGATAAATTACGTGGTCATTTGTTTTATCATTACCAGATACAGTTACGTGACTTAAAAAAGTTTCTTTACCTTCTATAATTCTAATTTCAAAATCAATTGTATCATTCGCAGCAGAAATTTCTACCGGGTTAATAGTTGAAAACAAATACCCATTATTTTGATACAAACTTGTTATATCATTAGGGTCTGGTTTAGAATTATCAGCAATTCTTTCTCTCAATAATACACCGTTATAAGTATCTCCTTTTTTGATGCCTAATTGTTGATTTAATTGACGATCAGTATAAACAGTGTTACCAACGAAGTTAATATTACCAAAGTAATACTTATCTCCTTCTTCAACTTTTATCTTTAAATCAATATAATTTTCATCGACTTTAATAACAGAATCAGAAATAACCCTAGCATCACGATAACCATTTTCGGCAAATTTATCAATCAATAAACCTAAATCCTCTTCGTAGTCTTCTTGGATATATTTCGATTTTTTCCAAAAACGACCAAATTTCTTTTGCTTGGTATTCTTTAAAGCTTTGCGTAGTTTTTTATCGCCTAATTGCTCATTACCATCAAATATGATGTCTCGGATTTTTACTTTATCACCCTTATTAACATTGACCACCATATTTTGAGTGTTGGTGTCAAGAGTATCCTTAGAAGTAGCAATAGAAACATCAGCGTTTAAATAGCCTTGCTTCTTATACTTATTAGCAATGTAATTCTTAGAATTTGAAATTAAGCTTTCGGTAATTTTCTTACCTTTCTTAAGATCCGTATCCTTAATTAAACCTTCTATCTTACCTTTTTTAACCCCATAAAACTTAACATTAGTTAATGTTGGACGTTCTATAATATTTAATTCTAGGAAAACGGTGTTTTCTTCAATATTAGTAATGAAGAATTCAATTTCGCTAAAAAGCTCTAAGCCCCATAATTTCTTAATGACTTCGCTAATTTGCTCACCTGGCAAGGTGATAGGTTGCCCTACCCTAAGCCCGGTATAAGTTTTTACCGTTTGCTCATTGTAGCTTTGCAGCCCTGTTACGTCTAAGCCTCCTAAAATATAGCTTTTGCCGTCCTCATAGGAATCATCCTGTGCGGCAGCAATAAAGGTAGTTAGGAATAAAAGTGTGGTTAAAAAGTGGTTCAAAGATATGAACCTAGTCATATCTTTAAGTGAGTTGTTCGCTAGTTTTTCCAAATCTTCGTTCTCTGTTCTGGTAATTTTTTATGGCCTCCACTAAGTGATGCTCTCTAAAATCGGGCCAATATACATCAATAAAATATAACTCTGCATAAGCTATTTGCCATAATAAAAAATTACTGATCCGATGTTCTCCACTAGTACGGATAAGCAAGTCTACGTCTGGCAAATCATGCGTGTAAAGATGGTTATTAATAATGGTTTGGTCAATGTTTTCAATTGAAATTATATTATTTTTAACTTTGGTACTTATCTCTTTTACCATTGATTGCAGCTCTTCACGAGCACCATAACTCAAAGCAAGGGTTAGCGTCATCCCTGTATTTTGCTTTGTTTGGTCCATTACCTCTACCAACTCCCTATACGCTTTCGATGGTAATGCATCTATATTACCAATAGTATTTAAACGTATATTGTTTTTGTTAAAAGTTTTAAGTTCTTTCTTTAATGAAGACACTAATAAGCGCATAAGTGTCTGCACTTCTATCTTAGGTCTATTCCAATTTTCGGTCGAAAACGTATATAATGTTAGATAATCTATTTTCAATTGAGCGCATTGTTCAACAATTATTCTAACAGTTTTTACGCCATGTTCGTGACCAAAAACTCTTAATTTACCACGTTCTTTTGCCCATCTACCATTACCGTCCATGATAATAGCAAGGTGCTTTGGAACATTAAGTTTTTCAATTTCGTTTATATCGCTCATCTTTCTATTTACTCAAAACAATCCATACAAGGTTTTCTACCAAAGGTATATGTTAAGGTTAGACCAGAAAAAACATACCAATCATCACTAAATATATTACCAAATTGAAATTCCTCAAAGTTAGAACCTTCAGGATTGCTAGCATCCAAGTTATCTGTAAAGGTATACCTAGCACCAATTTCGCCTCCAAAAATAAGAAACTGATTGATACGATATTTAAATCCTACAGTCATTGGCACTGCAAAACTACCTTCTTTTTGATTTATATCTTGAAGCACACCGCCATTGAAGTAGGCATAATCGTACCTAAAATAGGTTAGACCCGTATATAAATATGGTGTAAACGCCGGACCAAGTTTATGCAAATTATACTCCACAAAATTAAATTCTAGACCAACAGACCCTTCTAAAACAGAATTATCAATAACATAACCCCTTTGTTGTCTTGCCGAGGAGCTGGACTTACTATCATCTGCCGTAAACTTACCATAAGTTAAGCTCCCTCTCCACGCGTATCTTTTACTTATATTCCATTTGAACAATCCGCCAAAAGCAATATCTGAAGGTAAAATATAATTTGTTCTACCTACATCACTTATGGCATTTGCACCACCAGCAAAAATACCCACCTCATAAGTCTGCGCTTGCAAACCTGAAAATGAAAAAATTAATATTAATAACGTTATGTAACGCATAAACCAGATTTTACAATTATTACATTTACCATACATAAAGTAGATAATGAAATAATTTTTATGTTCTCAAAGGATAAACAGCGATTAAGGTCATTTATTGTTTAAAAGGAGGCTCAATTTCGCCTATCCTCACCCCAAAGAAGCTTATTCCTTAAGGTCTTCAAAAAACTTTCTGAAGTGTACTCTATCATTTTAATAGTAAATGGAGCTTTACTTATTGTAATCTCTTCTCCATTTTCTAATAATGCTATTCTAGAATCTAAAGAAACTAAGTGATTTTCTTCTCTACCCGAGACCTTTAAACGAATTACCGTATCATCAGAAATTACAAGAGGTCTTGCATTTAAATTATGCGGAGCGATTGGAGTTAAAACCAAAGATTTTGCCGTAGGTACTATTACTGGACCACCACAACTTAAAGAATACCCTGTTGAACCTGTTGGTGTCGAGATTATTAATCCGTCTGCCCAATAAGAAGTCAAGTATTCGTTATTTAAATAAGTTTCAACCGTAATCATAGATGTAGTATCTTTTCTACTTACGGTAATTTCATTGAGCGCAAAATTCAAATCACCAAACTCAACATCGAGTTCTTTTGTATTTAATTGAACCAAACTACGCTCCACAACTGTGTAGGCACCTTGTTTAAATTCTTGAACCACCTTACGAACGTCTTCCTTTTTAAATGTAGAAAGAAATCCTAATCTACCGGTATTTACACCCACAATAGGAATACCTAAATCTTTTACAAATGTAGTCGCCCTTAATATAGTACCATCTCCACCAAAACTGACGAACATGTCAAAAGAATCATTTAAACCTTTATCTATAGTGAAAACTGGAAATAATTGAGCACCATCCTTAGCTCTATACAAATCGTAAAAATCTTTCTCAATAAAAATTTCTGCCGAGACTTTATTAAGCTCATCTAATAATTCAATGAGGTATTCAATGGCGTTGTCTTGATATGTTTGACCGTAGATTGCTACTTTCATTCTAAACATTAAGGTATTTCTCTAAATAATCTGAACGGTTCTTTAAGTCTTCAAGAAATTCATCATCGCTATTACCAAAAATGATATGATAATTATAACGTCTAAAGGTTTGCACTACTTTATTATAGTTATTGGCGGTAATCTTTAAGGTCACCTGAATAACGTCATTTTGGGTATCAGTTATAAAACCTCCAAAAAGTTTTGCATTATTACTTTCAACTATCTGTGCAATTTCACTAAAAGAATAATCTTTAACACCCTTTGCTACTACTAAAATACTACCAGGGTCAGTGAAAAATGGAGTATCAATAAATTCAGCTACAATATCGGTCAAGCAGTAGTAACCAGTAACTTCTTCTTTCTCATTAAGTACAGGCAAAAGATTAGCTTCATTACGGGCAAATACCTCCAAAACATCTAACCAATTGGTATCTCTACGAGCAAAAAAGCTCTGTAGTTCATACCTAAACTCCTCAATTTTAGACTCAGGAAGCAATCCGTCAGCATCTATTTCAGAGAAAAGTCCCAAAAATCGTCCATCTTCTAAAATAGCAATATGAGAATAGGTGGTATCCTGAAAAAACTCTAAAAGTTTTTCAGTGGTATCCTTAATATCGAATACCGGTAAGTTCGTAATGATATGTTCTTGAATATGCATAGGCCTATTTATAACGCAAAATAACAATTAATAATATCAAAAGGCGTGCCTTATTTGTATTTTTGAAGCTCTTAAAAGGTAAATAAGACATAATGACAAAGCTTAGCGTTAATGTAAATAAAATTGCAACTCTTAGAAATGCCCGTGGCGGCAATGTTCCAGATTTGCTTAAGGTTGCTACCGATTTAGAGGGGTTTGGCGCACAAGGCATCACCATACATCCTAGACCAGACGAACGTCATATTAGATACCAAGATGCTAGAGATTTAAAAAAAGTTGTAAAAACAGAGTTCAACATAGAGGGAAATCCAGTTCAAAAATTTATTGATTTGGTCCTTGAGATTAAACCAGAACAGGTAACACTAGTACCAGATTCTATTGATGCTATCACCTCAAATGCTGGGTGGGACACCATAAAGCATAAAGATTTCTTGACCGATGTCATCAACACTTTTAAAAAAGCTGGTATTAGAACTTCTATTTTTGTTGATGCTGATATAAAAATGATTGATGGCGCAAAAGCTGTTGACACCGACCGCATTGAATTATACACCGAAAGTTACGCTACCGAATATTTCCAAAACAAGGAAAATGCTATAACCCCATTTATGGAAGCGGCAAAACGCGCCAATGAATTAGGCTTGGGAATAAATGCAGGACATGATCTAAGTCTGGACAATATTCAATATTTTGCCCAAAACATTCCTAACTTATTAGAAGTATCTATTGGTCATGCACTAATTAGCGAAGCACTTTACTTAGGCCTAGACAATGTAGTAAACATGTATTTACACCGTTTAAAATGAAACAAACATTACATTCAGTAATATTAGGAGAAGGCAAACCTTTGTGTATTTTACACGGGTTCTTAGGTATGTTAGATAATTGGAAAACAATAGGCACTTTATTTGCTGAAAATGGTTTTTGTGTTCATTTAATAGACCAAAGAAACCATGGTAAAAGTTTTCATTCACCAGATTTCAATTATGATATTTTAGCGGATGACCTTCTTAATTACCTAGATATTCACACTATTGAAAAGACTGATTTAATTGGTCATTCTATGGGCGGGAAAACTACAATGCAGTTCGCATGCTCATACCCTGAACGCGTAAATAAATTGCTAGTAGCGGATATTGCACCAAAATATTACCCACCTCATCATCAAGAAATAATTAATGGATTAAATTCTATTGATACATCAAATCTAAAATCTAGGAAAGATGCAGATGAGCAATTAAAAAAGCATTTATCCAATCCTGGAATACGTCAGTTTTTATTGAAAAACCTAGATAGAGATGAGGATAAAAAATTATGCTTCAAATTCAATTTAGCTGTGTTAAGTGAGAAAATGGAGGATATCGGGGACAATATCAGTAGTACCGATAGTTTCGACGGACCAACTTTATTTTTAAGAGGCGACAAGTCTGAGTATGTTACCAAAAATGACACAGAAATTATTCAACGACATTTTCCAATTGCAACTGTAGACACCATTGACAATGCCGGACATTGGCTACATGCCGAAAATCCGGAACAATTTTTCGAGAAATCACTTGCCTTTTTCAACAAAGGTTAATTATTAAATATAATTTAAAATAAATATTATGAAACTAATTTTAAGAATATTATTAAGCGCACTTGCGGTAATTATATTGGCCAACGTACTACCAAATGTATCTGTAGACAGTTTTATGACTGCTGTTATCGTAGCCGTAGTGCTAAGTATATTAAACTTGCTTGTAAAGCCAATATTGGTAATCTTTACCCTACCTGTCACAATTATTACATTCGGTCTTTTTTTACTTATAATAAATGCTATAATCATTCTTTTAGCAGATAAACTAATAGATGGTTTCGCAGTTGGAAATATATGGTGGGCATTGATTTTTAGCCTCTTGCTATCTTTTTTACAATCAATCTTTTTTTCATTGCTAAAAGATGACAAGTCATAGTTGCTTGTGATTTGAAATTCAATACTTTAAAAATTGGTTGACTTTGCAAAATGTAGTATTTTTGCATCCCATTTTATACATGCAAATAGATATTAAGGAATGAATATTACGAAAGAGCAGATAGACGATTTAAATGCAGTAGTTAAAGTTGCTATCACAAAAGAAGATTACCAAGATAAGGTTGATACTATCTTAAGAGATTATAAGAAGCAAGCCAATATTCCTGGTTTTAGAAAAGGCCAAGTTCCTATGGGCCTTATAAAAAAGCAATATGGCAAAGCTGTATTGGTTGATGAAGTAAACAAATTATTACAAGACAATCTTAACAAATATCTTACTGAAGAGAAGTTAGATGTACTTGGAAATCCTTTACCTAAGCAGCAAGATAATTTTGATTGGGATCAAGATGAATTGGCTTTTGAATTCGAATTAGGCTTAGCACCAAATTTTGAGGTTTCTTTAAAAACCAAAAAGGCAATTACACAGTACAAAATTGTTGCTGACGATAAAATGATAAAAGAACAAGTTGAGCGTATTCAAAAACAATACGGCAAACTTGTAAGCAAGGACGAGGTTAGCAAGAATGATGAAGTAAGCGGTACTTTCTTTAACGAAGAAGAAGAAATTGACAGCAAGACCATGGTCGAAACTGACAAATTGAAAAGCAAAAAAGCTTTTGATGCGTTGAAAGGCAAGAAAGTTGGTGATGTTGTAACATTAAAAACTAAAGGTTTATTTAATGAGGACCATATGCTATCTAGTGCTTTAGGTGTAGATAAGCAAAAGGCAGAATCGTTGGATACCGAGGTGACTTTTACCATTTCTGAAATTAACGAAAGAGAAGCTGCGGAATTGAACCAAGAATTATTTGATAAACTTTTTGGACCTGACAGTGTAAAAACTGAAAAGGAATTAAAAGAGCGTATTAAAGAAGACTCTGAAAAGCAATTTGAACAACAGTCTGATCAAAAATTACTAAACGACGTAACTGAATATTTCATTGACAACACTAAGTTTGAGCTACCTACAGGTTTCTTAACAAAGTGGATTCAGACAACAGGCGAAGAGCCATTATCTGAAGAGCAAGCTGTTGAAGAATATGCTAAATCTGAAAAAGGTCTTCGTTACCAGTTAATTGAAGGAAAGATAATTCGTGACAACGAATTACAAGTTCAGTTCGATGAATTGAAAGAATTCTCAAAAGGTTTCATACGCTCTCAAATGGCACAATTTGGCCAATTAGATCCAAAAGAAGAAGAACTGGATAATATTGCGGCACGTGTACTTGGTAACCAAGATGAAGTAAAAAGACTTTCAGAACAATTGATGAGTCAAAAATTATTAAATCTTTACAAAGAAAAAGCAAACCTTAAGACAAAGGAAGTTACCTATGAAAATTTCGTGAAAGAAGTTTACGGATAATTCCAAACAATAAATTAAGTATCTTTACGGTGCCGGGAAATTAAATTTTCGGCACCTTTTTTTACTCTAAAATATAGACATACAATTTATGGATTACGGAAAAGAATTCAAGAATTTCGCTATAAACGATCAAGGCATTAGCAGCACATATTACGACTCTATAATGAGCAGCATGTACCCAACGAACATGACGCCAAACATTATTGAAGAGAGATCAATGAACATTGTTGCAATGGACGTTTATTCGCGTTTAATGATGGATCGCATCATATTTATGGGCACTGGTATTAATGACCAAGTTGCAAACATTATACAAGCTCAATTATTATTCTTAGCAAGTGTAGATGCCAAAAAAGATATTCAGATTTACATTAACTCTCCAGGCGGTAGTGTTTATGCTGGTTTAGGTATTTATGACACTATGCAGTTCATTACCCCAGATGTTGCAACTATTTGTACAGGTATGGCAGCCTCTATGGGTGCCGTGTTATTATGTGCAGGCCAAAAAGGAAAACGTAGCGGACTACAACATTCTCGTGTTATGATCCACCAGCCAATGGGTGGTGCTCAAGGTCAAGCAAGTGATATTGAAATTACAGCTAGAGAGATATTAAAACTAAAAGAAGAATTATACCAAATTATAGCAGAGCATTCTGGTATTGATATTGAAAAAATTCGTGACGATAGTGACCGTGATTACTGGATGAAGGCTGACGAGGCTCTTAAATACGGTATGATTGATGAAATATTGGTAAGGGAGAAGAAATAAGTCCGACTAATTGAATCAAATAAATTAATGATTTTTAAACCAAAAACGATTTTTGATCGTTTAGGAATAGAATAGAGAAGATAGATAATGGCAAAGGAAAATTTAGAGTGTTCATTTTGCGGCAGAAAAAAGCCAGAAACCAATCTGTTGATTGCTGGGTTAGATGCCCATATATGTGATCGCTGTATTGAGCAGGCTCATGGCATTGTTGCCGAAGAATCAAAACAGACAAAGACCAACGATCTTTCTTCTGAACTTGTTCTAAAAAAACCTCAAGAAATAAAGGAATTTTTAGACACTTTTATCATAGGGCAAGAACGTACTAAAAAGGTAATGTCGGTAGCGGTTTATAATCACTATAAAAGACTACTTCAACCTTCTTCTAAAGAAGATGAGATAGAGATTCAGAAAAGTAACATTATCATGGTAGGGCAAACTGGTACAGGTAAAACCCTTATGGCTAAAACCATTGCCAAATTACTAAACGTACCATTAGCGATAGTTGATGCGACAGTACTGACAGAAGCTGGTTATGTTGGTGAAGATGTAGAAAGTATTCTTACTCGTCTTTTACAAGCGGCAGATTACAATCTTGAAAAAGCGGAAAGAGGTATTGTTTTTATAGATGAAATTGATAAAATTGCACGTAAAAGCGATAACCCTTCTATTACAAGAGATGTATCTGGTGAAGGTGTTCAACAAGGTCTTTTAAAATTATTGGAAGGAACTGTAGTAAATGTTCCACCAAAAGGAGGAAGAAAGCACCCAGATCAGAAATTCATAGAAGTAAATACCGAAAATATTTTATTTATTGCCGGTGGTGCTTTTGATGGTATAGAGCGTGCTATTACCAAACGCTTAAATATGCAAGCTGTTGGTTACAGCGCTTCAAAATCTGATAACTTTTTAGATGAGAGTAATTTATTACAATATATCATCCCAAGAGATTTAAAAGATTTCGGACTTATACCTGAAATTATTGGAAGGCTTCCTGTTCTTACACATATGAATCCGTTAGACAAGAAGACATTAAGAGCCATATTAACTGAGCCTAAAAATGCGATTATAAAACAATACGAGAAGTTGTTTGCAATGGATGATATTACTTTCACCATTACAGAGCAGGCTTTAGATTATATTGTAGAAAAAGCAATAGAGTATAAACTTGGAGCTAGGGGATTAAGATCTTTATGTGAAGCTATTTTCACAGATGCCATGTTTGAAATGCCAAGTTCTGGTGATACAAATTTTAAAGTTACTAAACCTTACGCTGAAGAAATGCTATCTCATGATACCATTAAAAAGCTAAAGGCTGTTTCATAACTATAACATAGTTATTGAATACAAAAAAAGCGAAGATTTTAATCTTCGCTTTTTTTTATGCTTTATTATTTATATTCTTTTCAAACCACCTTTTTAATTTGTGGTGCAATTTGCGTTACTTCTTGTAGTAAATCTAAACACACTTTTTGAATAATTTTCTCATCTGTATATAGTGTATGGCCGTAATTAGGCAGTACTTCCATATCTACACCTAATTTATCAGCCCACTCTTCACTTGGTCTAAATTCATCATTAGCGCCATATACTAATTGAAATGGAACATTTGGTCTATCATTCTTTCTACGAATTCTAGTAGGAGATACGCCATATAATGATTTAACAGGTAAACCTCTCTTAGCAGCTTCCCAAACGATTGTAGCACCTGTACTGAAAGCAAGGTAATAACAAGGTTCAGTTTCTTTTTTTAATAAATGAGATACAGCTGTATCAGTACCACCTTCTATAAATGCATTATGCACATTTTCTTCAGTCTGAATTAAAATATCCAGATTTCCCAATTGTTGGCTATCATAAAATGTTATATCGAAATATTGTTGAAGGTACCCTAAATAAGATGTAATCCATAAACCTTTCTTAGCGCCCCACATATCGGAAACAATCACTAATTTCTCTGCCATAATAATTATATTTATAGTTTGGTTAAGTTTTGTTTCTGCAAGTTGAAACATTAACCTTACTTACTACCATTTAATTGTTTACACGCTCAAATTATCGATGTAGTTCCTTTTATTGATACTAATTAGAACCAAAAAACCTACAATCTACTTGTAAGACAAAAATTACTTTTACTTAAGTAAATGTATGGCAACTAGCGATTAAATATAAAATATTGTTGTGATTAGACTAATATTTAGTGTGTATAGAGCAAATTACTTGTTCATTGGCAAAAGCTCTTCTAAATAATCCCTTTTATTGGATAGTCTTGGAATTTTATGCTGACCCCCAAGTTTATCATTCTTCTTCAACCAATCATAAAACAAGTTCTCACGGGCAATATGTACAACTGGAGAATTCAAGGTGATATTGTTAAGCCTTTTCGCTTCGTAATCTGAATTGAGCGATTTTAGAGCATTATCAAAAATTTCTACAAACGCACTAATATCTTCAGGTAAGGTTCTAAATTCCATCATCCATTCATGAGCTCCTTTCTCCTTATTTACCATGAAAATTGGCCCTGCCGTATAATCTATAATTTCAGCACCTGTTTTTGCACATGCTATTTTTAGTGCCTCTTCCGCATTTTCTATTATCAATTCTTCTCCAAATACATTAATATGATGTTTAGTACGACCGGTCACTTTAATACGATATGGACTCTTCGATGTAAAACGAACAGTATCCCCTATTCTATATCTCCACAATCCAGAATTAGTAGTAATTACAATTGCGTAATTTTTTCCAAGCTCAATATCCCATAAGGGTATTGCTTCTTCATCCAAGGTGCCATAAACATCCATCGGAATAAATTCATAGAATATTCCGTAGTCCAACATTAACAAAAGATCATCGGCACCGTTTCTGTCCTGAATGGCAAAAAACCCTTCAGAGGCATTATAGATTTCATAGTACCTAAAATTACTATTTGGGAGAATCTTTTTATACTGTTCTTTATAAGGATTGAAATTTACCCCACCATGAAAGTATACTTCTAAATTTTCCCAAACCTGAAAGAGGTGTTCCTTTCCTGTTTCTTCAAGCACCTTATTTAGTAACACCAACATCCAAGAAGGGACACCGGCTAAACTAGTAACATTTTCCTGAACGCTTTCGTGAATAATAGCCATAAGCTTACTTTCCCACTCACTCATTAAAGAAACCTTATTACTAGGCGTGCTACTATATTCTGCCCACAAAGGCATATTATCAATTAAAATTGCAGACAAATCTCCAAACAAAGAACCGTTATCTTCATAGAGTTCTTTACTGCCACCTAAGCGAAGGCTCTTTCCTGTAAATAATTGAGAATTTTCATTATTATTTAAATAAAGACAAAGTAAATCTTTACTCGATTTATAATGGCAATCTTCTAACGCTTCTCCACTTACGGGTATAAACTTACTTTTAGCATTTGTAGTACCACTACTTTTTGCAAACAGTTTCACCTTCGTAGGCCAGAACAAGTTTTGTTCTCCTTTTCTTGTCCGTTCTATAATTGGCTGTATCTCTTCATAAGAAACAATAGGTACGCGTTCTTTAAAGTCTTCATAAGACTCAATCGACTCAAAATCATATGTTCTACCAACTTCGGTATCTTCAGCAAATTCGAGCATTTGCAACAACACCTCTTCTTGAACTTCTTCTGGATACTTTAAAAAAAGTTCTATCTGATGAAATCGTTTTTTCAGCAACCAAGAGGCAATCGAATTAAATAGAGTAATTGGCATTTATAGGTATCTTTGTATTGCTAAAAATAGCGCATCTATTCATCATTTTCAAATAGATAAATCAATAAGCTGAATTAACATGCAATACGAGGGAGTACTAAGAAAAATGCAGACGGAAATAGGAAGTCCTATTCAATATTATATGTTGTTTGAATCTGATTTCTTAAACGTAAATCAGGTTTTGAACAAATCACTTAAAATTGAATTTATAAAATTTCAATGCCTTAATTGTGGTAATGACAGACTTATTTATAGACAAGGCTTTTGTAAATCATGTTTTTTTGAAATACCATCAGCTGGAGATTGGATTATGAGACCCGAGTTAAGCAAAGCACATTTAGATCAAGAAGACAGAGATCTTGCTTATGAAAAAAAGGTTCAACTACAACCACATATTGTTTATTTGGCAAATTCCAGCAATGTAAAAGTTGGTGTCACTAGAAAAGGTCAAGTACCGACAAGATGGATTGACCAAGGCGCCCATGAAGCCATTGAAATTGTCGAAGTACCAAATAGATATTTAGCTGGCATTACCGAAGTAGCACTTAAAGACCACGTTGGTGATAAAACTAATTGGCGTACTATGCTTACTAATACTATTGTCGACGAAAATCTACAAGAATGGCGAGACAAATTGAAACAATATATTCCCGAAGAAGCTTTGCCTTATTTTTTAGAATCCAAATCAGAGACTGAAATGGAATTTCCGGTATTGCAATACCCAACAAAAGTAAAGAGCCTTAACCTTACGAAAACACCTGCTTTTGAAGGAGTTTTAAAAGGCATTAAAGGGCAGTATCTTATTTTTGATGACAATACCGTCTTTAATGTTAGAGGCAGCGAAGGCTATTATGTAGGTATAACTATTAGTTAGTTGTATCCTTTTTCTTATTACCAAATAAGCCTCCTAAGATATCTTTCGCTTTTTCCTTAACAGCTTCTTTTTCTTTATTAACAGGTGTAGAATCTTTCTTAACAGCTGAACTAGAGGTCGTATCCTTTTTAGTAGACAATATTCCACCTAAAATATCTTTAGCGCTAGTCTTAGTAGAAGACCCATCTTTATTAACAGAATCTGTTTTAGTCTTGTTCCCCGTTATTAAGCCTCCTATCAAATCTTTAGCCTTATCAGTTCCCTTATTAATAAGCTTTTGCTTTTCAACCTCAATTAATTTAGTCGTTAATTGTTTTACACCTGAAGTCAAATCAGTGGTAACTTGCGGACTATTATAAAGTCCTCCAATACTTGCAACCACAGGTATAGTTAAATCATTTAATGAGGTATCATCAATCTTAGCAATCAACTTTGTAATATCTGACCCTAAGTATTTTGCAGGTACTTGTAATGTTGCTTTATAGTTTAGTTTTTGATCAAATGAATGACTACCATCAACATTAATTTGAATATCCTTATAATTCAACGTAAATGGCTTAACCGCAACAATACCATCTTTAAACGATAGGGATGTTTTAAGGTCTTTTAAGTTTAGCTTTTTCAGGTCTATAAACTTCAAATTAGATACTAGTGAATTTAATACAGGTGAAGATTCGGTATTCACATCTTCTGTCATTATATCTGCAAACAAATCTCCACTTAATGATAATAAATTTGGCAACAAATCATCTGTCAAATTACCTGATAGCGATATATCTGAAGTTAGCTTACCGTTCAACATCTTAGCAATTGGAGCTATCGTTTTAAATAAATCTACAGAAGCAAAAGTCTCTTGAATGCCTAACTGATTTAAATCTAACTTCATATTAAACGTAGGAGTTTCATTTTTTGTAGACACATCTCCATTAAATGCTATTTTACCACCAAACATTCCCGCATTCATATTGCTTAGTGTCGCTGTTTCATCTTTTATTCTTAAAACCCCAGTAACATTGCTTAATGTGATGTTATCGTATACAACCTTCTTAGCTTCGGCGTTAATAGTAGCATCTAAAAATGACGGTATTTTTATTTTCTCTTCTTGAGCAACCGATTCACTTTTTGTTTCGTTTTTACCTGTGCTTACAGGATCAACGGTTTCTGCCACCATAAAATCACTAAGTGCAAAAGTGTTAGATTTTAAATTGAAATTACCTTCAACTTTCTCATCGTTAAACATAAACCCTAACAGGTTATTTATAGTCCCTGTTGCATCAAAATCTGTTGTACCTGTTGTACCGTTTAAGTTATTTAAAGTAACCGTCTTAGGATTAAAGGTTAAACGTGCTGAATTAAATTTAACTGGATTAGCCAGTTCATCTGAATTATATTCAAAATTAGTAACACTTAAATCTCCAGTAGTATTCGTTTTTTCGTATTGTTGTTTTTCAACAGATGCCATATCAAAAGCAGTAGTAATATCAGCTTTCAACATTCCTTTAAGATTATACTCTGCCGGCACAGGATATGCTTTTGATATATTCGCCAAGTTCATAGCACCATCCATATGAGCCTTAACCTTAGTATTACCCATAAGCTCTGTAATATGTGAAGTAAGGTTGAACTTATCTTCATCAATCATAAAAGATGCCTTATTTACATCTACATAAGTATCTTCTGTGATTCCTGTTTTATTATTCAACTGAATATCGAAATTTACATTACGCACCGCCTTAGGTAAATCTGGATATTTAAAAGATGCATTATCAGATTTAATTTCGATGTTAAATTTAGGAATATGAGTTTCATCAACTATACCGTTAAAATTACCATTTACTGTAAAATCTCCAGTCGTAGTAACATCCTCAATATTCTTTGAATAGATTTCTGGTATTACTCCCAAGAAATTTTTAAAATCTGATGATGGCGTCTTAAAGGTTAAATCTATTTCTTGACTGTTCTCATTTAATTTGATAAAACCGTCGAATACTAGAGGTAATTGATTGAGTAAAGCCTCATTCTTCAAGAAAGAATACTTGCTTTCATTTAAATCTACACCAATTAGAGCATCCAATTTAATCTTATTCTTATTTAGGTAATTAACACTATCCATTTCTAAAGAAACGAAAGCATCTGTATGAGTATCCAATTCAGAAGTAGCTAATGATAAATCTCCTGTACCCTTGTGCTGAAAATCATCTAATTTAAAAGCTATACCTGTAGATTTATCTGTGTAGTAAATTCTAGAATTAGAAATTTCATAAGATTGTAGGTCAAATGAAAATCCGTCAGATGTACTTGATTCTTCAGTGGTTGTGGTTGTTTCTGAAGCAATAGCAATATCGTAATTCGCATTTTCTTCTTTATCAACAACAACGTTTACCAAGGCACCGTCTAAATTGATATTGTTAATAGCTATTGATTCACCTGTACCTTTAAACAGTTGCATAATACCCATGGTCAATTCTAAACTAGCAGCCTTGAACAAGGTATCTCCTTCAAACGGAGCTTTATTAATTAAAACAACATCTTTAAAAGCAACCTCAGCATTTGGAAAACTACTAACCAAACTCAAATTCGCTTCAGAGAAATCTAGAGTTGCATTTACATTTTCATTGACATTATGTTTGATAATGTCGCCAATTTTAGCTTCCAAGAAAAAAGGTGCGGCTATTAATACTGCTATTACTAGTATTAAAAGAACTCCTACAATTTTTAAAATTTTCTTTCCCATAGTATATTTTTATACTGTTTTGTTAAATGCTCTTATTCCAAAGTATCTAAGTCCAATTCTTCATTTGGCTTTAGATTAAAACGTTTTCTCATAATATATACGAAGAAATAGAGAAAAGGGGTGTCGATAAATGCTATAAAAATCTTAAAAATAAAACCGCTTACTACGAGACCAAAAAATAGGTCCCACGGTAGTACTTTAAAGACACATAACAATCCCACAACGGTAAACGTATCTAGAAATTGTGATAAGAATGTTGAAAAATTATTTCGTAGCCATAAATATTTTCCATTGGTCAATTTTTTCCAAAAATGATAAATGGCAACATCAACGTATTGCGCAAGTAAATAGGCTATCATAGAAGCTAGTACCGCAATTGGTGATAGCGCAAAAACCTGTGTAAAAATTTCATCGTTTATTGGTGAAGAAGCAATTGCAGGTGCCGCTTCTGCCAACAAGATAATCGCCATGGAAAAGAATGATGCAAAAATACCAGCAGTTACTATCTGGTTTGCCATTTTTCTACCATAGATTTCTGAAATAAGATCTGTAATTAAAAAAGTTATTGGGTAAGGCAAGATACCTACCGAAACCACAAAAAGTGAAACCCCAAAAACAGTGAAATCCCCGAAGGGATTCCAATAAAAAAACTTTTGAAATATGAGGTTAGAAACCACTAAAGAAGTGATAAATAAAGCCCCCAAATACAGATAAATACGCTGCGCTAGTTTCCTGTCCTTTAAGGTCATAAATTTATTTAATATCTAAAGCAAACGGCATTCTAGCCTGTATACCTTGTTGTTTTTTAAAAGACTGTAACTCCTTAAGCACTTTGTATGCCTCGTCACCTATTTCATCTTTCAACAAATTTTCTTTAATTTGAAGACTTGCTCCTTCTAAATCTTCCATAAAACGTTCGAATCCGCTTTTGTACTTTGGAAATTTTTTGATTCCGTAAGAATCCAATGAAGCAATTTCAGCAGCTGCAGCAATAGCATCATCTAGATTACCCAATTCATCTACCAAACCAACTTCTAAAGCCTCTGTGCCACTCCATACTCTACCTTGCGCAACACTATCTACTTGGGCCATAGTCATATTTCTACCTTCGGCCACACGTTGAAGAAATGTTTGATATGTTTCTTCTATACTCTCCTGTATTTGATTCTTAAAACTATCTTGCATAGGCTCGAACAAAGAATATTCTACAGCATTTTTGTTAGTACCTACCTGTTCCGCGTTTATACCAATATTATCTGCTAATTCGGTCATATTCGGTACGGTTCCAAAAACACCTATTGATCCAGTTATGGTTGTTGGCTCTGCAAAAATCTTATCTGCACCAGCAGCTATATAATATCCACCAGATGCAGCAACGTTACCCATAGATACTATTACAGGCTTTACTTTCTTAGCAAGTGCTACTTCTCTCCATATAATATCTGAAGTTAAAGCACTTCCACCTGGCGAATTTACCCGCAAAACTATTGCTTTAACATCATCGTCTTCGCGTGCTTTTATTAATGCCTCATTAATGATGCCTTGACCAATAATATTTGGACCTCCCTCACCATAAAATATTTCTCCTTGCGCAAAAACAACAGCAATTTTGTCATCTCCAGATTTCAATACTTTCTTGTTTGAATATTTAACATAGTCGTTTAAAGTGCTATAGTTAATATCCTCATCTTTCTTTAACTCAAGAACACTTGCCAATTTACTTTCATACTCATCGTAAAAAACAACATCATCGATTAACCCGGATAGTTTCGCAAACTTTGGCGTTCTACCTCCTAAGGTATCGGCTATGATATTTAAATCGGATTCTGAAATTGATCTTGTTTTTGAAATATCAACAATCATTGAATTCCAAAGAGATTGTAATAAAGAGGTCAGCTGAGTTCTATTAGCATCACTCATGTTATTTTCCAAATAAGGCTCTACCGCACTCTTGTATTTTCCATGACGAATAACCTCCATTTTAATTCCAGATTTCTCTTGAAGCTCCTTATAGTAAAGCACCTCTGTTGATAAACCTTTAAAATCCAACACCCCTACCGGATTAATAAAAATAGAATCTGCAACACTTGCCAAGTAATAATCTCGTTGCATAAAGAAATCTGCATATGCGTATATAAACTTACCTTCAGCTTTAAAATTTTCTAATGATTTTCTAATAGCTTGAGTTTGCGCCAAACCAGCAATTATGAAGTTATTATTTATGCTTATCCCCTTAATACGATCATCATTTTTAGCTACTTCAATAGCTTGTATTATTTCATCTAACCCTTGCGACTCTTCAAAGATTCCTGCAAACGGATCCAGCTCATTACTACCTGTGTAATCTGAAATAGGTCTTTGTAACTGCAGCTCAAGTATCGAATTATCTTTAACCGCAACCGTATCTTCGCTGCTACTAACTAGGCTAACAAAAATTAAAAACATAACAAATAAGATTCCAAAAGCAAACAAGGAACCTAAAATAGAAGCAAGAAAATTTCTCAAAAAATTCATTTAAATCTTTATTTTAAATAGTGAACAAAGATAACTAATGTGAATATGTTTTAGTTATTTTGTCCTAATATTATGGGAGTATACAAAACAGCATTTTTATCTATTGGCAGTAATTTAGGTGACCGCCTACTACTTTTACAAAAAGCTATTTTCGAAATTGGCAAATTAGCCGGCGAAATTAGACAGGTTTCATCTATTTACGAAACACCATCTTGGGGATTTGAGGGTGAAGATTTCTTTAATGCTTGTCTGGAATTACAAACCTTACTCTCACCTGAAGATTTATTAAGCAAACTTCTTGCTATTGAAACTAATTTCGGAAGAGAAAGAAAGGATGGCGATGAGTACCAAAGCAGAACATTAGATATTGACATCATTTATTACGAAAAAGAAATAATTGATACTGCCAATTTAACCGTGCCACACCCTAAAATGCAGGACAGGAAATTTATTTTAAAACCACTTGCAGATATTACTCCACAGTTTTATCATCCTATATTCAATAAAGACACCAGAAACTTACTGCAAGAATGTAAAGACAAAAGCACTATTACCAAGCAAATAAGAAGGCTATTTAAAAATAGACATAACTTCTTTGCTAGTCTAGAATACCTTGCCATTGAAGGAAACATTGGGGCAGGAAAAACCACACTGGCTACTAAAATTTCTGAAGATTTTAATGCTAAATTAATTTTGGAGAGATTTGCTGAAAATCCATTTTTACCCAGTTTCTATGAAGACCAAGCTAGGTACGCTTTTCCTTTAGAAATGTCGTTTTTGGCTGATCGATACCAACAATTCACAGAAGACACAAATCAGTTAGATTTATTTAAAAGTTTCATGGTAAGCGATTACGATATCTACAAATCGCTGATTTTTGCCAAAGTTACACTGCAACAAAACGAATTCGATTTGTATAGAAAGGTTTTTAACTTCATGTACAAAGAGGTTAAAAAGCCTAAAGTATACGTTTATCTGTACCAGACTACAGAGAGGTTACTACAGCAAATTAAGCAACGCGGTAGAGATTATGAGCAGAACATTGAACTCTCTTATCTTGAAAAAATTAACAGGGGCTATTTTGACTTCCTGAGGACTTACCCTAAAGAAAATCAGCTCATTATAGATGTAAGCGAACTAGACTTTGTTAGTCATGAACGTGATTACGAAATCATTTTAGCAACGATTGAAGACTTTGCCTTATCTAATTTATAACAATATAAAACACGCAATTTCTTGCGTAAATGAAAAGGATTTCTTTTATTGTACGGGCATAAGTGCAACTAACTAACTCAAACTATACTAAAAAACCTGGTCCATGACCGGGTTTTTTTATGCATTTAATTTGCTCCAGCAATCCCAAACCACGACACCTACACTTACGGAAATATTCAAAGAATGCTTTGTTCCAAATTGCGGAATTTCAAGTACTTCATCACTTGCTGAAACCACATTCTGTGAAACCCCCTTAACTTCATTCCCAAATATCAAAACCTGTTTCTTAGTTTTGGACGGTTTATAATCATTTAATAGCGTTGCATTTTCCGCCTGCTCAACAGAGATGATATGATTACCTTCATTTCTTAATCTATCAACTAGCTCTATTGTATCTGAAACATGTTCCCACGCTACACTATCAGTAGAACCTAAGGCTGTTTTATGAATATCTTTATGCGGTGGTGTAGCAGTAATGCCGCACAAGTATATTTTATCTATCAAAAAAGCATCAGCCGTTCTAAATACAGACCCAATATTATTTAAGCTTCTTATATTATCAAGAACAATAATTATCGGAGATTTATCGGCAAGTTTATAACCTTCTACATCTTTTCTATCCAGCTCCTCATTTCTTAACTTTCGCATACTTTCCTATTCTATTTCATTAGTATTTAATGGCGATAAACTTATCCTCAAATATCAACAATAATTTAAATTTTAGGGATAAAACCATACTTTCGTGAAGGTGCAAAATTAATGAGATAAAGATAAAGTGGCGGATAAAAGCAAGACAAAAAAGGTAACCCCTTTAATGAAGCAGTATAACACCATCAAGAACAAGTATCCTGATGCATTACTCCTTTTTAGAGTAGGTGATTTCTACGAAACTTTCGGTGAAGATGCAGTAAAAGCATCACGTATTTTAGGTATAATATTAACCAATAGAAACAATGGTGGAGAAAGAACCGAATTAGCAGGTTTTCCTCATCATTCATTAAATACCTATTTACCTAAATTGGTAAAAGCCGGTCAGCGTGTTGCCATATGTGATCAACTAGAAGACCCTAAACAAACCAAAACTATTGTCAAAAGAGGTGTTACCGAATTGGTTACGCCAGGTGTGGCAATGAACGATGATATATTAAATTCGAAAACAAATAATTTTCTTTGTGCTGTTCATTTTGGAAGAAAGAAAATAGGGATTGCATTTGTAGATATTTCTACCGGTGAGTTTTTAACTTCGGAGGGTAGCGAAGAACAAATTGATAAATTATTACAGAATTTTTCTCCAAACGAGGTGTTAATTTCTAAAGCACATAAAACAGAATTTACAGATGTATTCGGTAAGAATCACCATCTTTTCTATTTAGAAGATTGGGTATTTCAAGAAGATTATGCACTCGAAAACCTGACCTCTCATTTCAACACAAACACTTTAAAAGGGTTTGGTGTAGACCATTTAACTTGCGGTGTTATTGCCTCTGGTGTCGTTTTACATTATTTAGGCGAAACCCAGCACCGTCAATTACAGCATATATCAAAACTGCAACGTATTGCAGAAGATGATTACATATGGATGGATAGGTTTACTATTAAAAACCTAGAACTTTATCATTCCACCAATGTAAATGCAGTTACACTTTTAGATGTTATCGATAAGACCATCTCACCAATGGGTGGCCGAATGATAAAAAGATGGCTGGCATTACCCCTTAAAAATCTAGAAAAAATTAAAAGGAGACAGCAAATAGTTTCTTTTCTATATGAAGAAGAAGTTGTTTTAGAAAAATTTCAACACCATATTAAACAGATGGGCGATTTAGAGCGCCTAATATCTAAAGTTGCTACAGGTAAGGTAAACCCTAAAGAGGTTGTTCAATTAAAGAATTCCTTAGAAGCCTTAATTCCGATTAAACAACTGGCAACTGCTTCTAAAAATGAATCTTTAGCTCTAACTGGCGACCAAATACAATCTTGCGATTTGTTGAGGGCTAAAATAAAGGAAATGCTTAGCGAAGAAGCTCCCGTTAATATTTTAAAAGGTAGCACTATTGCAAAGGGGTTTTCTGAAGAATTAGATGAGCTTAGAGGATTAGCAACTTCGGGCAAAAATTATTTGAACAGCATGTTAGAGCGGGAAACTGCTGCAACTGGTATTACATCCCTTAAAATAGCCTCTAACAATGTATTTGGATATTATATAGAAGTTAGAAATACACATAAAGATAAAGTTCCCGACACTTGGACACGTAAACAAACGCTAGTAAACGCAGAGCGCTACATTACTGAAGAACTTAAGGAATATGAAGCTAAAATTCTAGGTGCGGAAGACCGTATATCTACCTTAGAGCAACAGTTGTTTTCTCAGTTGGTAGTATGGATGCAAGAGTATATTGCTCCTGTTCAAAATAACGCCTACCTAATTGCACAATTAGACTGCCTATGTGGCTTTGCCCAATTGGCAAAAGAAAATAACTACAACTGTCCTTCCTTAAACGATACTACGGATCTAGAAATAACCAATGGTAGACATCCAGTTATTGAAAAACAATTGCCTTTAGGGGAACAATATATTGCGAATGATTTACAACTAGATAGGTCAAATCAACAATTTATAATGATCACAGGACCAAACATGAGTGGTAAGTCGGCTTTATTACGACAAACCGCCTTAATCGTGCTTCTTGCTCAAATGGGGAGTTTTGTACCTGCTGAAACTGCAAAAATTGGTGTAATCGACAAAATATTTACCCGTGTTGGTGCAAGTGACAATATTTCTATGGGCGAATCAACCTTCATGGTGGAAATGAATGAGACCGCATCTATTCTTAACAACCTATCTGAGCGTAGTTTAGTTTTATTGGACGAAATAGGAAGGGGTACTAGCACATATGACGGTATTTCTATTGCATGGGCTATTTCAGAGTATTTACACGAGCACCCAGCAAGAGCAAAAACAATGTTTGCTACACATTATCACGAGTTAAATGAAATGACTAATACCTTTAATCGTATTAAAAATTTCAATGTTGCTATAAAAGAATTAAAGGATACCGTTTTATTTCTTAGAAAATTAGTTCCAGGAGGTAGTGAACATAGTTTCGGAATACATGTAGCTAAAATGGCAGGTATGCCACAACAGGTAATTCAAAAAGCGAACAAAATTTTAAAAAAATTAGAAAACAAACACGTAAACGAAGAAGTTGGCGACAAACTCAAAGGTGATTCTGACGAAATGCAACTAAGTTTTTTCAATTTAGATGACCCGTTATTAGAAGAAATTAAGGAAGAAATCACAAATTTGGACATTGACACCCTAACACCAGTAGAGGCATTGATGAAATTAAATGAGATTAAAAGGCTGTTAACCAAGGACAAAAAAGCAACATCATAATATTTTTATTTTTTTTGTTCATTTTTACTTTGCTTTTTACAGAATTGTATTAAATTTGCACCCGCATCTTTTAGGAGATGCACGTTCTTAAAAATTTGCGAAAGTAGCTCAGGGGTAGAGCATCACCTTGCCAAGGTGGAGGTCGCGGGTTCGAATCCCGTTTTTCGCTCAGAAATGTTGTTCATCAGCATTTTTTATTTAAAGCCAAGTATGCTCGAGTGGTGGAATTGGTAGACACGCCGGACTTAAAATCCTGTGCTCTTTGGGGCGTGCGGGTTCAAGTCCCGCCTCGAGTACCAAAACCCTTGTTAATCGTAAGATTTTCAAGGGTTTTTTATTTTATATACTTTTCAAATTGAAGTTCTTAGTTATTCATTAACTTTAGTTATCATTACAAATGCATGCTGAAAACTTTACTCAAAATATCGGGCTTACTACTAGTTGCATTAATTCTCGTCATATTTGTATGTAATATAGTTATTTCAAGCACTGCTGAGGGACAAACTTACACTGATACCGATACAATACCTACCAACCGCGTTGGACTTGTTTTAGGCACGTCTAATCGCCTAACAAACGGCTCCCCAAATCCATATTATACTTATCGGATAGATGCTGCCACAGCTCTTTATAAAGCCGGAAAAATTGAATTTATTCTCGTAAGTGGTGATAACGGAAGTGTTTATTACAATGAGCCTAATACCATAAAAAAAGATTTAATCAATGCTGGTATACCAAACCATGTAATTTTCTTGGACTATGCTGGCTTTAGAACTTTAGATTCTATGTTTAGAGCCAAATTTGTTTTTGGATTAGATGAAGTAACTGTAATATCTCAAAAATTCCACAACGAAAGAGCCATTTACATTGCTAAACAAAAAGGTCTAAAAGCCATTGGTTTTAACGCCCAAGATATCTCTACCAGTCAAGGGCTTAAGGTTCAAACAAGAGAGTATCTAGCCCGAGTTAAGGTGTTTATTGATATGGTACTAAATACTCAACCCAAATTTTATGGCGCAACCATTGAAATAAAGTAATATATTTAAATAGACTACATTTAAAGGCGCCAACCAAACCAAATTATAATGCCGAATTTTAAAAAGATACTAAAAAACTTAGGTCCAGGTCTTTTGTTTGCTAGCATGGCTATTGGTACTTCTCATCTAGTGTTATCTACCAAAGCCGGCGCCCAATATGGTTGGCTAATGTTTATCCCTATAATTTTAGCAAATATCCTAAAGTACCCTTTCTTTGAGTTTGGCGTACGCTATACTAACGTTACTAATAAAACATTGATAGAAGGCTATCTTAATCGAGGTAAGGGATATCTATATTTTTATGCTATAATTACCTTTATTACAACCTTTACTATTCTTGCTGCGCTATACACGGTAACCGCTGGTCTATTTATTAATCTTTTTAGTATAGGACACGGCTCAATAGCTATCGTAGCTTTAAGTTTGTTTTTAATAATAAGCATTCTTCTGATTTTTGGAAAATATAAATTTTTAGAAATAAGCTTAAAATTTGTAGTCAGTGTACTTTTCTTTGCTTTATTGGCTACCACTATTCTAGTATTGGCAAAGGGTCCCGTCAATCATGTTGCAGACTTCAAACCTTCACCAATATTCAACGAAGTAGGTATACTTTTCTTAATAGGATTAATAGGCTGGATGCCCACAAGTGTTGAAGCATCTAGCTGGATTAGCTTATGGAGTATTGAAAAATGGAAAAATCAAGAAAAACCTAGCTTAAAAGATTCATTACAAGAATTTAATATTGGCTATACCATAACAGCAGTTTTAGCCATATTTTTTATGGTAATAGGCTGGTACACCTTATATGGTACAAATATTCAATTAAGTAACAATGCCGTAAGTTTTGCCGACCAAGTAGTTCGTTTATTCACAGAACATATAGGCTCATGGGCGTATATTCTAATTGCAGTATCTGCCTTTGCCACAATGTTTAGTACTTGTATGACAGCACATGATGCTTTAGCTAGAGTTAGTTTGGATATAATCAGCCTTTTAAAACCACAACGAAAATGGTACGCTACCAAAGTCGCATTTGCAATAGCCGTACTTGTATTAACTATTATTAATTTTATAGTTATTGCTGCATTCAGTGCTAATATGGGCAATCTAGTTGCTTTAGCTACTTTTGTTTCATTCATAGTTGCGCCAATTGTGGGCTACATGAATTTAAAGAATGTGACCAGTAGTGACCTCGACCCTAGGTTCTGGCCTGGTACGAAATTAAAATTATTAACCTATGCAGGTATCCTATTCTTAACTTGTTTTGCACTGTATTACTTCTATATGATAATCTTCTAAGCAGGGTATTTGAAAGTTGTTATTCCACAACAAACAATGTGCGTTCATTTTGTTTGTGAAGAAAATCTAGACAGTACGCTCCATTTTTACAATTGTTTACAATCATCTCTTCACCGTAACCGGCCGCTTCGATTATATTACTTGAATTAAGACCGTTTTTCAAAAGAAAATCTTTTATAGTATCTGCCCGTTGCTGAGATAGTTTTTTATTGTAGGAGTTACTACCTCTACTATCTGTATGAGATTGTATTCTCAATCTCATTTGTGGAAAACGTACCACTGCATCAACCACTTTATTTAATTCAGTCTCCACTTGTGGGTTTAATGTCGTTTTACCTTTATCAAAATAAAACTTATTTAGCTTTAACACCGTTTTCTCTTCACGTTCAGTCACCAAATCCTGCATCTTTGAGAGTCCCATGTTATAAGAAGCATTTTGAATTTCTTCCATACCCTCCTCAGAATACGTAGTTGAAAAAATTGAATAACCATCACTCATAGCTTGAATCGTAATTTGTGACAACCAAGGTACCTCAACTCTAAAACTACCATCTGAAGTAGAAGCTACCTCTTTTATTATATCACCCTTTTGATTCAACAGTCTAACTTGAGCTCCTTTTATTCCCGCCTTATTTTTTAAGTTAACAACCTTACCACCAAGAGCAAAAGTCTTAAGTCCTGGATCATTCTTAAAATTAAAAGCATATAAATCATCTCCACCTTTACCACCTTTTCTGTTTGACGAAAAGAACCCAGACAACCCAGTTATTTCATCATCTTTAATAATAAAACTAAAATCATCCGACGTAGAATTAACCCCCTCTCCTAAGTTTACAGGAATTGTATAAGAATCATTAGGTAATATATTGGTCTTATAAACATCCATACCACCAAAACCATAGAAAATATCAGAAGAAAAATATAAGCTTCTATTGAATATATACGGAGCTATTTCGTTACCTGGTGAATTAATTCTAGGACCTAAATTAATTGGAGCAGACATTATTTGCCCATTATTGGTATTTACATAATATAAATCTGTACCACCATAGCTATCATCAAAATTAGCTGCAAAATATAACCGACCCGTGTTATCATCATAGTAAGGATAATAAAATGATGTGCTTAAATCCTTTAGTATAAATCTAAATCTTCCAGTATCAGATAATGTACCTATAGCTAATGCATTCTTCCCATCATCATCATACCTAAGCTCATCTTCTTCAGTGTTTGAAAGAATGTAAAAAAATGTTGACAGTTTATCTGAATAGTAAGGTGTAGATTTATGAAATTCAGTTGCAGGTATTTCACTAAAAGGTTCAACATCTACCAACTGATTATTAGAACTTATTCTAGCAAAATAAATATCTAAATATGACTCACCTGTAGGTTCGTAAACATTCTTCGCATTTCGCCCTCTACTACTACTAAATAGTATTCCGTTCTTATAAAATGCAGGAGAAAAATCTCCTTGCGGACTATTTATACCCAAACCACGTATAATACTATCATCATTGTTTGAAGGAATTTCTAATAGACTATAATTGAACTCAGCATTCTCTAAAAGTTCAGGGGATAATTTGTCTGCTTTTGATCTAAGAAAAGTCTTAACTCTCTCTCTCTCTGAGTTCTTAGAAAGACTTTGTAACAGCTTGTTAAATCTGTTGACCGACATGATAGTGTCATTCTTATTTACTTCTAAATAAAGCTTAGACGCACTATCATAGCTACCTGTACTGAAATAAGAATCTGCAAGATTCAATAACTGATAATTAGTCAATGAATCCTTTTGCATTTCACTTTTATAAGCTGCTATTGCCTTTTCATATTGATATCCATAAAAAAGATTATCGGCTTTAGATTTTTTGTCTTGAGCCGTACTTAGAAATGGTATAAAAACTAGAAATACTATGATTATTTTAAATCTCATTTTAGTTCACTTTAAAAGAATCGAGGCGAATCAATTTGCTTTGGTTTACCTTTTGCATTCTTATCACTATTTCCTTTAGATTTTGAGGGTCCTTTTCTTCCTAGATAGAATTTAAGAATAATTTCATGTGAGCCATTATTAAATTCACCAAGTAAATTTGTATTATAATCATAAGAGTACCCTGCAAACAATTGATTGGATATTTGAAAGCCTGCCAATCCACTAAATGCATTTTCTAAACGATAAGAAACACCCGCAGTAACAACATCAGAAATTAAAAAATTACCCGATAAATTAACGTTGACCGGTGAACCTGATATGGTATTCACCAAAAATGCAGGTTTAAATTTAAGATTATCTGAAAGTTCAAAGACATAACCACCAATGAAGTTAAACTGAAGCTTATCTTCAACTATAGATGCAATTTCATCATTATATACACCTTCGGTTAAAAAATTAGGTACAGATGCTCCTAAATACCAATCTTCAGAATATAAGAAAGCACCAGCCCCTACTGTTGGGTAGAATTTACTCAGCATTTCCTCACTAAGATTTTCACCAGGGTTTTCAAAAGTTCCCTTAGAAAAATCTACATTAAGAAAAGAACCACCCGCATCAATACCAAAAGACAGTTTCGTCTCATCAGTTACCATTATTTGATAAGAATAAGATATATCTGCATAGGTTTGGGTTGCTGGGCCCAATTCATCATTTACAATATTAATTCCTAAACCTACTTTTTCATTTTTAAAAGGTAAGTTGGCTCCAAAACGAAAAGTTCTTGGAGCACCAGGAATATCTATCCACTGAGCTCTATACAATCCAGATAACTCAGGCGTTTGTACGGTACCTACGTAAGCTGGGTTAAAACTACCAATATTATACATGTATTGCGTGTACTGCGGTTCTTTCTGTGCAAATGCATTAAAGCTTAACAGAGAAAATAGTACAAGAGCAATAGTATAACTCGATTTATTAAAGTTATAATCCATAATTTATTTTATCTAATAAGCTGTATCCAACCCTTGTCAATAATTGCGGGTTGATTATTAACACTATAATTCATAATATAAAAATAAGTTCCCTTTGGCACTTCCTTTCCTTTATACGTTCCGTCCCAAACATCGCTATCGTTTACTTTTTCGGTTTCATAAACAAGATTACCGTAGCGATCATATATTTTTATCTTATAATGCAAATTAACTTCTACTTGCGCACCTGTTTCTGAATCTGTTAATGTTCGGTTTATACGAAGTACCTCATTTTGATTGTTTCCATTCGGAGAGAATTGATTGAAAAGGAAACCTGGGTCGGCAATACTTCTTTGAATTACCTCAACCTCAACGGTTGCTTCATTGTTAAGTGCATTACCATCTCTTGGAGTTGACCTTACAATATTTGCTGTATTGGTATAAGTCCCTTCCCCTGGTACTCTAGCCCTAATTCTCAAGGTTGCAGTTTCATCTCTGCTTAAAGTAGGAATGCTCCATTCTCCTGTAGTTTCATCATAAGTTCCATTGAAATCTGATTCCGCCGAGACGAACTCAAATCCGTTTTCAATAACTATCAGGTCATTTACAACAATATCCGTAACCACATCCGATTCAGAAATATTCGTAACTCTAATTACAAATTCAACTTCATCACCAACCAATACTTTATCTGGTCTTGCTTCTTTCTCAATTTCAAGATCAACACCCTCTGGTACCTCCGTATTAAGTGACACAGTAGCTTCGTCGTTTGCAGGGTTATTATCAGAGGGAATAGACTCCAATAAGGTAGCGGTGTTCGTATACGGTCCTTGTTCAGCTACAATTACAGTAATTGTCAGTTCTAAGGACAGACCTGCATTAAGTTCGGCTATATTCCAATTTCCAGAAATCTCATCGTAATCTGCAGAATCTGCAGAAACAAAATCAAAACCTAGTTCTAAAAGATCACCTATTACAATTGCTCTTGCCGTTCTATCTGACAAGTTGGTAACCAAAATTTTAAATATTACCGTATCACCTACTAATGCATCTACATTGTCAACCGATTTCAATACTTCCAAATCTATTGGATCATCACAATTTGGAGTTGCCACAGGATCACAAGGATCATCTGGGTCAGATCCATTTGTTTGTTCGTCCAAATCTGAAATACCATCACCATCAGTATCACAACTACCGTTAAAGCGGTTAGGTATACATGGATTATTATTTGCAGGATCTTGCTGATCGTTTACACCATCATTATCAGCATCTGCAGTATTGGAATCTAAGGCATCAATGATTCCATCACCATCTTCATCTAATGGATTATCAATATCATCACCAACCTCTACACCATCTTCTATACCATCACCATCTGTATCTGGGTCATTAGAATCGGTTCCCAGAACCACTTCTTGACCTCCTAAAAGTCCGTCGTTATCATCATCAGTCTCGCAATCACTTACATTAATTGTAACATCAACCGAAGGGTTTAAACATGGTGCTGTAGAATTTGTTGTTGTAAATCTGAAAATATAGGCACCAGAAGTAAGTCCTTCAAAATCTACAACATTAGTAGAACTTAAATCCACACTAGTCTCAGGACCAGATACAAATACCCAAACCCCAGGGTCAGCTCCGTTAAGTCTAGTATCTAAATCTATAGTAGTAAGACCATTTACCGCAACATTACAAATAGATCCGTTTAAAGCTGTTCCAGTAGTTGCTTGAGAGCCTATTCTAGCAATCACAGGCTGTCTATCAGTAGTACATTCATTCTCCGTTGCCTCTACATAATAAGTAGCCGTTGTATTTAAGGAAGGGGTAGTATATGTTTCGCCAGTGGCAATTGGTGTAATTGCACCTAAAGAATCGTACCAATTAACGGAAGCACCATCGCTTGGTTCTACACTTAACAATAACGTACCTGGTCCACAACGTTCATTATCTTTAATGCTAACCAATTCAGGAAGAACGTTACGTACAATTTGCACCTCAATAGTCCCACTAGCACAGTCATTAGCTGCATCATAGAAAAAACCATAGTAAGAAGCTGGCAAACTTACATCTTGAGCTTCCGCTACAGTTAAATGTGAATTAGTGTTCAATGGATTTGAAACTCTACTCCAAGTTAAAACCGTTCCGGCAGGAGCTGCACTACTCGTAAAATCAAATAAGTTGGCTGAAAAATCATCACCTTCAGCCTCTACACAATATATATTTGAAACTGACGCATCTAAAGTTGGAGCCGCAACACAATTATCATCATCTTGGATAGTACCTATAGCCGTACCGCCATTCGCACGTTGTACGTTATTTGTTGGTAAGCCTAATTGAATGGTAAACGTTTCTGTATTTTCTAAAATAGCATCGTTAATAATAGGCACAATAATAGTCCTTGTTTCGTTGGCTGTACCCGTAAAAGTGAATGACCCATTTGTACCGGTATAATCAGTACCGTTGATTGCAGTATCATCAATAAATGAATACGATACCACCGTACCACCTGCCACTGCTTTATCTAAAACAACATCAAATTCAAGTTGCCCCGAGGCAACATCTTCATTTTCGGTATCGGGTAAAATAGTCAGTATAGCTTGATCATTATCATTAATTTGAACCGCAGCAGAACGGGTACTTGTTGCACCCAATACATAACCGGTACCAGCAGCAAGTGTTAGAATTAAATTTTCTGTACCTTCTTGAATTTGATCATCGGTAGGGGTAATAACTATCTTAGTCTCTATCTGTCCATTAGGAATGCTAACAGCAGATGTAAAACTAGATGTATAATCCGTATTATTTAAAGCTGATCCTCCCAAAGAAAAGCCAACTATTATTGGACTTCCCGTAACATTAGTTTCACTTAAACTTATAGTAAATTCCCCAGTTGAAACTGCCCCAGTACTCTCTGCAGCGGTAGCATCTGATGCAGTCACTTGCGCAACATATTCCACATCTTCACTAATAATGGTGACCGTTGCACTATTTGGAGTACCTACCGTATAATTTGTACCAGTACCAAGAGTCAAAATAACCGTTTCGTTATTTTCAACAACATCATCGTTAATAGGTGTCACCGTAATTACGGCAAAACTCTGACCATTTGGAATAGAAACCGAAGTACCTAAAACATTAAAATCTGAGCCCGAAGTTGCTGAACCTGTTCTATTGTAATTTACAGCTATTGGTGCCCCTGTATTGTTTGTAATAAAAGGCCCAGACGGATTACTAGAAGACCGTAAACCTACAGTGAAAACACCATTACTCAATGGATTCTCATTTGCTGTAGCCGTGGTAGACTGTATTGAAGCTATATATGTGTCATCATCTTCGATAAACCCTGTTGCAGTATCCGAATCATCTACAAGTGCATCACTTGATGTTAATGTAACTGTAAATGTTTCAACACCCTCAATAAAATTATCATCTTCGGTATCAACATCAACATTTCTACTCTGTCCAGCAACACCACTAAAACTTAAAACCTGTTGATCACTTTCATAATCCACATCGCCACCAGTTGCACTAACATCTACAAAATTAACCAATACTGTAAATGCATTAGGAACTTCAACATTATTAACCACCCTAAAACGCAACCTATCCCCTTCCGTTTCAGTTACATCTTCAACAGTAATATTACCAACATCATCATCTAGAATCGTACCCTTAGCGGCTGCACCAGTATTTACATTTGAATTAGTTGCACTTACTAATTGAACACCAAAAGTTTCATCATTTTCTACTACTTGATCATTACCTGTTGGTACTGAAAAAACTTTTGAAGTAGTACCTTGAGGAATAGTAATTATTTGAGATGTACTATTGTAATCTTGAGGATGAGTAATACCAGGCCCACCCCCTACAGCATCCCCTCCAGAGAACTCAATCTCCACATCATAATCATATTGCACGGGTTGATTTGAAGTTATAGTGAAAATTATACCATCGCCTTCATCTGCTGAAGAATCATTTATATCTAGGGTCACAAAATCATCATCAGCAATTGTAACTGTTGCTTCATCACTAGTGGTATCTATAGAATAGTTAGAGAAAGGATTAGTTATCAATCTAACAATAACTGTTTCATCCCCTTCAATAAGAAGATCTTGGGCGGAAGCAATTACAAATACCGTATTAGTACCTCCACTAAAAAAATCAGAAGTAACTTGAACAGACCCACTTAATGCTACATAGTCAAGACCTTCTGTAGCAGTACTATTTATTAAAACCTCATAATTTATGGTTCTAGTACCTCCAAAGAAAGGCCTAAGACCTACTCTGAATTCACCTGATATGGAATTACCCTCAGCAGCATCTAAAAGATTTTCTATATAGGCTGTTTGCGCAGAAACACTTTGCGAAAAAGCACCTAAAAAAAGGAATCCCAAAACAAATAGGAATTTCTTTAAACTCCTACTACTATTAGAAGTCAAAAAACTATTATATACTCTTATTTTCATAGCATTCTTTATCATTCCCAACAATAAGGCTGGAGGATGTTCTAAATCCATAACCAAAAATGAGGATCTCAATATTACAAAAAAATCAAGGTAAACCCCTCACAAACAGTTGAAAAAAGGATTTATAGGTTAAATGGTAATAATAAGGAAACAATGGTTAGTCTGTTAGCTCTGGAGCTTGTGTAGTAACAGAAGGTTCAATTTTTCTCACTAGCCCTTGTAATACCTTACCCGGACCTATTTCAGTAAAAATAGTAGCACCGTCTTTCACCATTTGCTGAACACTTTGTGTCCATTTTACAGGTGCAGTCAATTGCAGCATTAAATTCTTTTTAATCTCAGCTGCACTATTTACCGCAGTCGTCGGTACATTTTGATAAATAGGGCAACTAGGCGTAGAAAATGTAGTGTTAGCTATGGCTGCAGCTAATTCTTCCCTAGCAGGTTCCATTAAAGGAGAGTGAAAAGCGCCACCTACAGGCAACATTAATGCACGTCTTGCTCCCGCTTCTTTTAATTTTTCACAAGCTTGCTCTACTGCAGTCACCTCACCAGAAATAACTAATTGACCAGGACAGTTATAATTTGCAGCAACGACAATTCCTTCTGTTTCTGTACATATTTTTTCAACTATGGCATCTTCTAAGCCTAAAACAGCAGCCATTGTAGATGGTTTAAGTTCGCAGGCTTTCTGCATTGCTAAAGCACGTTGTGAAACTAATTTTAGTCCGTCTTCAAAACTTAAAGTATTATTTGCTACCAGCCCAGAAAACTCCCCAAGAGAATGACCTGCAACCATATCTGGTTTAAATGAATCTCCCATTACTTTACTTAAAATAACAGAATGTAGAAATATAGCAGGTTGGGTTACTTTAGTTTCTTTTAAACCTTCAGCAGTTCCATTAAACATTACCTCGGTAATATTAAAACCTAAAATATCATTTGCCTTTAAAAACAACTCTTTTGCAATAGGATATTTCTCATACAAATCTAAACCCATTCCAACAAATTGAGCACCTTGCCCTGGAAAAACATACGCGTTCATAACTTTTAATTTTGGTGAATCAAAAGTACGTATTTTAGCTAGATTGCCATAAGTAATTGACTATTTGAATTTATTCTGAATCTTTAAACCAGCCAGAATACATGGTATACGCTTCGGCAATTCTGTTGATTTCACCAGAACTTAACTCAGGGCTAATATCTTTTATTTTCTTGGCGGGCATACCGGCAAATATACTTCCAGATGGCACATGTGTTCCTTTTGTCAATACCGCGCCAGCTGCAATGATGCTGTTGCTCTCTACAATACAGTCATCCATTATAATACTACCCATACCAACCAGCACATTATCATGTATAGTACACCCATGCACAAGAGCATTATGTCCAATAGAAACATTATTCCCTATCGTTGTTGGTGATTTTAAATAGGTACAATGAATTACGGCTCCATCTTGTACATTAACTTTATCGCCCATTTTAATAAAATGAACATCTCCACGTAATACAGCGTTGAACCAGACACTACATTGTTTTCCCATGCTTACCTCTCCTACAATTGTAGCATTTTCAGCAATAAAACAATCTTCCCCTATAATGGGCTCTTTACCTCTAACAGCTTTTATCATTTATCGTTATTAATTAAAATATGATAGAAAATCTTTCTTTTTTGATGCGGAAACCATTACTTCTTTTCCGTTGGACATTACTACGCTTCCCCCTTTTCCTTTTCTGTATTTTACAACTTCATTTACATTTACCAGAAAAGATTTATGTACCCGTGCAAAAGGATATTCGGCTAAAGCTTCTTCAAAATATTTTAAAGTCTTACTTACCAAAATCTTCTTATTCAATAAATAGATTTCAGTATAATTATCGTCTGCCTTACAATATAGAATCTCGCCTATATTCAATATTTGAAATCCGTCTTGTTGTGGTAATGTAAGCTTACCTTCGACTCCATTTACTTTCGCACTAAGAACCTCACCTTCTAAACTAGCTTCTTTTTCACGCACACCTTCCACATAGTCCACGGCATTTATCAACTCATCTATGTTTATCGGCTTTGTTAAATAATAAGCTGCATGATTATTTAAGGCATCTTTTGCATAATGATCGTATGCAGTAACAAAAACAGTTTCAAAAGTTCTGTCGGGTAACTGATCAAGTAAATCAAAAGCATTTCCAAAAGGCATTTCAACATCAAGAAATACAAGGTCCAATACATTATTCTCAATAAGTACTAAAGCTTCTTTAATTGATGCCGCCTCACCTAATAATGAAACATTAGGGCAATATTTAGATATATAATTCCTTAAAATTTCCCTACTATTAGCTTCGTCTTCTACTAAAATTGCTCTTAAACTCATTTCTCTCTTTTTAATATGAAAAGAACTTTTGTGCCGATACCATCAGCTTGTAAATCTGAAATTTTAATATCTATTTTATCGGTATACATATCATTTAAAATAGCGACACGTTTTTTGATAATACCCATTCCTTTAGATTTCTGTTTCCTCTGGTTTTGAGTTTTTATTTCTGCCGATTTCTTTCTCCCTATCCCGTTATCTGTAATACTAATAATTATAGAATCTACACTGTTCTCTTTTACCGTCACCAACAATTCTCCCTTTTCATCTCTGTATCTAAGTCCGTGCCAAATGGCATTTTCAATGTAAGGTTGCAATAGCATTGGTGGTATTTGAAATTTAGAAACCTGTACATTTTCATCTACATCTATGCGATAATCGAATTTATCTTCAAATCTTGAATGTTCTAGTTTGATGTAAAGTTCTAACTGTTGTAATTCTTTTTCTAACGGAATAAAATCTTCTTCTGAATTCTCTAACACCGAGCGCATTAAGGTTGAAAAATCACTTAAATATCTATTAGCGCTACGCTCATCGCTTTTAGAAATAAAGTTATTTACAGAATTTAGGGCATTGAAAATAAAATGCGGATTCATTTGAGACCTCAACGATTTTAGTGCCAATAAGTTATTAGCCAACTTCTGTTGTTGATTACTACGATAAAAGAAAAATACCGCCAACAAAGTAAGTAAGAGTCCAAATATTAAAGAATAAATAATCAACTGTTGTCTTTTGTTACTTTCTTGCACCAATTCTTGTTCTGTTAAAGCCAAGTCGTACTTACTTTGCGATAATTCCCTCTCTTGCTCTAAACCGGTAAGTCTATTTTGTGCATTTGCAATCTCCCTATTAAAACGAGTAGCCCTAGAAATCTCCTGTTCTTTACGTACATATAAAGAATCTACTAAAGCCACATAATTTTGATATGTATCTAGTGCTTTAGTAAAATCTCCCTTTACTTTATATACTTCAGATAATTTTCTTGTAGCATCTTTTTGCACTACTAAATCATCATCTGAACCTGCTTCAACGATACTTTTTTCTAAAAAAGGAATGGCTTCGTTATACTTATCTTGAGAGATATATGCGTTTGCAATTTTATAATTTATACGTTGTGATGTTATGGTATCCCCAAGTTCTAATCTCTTTACACCAGCATTTGGAGATTTTATTTTTTTCAATTCCTCAAGACTACTTTTACGCATGGTAATCTCCTCATTGAACCTGCTTTTTGTATTATAAAAATCTGCAACTTTCTCTTTTTCTTGTAATGCTCGTTTAGGTGCTGATTGATTAGCAAGATCTAATGAGTTGTCATAATAGGCTTCTGCCTCCATTGATTGATTTCCCAATGAATACGTATCTGCAATTTTTGAATTAAGATCAATCATTTTTGGAGTTAACTGATTCTTATCTGCAATTAGCAAACCTCTATTGTACAATTCGATAGCAACACGGTCTTTACCTTCTCCTTTATTGGCATCTCCCAGCAATTCATAAAGCACTGCACTTTGGTGTGGCTGCATAGATTTAATCTCCAATAAAGGATTTAATAAGTCTATAGTCTCACTATACCTAGATGTTAGGTTATACGCTTTTGCTAATAGTAAAGAGGTAGCAATTGTCTTATTGTTTTCTAAAGCATCCTCGTAATTATCAATCGCCAAATCTAGCTGCTTATGATATTGGTATATTTCACCTAGTTTAGAAAGAGAACGTGCCAGTTCTTTTTTTCTTCCTCTTTTACCTAAAATGGATATCGATTGCGCAACTAAATCAATACTTCTCTCAATATCATCGGCTTTATTTTCCTCTGCTGAATCCAGCAATTGTTGATGTTTAACGGATATATCTGGCAAAGATTTAGACCTGCTACCTATAGAAGAAGATTCAAAATCTTCGACTAGAATTAAAACATCGTCATTTTTCTCAACATCATATCTTAATGTCTCAATATCATCATGTTCTATAATCAATTGATCTCCAATTCTTGTTCTAATTTCAAATTCCCCAAGCCCGTTGGTTATTACGAAAGCTCCCATATCATTAGATATAGATACACCAGAAATTGGTCTCCCGCTATTTCTAACCTCTACTCTCCCCTTTAAATTAAACTTTAGGGCATCACTTTGCGATTGGGAATTTACGGTTAACGTACCCAACAGCAAAAATAATAATATGTAGTTTATATAAATTTTCATCAGCTATGATTACTGTAAACTTAGCTGAATAATATGGCACAAAAAAATACAGGATAACCGAAAATTACACTTTCAATCAAGTATTTCACTGCTTCACAAACCCTGCCTAACACTTTACTAAGTGAAAAGACAACTTCACTCATTTCAGTTATTTCTAGAAATACTTTGCATTTAGTTTAGCATCGAATTTAAAACGAAAAGTATGAAAGCTATTAAACAATTTAGTTCATTAGGTCTAGCACTGCTAACCCTATCCACAATATCTGCATGCAATATAAGTGATAAGAAAAAACCTATTGAACTAATTGCGCATGCTACAGAAACTACTGCACCAATTAAGGATAATATTGTTCAAATAGCCTTATTATTAGACACTAGCAATAGTATGGACGGACTTCTTAACCAGGCAAAATCTCAACTATGGGATATTGTAAACGAATTTAGTTTAGCTAAGTGTGGAAATGAGACAAGACCAAATTTACAAATTGCGCTATATCAATACGGTAATGATAATCTTTCTGCCGGTGAAGGTTATATTCAACAGGTATTAGGTTTCAGCAGTGACTTAGATGAAATTTCTGAAAAGCTTTTTTCTCTAACTACCAATGGTGGTGAAGAATATTGCGGAAAGGTTCTACAGACTTCCCTACATCAATTACCATGGAATAAAGATCCAGACTTACTTCGCATGATTTTTATTGCTGGTAATGAACCATTTGACCAAGGCAGGTATAATTATAGAACAGCGCTAGCAAATGCTAATGAAAAAGATGTGGTTGTAAATACTATTTTCTGCGGAAATTATGAATTAGGCATTAGTACAGATTGGAAAAATGGAGCAGCACTAACAGGTGGAGAGTATATGGCTATTGATCATAATAAAGAGGTTGTGCATATCACCACACCTTATGACGATATCATTATAAAATTAAACTCAAAATTAAACAAGACCTACATATCATATGGTTCTATGGGGAAAGCAAAATATATGGCTCAAGAGACACAAGATAATAATGCCTTAGAAATGCAAGAAGCTGTTGCCGTTAAAAGAGCAGTAAGCAAAAGCTCTAGACTTTATAATAATAAAAAATGGGATCTTGTTGACGCTTATGAAGATGAAGAATTTGAAATAAGTTCTATAGAAAACGATGAACTACCATTAGAACTGCAAGGCAGAAATGAAAAAGAAATAAAAACATATGTAGAGACAAAGAAAAACGAAAGAGAGCAGATTCAAAAAGAGATACAAGAATACAATACTAAGAGATTAGCTTATATTTCTGAAAACCAAACGAATGATAAATCTGGCGAATTAGAAAATGCTATGATTAAAGCGATAAAAAAACAAGCAGCTTCTAAAAATTATAGTTGGGAATAATTATCAACAAGGTCTGTTCCAATATGAGCAGACCTTATTAATTCGCTGCAGGGCAATAACAATCATATTTACGTTCTTTTTGTCCGAAATCATACCCAAGGGTAATTTGATGAAACCCTCCATTATCAAAACGAATATCACCCATTTGATAAGAGTAATTATAAGACACCATAAAATTATTGATATTAGCACCTACTATAGGCGTAACCAATTGCAAACGTTGTTCCCCAAAAGATCCGTTGTTTTGAAATTGGGCACCATCAAAACTTCTTCTATAAGAAAGTCCTCCCCAAATACGACCAAAATCAACATCTTTGTACACTTTCGCATTAATGTCTAAACTTTTTTCTTTGGTGAATTCCGTTAATTGAAAAAGCACAGAAGGCTCTACTTGCCATTCACTTCTACCAAAAACATAACCTGTGGAAATTAAAAATCTCCTAATATTATCAATAACCAGCTCATCAGGGTTATCTTGCCTATCTCTATAATATAAGTTTCTCTTACTACCTGTTAATGCGTTAGTAACTGCAAAATGAGTATAAAACTCTTGATAGTTATAAGATACACCTATATCAACATTAGTATAAGATGAACTTAATTTAATACCAGAAACTGCAGGATCAGGCGTAACAGATCTAAATTCAGTTTCATCCAAACTACTCTGTAGTATTGTTCCACTTAAACCAAATGATAGTTGATTCAACTGTCTAATATCATCGCCTCCCATTCTTAAATGATGGGCATATGTAAGTTTTAATCCTGTTTGTGAATGGTAGCCATTTGCATCATTGAAAAGAATTGCACCAATACCACTTGGAGAATCACCAAGTCTAAAATGAGCATTAATTGTTTGCAAACTTGGGGCATCGTCAACATCGAACCATTGTTTTCTAGCTGTGGCCCTAACTTTTCCACCTTCGCCAATACCAGCCATAGACGGAAAAACCAAATAGTAGTTATCTGACAAATAATCAAAATAAACAGGAATACCTTCTTGTGCTGCAGTTTTTGAACTAATCATAAGCACTGTAAACAATAGTAAAATGTGGTATTTCATCTTGGGGCTTTAAAACTAAGGTTTAGTTTCACTAATATAAAGTGTATAACGAGTTAACCTCAACATTATTATGTAGGTGCAAACTAAGATTTCCTTTGTATTTTTGTATAAAATTTTTGAGAAATGAAAGAGTATTCAATTACGGTCGTTAAGACCAATAACCCCAATATATTAAAGTTCGAAACTAATCACATTTTAGTTAACCGAAAAAATTACGAATTTAAAAATATTGACGAGGCACAAAACTCCCCTTTGGCACAGCAATTATTCTATTTACCATTTATTAAAACCGTCTACATTTCAGGTGATTTTATTGGTTTAGAGCGATACGATATTGTTCAGTGGGAAGATGTAAAAGACGAGGTCGCACAGCAATTGGTAGAGTATTTAAATTCCGGAGAAACCATTGTTATTGAGGAAGACATGGACAAACCAATTCCAGTAACAGTATACGCAGAGGTTACACCCAACCCTTCAACAATGAAATTTGTTGCTAGCAAAAAAATAGTAGGATCGGCATTCGAGTTCAAGAATATTGATGAAGCAAGAGATTCTAAATTGGCTATGGAATTGTTTCAGTTTCCGTTTGTAAAGCAAGTATTTATAGATGAAAATTATGTTTCAGTATCTAAATATGAGGTAGCAGAGTGGGATGATATCAATATCGAAATACGTGAAGTGATTAGAAACTTCATTGCAGCCGGTAAAGAGATTGTTGCAGATAATGCAAAATCTATTGGTACCGAAGCGCAAGTATCTGAAACTGTTACTGCAGAAAGCACTATTGAGCTTGACGAAATTTCGCAAGAAATCGTTGATATATTAGAAGAATATGTAAAACCCGCTGTAGCAAGTGATGGTGGTAATATTATGTTTCAATCATATGACGCCGAAAGCAAAACTGTAAATGTAATTTTACAAGGTGCATGTAGTGGTTGTCCATCTTCCACTTTCACCTTAAAGAATGGTATTGAAACTATGCTTAAGAATATGATGGGAGATAAAGTAAATGAGGTAGTTGCTATTAATGGCTAATTAAAAATTGAAATGAATTAATCATTGCCTTCAATTTTTGTAACTTGGAGTAAATCTTAAAATCATTAATTATGGCAGTTTTAAAAGTAATCGAAATATTAGCAAATTCTGATAACGGATGGGAAGACGCCGCTAAAAAAGCAGTTGCAGAAGCATCCAAATCAGTAAAAAATATTAAATCGGTTTATATCAACGAGCAAAGTGCTACCGTTGAAGATGGAAAAATCAAAAATTACAGAGTAAATGTTAAAATCACTTTTGAAGTGAAATAACAATTATTTATCAATATTAAAAGCGCCCTCGGGCGTTTTTTTTTGTCCTAAACTAATAATTATTCAATGTCAACCCCACATAAACACACCAATAATTTAATTAAAGAAAGCAGCCCGTATTTATTACAGCATGCTCATAACCCTGTTGATTGGGAGGCTTGGAATACCGTAGTCCTTGAACGAGCAAAAAATGAGCAAAAACTAATACTAATTAGTATTGGATATGCTGCCTGCCATTGGTGCCATGTTATGGAACACGAATGCTTTGAAGATGAGGAAGTCGCAGAGACTATGAATTCGTATTTCATAAATATTAAGGTAGATAGAGAAGAAAGACCAGATATTGATCATATTTACATGGATGCCTTACAAATGATGACTGGTAGTGGAGGATGGCCATTAAATATATTGGCACTGCCTGACGGGAGACCTTTTTGGGGAGCCACATTCGTCAAAAAACAAGAATGGATACAAGTATTAAATCAACTTCAGAAACTTTATCTAGATGATCCAAAAAAAATTATTGGTTACGCCGAAAACATGGCAAATGGGCTTAAAGAAATAAACGCAATCACGTTTGATAAGAATCAAGATTTAATTCTAGAAACGGAAATAGATGAAGTGGTCAAAGACTGGTCTAACTATTTTGACACTTTTTTAGGTGGCTACAAGCGAGCTCCTAAATTTATGATGCCTACAAATCTTAATTTCTTACTACATTATTCGCATTCAAAACAAGATGAAAGTGTTTCAGAATATGTTAATATAACTTTAAAGCGAATGGCTTGGGGTGGTATATTCGATCATGTAGGCGGTGGTTTTTCGAGGTATTCCGTAGACACAAAGTGGCATGTTCCCCATTTTGAAAAAATGTTATATGACAACGGATTGCTTATAAGTCTATACTCTAAAGCATATGCCGATACCAAAAATGAACTTTATAAAGGCATTGTAGAAAAAAGTATTGATTTTTTAAATGAAGAACTCTTAGATAAAAGTCATGGGTTCTACTCTTCTTTAGATGCCGATAGCCTTAATGACCAGAATAAATTAGTAGAAGGCGCTTTTTATGTTTGGAAAGAAGATCAGCTTAAAGAATTATTAAAAGAAGATTATCCAGTTTTTAGTGAATACTTCAGCATTAATTCTTATGGATATTGGGAAGAAGAAAATTACGTACTTATTAGAGATTCAGAGGCATTAGACATTGCAATGAATCACTCTATTACCAAGATAGAATTACAGCAAACTATTACTAAATGCCTAAATTTATTGAAGAGTGAAAGAGAAAAAAGAAATAAGCCTAGACTAGATGATAAGATTTTAACCTCTTGGAACGGACTAGCATTAAAAGGACTTACAGATGCCTACAGATATTTAGGGAATGAAACTTATTTAGAATCAGCATTAAATAATGCACATTTCATTCTAGAAAATATGATCACCGAAGATGGAGGTCTATACCGTAACTTCAAAAATGGAAAAAGAACTATTGAAGGGTTCCTAGAAGATTACTCCTCTATTATTGATGCTTTTTTAGGGCTTTATGAAATATCTTTTGATGAACAATGGTTAGAACAAAGTTTACAATTGGCAAAGTATGCTATTGATAATTTTTCTGACACTACTACCGGACTCTTTTATTTCACATCAAATAAAGAAGATGATCTTATTAGAAGAACCTTAGAGGTAGCCGATAATGTAATTCCCTCTTCCAATTCTATGATGGCTCACAATCTTCATAAACTTTCTAAATACTTTCCTGAAGATAATCTTGATACTAGGTTGGACAAAATGATGAAAACAATGAAACCTTCAATCATCGAAAATCCTCAAAATCATGCAAATTGGCTTCACCTAGCATTGCTTATGGATCAAAAATTCTTTGAAGTGGTCTCTATCGGTGAAAATTATGAACCCATATGCAAAAGCCTTATGAAGAACTATCTTCCAAACGTTATATTTGCCGCTTCAAATGCTAAGACCAGCAACTTGCCTCTTTTAATGAATAGGTATGTAATGAATAAGACACTAATTTATGTTTGTAATCACGGTAGCTGTCAAATGCCCGTAGAAGAACCTAGTAAAGTGTTAAACCTTGTGGAAACAGTGAATTAATCATTGTTTAATCTCCTATTATTTTCAGGTAATAAGTTATTGGTTCAACTGCAACAAAAAAAAACATGATGGATAGAATAATGAATCTTCAAGAACATGCAGATAATGCAATCGCTTGGTTATGGGCTGTTTTACCCAGCTTATTATGGGCAATATTTCTTTTAATTGCCGGAACGTATTTAATACGGTTCATTAATAAAATGATTCGTAAGTTTTTTGCTAAAAAAGACTACGATTTAGCACTAGAGACATTTCTACAAAGCTTTATTAATATTGCTTTAAAAATTGTATTATTTGTATTGGTTATTACTCAATTAGGAGTCCAAACAACTTCTTTAGTCGCAATACTAGCATCCGCAGGTTTAGCTATAGGTTTAGCATTACAAGGTTCATTGGCAAATTTTGCCGGTGGTGTGCTTATCCTTTTATTTAAACCTTTTAAAATTGGAGATTTTATTTCCGCACAAGGTGTAGATGGAACGGTTAGGGAAATATCTATTTTCACTACTAAAGTAAGCACCTTTGGAAACCAAATGGCAATTATACCAAATGGTCAACTATCTAACAATACCATCACTAATTATAACGCCTTGGATACAAGAAGAGATAAAATTGATGTTGGTATAGGTTACGGATCTAACATAAAACAAGCCAAAGAAATATTATTAGCTATTTGTGCTGAACGTGAAACAATTTTAAAATCTCCAGAACCAGAGGTATATGTAGGTGAATTAGCCGATAGTTCAGTGAACTTGACACTTCGTTTCTGGGCGAACAATCCAGATTTTTGGGCTGCACATTTTCATGTATTAGAAGAGATTAAATATAAGTTTGATGAGGCTGGTATTGAGATACCGTTTCCTCAAAGAGTGGTTACCCAAATGCCGAGTTAAATTAGGTTCCTTAACTACTAAAAAAGCCCTTGATAACTCAAGGGCTTTTTTAGTAGTTACTATTTCGCTTTCTTAGTTTGAATTACAAAGTCTTTCAAATAATAAGGTTCAAAATAAGCTACATCTTCAAAATCATTTAGTTTGTATTTATTCGAAGAGATGTAAGCCATTTCATTTGCAGAAGGTACTATGTCGCAATGGTAGATTATAGTATTATCCTGAAAGACCTCTTTTATCTTTTCTGCTCCACTTCCTAAAAAATGAACCTGTTTAGCATTTATATATTCCTGAAAGGAGTTCTCTTCAATTATCTCAGCTTTTGTTTCTCTAACCTCATTTAGTTCAGCATCAAAAACTGCAGAGTACACCTCCATACGTCTTGCATCCAATACAGGAATTAAAACTTCATTTTCTTTAATTTGAACTTGGGATGCCATACTTTTTAATGTAGCAACAGAAATCAATGGGATGCCTAAAGCATAACATAAGCCTTTTGCCGCCGAAACTCCAATTCTTAATCCCGTATAAGAGCCAGGACCTTTACTAACCGCTACAGCTTCTAAATCTTGCATTTGAACAGATGCCTCTTGCATTACTTCCTCAATAAAAATATGAAGTTTTTCTGCATGTGAATAGTTCGCTGAATTTAATTCTCTAATCGCAAGAATTTCTCCGTCTTTAGCGACACAAACCGAACAATTTGTAGATGATGTTTCTAGATTCAATATTAAGCCCATAGTGCAAAGGTATTACATACTACAAAATGAAAAAGCCTGTAACAGTAAAATGTTACAGGCTTTTATATTTCAATACTTAAACTATTCTAGTGAAATAGGAATCCCAAAATAAAATTCCAATATTTTTAGTCTAAAGATATAATCATACTTAGCACGTATTAAATCAGCTTCAGCATTATCAACAAGTGATTGTGATTGGCTAAATTCAAATGCATTCATTAACCCTACATCGTAACGTTCTTTTGAATATTGATAAGCAAGCGTTCTAGCCTCCAACGTTTTTTCTGCAGCTTGAAATGCTTTGAAAAAATTGGTCACATTTACATAGGCTTGATTTACATCTGTTTCTAACTGCAACTTTGTTCTTTCAAACTCGATCTGTGCAATGTCAATACTTATTTGCGACCTCTTTATATTATTTCTAACACTCCATCCGTTAAATATAGGAATGCTCATTTGTGCACCGTAAGATATACCGTCATTGATATATAATTGGTCTTTAAACGGAATTGCCTCTCCAGTAAACGGATCATTATTTTGATCAGAATATCTAGTATTATAATTAATAAATGCACCTACGCTTGGGTACTTGGCACCCTTAGCAATCTCTAAATCCTTTTGAGCCAATTCTACTCCTGTCAAGGAAAATTGTATATCATTTCTGAAAGTCAAAGCTTTATCAAAAATAACCTTGGCAGAATTATTCAATATATCCGATGGAGGAATATCAAACTCTTCTTCTGCGATATCAAAATTTTCGTAGTCTGTAATACTCAGTAATTGTGCTAAACTAATTTTTGAAATCAAGATTAAATTCTGCGCATTTATCATTTGCTGTTCTTGAGTTGCAGCAGTAGCTTCTATCTGCAATAAATCTCCGCTAGGCAAGACACCAGAATCTACTAAGTCCTGAGTACGCTTTAAATCTTGTTCTGTAATAGCTAATTGCGCCTTAAAGACTTTTAAAGATTCTTTATTCGCTAATACGTTTAGGTATGCATTTGCCACGCTTAGCTTAATATCATCTTTACTATCATCTAATCTATACTGACTACTGATTGCAGTTAATTTTGCTCTTTCGATTCTATTATAATTCTGAAGACCATCAAAAAGTGTAACAGATGACGTCATACTTCCTGAAGCAGAAAAGATAGTTGCCGAAACCAAATTGTTGGTAGTAGGGTCCAATGCAAGTCCTGTATTTGCAGATGCACTTAAAGAACTATTCAAACTTGGCAACAATGCTCCTATTGCATCAGATTTATCTAATGCGGCATTTTCTAAATCCAACTCAAACTGCTTAACAGTAAGGTTGTTCTCTACAGCATAATATACACACTCTTCTAGTGTCCATTTCTTTTGCTGTGCCATACCTACCACAACAGAAAATATAAGTAGTAATCCTGTGATTTTTACTTTCATTGTATTCTTTTTTAAACCAACCCTACTAAAGGTTGACCGATTCGTTTTTTGATTTGATTGATTTTCTTAATCTTCGTTTGGACCGTTATCTTCACTTTTAGCCTCCAATTTGTTCCATATTTTTATTTTGGAATTCTCATCAATTCCTGAAACAATTTCAACATCTATACCATCACTTACACCAAGAACAAGCTCTCTCTTTTCAAACTCATTTTCACCCGTTTCCACTTCAACGTACGGCTTATTGGTTTCTTTATCAAACTGCAACAAGGCTTCTTTAATTGAAAGCACATCTTTCTTCTCTTCTAAAACAATAGATGCATTCGCACTATAGCCTGCTCTAATATTAGTACTATCAGACACTACAAGATCACCTTCTATTTTAAACTGAACGGCACCCTCTTCTTCAACACCTTTAGGAGCAATGAATTTTAATTTAGCGTTGAATTTTTCGTCCTGCAAAGCACCCATACTGATTTCTAAAGGCATTCCTACTTTTAGCTTACCTACTTCTGCCTCATCAACTTCACCTTCGAAAATCATTTTAGACATATCAGCAATAAAGGCGATAGTAGTACCATCGTTGAAGTTGTTACTTTCAATAACCTGATCACCTTCTTCTACAGGAATTTCTAATAATGTACCTGTTACTGTAGCTCTAATATTTGTATTGGCACTAGAAGAGCCACCTGCAGAGCCTACTCTAATAATTTGATAGTCTGCTTGAGAATTCTGCAATTCTTGTGTAGCCTGATCAAATCTAAGTTGTAATGCATTAAAATCTTGACTTGATATTACACCTTTATCAAAAAGTGTTTTATTACGGTCATATTCAATTTTAGTATTGCCCAAAGAGATTTTAGCATTGTTAACCCTACCTCTTGCCTGATTTAAAGATTGCTCGTTAGGTACCACTTTAATAGTTGCAATTAAATCTCCAGCTTTTACCTGAACACCCTCTTCTAAATATACTTTTTGAATAATACCTGAAATTTGAGGTTTGATCTCAATTTCGTCTTGCGGAATTACCTTACCGGTAACAACTACCTTATTGGTAATATCTCTTTTTACAACTGTTTCAGTTTCATATGTTTTTAAAGGAGTGCTATTCTTCTTTAAAAAATAGACTACTGCAGCCAGTATTCCTAAAACTGCTATTCCTATTAATACGTACTTTACATACTTGTTCATGCTCAACTATTTGATTGTTATTTATTCTTTGTTGTTTGGTCTATTACTCTTCTCTTAATGCGTCAATTGGTTTTATTCTAATAGCTCTATTCGCTGGTATCAATCCTATTAATACACTAAGACCTACCATTAGAATAAAAGAGACTAAAAATTGTGGTATGCTTATCATTAAATTGTAAAATGGCATATCACTATTATCACCTATCAAGTTGTTTGCTATTGCCAGAAATCCTACGGCGATTGCAAAACCGACGAATCCGGCAAATACTGTAATTACAATAGATTCTAAAACAATTTGCCTTTTTACCACTTTTGGCGTTGCTCCCAAGGCACGTCTTATGCCTATTTCTTTTGTGCGTTCTTTTACCGTAATCAAGAGTATATTACTAATGGCAATTACACCTGCCAATAATGTTAGCATGCCTACAAAAAATGAAACACCTTGCAGTACTCCTGTAAAAGCTTTAACATTATTAAACACTTCAGACATATCAAAACTACCTATAGCGCGTTCGTCTATTGGGTTGATATCGTACTTATTCTTTAACAGTCGTTTTATTTGACTTTCAATGACTGGCACTTTTGCATCTGACTTTACTGAAATTGCCATCCACCCCATTCTATCCCCAGATCCAAATGCTTTTTGAAATGTTGAAAAAGGAATATAGACGGAATTTTCACCATCAATATTTATGTTTTGGTTAGGCTTATAAATTCCAACGATATTAAAGAACACACCGTTTATGCGAACATCTTCACCTATTGCTTCTTCCCCTTTTTCAAATAGAAGTTTATACGTTTCTTCCCCTATAACACAAACCTTCTTAGACCCGGTCATATCATTCTCATTAAGAAACCGACCTTCTACCAGTTTCTTCTTCATGATCTCATCTACATTAGGGTAATCTCCATATACTGCAGAACCACTGGTTAAACCATTTCTATATACGGTAACCACTCCCCTATGACTACCAAGTTCAATTCTTGGCGCTAAAACTTCAATTTCAGGTATTTGCTCTTTAAGTATAGTTGCGTCTTCTAATTTAAATTGTATTCTACGCCCTCTTTCAAAGCCTTTATAAGGCTCTGATGTACTTTGGCTCCATACAAACAAACTATTAGAGGCCGTACCCGCAAATATTTTCTGAAAACCGTTACTCATTCCGTTAGCACCACCTAATAGTAATACTAGAATTATCATAGCTATGATAACCCCCAACATTGTTAAAAATGTTCGAAACAAGTTTTTACCCAATGTGGCAAAAATCTCAGACCATAAATCTCTATCTAATATCCACATATTATTTATCGCTTAATGCTACAATTGGTTTCACTCTTGCCGCTTTCATTGCAGGAATTAATCCTGCCAATACACCAGCCACTATTAATATAATTGTTGCCGTAACTACAATCGACATACTTACCGAAGGATTCGCAAAAGCACTAGTTTTAATACTAGGTCCAACAATCGCCAACAATCCCGTTGCAATACCCAATCCTATAAATCCAGATAAAGCCGTAATAAAAACCGATTCAAACAAAACCAATTTAATAATAGACCACGGCTCTGCACCTAAGGCTTTACGAACTCCAATTTCTTTGGTACGTTCTTTAATAATAAATACCATGATATTACCAATACCTACAATACCTGATAAGAGAATCAAGAGACCTACAATAATTACAGCGATATCGAGACCACCGGTAAAATTGCTGATATCCTCAAACACCTCTGCGTAGTTAAAAATTCTAATACCTGCTTGATCCTGAGGTGCGATTTTAAAACGTCTTCTAAAAACATTTTCAAGTCTGTCTGAAAAGGCGAGTGCTTCTGTTAAGTCATAATTAGGATTATAGGTCAATGCAATTTGGTCAATATGATTTGTTTGACCGTACATCTTTTGATACGTACTTGTCGGCGCATAAATATTACGCTCAGCATTATCATCTCCATCATCGGTAAAGACCCCTATAACTCTAAAAGGTAATCCGTTGAACTCAACGAATTTACCAATGGCATCTTCATTCTTAAATAAATCCTCCTCAACTTTTCTACCAATAACAGCAACTTTAGAGGCATTAAGTAAATCGTTGGTATTAATGAAACGACCTTTATTAACAATTGTTTTTTCTATTGCTTGATGATCAGGATAAACAGCTTGAATGTTATAACTACCTGTTTCACTTTTATAACGTGCCGATGTATTTTGGTATACCCTAGGACTTATATATTCGACATCCTTAGGAAAACTTCGTTTAATGTATTCTATATCATCATTGGTCATTTGAATCCTTCTCCCTGCTTCAAATCCCCCATAGGCTAATGATGTTGTTCCTGTTCTTACGAAAATAGAGTTCGTAGCATCATCACTAAATTGTAGTGTAAAACCATTCTGCATTCCTTTAACGGATGCCAAAAGCAACACTAAAATAAATATACCCCAACCTACCGAAAACCCGGTAAGAAAAGTTCTAAGCTTATTATTACTTATACTGTGATATATTTCTTGCCAAATGTCTCTATCAAACATATTGTTCGGCTCTTACTTGTTCAATTTTCTTATCCTCAATAATTACTCCATCCTTTAAATGAACAATACGCTTGCACATATCGGCAATATCAGGCTCGTGGGTAACAATCAAAATGGTGTTACCAGCATCATTAATTTTCTGGATCAAGTCCATTACCTCATAAGAAGTTTTACTATCCAAAGCACCGGTAGGCTCATCAGCCAATAATACTTTAGGCTCAGCAGCTAATGCCCGTGCTATTGCCACACGTTGTTTTTGCCCACCAGAAAGTTCACTAGGTAAATGACCTGCCCATTCTTTAAGACCTACTTGTTCTAAATATTTAAGAGCTTTTTCTTGACGTTCCTTTCTTGGTACTTTTTGGTAGTACAGCGGTAATGCAACATTCTCTGCCGCACTTTTATAATTGATAAGGTTGAATGATTGAAAAACAAAACCTAAGAACTTGTTTCTATATCGTGCGGCTTTTGTTTCATTTAAATCTTTAATAGGCACGTTATCTAAAATATATTCTCCAGAATCAGAACTATCCAACATTCCTAAAATATTTAGTAAGGTAGATTTACCCGAACCAGAAGAGCCCATAATAGCTACTAATTCACCTTCTTCAACATTAAAATTTATTCCTTTAAGAACGTGAAGTGAGTTCTTGCCCATTTTATAGGACTTGTGAAGATCTTTGATTTGAATCATGTTGGTTGTTGTTTTGAACAATTTTTACATTGTCTACACATTAGACTAATGAGAGTATAATTTGTTACATCAATTGTTTTATTTTTTTACTTTATTCATTTTCAGCAAGCTCGTCGGGCTTTACCTCGTTCCATACTTTTATTTTATCTCCATCTTTTATCCCCGAATTTATCTGCACGTAAATACCATCACTTATCCCCAACTCAATATCCCTTCTTTCAAATTCCTGATCTCCAGTCGCTATTTCCACGTATGGCTTTTTGGTTTTATCATCAAATTGCACCAAGGCTTCCTTCACTGCCAATACACTATCTACACGAGCTAAAATTATAGAAGCATTTGCACTTAAACCTGCCCTTATAAATACAGAATCTTGTTTTTTAAGTGTTCCTTTAATTTCAAACTGGATAGCGCCATTTTCTTCATTTCCTTTAGGCCCTATATAATCTAATACAGCATCGAATACTTTATCTTCAATTGCACCTACCGTAATCTCAAGCGGAAGATTTTCTTTAATTTTACCCACTTCAGATTCATCAACTTTCCCTTCAAAAATCATTTTATCGACATCGGCTATAGCTGCAATGGTAGTTCCTTCATTAAAGTTATTACTTTCAATAACCTGGTTGCCTACTTCTACAGGTACCTCTAACACCATACCACTAACGGTAGCTCTAATTTGCGTATTTGTAGCATTCCCATAACCAGATGTAGTACCTGTCTTTACGATATCATATCTTTTATTGGCAGAACGGTAAGACTGTTTAGATTGATCATAAGAAACTTGGGCACGCTCTAAATCTACTTTAGAAATAACCCCTTTCGTAAACAAACCTTTTTGACGTTCTAGATTACGTAATTGGTCATCTAGATTTATTTTAGCTTCGTCAATATTATTTCTAGCATCATTTAAAGCACTTAAATTAGGCACCACTTTAATAGTACATAACAAATCTCCAGATTTTACATAGTCTCCACCTTCCACGAAAATCTTCTCTATAACTCCAGATATATTTGGTTTAATAAGCACCTCTTCTAATGGCAGAATACTACCGGTAGCCATTGTCTTTTTAATAATGGTTTGCTTCGAAGGTTCTTCGGTATCATAAACCACAGGATCCTCAGCATTTTTAGAATACAGGTAGAACATAGACCCGCCAAAGGCTAATACAATAATGAGCAGGATAATAATTGTTGTTGACTTTTTCATTTTTTGATTGATTATATTTTGTTGATGATTTTATTCTGTTCTTAATGCTTCTATAGGTCTAATTTTAATTGCACTTTGGGCAGGAATAAACCCTGCTAACAATCCAGAGAATATTAAAATGAACAATGCACTTACTACCACACCTAAGCTTACACTTGGGTTTATAAACATATCTACTGGACCTATGGAATCAAGTACTGCATTTACGCCGTAAATAAATGCCGCTCCAAAAATTATCCCAATCATTCCTGAAATAATCGTTAGAAAAATAGACTCCATAAGAATTTGCTTTTTAATTGACCACGGTGCTTCTCCCAGTGCCCTACGAATACCTATTTCTTTAGTTCGTTCTTTAATTACAATAAGCATAATGTTACTTACCCCAATAATACCAGATAACAATACGAGCACACCTACAAAATAAGCTACCCATCTCAATGCTCCGAATAAACTCTCTACCCGATTAAACTGTTCGTACAAATCAAAATACCCAACGGCACGTTTATCATCTGGATGAATTTTTCTATTCTCTTTAACCACCCCAACAATCTTCTCTTTTAGTTCCGAAATAGAACTACCATCATTGGCAGTAATTGCCATCCAACCAACATCGTTACCCATATTAAAAGCCTGAGAAAAAGCTGTAAACGGAACATAGATTTCTTTTTGACCCTCTTCCCCGCCGCCACTATCTTTTTTCTGATACGTACCAACCACCATAAAATTCACACCTTGAATTTTTATATAAGTCCCTATTACTGTTTCACCCTGGTCGTACAATTCATTTTTTACACCATCGCCAATGACTGCTATTTTTCTCTTGTCTTCAATATCATTTTGATTAACAAACCTGCCAGAAGTAATGGTCATTGGTTCTTGCCTTATAATTTCCGGATAATCGCCATAAACATTAAACGCACCTGTTTTTAAACCACGTACCACATTATTACCACCTCCAAAACCTCCTAGCTGATTTCTTGGGGAAATAAAACGTAGGTTAGAAACCTTATCATTGATAGCCTGAACATCTTCAAGCTTAAAACTAAAACGTCTTCCCTTAGGCAACCCCTTGTACGATATTGTTGTATTTCTTGACCACATGAACATGGTATTAGTTGCTATGTCTCCAAAATCTGCACGGATTCCATTTTCCATGCCTTTACCAGCAGCAAGAAGTATAATTAAAATGAATATTCCCCAACCTACTCCAAAAGAAGTAGCCAATGTTCTAAAAACATTGCTAGACAAAACTTCCAAGATTTCTTTCCACCGGTCTCTATTGAACATGGCTGTTTCTTAATTAATTATTCTATTAATTTATTCGTCTTTAAGGGCTTCTATAACATGAATTTTCGCAGCTCGCCAAGCTGGAAAAAATCCTGCTATGGTACCTGCAAAAATCAACACAAATACTGTTGTTATTGCTACATTAAAATTTACAGATGGATTCAACACATAATCTACTTCTACATGTGGACCTACGATTTCTAACAGCCCCATACTTAAAATAAGACCTGAAAAACCTGCTATTGAGGTTATAAAAATGGCTTCGTGTAAAATCATACCAACAATAGACCATGGCTTTGCCCCTAAAGCTTTGCGGATCCCAATTTCTCTTGTTCGTTCCTTAACCACAATTAGCATTATATTACTAACCCCTACAATACCAGCTATTATGGTACACACTCCCACAAACCAAAAGAAAAACTTAATGCCGCCCATTAAGGCATAAAAACGTTTAGCCTCTTCCATGGGGTTATATACTTGTATCGCACTAGTATCATGTGGCGCAACCGTATGTACTTTTTGCAAATACGACTTAAGGTCATTCTTAAATTTAATGGATTGCTCAACTGCAGTTTCGAAATCTTCTACAGGAGGTAGTGTATAGGAAAGATTATTTAAACGATCTGCACCATTAAAGACTTGTTGCGCAGTAGTAACGGGAATATAAATACGGTCCTCTTCACGTTCGCCTCCGATATCACCGTACACTCCAACAATTTTAAAAGGAATGCCAGAAAGGTCTAAAAACTCCCCAATAGGGCTATCTAGTTCTTGAAATACTTCTCTATTTATCTTGTTACTGATAATAGCCACCTTAGCCTTTGAATATATGTCTTGTAGATTTAAGAATCTACCTTCGGTCATAAACTCATTTTCAATAAATTGAAAATCACTCGAAACTCCTTGAAGATTATAAGCCAAAGACTCGCTACCATAATTAACGAAAACATTTCTAACAAATAACCGAGGCGATTTATTCTCTATTTGATCTTCGAACAAAAAATTGGCCATATCATAATTTTCATTTCTGAATTGAATAGGTCTACCAGGGTTCATACCCTTGTAACCAATAGTGGTTACTCCGGGCCAAACCCAAACACTTGTAGCGGCATCTTGTTCAAATTCTTTGGCAATACCATTTTGCATGCCTTGACCAAAACCCAATAAAATAACTAGAATGAAAATTCCTGATGCGACTGATAGTCCAGTCAAAAAGGTTCGTAACTTATTCTTGCGAATAGTATCGAATATTTCTTGCCAACGTTCTAAGTCGAACATAAGATTGATTGATTAGGTTGATTGATTGATGAATGCAATACAAGTATTACACAATCATAAGACTAACCAAACAGAAGAATGTTACACTATTTGAATAAAAAAATATAGAAAACAGATTTAAGCCCTCATCTTTCTGTAGATAAAATAGAAGAGACCTGCTACCAAAACATAAGGAACGGCCATTAGATAAACAATACCATTGTTGATACCCTCTGCTGCTTTACCAGAAGATTCACTTTCTAATACAGCTCTACACATAGCACATTGGGCATCAGCATCAAATGGAATCAATGAAATCAAAACCAATAAAATTAAAAATGTTCGTTTAGTATTCATAATAGGGAGATATCATTAAATAAACTACAACACCAGTTACCGCAACATAAAGCCAAACAGGAAAAGTATATTTAGCCAATGCCCTGTGATCTTCAAATTTCTTTAAATATGCTTTGGCATAAGTTCTAAGCACTAAAGGAATTAATGCTATCGATAGGACTATATGAGTTATAAGAATAAAGAAATACACATATCTTACTACTCCTTCACCACCATAACTTGTAGAATAGGAAGTCATATGATAAGCGATATACATAACCAAAAACAACAAGGACAATACTATATTGGTGGTCATTAAATTCTGATGAAGTTTTTCTTTACCATTCTTTATAGCCCAAACGGCAACCAATAGCAATACAGCTGTTAATCCATTTATAGAAGCATATATAGGAGGCAAAAACGATAAGGGTTCTACATTTGGTAGTTTTACCGTAAACAGAATTGCTACAACAATAGGGATGATGATAGATACCACCGCTATTAACCTATTAAATTTTCGTTCTTCCTTTACATTCCCTTGCATAACTAAACTCTTATTCTTCCAACAATTTTTTAATATCCTCCTTCAAAATACCTATCTCTTCGGTTTCACCTTGATCATTTGCACCTTTTTCTTCTAAAATAGCTCCACGATAATAAACGATAGGGTTACCAAAATCATCTATTCTTGAACGCAAATAACCATCTTTATCTACTAAGGCAAACAACCCCGAATGTTCAAATCCACCAGGTACATCTGGCATTTCTGCTGCAAAAATATTAAATCCAGCATTTGCTAATTGATAAATAGAATCATGATCACCTGTCATTAAATTCCAATTTTCATTATTCACCTCATACTTTTTACCATATTCCCTTAATACTGCCGGTGTGTCAAAATCTGGGGTAATACTAAAGGAAGCTATTGCAAAATCCTTTTTACCTTTAAAATGATTTTGCACACTTACTAAGTTCGTGGTCATTACTGGACAAATACTAGGACATCTTGTAAAAAAGAAATCTACCACATATACTTTTCCTAGATAATCCTTATCAGAAACCAACGTACTATCTTGATTGATGAATTCAAACGAAGGTACTTTTCGTCGTTTACCATCTAATAAAATGTAGCCCAACTTCTGACTACCGCTAGGATTTGAATTATTTAAACGATCATTTTCAACTATAGAACCAGATGACAGTGTATCTACTATTCTTGGTACTACAATGATTCCAAAAATTAGAACAATCAACGAAACCCAAACGTATGTATATTTCTTATTCATTATTTAGCACTATCAGGATTATTCTTTTTTAAGGCAAGTCGGTATTCTGCTAAAATAATTTTAACATCATCTACCATTTTATTGTTCAAATCTGCAACAGAATTTGAATTGAAGCCATATTTGGTACCATCATCCTCGTCATTAGACCTTCCTCTAAGGGTTAGTTCTTTATCAATGATAAAAACATAAGGCGTACTATGTTTAGCATCCAACTCAATATCAGTTTCAAGACTTTTAAAAAGAGATGTAATTTTCTCTTCACTTGTATAAACAAAATTCCATTTATCATTATCAGCTAAAGTAGCCAGTTCAGTTTTGAGAGCTTCTACTTCACTTTCTTCATCTTTAGAGACTAACATAACAAATTGAAAATCTTCGAACTCGTAAAACCTTTTGTATATCTTTTGATTCAAGTTAAAAGCATTACCCTTTCTACCACCAACATCTGAACCTAAAAAACCTAGAACCGTTATTTTATCCTTGAACTGAACTTGGTCAGAAAAATCTAATTCGTGTACACCTTTCGTTAGCTGTGCTAGCTTACCAAAATTTGTAACCCCAGAAGCAAAGAATAAATATGCTACAATAGGAAGCACAAATAAGACAACAAGAACAAAGGTCTTTTTCATATATCAAGAAGGCAAGTTAAGATTGCAATATAGTAAGCAACCCAAAGAATAAGTTTTAAAACACAAACTATACAAAAATAAAAAAGACGGTTATAAAACCGTCTTTTAATTCTGTTAATTATAACTTAGAAATTCCAACTTACAAAGCCATCCTTATATACGTTATAAATATAATCTGCTTCTACAAGAAGAATAAACACTAAATAAATAACCAAAAATATAGGTGTCCAAACTATAGCTCTTCTTAACGAAGACTTCTCGTCACGTAAGTGCATAAAGTCCCAAGCAATATAGTAAGCCTTAACCAAGGTTAATATAATAAAGATCCAGTTAATCAATTTCATTCCCAATACATGAGTATCGGTCAAAGATTCTGGCTTTATAATACCCAACACTACTTCTACTGCAGTTATTAAGGTTAAAAAAGCTAATACTCCCCAGATTTTCTGTGTGTTAGATTTGAACTTTACAAGCCCTCTAAAAATTTCTAATTTATGTCCGTCTGCCATTTTACTTTAATCTAAAATTCTATATACCGTATTACTGTTTTTCTTAAAAAGGATTATACCAAGTAGAAGAAGGTAAATACAAATACCCAAACTAAATCTACAAAGTGCCAGTACAGTCCAATTTTTTCAACCATTTCATAATGACCTCTTCTTTCGTAGGTACCAATAATAACATTAAAGAAAATTATAATATTGATAACTACACCTGAGAATACGTGGAAACCGTGAAAACCTGTGATAAAGAAAAAGAAATCAGCAAAAAGTCTACTACCATACTCATTATGTATCAAATTAGCACCTTCTACAACTAGGGTAGCCTCCGCCAATTTAGCTAATGAAGCCTTTCTATCTAAAAGTGTCTTTTCACCTTCCTCATTAATTAATTCTGTTCGAATCAATATATTAGGATCAGCCTTAAAACCTTCTACCACTTCGTCTAAAGAAACCGTGGTTAAACTAGACTCTTGATAGAACCAAAGTCCATTTTTTCTTTCATGAATAACTCTATCTCCAGGCAATGAAGCCGCAAAATCGGACAACGAAGCTCTTTCACCAGTATCCGCTTTTACAAATTGTAATATTCTACCTCCTTTGGTTTCTAATGCACCATGGTCTCCTTTAATAAAAGTTCCCCATTCCCAAGCTTGCGAGCCAACGAAGATAATACCACCAATAATAGTAGCGAACATGTACCATGTAACGGCATTTTGTTTCATCTTATGACCAGCGTCCACTGCTAATACCATCGTTACCGATGACATAATTAATACAAAGGTCATAAAAGCAACATAGATCATGGGATAATTACCATGAAAGAAAGGAACGTGTGTAAACACCTCGTCCGCAATTGGCCATGTTTCTATAAATTTAAATCTTGAAAAGCCGTAAGCCGCTAAAAATCCAGAGAAAGTTAACGCATCCGACACAAGGAAAAACCACATCATTAATTTACCGTAGCTTGCTCCTAAGGGTTGATTACCTCCACCCCATACGCTTGTTTCCGTTCCCGTAGTCACCGTAGAATTCATATACTAGTTATCGTTTTAATAAAACTTTAGCAAATTTACATTTTTTTGAACTATTTAAAAACGCAATTCGACTCAAAACTTATTTTGATTCACATTTTATTTTACAAAGAACATAAATAACACTAAATAGATCCATAATAAATCTAAAAAATGCCAAAATGTTGCCCCTAAGGTAACACCTAAATAGTTTTCAGTGCTATATTTTCCTTTGTTTTGATTATATAATACAACCAACAGCGATATCATTCCCGCTACAACATGTACAATATGCACCATTGCAATCAAAAAGATATAAGAAACTTTTATACTACTGGTCGGTCCTGTAAAGTAATACCCATCTGCCACCATCTGTGAAAAACCAGAAAACTGAAGAACAACAAACAAAACTCCTAAACCTAACGTAACCCATAGCCATTTAGTACCCTTGGCATTTTCTCCATCTTTAATGGCATTTTTAGCCAACATATAGCAGAAGCTGCTTATTATAATAACTACAGTACTATACAAAAATGAGTTTGGCAATAGAATATCACTAGACCAATCTTCTCTAGAGCTACTTACTATATAAGCACTTGTCCACCCTGCAAACCCCATTAGTAGGCTAACAATACCAAACCATAGCATCATTTTTTTTGCCCTAGCATTTTTCTCTACCTCCGTCCCTTGTGTTAAATCCATAATTAAGCTAAAAATTTATCTATTACGTAAACTATTTGCATTAGCGTTATATAACTAACACTTGCTAACATTAATTTTCTTGCCGAAACATTGTCTTTTTTACGATAAAGCTGAAATGCAAACCCTAACATAACCGCACCCATTAAAAAGATGATCACGGCTGCAACTACAGACAACTGCAATCTACCAGTAATTCCAAAAACAGGAATTACAGATACCGCCATCATCCAAATAGTGTACATTATAATTTGAAGCACTGTAGCCGCATCTTTTTTACCTGTTGGCAACATTTTAAAACCACCACTTCTATAATCATCATCTAACATCCAACCTAGGGCCCAAAAATGCGGGAATTGCCAAAAGAATTGAATCATAAACAAGGTACCTGGTTCAATACCAAAATCATCGGTAGCAGCAACCCAACCCAACATAAAAGGAATTGCTCCTGGAATTGCACCAACAAATACCGCCAAAGGAGTAATAGTTTTTAATGGGGTATACACGCTGGTATAAAGAAATATAGAAATAGCCCCAAACATTGCTGTCTTAGGGTTTAAAAGATATAACGATAAAATACCAAGTAAGGTCAATACAACAGCAATAGTCATAGCAAAACTAACCGTCATACGACCAGCGGGTATAGGTCTATTTTTAGTACGCTTCATTAAAGCATCTAAATCTTTCTCTATAACTTGGTTATAGGCATTACTAGCACCTACCATACAGTAACCGCCAAATGCCAATAAGAAAACTTGAAACCATTGAATTTCGTAAGCTCCTAAAAAATAGCCTGCAATGGATGAAAAAACGACACTAATAGCCAATCTAGCCTTGGTAATTTCCTTAAAATCGGCAAATAACAATGCAAGTGCATTATTGTTTATCGAACCAATAGCCGTTTTCATATTTTTTAAATAGGTCTGCAAAGATAACCCCCCTACTATATTTCTGCAACCTTAAACCTTTATTTCTAGTATATTTGAAAGCTAAGAAATTAACACTTTAACACTTAAAAATGAAACATTTAAACTTACTTATTACACTTCTTCTAATTCACTCTATTTGCTGGAGTCAAGAGAAAGAAGTTACCATCACAATTGACACGCTTACTAGCGAAGTATATATGCTTACTGGACAAGGAGGAAATATTGGTCTCTATGTTAACGGTAACCACAGCTTTATGATAGACAATCAATTTGCCAGATTAAGTCCTAAAATTAAACAAGCCATCTCTAGCATTACCGACAAACCATTAAAATATTTAATAAATACACATTTACATGGTGACCACACAGGTGGTAATTCAGAGTTTAATTCTGAATCCACAATACTAATCGCCCAAAATAATGTCAGAAAAAGTCTCGAGAAAAAGCTAGAAGAGCAACCTGAACTAAGTGAAGAAATTTTACCAGAAATTACCTTTTCAGAAGAATTACAATTGTTTGAAAACGATGAAACCATAATGGCATTTCACGTACATAATGCCCATACAAATAGTGATGCAATGATTTATTTTGTCAAAAACAATGTACTTCATATGGGTGATACTTATTTTTCTGGTCGATATCCTTATATGGACTTAAAGAATGGCGGTAGTGTTGAAGGTTATATAGCAGCTATAGAAAAAGCGATTATGGTTATTGATGATGACACTTTAATCATACCTGGTCATGGCAGACCATCAAACAAGCAAAAATTAATAAGCTACCTTGAAATGCTAAAAACCATAGAAGCAAGCATAATTAAGGCTATAGCCTCTGGTGACACCCTAGAACAGGTAGAAAAGAATTCATCAATCTCTTCTAAATATGATGCTGAATTCGGAACCGGATTTATTAGCCCTGAAAGAATGAGAAACATTTTTTATACCAGTTTAAAAAAATAGATTTCTATTTAAAAATTTAATACCAAAAAAAATCCCGAGCAGTTTGCTCGGGATTTTTTTATATTATTTAAAATAGTAATAAAATACTATTGTAATTTAAAGTTAATTGGAATACTAAAAGGAACACGTACAGCTCTACCTCTCTGCTTACCAGGGGTCATTTTTGGTAATTTACCAATAATTCTAGCCGCTTCAGCTTCTAAGTTTTTATCCGGTCCACGCATTCTAACGTTACCGATACTACCATCTTTCTGAATTACGAACATGACACTAACTCTACCTTGAACTCCCATTTCTTGAGCAATTTCTGGGTAACGGAAGTTTTTACCAATATGCTTTTGAATCATTTTGTTAAAACAAGCTCTTTTATCGCTCTCATTTTCACAACCTGGAAATACAGGTACATCTTCAATAACAGCAAAAGGAACATCTACATCCTCTTCGATTTCGTCAACTACAACATCATCGACTTCAACGATTTCTTCTTCTTGACTAGTTTCAGTAGACTCGATTACAGTTTCTTCAACCTCTTCTTCATCTTCTACAACTTCAATAATTTCAGGTGCAGCTGGTGGCGGTGGAGGTGGTGGAGTTTTTATCTGTTCTGTCATTGGAACTTCTTCATCTAAAAGATCATCCACATTCATAGAAATATCATAATCATTTACTTCATCATACGTTTTCCACTCAAATGCTACATAAGTAAATAACATTACTGCGAACAAACCGATAACGAAATAAAGACTGCTGTTCTTTGTTAAATCCGCCTTAGGATTCTTTTTAGGTTCCATATATATTCAATTTAGTGATTGCTAATTTAACTAATTAATCCATAAAAATGCAACTAAAATTTTCATTTTAACGACGAGATGCGAAAAAATAAAAATCGCAAGACCAACATTCCTACAATAGCACCTGTAGAATTAGCAAGTGCATCTAATGGATCTCCGTGTCTATCTAACGTTGCAACATGTTGTAACACTTCAATAATTATGCCGTACAGTACTGCGAATAAAACAATGTACCACAATAACTTAGACTCACCTTCACCTTTACCTTTTTTCTTAGATATTGCCATGAACCCTAGCACTACTACTCCAAAATAAAAGGTGAAATGAACTGCCTTATCTATATGGGGAATACTGAACCTTGAGGTACCAACTTCTGAAAAAGAAAATAAGCTGAAAAATGTTACAAACATCATCCAGCTTATGAAAAGTACTTTATAAATAGCGTTTTTAACCACCAATTATCTCTTTGTATGCAGCATCGCTCAATAAATCTTCTACTTCGCTTGCATTACTAATTTTTATTTTCACCATCCATCCTGCTCCATAAGGATCAGAATTTACTTTTTCAGGTTCATCTTCTAAAGCTTCATTGAACTCGATAATCTCACCTGATAAAGGAGAGAACAAATCAGAAACAGTTTTTACCGCTTCCACTGTTCCAAATATTGCTTCACGATCTAAACTCTCATCTAGGGTATCTACTTCTACGTAAACAATATCACCTAATTCACCTTGTGCGAAATCTGTAATACCTACGGTTGCTATATCACCGTCTATCTTAACCCACTCGTGGTCTTTTGTATATTTTAATTCAGCTGGTATATTCATTATAATCGTTTATTATTTTTTTACTTCGGCAAATGTAAAGTTTTCAACTTAGGTTATCAAAATAAATACAGATGTTATGATTTGTTTAAAAGTACAAATCACAATCAAACCAATCTTATATTAAACTGCACTTTTAATTACCGAAATTGTAACGAATAGTAAATCCTGTATTAATAGTTGTTTGTGGAAACGCCGTTGAGACAGCGAACTTTGAGAATGAATGATCATAAAAGAACAATGCATTTAAGTTCTTGCTCAACGCATAATCTGCAGTAAACTTCAATGACATTAAATTTTGCCCAGATGTTATTTGATTATTATTAATATCTAAATTTCTAATAATAGTAATATTATCACGTAGCGTAACATCTGCTTTTAAATTTAAATCACCTTTTAATCTTGTCTTATTACCACCGATATTAGTAACAAATTTTACATCTTTAAAGCGATATCCTAAACCAACGGTATATTCTTTACCATTAATTTCTGTCATTAAATCGTTATCGAAACTTAATGATAATGCTCTATCTGTTCTTACCTCTGCCAATACACTAACCGAATTGATCATTTCAAAATCTACACGAATCAAAGGGTTAAACTGATCGGTAAGTACCACATTGTTTAAAATTAAATCTGGCAAAAAGTCATTGTTCTCGGCATTAATTGGGGAATCCCCATCATTAATCAATTGAACCTTCTCTAAATTCGTTTGGTAAGAGTTAATACTATATGATGCGCGATACCCATGACTTAAAGAAAAACGTTTGAATTTCTTTTTAAACCATTTGCTCTTCATTAAACCAGTATACTTGATACTCCAGTTAGGAATAGGAATATCTCTAAATGTATCTAAGTTTACACGACTTGCATCTTGGCCGGTATATGCAGCAAAAAAGGCAGGCAATAAAACACTTTGTTGGGTTTTTCCATACCCAACCGGAAATTCGCCATTTGGTTGAACAGGAATATCATTTTCTAATGCTATTCTATTCGCTATAGTAATTCTGTTATTCTTAAACTCTTGAAAAGTACTTGAATCGAACTCATCGCTCTTACCAAAAGCAGTACCTATCATCATAGTAGAGATACTAAAACTACCATAATTGTTACCCAACTGTAGATTATACTCTTGATCTACAACATTAAAATTTTCTTGATAACTGTCTGAATACTGTCTATCTGCTACCAAATCAATTGTAATATCTTTTGTTGGTTGTGCCGTAGCAGTAATATTCAACTGCTTATTTGTTCTTTGGATGAATTGCTCATTAAACTGCTCAAAGCTTGTTAGCCATCCATTTCTAGCGGCTTCAAAACGAACATCAGATTGACTACCGAACAAGAAACCAATTGTAGGCTTAGTAGTACCAACAAAACCAACTGACTGCGTATAACCCGGAAGTACTGTACCACTATTCTCACTATAGTTTAGATTTAATCTCTTTACCATAGTTACGATATCAACAACGGTATTGAACAAATCACTTGTTTTACCTTTAATCTTCTCTTGATCTTCTGACAATGCACCCGATTTATCTCTTCTAATAGGACCCGAAGTCTTTGCTTTTGGAGTTTCTCGTTTTTTAAGCCCAATCTTATCATAGAACTTTTGCAAGGTCATCGATGATGTTATAGTATGCGTATTGGCATTTTGTACCGTATTAATATATTCACCAGCGACTTCAAACAAGGCATCTCCACCTCTTTGCCAATCAAAATTACTTGTGTACGTATATTGTGTACTTATAAAATCTAATGCAGGAATTTTAGAAAAAGGCAACTCATAATTCAATTGCAGCTCTTGAGAATGTCTGTTTGGCTCACCAACATCAAAGAAACCGTCCCACATTCCTAATTCATTGTTAATTCTATCGGTGGATTCTAAAGGCTCATCTTCGTCTAAATAATTTCTTACAATATTATTATTAGATCCCGTTAAATTTAAACGTAATGATTTAGTTAGATTATAATTTACAGCATATTGCCAATTGAACAAATAATTACGTTGCTGTAACTCTGGCAATTCAATTCTATCTTCACCATCTGTATATACATCTCTAAATCTTTGTGCATTAAACTGCCTATTAATATTAGAAGTAACGCCAATGTTAGATGGCAATAAGTTTAGGTTTAGATCCTTTAACCATTTCCAATATTTACCATTAAAAAGCGAATCTTTTTTAGCAAAAGGAGCCACCTCAACAGGCTCAAAACTGTGATTATACACAAAACCGGTATTTACACTTTGCTCTTTTAATTCTGCTATTTCAAAATCGCGATGATCGGTTTCATTATAACTGTAGTTAAAAGTAAAGTTTTCAACATCATAAAAATTAGCATCCGCTTCTTCTCCACGATCTTTTCTAACACCAATTAAATTTATACTAGTACGCTTTGTATAATCTTCTGCCTGCTCTAAAACATCATCTTTACCTTCTTGAGTACTTTCTGCTGCTATTCTATCATCTAATTTTAAATCATCATAAACAGGGTCGAATTCTGGAGTAATCATTTGCTCCGAAATACCATAATTGAACGGTAATTGAATTCCCCATTTTTTAGGAAGTAATTGCCCTACGTTAACATTAGTAACCACGTCATAAGAAAGAGCATCTTCACGGGCGCGTTCATTTGGCATCTGATCTATAGAACCAAAACCAGATGTGCTTTTACTACCTGTAGCGCTTATATTGGCAAAATCTGCAATATTAGCATCAAGCGCAGCAATTGCTGCCCAACCTCCATTATTATCTAAACCTGCAAGACGAAGTTCATTAAACCAAACCTCTCCCCTTGCCGGTAGTATATCTTGATTCTTTATACCTACCATCATAGTACGAATACTACCTAATGAAGGGTTACCTTTAATACCGATACGTATTCTACCTGGAGAACGAACATCAAATTCATTAACAGGAATGACTTCTCCGTTTTCAATTTCAAAGAAACGAACATCACTAAGATCACCATCTGCTATCCATTGTGATTTAACTTTCGTTAAATCACTAAGATCAATATTCATCTCATTATTCTCTGGCCATACCTCATCATCTGCAACTGCTGTAAATGGAGTGAACTCTAACGGCAATTCTATTTGATAATAGTTTTGAGTAAAATCTGTACCCATACGCAAGAAACCAACTAATGGTGTAGACGTATCTGCATAATCGCTATCTACAATCTTTTCAGCATGAATGAACATTTTCATCTTCTCATACTGGCGAATATCAACATTTAAGTTTTTGAATACCCCTCGTGAATCTTCAGACTCTAAATTAGAAACCGTTAATGAAAGTGATTGTTCATTTTGACGAATTATAGTATTGTTATTATTTAATTGCTCTCTAATAACACCCGGCGGCAATACATAAGGTATTGGAGTTCTACTACTGTTCTCCTCAATATTTACCGTATTCACATCTAAGGTAGTACCATCATCAGATGGGTCACTATCAATATTTTTATCTTGTAATGTATTTGTATACGTACGCCAATCTCCTCTAACTAAATCCAAAGTTGCAAAACGAAGAATAGTTGGACTATTAAAACCAGTCATATACATTCTCATAAAACTAATAGACCTAAAATCTGTAATACCACCGATAGCATCAGTGAAATCGCTTAGTGGAATTTTATACTGGATCCAACGGTAATTTACATCATCACCATTAGGTATTCTTACATCTCCAGTGGCCGTACCTTCAATAATATCAGTAACATACTCATCATTAATGGTTGTATTCGGCTTAATCGAAATTCTATATTCATAATAACTGTTAACCGTATTCATGGTTAAATCTCTATCAATATCTTCTACATCTGGCAATGTTGTAGAACCCCTATCGGTATTTGTAACAGTAACAGGCGAGTTTCCTTGAGGGTTGTTAAAATCTATATATCGCTCTAAAATACTACCTTCTCTATTTAAGTAATAACCATAGTTATCTAATGCAGGGTCATCACCACCGTTATTGGTATACACATCACCTTCACGAATATCGTCTAAACCATCAAAACCAATATCTTGTAAACCTCTATTATTTTCATCGGCATCAAAAGCATACACCAAAGATTGCGTTGCAGGCACCTCACCCCAAGAAGTTGGCGCAACAAAATCGTTACTGTTCACCCCTGGTAATCCGTTTTCGTACTGCTTTTTACCATCGCGCAAAATATCTTCAGAAATATTACCCAAGTTAAAAACAAGTTCACCAGCACCATTTGCAATGCCGTCTACATAAGGATCCATTACCCAGAACTGAACGAATTCTACATTACTTTGCTCAAAATCCGTACTACTTAAAGAACGCATCATACCACCCCACTTTTCAGATGGAGCTTCGGTTTCAAAATCTGGGTTGTTATTATATGGCCCTTTTGTTGTTGGGTAGTACACCATATCTAAAGTGGTTTGCACCTGTGTTTGACCTTGAGCCACATCGGTCTCCGGAAACACTTCATCAATATACACCCTACGAGTAGCATTAGTTGAAATATCATCATCACTAATCTCAGCAGGTCTTTGTGTGGTAAAGAATATTGGATCTATAGTATACCAAGATAACTTAGCTCTACCATAACCGTTCAATAAGTTATTTAAATCTTCAGGCGAACTACCAAAAGATTGATCATTAACACCAAATTCTAAAGGCATACTCGCAAGTGACCACCCTAGAGAAGCTCTAATATCTATAAGTGCCTGGGCACCTTCAAAATCATCTAAATATGTTGTAGTCTCGCCTTCAAAATCAGCATTTTTCGGAGAACTTGGTATTAAAGCCGCCATTTCTGCCCTTATAGAAACATTAGACGGAACATCGGTATCAATATTTGGCAACTTATTGACCATACGGGTTAAGAATGGCACTTCAGTTGAAAAATTACCGTTTAATCCAAAAATAGTATTGTTTACAGATTCTACTCCGTATGTAGATTTTTGAGTTAAGGGACGTTCATTGAGATTCAACAAAGTTCCACCTAAAACAAATTTTTCGCTAAACTGATGTTCAACATTTACACCCGTAAAACGACGTGTTTGTTGTCCAAAAACCGCATTGTTTTCTACGGATATATTGATCGGCACGTTTGAAGCTTCTAAACTAGGATCTAATATCTGAACAGTACCCGATTGATAGTTTACTGTATAATCAATACCTTCTTGCAATGTTCTGCCGTTTGCAGTAACAGTTACCGAACCTTGAGGAACGTTAAAAGCACCTATAGAAATACCATTACTACCTTCTGATTTGTATGTACCTTTTAATAAGAACTTATTTTTCTCTGGGTCTTGTAATGCAGCAGTTTTGGTCAATGAGTACATATCTCTAAATACATACTGCTCTTGGTTGGCGTTATAGCCTGAAGTAACATCATATTGACCGCTATTACCGTTCTCTAACTGTTCATATAAAGACTCCCCAAACGGTTCTACCTTAGTGAAAATAATTCTACCATTCTGAACATCTATTGTTTGACCACTGATGAAATCGAAGAAACCATCACCACCAGGCTGAATATCATTATACACATTTAACCTATCCAGATTGAAAACATTTAAAAGAATTCGTTCTTCCAAACCTTCTGGCCAACCAGAACCTGGTCCTTCTTCTACCGGAGTAATATAGTTTCTAGAAGTTGGATCAGAATACAAAATATTCATCTTAAAATCTTCCTCACTTAAACTATACGCACCAGTAGCATAAATATTCTTCATCATCAAATCCCAAATAGGATCCGTGATATTGGTGATATTACTTTTAAGAAGTTTAAGAATAAGTGTGTTATTTTCAATAACCGTATTTACTTGTTGGGTAACTGTTGTTGCTTCTATACCCCCATTTGCAAATTCACCAACTTGGTACACTTGACCTTGAAATGTATATTGATAAGCAACCCCTAAAACTTCATCATTACTTAAACGTTGATTTAAAGAAATATACCCTAATTGAGTATTGAAATCGAAATCTCTACCCTGTTCTAATTTTCTAGCATTTTCTAAATATGCATAGTCAAAACCTTGATTTGGAGTATATCCACCAGAAAAACTAGTAGCATTGAATCCACTTTCAACAGTTGCTATTTCTCTAATGTTATCGTTTAAGGCACCATTGTTAGTAAGAATTAATGCAGGATTATAATCATTGGCGTTGTTTCGAGGTCTTAAATCTGCAGGACCATTAAAGAACCCACCTGCACTACCATTATTTTGACCTACTCTAGTTTTATCCCTATCTGCCTCACCTAAATCTTGAATCGCCACTACATTACGCACATTCAATGTTTGTTGTGATCTATTCGTAATCCAAACTTCTATACGGGTAATCTGTACTTGACTCTGTATATATGGATAAGAAGAAAGTGCAGCGTCGTAATTATCCCTAAAATATTGCGCTAAGAAAAAGTGTCTATTCTCATCATAGTCCAACGCAGTTAAAGAGAACTCGTTTAAAGTTCCACCACCCTGTGCAACAACTGTATTATTTTGGGAACGTTGTTCAGAGAAAACAGCTGTAACAGATGTTTTTCCAAATTGTAATTTTGTTTTTACACCAAATAAGCTTTGTGCTCCCTGTATTAAAGAGCTATTAAGTGGCATATTTACGTTACCAACCTCAATAGACTGTATAATATCATCTTCTGTTGGCGTATAATCTAGCTTAACTATATTCTGGAAATCAAAAGTAGCTTCTGTATCGTAATTGGCCGTTACCTGTAAACGTTCTCCAATTTTCCCTAACATACTAAGACTAATACGTTGATCAAAATCAAAAGAAAGGTTTGTTCTATTTCTGGGTGACAAAGACGGGTTATCATTCTTTTGCCATATAACTCCTAAATCCATCGCAACAGAACCTTGAGGAATTATTTCAATGGTGTTACCTCCAAAAATGGTGGAGAAGAAATCATTATTGACATAGAAATTTGGTAATAAATTTTTACGAGCTTCTTCACTTCCTTCTTTTCTACCAGAAAAGGCATCTGATTTTTCTTTGAAGTAAGATTTTATTCCTTCCTGCTCTATTAGTTTAAAGTATTGATCAGGAGTTAGAATTATAGGATAGCCAATATTGAAATCGCCCACACTCTCATTATAGATATAACGATCAAGTTTTGGATCATAAATATATCTAGAAACGATACTATCTGGATTTTCAATTAGAATTCTACCCAGATCGAAACCTGTTTTCACAGAATCAATTTCCTGCTCTTCTGTCTCTTGCGCCACGACGGATGCCGTAGAGCCAAAAAACATACAGAAAAGAAAGATGTGCTTAAAAGAAATTTTAAGAAATTTAGTTACCCCGTTTTTCAAACTTATTACAAATTTTTGAGCGCGAGTTTAATTATATTCTCGACACTTAAGGAAGCATCCTGACTAAGCACTTTATCGACAACCCTCTCTGATTGTTTACGTGCGAAGCCTAGAACTTCTAAAGCAGATAACGCTTCATCTTTATTTGTATTGTTTGTACTTAGCGAAAGTTCGTCTATATCGTAAACTTTTAATACCTTATCTCTAAGATCTAAAATTACACGTTGAGCGGTTTTAGCACCTATTCCTTTTACCGCTTGTATAGATGCTACATCTCCATTAGCAATTGCATCTCTTACTTGAGATGGCGACATAGAAGAAAGCATGGTTCTTGCTATACTTGAACCAATACCCGAGACGGACAATAATAAACGGAATATTTCACGTTCAGATTTCTCCACAAATCCAAATAAAGTATGAGAATCTTCTTTTACTTGTAAATGGGTGAAAACTGAAATATTTTCCTGTTCAGGCAGCTTTGAAAAAGTATTCAAAGAAATATTTACAAAATAACCTACCCCGCCACATTCGATTATAACATGAGTGGGGTTTTTCTCTACTAGTTTTCCTCTTAAGTGATGTATCATGATTTTTATAAATTAAAAAGGGAAAGAAGTATGCCTACCAATTTCCCTATTTGTATTATTATTTGATTAAACTTTATTTTGTTTCTTTTGCTTTCTTTCGTTTTTCACGTTCTTGAGCATCAATTACCGCTACTGCTGCCATATTAACGATTTCATCAACACTTGCACCTAATTGCATAATATGAACTGCTTTTCTTAAACCAACTATAATAGGACCTATTGATTCTGCGCTATTTAATTCTTTTAAAAGTTTATAGGTAATGTTCGCAGATTCTAAATTAGGAAAAATCAACGTATTCACTTTTCTACCAGCTAGTTTAGAGAATGGAAACTTACTCTCATGCAACTCTCTGTTTAATGCAAAATCCATTTGTATTTCACCATCTACCACCAAATCTGGTGCTGTCTCATGCAAAATACCCACAGCTTCTCTAACCTTTCTTGCATTAGGATGCGTAGAAGAACCAAAATTCGCATAGCTTAACATTGCCAATACAGGATCAAACCCGAAAGTAGAAGCAACTTTTGCCGTCATTTTTGCAATGTCCGCAAGCTCCTCAGCATTTGGCTCAATATTTATAGAAGTATCCGCTAAAAACAAAGGACCTCTTTCGGTAATCATAATATTAACCGTCGCTACTTTCTTAACCCCTGTAGCCCTACCTATAACTTCTAAAATTGGTTTAACCACTGTAGGGTATGCTCTTGAGTAACCAGAAATCATTCCATCAGCATCACCTTCAAGAACCATCATAGCACCAAAGTAATTACGCTCACGCATTTTAATCTTGGCACTGTAAAAAGTTACTCCACTACGCTTGCGACTTTCCCAGTATTTAGTAGCATAACGAACATGACGTTCATCAAACTCCTCTGACATTGGATCAATAATATCAAGGTCAGCATCAAACTCCAATTCTTTTTTTAATTCAAGAATAATATCTTTTCTACCTAAAAGAATAGGTATTGCAATACCTTCTTCATGAACTATCTGTGCAGCTTTCAATACATCTAAGTGATCTGCTTCTGCAAATACAATTTTCTTGGCATGACTACGAGCTCTTGCATGCAATAAACGAACAACTTTGTTATCGTTACCCGAACGAAGCATTAGCTCTTCTCTATATTTATTCCAATCTTCTATTGGAGCTTTCGCCACACCGCTTTCCATTGCTGCTTTTGCTACCGCAGGCGGTACCTCATAAATTAATCGCTGATCAAAAGGCTTAGGTATAATATACTCTCTACCAAAAGTTAGTCTTGTTTCACCATAAGCAATATTAACTTGCTCAGGTACAGGTTGTTTTGTTAAATCTGCAAGTGCTTTTACTGCTGCCATTTTCATAGCTTCGTTAATTGCAGTAGCCCTAACATCTAAAGCACCTCTAAAGATAAAAGGAAAACCAAGTACATTATTCACCTGGTTAGGATGATCAGAACGACCGGTTGCCATAATAAGATCTTTACGTGTAGCGACAGCCAAGTTGTAATCGATTTCTGGATCAGGGTTTGCCATTGCAAATACGATAGGGTCATTTGCCATTGACGTTAACATAGAAGGTGTTACGATATTGGCTATGGAAAGCCCTACAAAAACATCAGCATTTACCATTGCCTCATCAAGTGTATCTATTTTTCTATCGGTAGCAAATTCTTTTTTGGATTCGGCTAAGTTGTCTGCATCTTTACGAATAACACCTTTACTATCCAGCATTACTATATTCTCTGCTTTAGCACCAAATGCCTTGTATAACTTCGTACATGAAACTGCAGCTGCACCAGCGCCACTAATTACGATACGAACTTCATCCATTTTCTTATTGGCAATCTCTAATGCATTCAACAATGCAGCAGCAGAAATAATAGCTGTACCATGTTGGTCATCGTGCATTACAGGAATATCCAGTTCTTCTTTTAACCTGCGTTCTATTTCAAATGCCTCAGGAGCTTTAATATCTTCAAGATTAATTCCACCAAAAGTTGGCGCAATCATTTTTACAGTTTCAATAAACTTATCGACATCTTCGGTATCCACTTCAATATCAATACCATCGATATCGGCAAAAATCTTAAAAAGAAGACCTTTACCTTCCATCACAGGTTTTGATGCTAAGGGACCAATATTCCCAAGTCCTAATACCGCAGTACCATTAGAAATAATAGCAACTAAATTACCTTTAGAAGTATACTTGTAAGCATTCTCTTTATCCTTTGCTATTTCTAAACATGGCTCTGCCACACCAGGAGAATAAGCCAGAGCAAGATCACGTTGTGTACTATATGGTTTAGTGGGGACTATTTTTATTTTACCAGGCTGTGGTTTTGCATGATAAATAAGTGCTTCTCTTCTTAGCTTTTCATTGCTCATACTCTTTTATTTTAAAAAAACAAATTTAAAGGTATTCTACAAGAAAGCGTAAATACTAGCTGTAATTATATAAACAAAATAACTAGTTAGTAAATGGAAGTGAAAAAGCATTACCCTATTTACAAATCAACTAGCCCTTCTTTATCGGGTGCATTTAAACGCATTGCGAAAATAGCGGCGATAAAAAAGAAAACTCCAGCAAACAGCATTGCATTTACAGCATTACCACCTAATAGATACTTATAAATAGGTCCAAATGTAAGTGTCTCAATTCCCATTGGAATAACAATCATCATATTCAATATACCCATATAAACTCCGCGCCTTTCTTGCGGAACAACTTTAGAGACCATTGTATAAGGAATACCCATCATTGCAGCCCAGCCAACTCCAAAAAGAACCATGGGCACTAAAACCAAAATAGGATCTTCTATAAAAGGAATAGCAAACAAAGAAATTGCCGTACCAACTAAACTTAGTGCGTAGATTTTTTTACCTCCAAACTTAACAGACAATGGAACTAATGCTAATGCAACTAACATAGTTACCACATTATAAGTCAAACTCATTTGCGCCGATTGTGATGCCGCTTCACCAGTAGAATAGCCCATTGTCAATTTAAACAGTGGCGTCGTATACTGCCAGTAGATAAATAGTGCGTACCATTGAAAAAGGTAGACAGCACCAAGTTTCCACAAAAATTTCGGCATCTTCTTTATAGACTCTGCAATTTCTATAAACGGCAAAGCAATTCGTTCTGAAAAAGGTTTAGCCTTAGCGTAATTAATATCTACCAACTCTTCTGATGAAGGAGGAATTTCGGGTGTTTTTAATACAGACCAAAGAATAGTAGTAATAGAAAGAATAGCTCCTATATAGAAAGAATAATACAACCAAGTCGGTATTGTTCCTGCTACTTCAACAGATTCCCCACCAAATAAATACTGAAACAATACAATTGATCCATTTGCCAAAAGAATACCGGCACCAACAAAAAGACTTTGCATCTGGTACCCTAAACTCAATTGCTTTTCCGGCAACTTATCACCAACGAATGCTCTATAAGGCTCCATTGCCATATTGTTACCAACATCTAAAATCCAAAGTAAACCTACTGCAAACCATAAAACCGGACTTGTAGGGAAAGCGAACAAACACAAACTTCCTAAAATAGCTCCTATTAAAAAATAGGGTTTTCTTCTACCCCATCTTTCAGACCAAGTTTTATCTGACATTGCTCCTATTATTGGCTGAACGATCAAACCAGTTACCGGACCTGCAATATTTAAAATAGGCAGCATATCTTCTGGAGCACCTAGATATAAAAAGATTGGATTAATGGCTGTTTGCTGAAGACCAAAACTATACTGGATTCCTAAAAACCCAACATTCATATTAAATATCTGCCAAAAACTAAGACTTGGTTTTTTGATTTTCATTTAGGAGAGCTATTATTTATTTGGTGATAAACTTTAGTACATTCTCACAAAATATATGCTAATATTTCGAAAAACATAATTTGGAGCGACTACCAATATAATATAATTAAGGCTGACCTAGAACATAACTATTCAGAAATAGCTAACGAAAACGATTGAGAAATTTAAATTATTTTAAAAAGTCAATATTTCTGGTGAGTCCTTCATACTTCGTTCGTTTGACTGCAGATTTTTTGAAAACTTTTTGAAAGACATCTACTGTAATTTCCTCCCAATCCTTTTTAGTCATACTAAGCAAATCTGGGTTGGGATTAAACAAAGGCTCATTGTGTGGTTTTGAAAACCGGTTCCATGGGCAAACATCTTGGCAAACATCACAACCAAACATCCAATCATCAAAAGAACCTTTCATTTCATTTGGCAACTCATTCTTTAGTTCAATGGTAAAATAAGAAATGCACTTACTGCCATCAACTACATAAGGTTCAACTATTGCCTGAGTTGGACAGGCATCTAAGCATGCAGTACAGGTGCCACAATGATCGGTTACCGCATGATCATATTCTAATTCTATATCGACAATTAGCTCTGCTATAAAATAAAATGAACCTACTTGTTGGGTAAGTAGATTACTATTTTTACCAATCCAACCTAAACCACTTTTTGCCGCCCAAGCTTTATCTAAAACTGGGGCAGAGTCTACAAAAGCACGCCCGTTGACCTCTCCAATTTCTTCGGTTATAAATTCTTGTAACTGCCTAAGTTTTGATTTAATGATATGATGATAATCTTGGCCGTAGGCATACTTTGAAATCTTATAACTATCAGCTGTTTGAGTTTCCTCAGGATAATAATTTAACAATAATGAAATGACAGACTTAGAACCCTCTACTAGTAGCCTAGGATCTAATCTTTTATCGAAATGATTTGCCATATAGCTCATTTCGCCGTTCATATTCTTGTTGAGCCATTTTTCTAATCTAGGAGCATCTTCCTCCAAGAAATCTGACTTGGATATACCGCATGATAAAAAACCGAGGCGTTTGGCTTCGGTTTTAATACTATTTGTCCATTTAGATTTTATGTCGATGCTCAAAACAAACCTGGTTGAATTCCTCCTTTGACCCTCCCTAAATGCTTATACGCTAATTCAGTCACTTCACGTCCACGAGGCGTTCTCATTATAAAACCTTGTTGTATTAAAAAAGGTTCGTATACCTCTTCAATAGTTTCGGCACTCTCAGAAACAGCAGTAGCTAAAGTGGTTATACCAACAGGACCTCCTTTAAACTTATCTATTAAAGTAGTAAGAATTTTATTGTCCATTTCATCTAAACCATGCGCATCCACATTTAAGGCTTTCAAGCTGAATCTTGATATTTCCATATCAATAGAGCCATTGCCCTTAATTTCCGCAAAATCCCTAACCCTTCTTAACAAAGCATTACAAATTCTAGGCGTTCCTCTACTTCTACCGGCTATTTCTATTGCAGCATCTTGGGTTATAGGTACACCTAAAATTTCTGCACTACGCTCCACTATGGTAGATAACAGTTCTGTAGAATAATATTGTAACCTACTTTGAATACCAAATCTTGCACGCATTGGCGCAGTCAATAATCCGGATCTTGTAGTTGCACCAATTAAGGTGAAAGGATTTAAATTAATCTGTACAGACCTTGCATTGGGTCCGGACTCAATCATTATATCGATTTTATAATCCTCCATAGCAGAATACAAATATTCTTCTACTATTGGACTTAATCTGTGTATTTCATCAATAAATAAAACATCTCTTTCTTCTAAATTGGTTAGAAGTCCAGCTAAATCTCCCGGTTTATCCAAAACAGGACCAGATGTTATTTTAATCCCTACTCCCAACTCGTTAGCCAAAATATTAGCCAACGTAGTCTTACCCAAACCTGGGGGACCATGAAATAAGGTATGATCTAGCGCCTCACCCCTTCTATTAGCCGCTTCAACAAATACCTTAAGATTTTCAAGTACTTGCTCTTGCCCCGTAAAATCGTCAAAATTTATGGGTCTTAATGCTCTTTCAATATCCAATTCCTCGTTAGAGAAACCTTCCGCAGATGGGTCTAAATGCTCGTTCATAGACTAACAAAGATAGACAAACACTAGATAACTTAATCTATCTGAAATTAGCTTATTGTAATTTAACTTACACCTAAATGAAGCGTTAAATAGACTATAGAATTCTAACTAAAAATTGTAATTTCATGGCATGACAAAAGAAAATTACACCGCAACTGTTCTTCAGTATATACCTGTATTTTATATTATATGGTCAGATGACCTATTATCTGCATCAGAAATCAATGTAGTAACAAATGCAATTTCCAATGACAATACATTGTCAGATGAAGATAAAAAACAACTGAAAGCGTGGTTGAATGTTATAAACCCACCAAAGAATCAATTACTTAAATCTTGGAAGCAATTGATAACCAATAGTGGCGTAAAATTAGTAGAACATGAAACATACCCATTAACAGCATTTAGCCAAAAGGTTGCCATACACTATAATCATGATATTCCTTTTAATGAGCATATTAAAAACATTGAGATTAACTTGGGCATACAACCTAACCATTATAATCATTTGTTTGATGTTCATATTGATTTAGATAAAAAAGCATCTCAATATTCAGCTAAGAAAATAGATAAAATTCTAAAGGGGGACCATGCAGATGTCATAGATTCTTTTAGAAAAGTTTTGAGTGACCCTATATTCTCATGGAAAGTAAGACGGAACAAAGAAGAATTCCGTAACCATGTTTTGAAACAAGTTGAGTTTTTAGCCGATAAAGGTTATGGGGCAATGGCTTATCCTGAAGGATACGGTGGTGCAAATGACATGGAAGGTTACGCCACAATTTTTGAAAATATGATGTGGGCGGATGGAAGCTTAGCTATAAAATTTGGTGTGCAATTCGGGTTATTTGGAGGAAGCGTGCAAAAACTAGGAACAAAAAAACATCACGATAAATATTTATCAGCAACAGGCGCTGCAGAGTTATTAGGTTGTTTTGCCATGACGGAAACCGGACATGGCTCTAACGTTCGTGGAATTAAGACAACGGCAACGTATAACAAAAATACTGAAACGATTGTTATTCACACCCCAGGTAAAAATGACAACAAAGAATATATTGGTAATGCCATACATTCTAAAATGGCATCAGTGTTCGCGCAACTTATCGTTAATGGTAAAAATGAAGGAGTTCACGCAATTCTAGTTCCACTTAGAAATAAAAACCATGAACTCTTGCCAGGTATAACAGTTGAAGATAATGGATACAAACTTGGGTTAAACGGTGTCGATAACGGCAAAATATGGTTTAATCAAGTAGAGGTGCCAAAGGAAAATTTATTGAATAAGTACGGTACAATTCTAGGTAATGGCGACTATTACTCAGAGATTAAAAATCCAAATAAGCGGTTTTTCACAATGTTAGGCACTTTAGTCGGCGGACGTATATGCGTTGCCAGAGCAGGTTTGGGCGGAGCTAAATTTGCATTAACCGTAGCCATTAAACATGCTTTAAAAAGAAGACAGTTCAATGACAGTGTAAAAATCCAAGAAGATTTATTGATGGATTACCCATCTCATCAATTACGCTTAACACCATTAGTAGCAAGTGCGTATGTATATCACATCACTTTAGACAAAATGATGGAATTGTATTGTGACGAATCTCAACCAGACAAACGACAAATTGAAACCCAAGTTGCCGGCTTAAAGTCTATAATTACTTGGTATGCAAATGATGCGATACAAGAATGTAGAGAAGCTTGTGGAGGTAAGGGTTATCTTTTAGAAAATCGTATTGCAGATTTGAAAGGAGACGTTGATATTTTTACCACTTTTGAAGGTGATAATAATGTATTGTTACAACTAGCGGCTAAAGGTGTTCTTTCAGATTTTAAAGCAGAATTTAATAGTGCAGGATTCTCAACTGTATTAAAATTGCTGAGCTCACAACTAAGCGATAAGCTATCTACCATAAACCCTCTTTACACTAATAAGACCGACAAAGATCATTTATACAATCCTAAATTTCATGTACATGCTCTAGAGCATAGAACAAGACGCCTAACCTATACTATTGCCATGAGGATTCGAGGATATATCAAAAAAGGCATTCCGTCATATCAAGCCTTCTTAAAGGTTCAGACCCACTTAATGACACTAGGTAAGGCGTATAGCACAGAACTAGCATACAAATCCTTCCTAGAACACAACAGCACTATTACAGACCCAGAAAACAAAGCTTTATTTGAAAAACTGGGCACCCTTTATGCTCTTCATGAAATTAGAAAAGATGCTTCGTGGTATCTAGAGCAAGGATATATTAGCGGAACTAAATCAAAAGCAATTAGACAACGAGTTGAACGTTTATGCACTGAGTTAAGACCGCATTTAGAAAGCCTTGTGGATGGTTTTGGAATACCTGAACATCTTATGACAGCACCTATTGCCAACTAGTCCCTTTCCTTTTCTAAACGAGAAGTATCTAGAAAGTCTAAGATGGTAATTTTAGCTTCGCCGTACAATTTAGTTCTTGTGCCACCTTTTGAACTAAGTTGTAGGGTGTTTAATGCCCTAACCTCAATATCTGGTGAATCCTCTGTAATTAACAGAACATCATTAGACTGAAGGTCTGCAGCTTTAAGAGAACTATTGCCGTACATTTTTGCCATTAAAAAATCGGCAGTACCCTCAATTTTAGCAGATGCATTTTTATACATGTAGATATTGTTGCTAGTACCTGTTGTATACAGCTTAACATCTATTCTATCTTTAAGAGTAATGTTTAATGAATCACTAGCTAAATTGAAATCACCAGAACTAATCTCCTCCATTGTAATATCCATAATATCAGCGGTGGCATTAAGTTCTAATCTAGATGTACCAAAAGTAGCCACCTTTAATCGATCCGTAGAAATAACGTCTTTCATACTAATCTTACCGTTTAGCATTTTAATACTTCTTAACTCTTGAAAGAAAATTGTAATCTCTAATTTCTTTTTTGAAGTAATATTATAAAAAGAAGATATTTTTAAAACACCACCATCAACTTTAAACTTCAAAACATCTAAAAGATTATCATCAAGCTCTAATGCATAACCTTCTTGTGATGCTTTTTGAATAACAATATCTAAATCGTCTACCAATTCAATTGCCGTAAACGGGGCTAAATCTTCTCTTACTTCAATAACATTCTTATTTCCTTTAATCTTAGGTTTACGTTGAGTGTAACCAGTGACCGAGATAAACAATACAACTACCAATAGGGTGAACTTTTTCATAATCTATACTTCTATTATAAAATGAAGATATCTAATTTAAATTAATCTTATAACAACTTAGCAATATCTTAAGAGCTAAACAAAAAAAAGCCCAACTATTGCTAGTTGGGCTTTCATAATAATATATATTATTTAATGACTCATTTCTTCTTCATTCTCCTGTAGTGGTATATGTTGAGGAATGTAATCTTGACCTGGAATAAAATATTCTCCATTCTCATCAACTTTACTATAATCATAAGACCATCTGTGAACCTCGGGAATAGCCCCAGCCCAGTTACCATGAACATGCTTCTGTTCAGCAGTCCATTCTAGTGTATTGGATTTCCAAGGGTTAACAGGACCAACCTTACCATAGAAAACACTATAGATAAAGTTTGCAACAAAAACTAATTGAGCAACTCCTGCTATGATAGCAAATACAGTCATTAATACTTGTATATCTGTAAGTTCATCAAACATTGGGAATGCCGTATTTTCATAATATCTTCTAGGTACGCCTGCCATACCAACAAAATGCATTGGGAAGAAAACACCATACGCACAAATTGCAGTTACCCAAAAATGTACATAACCTAAGTTCTTATTTAAAAGCTTTCCTTCGAACATTACAGGGAACCAATGGTATACACCAGCAAACAAACCATATAATGCAGAGATACCCATTACTAAGTGAAAGTGAGCAATTACAAAATAAGTATCATGAACATTTATATCTAATGTACTATCACCTAAAACAATACCTGTTAAACCACCTGTAATAAAAGTAGATACAAAGCCAATGGAAAATAACATGGCCGGATTTAATTGCAAATTACCTTTCCAAAGTGTTGTAATCCAGTTAAACGCCTTTACAGCAGAAGGAATAGCAATTAATAAGGTTGTAAATGTAAATACAGACCCTAAAAATGGATTCATACCAGAAATAAACATGTGGTGACCCCAAACAATTGTTGAAAGAAAAGCAATTGCCAATATAGAAGCAATCATAGCACGGTAACCAAATATAGGTTTACGTGAACTAGTAGCCATAATTTCAGACACTAATCCCATTGCCGGTAAAATAACTATATATACCTCCGGATGCCCTAAGAACCAAAATAAATGTTCGAATAATACCGGTGATCCACCTTGATAATGTAAAACTTCGCCTTGAATAAATATATCAGATAAGAAGAAAGAAGTACCAAAACTTCTATCCATTATTAACAAAAGAGCTGCAGATAATAAAACCGGGAATGATATTACCCCGATTATAGCGGTAACAAAAAATGCCCAAATAGTCAATGGCAATCTAGTCATTGACATACCTTTTGTTCTTAAATTTATTACAGTAACAATGTAATTCAAAGACCCTAATAAAGAAGATGCAATAAATATTGCCATTGAACTTAACCATAATGTCATACCCAATCCAGAACCTGGTTGAGCCATAGGTAATGCACTTAATGGAGGATAAATTGTCCAACCAGCCGCCGCAGGACCTGCCTCAACAAATAATGAAATAACCATTATAACAGCAGAAACAAAAAACAACCAAAATGAAACCATGTTCAGAAAACCAGATGCCATATCGCGAGCTCCAATTTGCAACGGAATCAAAAGGTTACTAAATGTACCACTTAGACCAGCAGTTAAAACAAAAAAGACCATTATAGTACCATGCATGGTAACTAAAGCCAAATAAACATCAGCATCCATCACCCCACCTGGAGCCCACTTTCCTAAAAGAGCTTCAAAAATTGGAAATGATTCGCCTGGCCAAGCCAATTGCATTCTAAATAATAATGACATCGCTATACCAATAAAACCCATTACCAATACACCTGTTATAAGGTATTGTTTAGCAATCATTTTATGGTCTTGACTAAAGATATACTTTGTTACAAAAGTTTCTTTATGATGATGTCCATGATCGTCATGTGCGTGATCATCTACATGTGCATGTGCTGTTGCTGACATAATCGAAATCTTATTTTTATTAATTTTCTTATTATAGCTTTGTTGACTTGAAAGTAAAGAACTACTCTCCTACTGAAACTGAACTTACCGTATTAAATGCTGGAGCAGTTTCATCTTTCATTACCGTTTCGGCAAAAGTTGATTGATCTTTCATCCAAGCATTATACTCTTCTTCTGTTTCTACGATTATCTTCATCTGCATGTTATAATGAGATTTTCCACAAATCTTATTACAAAGCAAGATATAATCGAATTCCCAAGGATCTAATACTTCACCAGTACTTGCAGATTTTTCTGCTCGTATTTTATTCGTTCTTTTTACTTTATCCAAAACGTCTGGATTAGCTCTCATTTCCTCCGTCGTGTATATTGGAGTAAAAGAAAACTCAGTTATCATACCTGGCACACAATTCATTTGAGCTCTAAAATGAGGCATATAAGCCGAATGTAAAACATCTTGAGAACGCATTTTAAAATTGACTTTTCTACCAACAGGCAAGTGTAATTCTTTAACAATAACATCATCATGAGCATAGGTATCGGCTTCATCTAAACCTAATACATTTGCCTTATCAATGTCTATCATTCTAACATTAGAACCACCCAGCACATTATCACCACCACCATATCTTGCTGTCCAGTTAAATTGCTGTGCATACAATTCTACTATTAATGGATCATCGTCATCATTAACATCCATTATGGTTGTCCATGTATATAAACCCCATAGAATAAGACCTGCCAAAACAATAACTGGGATGATTGTCCAAATGAATTCTAAACGATCATTGTCTGCGTAAAAAAGAGCCTTCTGCCCTTTCTTCCCACTATACTTATAACCGAAGTAATGTAATAACGCTTGAGTTAAAGTCTGAACTATGAAGATAATAACCATCGAAACCAACATTAGGCTATCATATTCCTCACCATGTGCAGAACCTGCTTCTGGTAATAAGAATTTACTGTATTTCCAAAAACTAAAAATGGTTATTCCATAAATAAATACCAAGAATGCAAATAACATATATCCGTTATTCTTGTTATCATTATCTGTTGCTATTTGGTGTTTCTCGGTTTTAAGCTGAGATAATTCAAAGATTTTAGTCAACTGCCATATGGCAATCGCTACTAGAACAAGAACAGCTAAAGTCAATAATGTCGTCATCGTATATATAAATGTTATACTTTACTTATCTATTAATAATGAAAGTGTCTACTTTCTTCAATAAATGGATTCCTTTTTGGTTGTAGAGGTGCTGTTGCTAGCGCTCTAAATACCCAGAATATAAATAAACCTGCAAAAAATAATACAGATCCAATCTCAGGTATACCAATGTACCAATTCTTACCAACCGTAGAAGGCATTATGGCGTTAAAGATATCCATGTAGTGACCTGCTAAAATTACAATACCAGTTAAAATAACAAACCAGTTAACTCTCTTATAATCGCTATTCATTAATAACAAAACAGGGAATAGGAAGTTCATAGCTACCATACCAAAGAAAGGCATTCTATAATCTGCAATTCTAGTGATGTAATATGTTACTTCTTCAGGAATATTGGAATACCATATAAGCATGAACTGAGAGAACCAAAGGTATGTCCAGAAAATACTGATACCAAACATAAATTTAGCCAAATCATGAATATGACTATCGTTCACATCTTCTAAATACCCTTTAGATTTCAAGTATATTGTAACCATTGCGATTACTGTAATACCAGACACGAACATACTAGCGAAAATGTACCATCCAAATAATGTACTAAACCAATGTGGTTCAACACTCATTATCCAATCCCAAGACATAATCGACTCAGAAATCAAATAGAACACTAAGAAACCAGCAGATATTCTAAAATTTAATTTGAAATTAGAATCATCATCAGACTCATCTTGAGCTAAAGATAATTTTCTAGAATATTCTCTATATCCGATCCAACCTGCTAAGAATATAGCTGCTCTTATCAAAAAGAAAGTAGGATTCAAATAACCAGATTTACCTTGTAATAAAGCATCGTGAGCAACTACGCTTTCATCCATCCAAATGAATAAATGATTCATATGCAATACCGAAAGAAGTAAAATCACAAATACTATTATACCACCAGGAACTAAATACGAGGTTATCCCTTCCATCACTCTGAATAACAAAGGAGACCAACCTGCTTGTGCCGCACGTTGAATTGCATAAAATGCAAGTACACCAAGCGAAATCATCATAAAAAAGAATGCAGCAACATATAAAGCTGCCCAAGGTCTATTCTTTAACTGATCTAATAAATGTTGATCATGAGAAGAATCATGTTCTTCACCATGAGTATCCGCAACAGCATGATCATTCTCCTGTGTTGCATGTTCTGCTTCAGCTCCATGAGCATCACCATGACCAGAGTCATGACTTGCTACCATTTCTTTCGCCTCTGCTATGGTTCCAGGAGCCATAACAAAACCGCCAATGATACCTAATGCACCTACTATCATTAGAACGATGGACGCTATTTTGAGTCTATTTGAAAACGTATACATAGTATTGTTTACCTATTATTTGGTTAAATCTTGTTTCAGTTTCATTACATATTCAGATACTTGCCACATCTCTTCTGTATTCATTTGAGATGCATAAGATCCCATTGAATTCAATCCGTAATGAATTGTATAATATGTAGATCCTACTGTCAAGTTTCTTACTGGATCAGCATAACTAGGAACACCTAGTATCTTCTCCCTTTTAACAAGTGTACCTTGTCCGTCACCTTTGTCTCCGTGACAAATAGCACAATAAATTGTATATAATTGACCACCTTTTGCTAAGTTAGTCTCCACATTCATTGTATCCAAGGGACTAGACTGCAATCTTGACAATTCTTTTCCTTCCGGAGAATTTTCAATTTCATATGGCAACCAACCTCTATTTATAGTATTCGCTGGTGGCAACAGTGCTTCTGATTGATTAGGCAAAAAATCTGCCTCACCATAAGCTTCGTAACCTACAGACTCATACATATTAGGCATGTACTGATAATTTCGATCACGCTCATCGTGGCAAGAAGTTGCTACGACGGCCAAACCGAATATTATTGCTAATTTCTTAAAACTGTTCATATTTAATGACTGTTTTTTTCTGAGATATTAATTTCAACTGCACCAGTTTCAATTAATAAATCTCTTAGTTCTTGCTCGTTGTCATGGATTTCTATCTCCATCAAAAAATGATCATCCGTAGTTCTTACATCTGGATTTTCAGCTTCTTTAAAAGGCCACAATCTACTTCTTAAATAGAATGTAATAACCATTAAGTGGGCTGCAAAGAAAACCGTTAATTCAAACATAATCGGCACAAATGCCGGCATGTTTTCCAAATAACTAAAACTTGGCTTACCACCAATATCTTGAGGCCAGTCTTCTATCATGATGTAATTCATCATTAACACCGCAACCGAAAGACCAACACAACCATATAGAAAAGCTGTAATTGCCAATCTTGTTGGAGCTAACCCCATAGCTTTATCCAGTCCGTGTACAGGAAAAGGACAGTATACTTCGTCAATATGATGTTTCGCTGCTTTTACCTTTTTAACGGCAAGCATAAGAATATCATCATCATCGTAAAAAGCGTGTATAACTTTAGATGCCATATTTATCTTTTGTTATTTAATAAAATTACTGCTTGTCCTGCCCAGTCATCACGTTGTGCTCTACCTGGAAAAGAACCTGTAATAGAATCTAGCAAATTGTATTCACTCTCTGTCATTCTAGCAACTTGAGCAAATGTGTAAATTCCAATTTCGTTTAGGGTAGCCTCCATCTGTGGACCTATACCTTTTACTTTTTTCAAGTTATCAGGTTGTTGAGTCGTTGCATCGAATGTTCCAACTGCATTTAACAAGTCTGACACTCCAACCTTATCATCAACAGGTGCCTTAACCTCACCCATAATTACATTATCAGTAATAGGCTCTCTTAACTCACTTTTCAATTTTGTAATAGTATACAAAGGCTTACCTGCATCTCTTAGCGTTTTATATTTTTCACCTGATGCCTTTAAAATAGATTTTACTTCTGCCTGAGCAATAACAGGGAACGTTCTAGCATATAAAAGGAACAGAACAAAGAAAAAGCCAATCGTACCAATGAATATACCTATATCTACAAATGTTGGAGAGAACATTGTCCATGATGATGGAAGGTAATCTCTATGTAATGAAGTTACGATAATCACGAATCTTTCAAACCACATTCCTATGTTTACAACAATAGATATAAAGAAAGAAAACATTATACTAGTTCTAAGCTTTTTAAACCACATGAACTGCGGAGAGAACACATTACAAGTCATCATTGACCAATATGCCCACCAGTAAGGTCCAGTAGCTCTATTCAAAAATGCATATTGTTCGTATTCAACACCAGAGTACCATGCCATGAACAATTCAGTAATATACGCACAACCTACAATAGAACCAGTAAGCATTATAACGATGTTCATTAACTCGATATGCTGAATAGTGATATAATTTTCTAAGTGACACACCTTTCTCATTATTATCAATAATGTGTTCACCATTGCGAATCCAGAAAAGATGGCTCCAGCAACAAAATAAGGTGGAAAGATAGTTGTATGCCAACCTGGTATAACCGAAGTAGCAAAATCAAAAGATACGATAGTGTGTACCGATAATACCAAAGGAGTTGCTAAACCTGCAAGCACCAATGACACTTCTTCAAATCGTTGCCAATCTTTAGCACGACCTGTCCAACCAAAACTTAATAAACTATAAATTTTCTTCTGGAAAGGCAATACAGCCCTATCACGTATCATAGCAAAATCAGGAAGCAAACCTGTCCACCAGAATACTAATGAAACAGATAAATATGTTGATATCGCAAATACATCCCAAAGTAGTGGAGAGTTAAAGTTCACCCACAATGATCCAAATTGATTTGGAATTGGAAGTACCCAGTAAGCCAACCATGGTCTACCCATGTGAATAATTGGAAATAAACCTGCTTGTACAACTGAAAATATTGTCATTGCTTCTGCAGAACGGTTAATTGCCATTCTCCATTTTTGACGAAACAATAATAATACTGCCGAGATCAAAGTACCGGCATGACCGATTCCTACCCACCAAACGAAGTTGGTAATATCCCAAGCCCAGTTAACTGTTTTGTTAAGACCCCAAGTACCGATACCGGTAGAGACTGTGTAAATAATACAACCTACTCCCCAAAGAAATGCCACTAAGGCAATGGAAAAAACTATCCACCAATGCTTATTTGCTCTTCCTTCTACTGGAGCGGCAATATCCACAGTTACATCGTGGTAGCCTTTGTTCCCAATTACTAGGGGTTTACGTATAGGTGCTTCGTAATGCGACGCCATAGACTTTTGTTATAATTACTTTCTACTATTGTTTATGCTTCGTTGGTGTTTCTAACCTTAACATGGTAGAAAACATTTGGTTGAGTACCTACATGCTCCAATAAATGGTACATACGATCACTCGCTTTTAATTCTGCTACTTTACTCTTCTCGTCATTAACATCACCAAATACAATGGCTCCATTACTACAAGCTGAAGAACAAGCCGTTTGAAACTCTCCATCTTCAATAACACGACCATCTCTCTTAGCATCTAAAATAGTCTTTTGTGTTTTTTGAATACACATAGAACATTTCTCAATAACACCACGAGAACGAACATTAACATCTGGGTTCAATACCATTTTACCCAAATCATTGTTCATATGGAAATCGAACTCATCATTGTTATTATACAAGAACCAGTTAAATCTACGCACTTTATAAGGACAGTTGTTAGCACAATATCTTGTACCTACACATCTGTTATAAGCCATTTGGTTCTGACCCTGCCTACCATGTGATGTTGCCGCTACAGGACAAACAGTTTCACAAGGAGCATGATTACAATGTTGACACATAACTGGCTGAAATGCTACCTGAGGATTAGCAGAAGGATCTTCCAACTCTCCAAAACCTCCCAATGAACCATTATCTCCAGATAAACCGTCAAAACCGTCTTTCTTTTGATTATCACCCTCAAAAGTTTCTTCTGAAGAATAGTATCTATCGATACGCAACCAGTGCATATCCCTAGACTTTCTTACTTCAGCCTTACCTACAACAGGTACATTATTTTCAGCATGACAAGCGATAACACATGAACCACAACCGGTACATGCATTTAAATCGATAGACATATTAAAATGATGCCCAATAGTACGATCAAAACTATCCCATAAATCAACCGAAGTTGCAGGAACTTCTTGATGGTCTAAAGAAACCATAGGAACTTCATTCCACTCAGAATGATTTTTTGTATTGAATATCTCTAAAGTAGTTTCCTTTATAATATCACCTCTACCCATTAGGGTTTTATGCAATTGAATACAAGCAAACTCATGGTTACCAGCCACCTTCTCTACACTTACAGATTGGTTAGCACTGAAACCTTCATACAAAGCAAATGCGTTAACACCTGTTTGCATATCTTCTTTCAAGCCTACTTTTTTACCGTAACCAAAAGAAAGACCAACAGTACCTTTTGCTTGACCAGGCTGAACAACAACAGGAACTTGCTCTAAACTAACACCATTAACGGTTAACTTAACATAGTTACCATCCATTCCGCCATTTGCGACATTTACATTCTCCACACCTAACTCAACAGCATCAGCCTTAGATATAGTAACATAGTTATCCCAAGAAACTCTAGTTATTGGATCAGGAAACTCTTGAAGCCAAGGATTACTTGCCTGCTGTCCATCTCCCATACCTACTTTAGAATATAAAGTAAGCTCCATTCCATCACTAGTAGTATTTGCCAAACTACGTATTGCCGAAGCCATAGAAGTATTTGACGCCGCCTCAGTTGGCATTTCTGATGCAACTAAGTTTTGAGCAGCACCTTCCTCATTCACCACCATCGTATCGGCACTGAAAACACCATCTTGCAATGCTTGATTCCAATTAGCTCCGTTAAGAACACTACTAGACCAAGTATCTTTTATATAATCATAATACGACTGCTCACTTCCTAATAGTTCTAAAACTACAGTCTGGAACTGCTTCGTATCAAATAATTCTTTTATTGTTGGCTGCATTAAACTATAATGCCCCTTTTTAATCTGAATATCACCCCAAGACTCTAAGTAATGATTTGTAGCACCCACATATTGAACAGCCTCAGTAGTCTCATTCCAATTCGTTGAAAAAGCAACCGTAAGATCCACTTTAGACAAACCTTCTTTGAAATCAGCAGTATTAGGCAACGAATACACAGGATTAACCCCATCCATTAACAAAGCGCCAACTCTACCAGCTTTCATATCAGCTATTAAAGCATTTATAGCTTTAACACTACCTTTTCTAACATATTTAGGAGCAGTTGCATCAAAAGCTTTACTAGACAACATCTCATTAATTGCCAAAACAACCGCCTGAGCATTTACATCATCCAAACCTGTAACTACAACAGCATTAGATCCAGCCTTCTTAATTTCTACAGCAATAGAATCAACTAATGCATCATATTCAGAAGTATTACCACTTACAGATGTACCGTTTAATTTACCATATAATTTAGCTAAGATAACTTTCTGAGCACTTGGCTTCATAGCCAAACGCTTATCTGCATTAGCACCAGTTAACGACATATTTGCCTCCAACTGTACATGTCTTGACATTTTACCGTTCTTAGGTACTCGACCTCTAGAATAACCAGCATCATATCCGCCACCTTGCCAGTCAGCAATAAAATCTGCACCAAAAGAAACTATAAGAGCAGCTTTCTCAAAATCATAATCTGCTAAGGCACGCTCACCATACTTATTTTCAAAAGCATTCAATGCAGCATCCTCGGAAATTGCATCATATGTAATATGAACAACATTCTCATTAGCCGTAACTAAATCCGCCATTAAACGATCCGTTGATGGACTAGCATATGTCTGCGTGAGTATCGCTATTTTCTTAGCCGAACCTTTAAGTCCGCCCATTTTAGCTTTAACTGTTGCTTTTAACACATCCCATTCAACAGGCTCTCCGTTTGCCAAAGGTCCTTGCAATCTTGTACTATCGTACAAAGACAGAACAGAACCCTGAATTCTTGCATTTGCAGAACCACCTATTTTTGCCAAAGTATTGTTCTCAACTTTGATAGGACGACCTTCACGAGTTTTGATTAATATACTTGCAAAATCAAAACCATTAGCAATAGTAGTTGCATAATAGTTAGCAACTCCTGGTACTATATTTTCAGGCAAAACAACATAAGGAATCGACTTTACAACCGGTCCTTCACATGCTGCTAAAGAAGCAGCTGCGGTACTAAACCCAACATACTTCAAGAAATCCCTACGATTTGTACTTGTAGAAGACAAAGTTTCCTTGTCACCCAAGAAATCATCCACAGGAATCTGCTCTACAAATTCATTCTGCTTTAGCGCCTCAACAATGGAATCGTTAGGATCTAACTCCGCCTCGTTCTTCCAATATTTTTTGTTTGATGCCATACGTATTCTGTAATTAGCTTCTTTAAATTATTATTAATAGTGACACTTACCACATTCCAGACCACCCAACTGAGCAGCTGTTAAATTATCTACACCGTACTTCTTAGAAAGTTCTGCATGTATTTTCTCGTAATACTCATTACCCTCAACCTTAACATTGGTCTCTCTATGACAATCAATACACCACCCCATGGTCAAAGGAGAATATTGATACATAATTTCCATTTCCTCTACAGGACCGTGACAAGTTTGACACTCAATACCTGCAACTGAAACGTGCTGCGAGTGATTAAAATAAGCAAAATCAGGAAGGTTATGAACTCTAATCCATTCTACAGGCTGACTTTCACCAGTGTATTTCTGATTTTCCTCATCCCATCCAACTGCTTTATATAATTTCTTAATCTCTCCTGTATAGAAATCATTAGTATATCCATTTTCTAAATCTTCTTGCGAAGGCCCTTCTGGATTACCCGTGTATTCATAAACAGATTTATGACAGTTCATACAAACATTCAAAGATGGTATCCCCGATGTTTTAGAAACTCTTGCAGAAGAATGACAATACTTACATTCAATTTTATTATCGCCAGCATGAATCTTATGAGAATAATGAATTGGTTGAATAGGCGCATAACCTTGATCAATACCAACTTGCATCATCCATCCATAAGCAAAATAAGCACTACCCAACAACAGTAGTATTGCTGTAACCAAAACCAAAAATTGGTTTTGAGCAAAAGCCTTCCAAATCGGAGTTCTTTTCACAGCATCATCTTTCTCTATAGCTATTCCATTAGCCTGAGCTATACGCTGCAAAGTCTTATTAACCAACAACAACATAACAACTAACAAACCAAAAACTAAGACTAAAGCTCCAAGTATAACTTCATTTGAAACACCAGACGAAGTACCATTTCCTCCAGCAGCAGACTGAACATCTCCGGCAGCAGCGGCAGGAGCGGCAGCGGGTGCAGCAGCAGTATATGCTAAAATATCATCAATGTCAGCATTAGACAATGTTGGAAATGCCGTCATTGCAGCCTGGTTGTATTCAGCATACACCTTGTTTGCATAAGCATCACCTGACTTTATAACACCTGGACTATTTTTAACCCAAGCATAAAGCCAGTCTCTATCTAAACCTTCATCTTCACTTAATCTAGTTTCTACATTTTCTAACGCAGGACCTGTCATCTTACGATTTAACGCGTGACAAGCAGCACAGTTCTGATTGAACAAAGCCTTACCTTTCTTTGCATCCCCACCACCAGCGACAGCCTCTACAGCTGTTGCATCTGCCGCAGCATCCTGAGCTATTAATGGACTTGCAGAAAGTAAAATTGTTATTAGGGATAAACCTAAAATTTTAGAAAACTGATTTCGGTTTGGAACCTTTTTCATATATCGAATATTTCTATCGGAATCTTGGCATGATTTTGGTCATAGATGAAACCAATTACAATCCACCAAATGCCTAAATCGGAGACAAAAATACGACATAGACTTTATTTGAAAAATGTTAATGTATCTATAATTTACAATTTAGAAATATTCTAAATAAACAACCATTTATTTGTTTGATCCTGAATAAATTACTTTTGCAAGGATTGAAAATAAAACTACAAATAGGTTATGAAAACACTAAGTACCTTGGTAATTTTTGCTTGTATTACACACTTTAGCTACGCACAAGGTGCAAAAGTGAACATACAGCAAGACCAAAAGATTGACCAATTGCTAGAGATATACAAATCTTCTTTAAGCAACAATGAATATTATAGGATACAAGTTGGCTTCGGAAATTACGCCAAAGCCCAAAGAATAAAAGCAAATGTTGAAGAAGATTTTCCTGAACTATCTTCAAAAATTGATTTTGACTCACCCACCTATCGTGTAAGAGTAGGAAGATTCACTTCTAAACTAGATGCAGAACGAAAGTTTAATGAAGTTCGAGTTAAGTATCCAGATGCAATGTTATTAAAACCAAAAAAATCGACCAAATAGGTCGATTTTTTTTTGATGTAATTTAAAGGAATATCTTAAAACAATCCTTTTAATTTATTTAGATTTCAACTTCTTCTTAACAGCAACTTCTTGAAATGCTTCAACAATATCACCTTCGTTGATATCATTATAATTCTTAACCTGAAGTCCACAATCATATCCTTTAGCTACTTCTCTAACATCATCTTTAAATCGTTTTAAAGAAGTTAAGGTACCAGTGTAAATAACTACACCATCACGTATCAATCGAATATTAGAATTTCTAAAAATCTTCCCACTAGTAACCATACAACCTGCAATGGTACCAATCTTAGATATTTTAAATGTTTCTCTAATCTCAGCTGTTCCAGAAATCTCTTCTTTCATTTCAGGAGACAACATACCTTCCATCGCATCTTTAAGATCATTGATTGCAGCGTATATAATAGAATACATACGGATATCAATTTCTTCTTTTTCAGCAATAGCTTTAGCATTACCCATTGGTCTTACATTAAAACCAATTATAACCGCATCTGAAGCAGAGGCTAACAACACATCTGATTCTGTTATAGGACCAACTGCTTTGTGTATAATATTAACCTGAATCTCATCAGTAGATAATTTTTGGAAAGAATCTGTAAGTGCTTCAACCGAACCATCAACATCACCTTTAAGAATAATGTTAAGTTCTTTAAATTCACCTAACGCAATTCTACGTCCTATTTCATCAAGTGTAATATGACGTTGAGTTCTTACTGACTGTTCACGTTGTAATTGAGATCTTCTAGACGCTATTTGTTTAGCTTCACGTTCATCTTGTAACACATAGAACTTATCACCAGCTTGAGAAGCACCATCAAGACCTAATATAGATATTGGCCTAGAAGGACCTACTTCCGTAACACTGTTTCCTCTTTCATCTTGCATTGCCTTAATCTTACCACTAGTAGTACCAGCCAATACATAATCACCTATCTTAAGAGTACCTGACTGCACTAATACAGTAGAAACATAACCCTTTCCTTTATCCAAAAAGGCCTCAACAACTGTACCAGTCGCATATTTATCAGGGTTTGCTTTAAGCTCTAAAATTTCAGCTTCAAGTAATACTTTCTCTAATAATTCTTTAACACCTAAACCTGTTTTTGCAGAGATATCATGAGATTGAATTTTACCACCCCAATCTTCTACTAACAAATTCATTTGTGCTAAACCTTCTTTAATCTTATCAGGATTAGCTGTTGATTTATCAATCTTGTTAATAGCAAAAACGATTGGTACACCAGCTGCTTGCGCATGACTAATAGCTTCCTTCGTTTGTGGCATAATATCATCATCAGCCGCTACAACAATAATTGCGATATCGGTAACTTGAGCACCTCTAGCACGCATAGCGGTAAACGCTTCGTGACCAGGAGTATCCAAGAAAGCTATTCGCTCTCCATTTTCTAGAGTAACACCATACGCACCAATATGTTGAGTAATACCTCCACTTTCACCGGCAATAACATTTTCTTTACGGATATAATCCAATAAAGATGTTTTACCGTGATCCACGTGACCCATTACCGTAACAATAGGAGCTCTTGGTTTTAAATCTTCCGGAGCATCAACTTCCTCAACAATACTTTCTTCTATATCTGCAGTTACGAAATCTACTTCATAACCAAATTCTTCAGCTACAATAGACAAAGTTTCAGCATCTAAACGCTGATTCATTGTTACCATTAAACCTAAAGACATACATGCTGAAATAATTTCGGTCGTAGAAACACCCATCATAGTTGCAACCTCAGTTGCAGTAACGAACTCAGTAACCTTAAGTACTTTGTTCTCTAATTCCTGTTGTTCTAGATCTTTCTCAGTCTGCTCTCTATGCTGATCTCTTTTGCTTCTTCTGTATTTAGCCCCTTTACCCTTCTTGGATTTACCTTGAAGTTTTTCTAGGGTTTCACGTACTTGTTTTTGCACGTCCTCTTCAGTAGGCTCCACTTTTGCAACAGGCGCAAATCTTCCTCTACCTTTATTTCTATCTCCTGTATTAGCTGTACCAGTACTTCTACTTTGACCAGGACCAGAAGGATTCTTTGTTACAATTCTTCTACGTCTCTTTTTACGGTCCGTACTAGCTCTATCTGCAGGTTTCTTTTCTTCTTTCTTTTTCTTAGGCTTCTCGAACTTACTAAGATCGATTTTCTCTCCTGCAATTTTTGGTCCAGTTAGTTTCTGGTATTGCGTCTCAATAGTCTTAGGAGCTTCAGGTTCTGGAGCTGCTTCTACTACTGGTTCTTTTGGAGTTTCTTTAACCTCTGTCTTTTTAACGGCTTCAACTTTTGGTGTTTCAGTTTTTGGCGCCTCTACTTTTGGCTCCTCTTTCTTAACCTCTGGTTTTTTAACCGCAGGTGCAACCACCTTAGGTTTTTCTAAAATAACCTTTCGGGTTTCCAAAATCTCAACCTTAGGAACAACCTTTTCCTCAACTTTAGGAACAACTTTCTCCTCTACTTTTGGAGTCTCCTTAACAGGCTCTTCAACCTTCTTCTTAGGACTAAGGTCAATTTTACCTACCATTTTAGGACCAGCAAGCTCGACCTTGCCAACTAAGGTATTCTCCTCTGTTTCGGCGTTTCTTCGCTCACGGGCCAAGCGACGATCTTCTTGTTCTTTTTCTAATTGAACTCGAATAGCCTCCTTCTCTTTTCGTTTTTCTTCACCAACTTCCTTTGATGCAACTTTCTTACTCTTGTCCGTCTGGAACTCGTCAAGTAAAACCTGATAAACATCATCGGAAATTTTAGTGGTAGGCCTCGCTTCCACATCATGTCCTTTTCCGTTAAGAAAGTCCACTGCCCTATCCAAGGAAATATTAAGTTCACGAAGAACTTTATTAAGCCTTATTTTCGCATTGTCTGCCATAAATACTGATTCCCGTTCTTTTATTTAAGTGCTAATATATAGCTAATCTTCTAATTCTTCTTTTAGGATACGCACAACTTCTAAAATAGTTTCCTCTTCTAAATCTGTACGCTTCACTAAATCGTTAACGTCTTGCTCTAAAACGCTACGAGCTGTATCAAACCCAATCTTCTTGAATTCTTCTATAATCCAAGCATCAATTTCATCAGAGAACTCTGTTAATTCAACATCTTCCTCTACCCCTTCACGGAATACATCAATCTCATAACCAGTTAATTGACCAGCTAATCTAATATTATGCCCACCTCTACCTATTGCCTTAGAAACCTCTTCAGGTTTTAAGTAAACTTGTGCCGTCTTCTTCTCTTCGTTTAACTTAACCGAAGAAACTCTTGCCGGACTTAATGCTCTGGTCACCAACAATTGTGGGTTAGCTGTCCAGTTAATAACATCGATATTTTCATTTCCTAATTCACGAACAATACCATGAATTCTTGACCCCTTCATACCTACACAGGCACCAACTGGATCAATACGGTCATCGTAAGAGTCAACAGCAACTTTCGCTTTTTCCCCTGGTATTCTTACCGCCTTCTTAACCGTAATTAAACCGTCAAAAACTTCAGGTATTTCTTGGAAAAATAATTGCTCCAAGAATTTAGGTGAACTTCTAGACATTATAATAGTTGGCTTTGCACCTTTCAATTCCACACTTTCAATTACACCTCTAACATTATCTCCTTTACGGAAAAAATCAGAAGGTATCTGTCTATCTTTTGGTAAGATTATTTCGTTACCCTCATCATCAAGCAAAATAATTGCCTTATGACGAATATGATGAACCTCAGCTGTATAAATTTCACCCTCTAAATCTTTAAAGTGCTTATATATCGTTGTATTATCGTGTTCATGGATTTTAGAAATTAGATTTTGACGCAAAGCCAAAATTGCTCTTCTACCCAAATCGATTAATTTCACCTCTTCAGATACATCTTCACCAACTTCAAAATCCGGCTCAATTTTACGAGCTGCAGATAATGAAATTTCCTCATTTGGTTCTTCAACCTCACCATCGTTAACAACAATACGGTTTCTCCAAATTTCTAAATCACCTTTATCTGGGTTGATAATAATATCAAAGTTATCATCTGAACCAAACTTCTTTTTAAGCGCATTTCTAAAAACATCTTCCAAAATGGCCATCAATGTTACCCTGTCTATGAACTTATCGTCCTTAAACTCTGAGAAAGATTCAATTAACGCAATATTTTCCATTGGTAATTACAATTAAAATTTTAATACAACTTTTGCTTTAATAATATCTGAAAAATTTACTTCTTCTTTTTTCTGAACGGTCACTTTTCCTTTCCCTATTGGCTTTGGCTCTCTAGCTTTCCACTCTAAAACAATTGAATCATCATTTACAGCAGTTAAATTACCTTCAAATTTATCATCATTTGTACGAACCTCAAGTTTTCGACCAATATTCTTTGAATATTGACGAGGAATAACCAAAGGAGCAGCTGCACCTGCAGAAGCTACTTCAAGAGAAAAATCATATTCATCTCTATCCAAGTTGTGCTCTATCGCCCTACTGATTTTTATACAATCACTGACCGTAACCCCAAGGTCACCGTCTATTACCACATGAATGCTATTATCAGCACCCATAGTGAAATCGATTAAAAATAGAGAGGGATCTTCTTCAAGACCTTGTTCCAATAATTCTTTTACTTTTTCCTTTAGCATAAATAATAAGTAATAAAAGAGGGGACTAATTGTCCCCTCATGAATACCTTTATATCCTTTCAGCTTTGCAAATATACAATAAATTTAATTTCCTACAATAGTCTATTTACACCTAATTCATTCACTATGAAAACAATCAAATAAAATATAGCCTCATTAAAAATATTCCTTCCTATAAATTATCTTATTTTTAGCTAAATACCAACCAAAACATAACCTAATGGAAATCTTATCCTCATATAACCTTATAATAGGCGCATCCTTAATTGTAGTATTGTCATTCTTTTTCAACGGCATATCTAAAAAGACCAATATACCAGCAGTATTAATGTTGATCGTCTTGGGTATTCTTATTAAAATAGGGTTAGAATTTTTTATACCAGAAGTACCTGACTTTAAAGGTTCTTTAGAAATTTTAGGAACTGTTGGGCTAATAATGATAGTATTAGAGGCTGCTTTAGAACTAGAATTAAAAAGAGAAAAATTATGGCCTATTCTTAAATCTATGGCTATTGCATTAATAGGTTTAATAGGTTCTGCTTACATAGCTGCTTTAATACTTTATCAATTCATACCTAATATGACTATGCAGTCTGCATGGCTATATGCTACTCCTCTATCAATTTTATCCAGCGCAATTATCATCCCTAGTGTTGGAGGATTAAGCGAAGAGAAGAAAGAATTTCATATTTACGAGAGCACCTTTTCTGATATCATGGGCATAATGATGTTCTATTTTTTAACTGGAAAATTAAATCCCGCAGAAGATACGGGAGCCAGCGGTTTTGCCTTGAATTTAGTGCTAACTCTAGTTATCGCTTTAGTTGCCAGTTATGCAATCATTTTAGTTTTTCAAAAAATTAAAAGTCAGGCGAAACTATTTTTACTTATCGCAGTGCTATTACTACTTTATGCAATTGGCAAAAAAATGCATTTATCCTCATTAATCATTATCCTTGTTTTTGGACTGATTGTAAAAAATGTAAACTTATTCTTTCCAGGAAAAACTAAAATATTTCTCGAATCTGAACGAATGCAGCAAATTTATCATGAGCTACACATAGTTACCCTAGAAACTGCATTCGTTGTACGCACGTTCTTCTTTGTTATTTTCGGTATTACCATTGTCTTATCATCCTTACTAAGTATTAACGTAGCAATAGTGAGCCTGTTAATTATAGCATCCATTTATGCAATTCGGTTCTTAGTACTGATTGTATTCGTAGGTAAAGACATGTTACCTCAATTATTTATTGCACCCAGAGGCCTTATAACTGTATTATTATTTTATGCAATACCTATGGAAGCGCAAATTGAAGGCTTTGAATCTGGAATCTTGTTATTTGTAATTATCGCCACAAGTTTAGTTATGACTTGGGCAATGATTCGCGATAAACGAAAAATGGGTACTATGTTAGACGAAATAGACGAGGAAATTATGGAAAGAAATTTAGCAGAAGATGCATTGAGAGCAACTAAAGCAGAGGTATCACTTGAATCAAACACAAATGTAACCCCATCAACAAAACCTGAGGATACTATCTAAATCTATGCTTTACAGAATTTAAAAAATAATTAAAATCTACTGAGGTCCAAAAGACGCATGAACTTCAACTTGGTCACTATAAGCTTGCGGCTCAGAAGCATCTAAACTATCAACTTCTTTACGAAAACGAAGAATCATTAGCGTATCTAATTGTTGATCTATACTGTCTTTTAAAACTCTCCAATTAGATGAATTCATCTTCTTGTTATACTCCATTATTTTATTAAAGCGATCCAAATTATACCGATTAGCTTTCCAAGCATGGGCGGTACTTTCTTCATGCTTTAAATCTTGAATATAGTATCCTATGCCAAATCCTAGCAAAATAACAATCAATAATATCTTTAAAACTTTTGGAGAGAGTTTCATAAGGTTAAGTAATTTAGGGTACTAAAATATATAATAACATCACCGAAATGGTTTCTTTTCCGACGAATTTGTAACGTTATTAGTTTAAATGTACAAAAATACCGACAGACAAGTAGTCATTTCTTGACAATCGCATGGCAAAACACATACGGTTTTTCAAAAATCTAACAATAGAAAGACAATTAAAATGACTAATATCATAAAAACAAAAATCCCGATATCAATGATATCAGGATTTTCTTTGTTCTCTTAGTTGGCCCACAAGGACTCGAACCTTGAATGACGGTACCAAAAACCGAAGTGTTACCATTACACCATGGGCCAATACCTTTTTAAGAGGCTGCAAATTTAAAACAAAGTTTGGTTTCACCAAATCTTTTTTAAAGTAAAAATAAAAAATTGTGCTTTTAGCATGTTAAAGGTTTATAAAAATAGTTCATTCCTTTCTATATTAATTAGTAAATTCGCCACTTAGGTTTAACCCAAGCTTCATGTTTTCAAAGAACTACCACAAGTGGGACACTATATTAGGATGGTCCGTATTTTTTATAGCCCTTATTACATATTATATTACCGTAGAACCCACCAATAGTTTTTGGGATGCGGGAGAATATATAGCCACTGCAGCCAAGTTACAAGTTGGTCACCCTCCAGGGGCTCCTTTATTACAAATGATAGGAGCATTCTTTGCAATGTTTGCCTTAGAACCTAGCCAGGTTGCTATGATGGTAAACCTCGTATCTGGTGTTTCAAGTGCTTTCACCATTCTATTTATGTTCTGGACAATTACCAATATTACCAGAAAACTGATAGACAAAGATGGTCCGTTCACAAACAGTAAAGCAATTGCAGTTTTCGGTAGTGCTTTGGTTGGATCGCTTGCATTTACCTACTCCGATAGTTTCTGGTTTAACGCCGTTGAAACAGAAGTTTATGCCATGGCGAGTTTTATTATGGCCCTACTTCTATGGCTTGGTTTAAAATGGACAGATAATTTAGATGATCCTCGCGGAAACAGATGGATTATATTGATCTCTTTTGTTGTAGGCCTTACTTTCGGTATCCAGTTTATGGGCTTCTTGGCTATACCTTCTATTGGACTTTTATACTATTTCAAAACATATAAAGAGACAACTGTAAAAAACTTTTTACTGGCGAACATTATTGTAATCGGCGTACTAATGTTAGTTTACAAATTCTCGTTAACCTACATTCTCCAACTTTTTGGATGGGGAGAGGTATTTTTCATCAACAGCATAGGATTACCATTTAACTCCGGATCAATAATTATCGGCATTTTATTTATTGCAACTTTTTACTTCGGACTAAACTATACGCGTAAAAATGATTACAGAACAGCCAACACCATTGTTCTTTGTATGATGTTTCTATTTTTAGGCTTTTCTTCATGGCTAATGCTACCAATTAGAGCAAATGCTAAGGTGGTTATCAATGAGAATAACCCAGAAGATGCCCGAGCACTTTTAGCATATTACAATAGAGAACAATACCCAGGTGTAGATAGCCCTGTATATGGTACCTATTATTCTGATATGTTTGCACCAGCAGGCGAAGATCAAGATGGTAAACCTAAATATGAAAAAGATTACACCCTTGGTAAATACATTATTGTAAATAAATTCAAAGATGCCGTTCAAGGTCCTAATCCAAAACATCAAGGATTACTACCAAGAATGTGGAGTTCGCAAAATGCAGAGAACTACATGCGCTATTTTGGAGCGTTGGATTTCAAGATTACCCAGCCAAATCAAGAACTAAGACAAGCTGCAGAACAAGTTAAAATAGGTTTCGCTAACGGTGAAATTGGAGCAGATCAATATATCAGCTTCTTAAAGCGTTTCGATGAATATATAGAAGTACAGCCACCTACTGTATGGGACAACGTTAGATATATGGTAGAATTTCAATTCAACTATATGTATTTACGCTATTTCATGTGGAATTTTGTTGGTAAACAAAATGACGTTCAAGGTCGTTATAACGATAATGGGAATTGGTTAAGTGGTATAAATGCTATAGATAGCTGGCGTTTAGGAAGTCAAGATAACCTTCCAAGCGACATTAAAAATAACCCAGGAAGAAACACCTATTTCTTCTTACCTCTAATTTTAGGTATCATCGGCATCGTTTTTCAACTTTCGAAAGACAAAAAGCAGTTTTGGGTATTGTTGATATTCTTTCTTTTTACTGGATTAGCTATTCAATTTTACACCAATCCGGGGATTTTTCAACCTCGTGAGCGTGATTATTCATTAGTAGGTTCATTCTACATTTTTGCCTTATGGATAGGCTTAGGAGTGTACGGACTATATGACAGCTTCAAAGATTGGATTACCCCTAAAATATTAGCTCCAGTTGTAGTAGTGGTAACACTTCTAGCAGTACCAACAGTTATGGCCGTTCAAAACTGGGACGACCATGACAGATCTAATAGATATACTGCAAATTCATCTGCAAAAGCCTATTTAGATTCTTGCAAAGAAGATGTAGGTGCTATCTTATTTACCATTGGTGACAATGATACTTTCCCTATATGGTATGCGCAAGAAATTGAGAATTACAGAACAGATGTACGTATTGTTTGTACTAGTCTTTTTGAAACAGACTGGTATGTAGATCAAATGAAAGTAGCGGCATATGAGAGTGCGCCAATACCTTCTCAAATTTCGCATGAGAAATATAGATGGGGATCACGAGACGTTCTTTACCACCAAGGTATTACAGAAAACAGATGGCCTATTAAAGATTTTATAAATTGGATAGATAGCGATAAGCCCAGAACAAAGCTTAAGTATTTATTCGAGCAAAACGGAGCTGACTTAAGTCAGTATGCTGAGGAAACTCAGAATATGGTCTATTACCCTACCAATAAAATCAGAGTACCTGTGAACAAGCAAAATGTTCTAAATAGCGGATTGGTAAAGGAAAAAGACGCAGATTTAATTGTTGACTATATTGATATAGATCTACCAAGCGCAATTACTAAGAAAAGCATGATGATGCTTGACATTCTAGCCAACAATGACTGGAATCGTCCTTTATACTTTTCTGGAGGTAGTTTTGATGATGCGGAATATCTTTGGATGAAAGACTATTTGCAATTAGATGGTTTAGCTTACAAATTAGTACCTATTCGTACAGAAAGACCTAACTCTTTTGAACTAGGCCGTATAGACACCGATTTAATGTATGACATCGTATCAGGATGGGATTGGGGTAATGCCGGTGGTGATATTTACCATGACGTTCAAACCCGTATACAGAGTGTATCTTTCAGAGGTAATTTAGCTCGCTTGACCGAAGCTTTGATCAGAGAGAATAAAATGGACAAGGCAAAGGACATTATAGAGATATCTCTTACTAATATGCCTGTTGATAAATTTGGTTATTATACTTTAATAGAACCTTTTGTTGATGGATATTACAAAGTTGGTGAAAATCAAAAAGCCCGTGCCTTATTTGAAAAACTAAAGAAAAAATATCAAGAAAGATTAGAATACTATGCATCTACCAGCTTGGCAGAGCAGTATAACAACATTGATGACATCATTGCCGACATGGAGGCTTATCGACGTAATATAGATATCATTATTACTAACGATAGTGAAGATATTGCAGAGAAAGAAACATTGATCTTTAACGAGTATATCGATAAATTCCAACATTTTTACAAAGATGAAGATGATATGGATATGCGAGAAGACATGTTACAGACTGATCCTGATATGACAGATACATTACCAATATCAGATACTATTCAACCCGACAATACAAGAACAGATATCTTAGAAGATACTGTTGGTATTACAGCACAATAAAAAACTTTGGGCGAAAGCCCAAAGTTTTATTCTTTTTAAAAATCATGAATGTTTATACGTATTCTTTAAGAATACCAATAAGAGTATTAGCATCTTGCTCTCCGCTTTGACGCCATACCATTTCACCGTTTTTGTAGATCATTAAGGTCGGTAATCCTTTAACGCGCAAAGCTTGTGAAAGCTCTTTATTCTTGTCCACATCAATCTTAATTACCTTACCTCTATCACCTAAAGCAGCAGCAACATCCCTTAATACAGGATGCATTGCAGTCGACTGTTCGTTCCACTCTGCGAAAAAATCCAGAAGAACGGGTACCTTTAAATCTATTAGCTCACCAAATTTGGACATATAAAATGCTTTTCTATGTTACCCAAATGTAATAAAAATTGTTAAAATACTACACTTGGCAATCTATTTGTAACCCTACAATAGGGTTAAAATCATGTTAATGCTTTTTTCTTTAAAGTAATTACGGTGATTTCAGGCCAAATCCCTACTCTTCCTGGGTAACCTAAAAACCCAAAACCTCTATTTACGTTAATAAATTGCCCCATTTCTTTATATATACCTGCCCAATAAGGATATCTCCATTTTACTGGACTCCATTTTATCCAACCTGGTATCTCAATACCAAACTGCATACCATGAGTATGACCACTTAATGTCAAGTGATAATGGTAAGCATCTTTAATAACTTCCATTTCCCAGTGCGATGGATCATGACTCATTAAAATCTTGAAATCATCCTCATTTATTTGCGAAGTAGCTTTCTTAAGATCTCCGGCTTTTTTGAATCCGCCTTTACCCCAATTCTCAACTCCTACTAAAGCAATTTTATCTTCTCCTTTTTGCAAGTACCTATGCTCATTTAACAACAAATCAAAACCCATCTGTTTTTGCAATGCTTTTAAGTCTTCTAAATTCTGATGTTTTAGCTCTTCAGTTTCCCAAGGAATATAATCTCCATAATCATGATTACCCAAAACTGAAAACTTACCATCCTTAGCCTCCAGCGTACTAAACAAATCTGCCCATGGCAGCATTTCTGAAGTCATATTATTAACCATATCACCCGTAAACAAAAGCACATCACTTTTTTGCTTATTGATTAAATCCACCCCGTATTCAATCATCTTTCTGTCATCAAAGCTTCCACTATGAATGTCTGATATTTGAGTAATCTGATAACCATCAAAACTATCGGGCAAATCATCGAACTCTAAATTATATCTTAATACTTTAAAGTTATATTTTCCCTTATACATTCCGTACAAAAGCGCACCAAAAGGAATCGCGGCAACACCTAAAGCTAATAAGCTTAAAAAACGCCTACGAGCAGGTAAACCAAATTGCTTTTCTTCTCCATATATTTTTTGATACAGTCCAGAAACAAGACGGTACATATCTTCTGAAAATAAGAATAGAATTGTTATGACATTAAAAGTTAGCATCGTCAATAAAAAACCAAACGCATAACTTTTAGGAATACTTAAAACACGACCTGTCTCCTCGCCTACAGTAAATTGATATATGAAATTAATCATGACAGCCAATGAGACTACAATATAAATCAATGACCACCAAGGTTGTTTCGTAATGGTCTTCAATGCCTGAAGCACGTAAAAACTTAAAGCTATATATGCAATGGTAAAAATAAACCAACGTATCATGAAGAGAATTTTTACAAAGATATCCGTATAACAGTGGTATCTGTGCTCATTTGCATTTTATTTAACCTTGACCACCACAGCTTTAATATTTTCTAATTGGGTAACAGCACTATAATCGTCACTTAAAAAACTTTCTGAATTCATAGAAATCATAGGTTTCTTTGACATAGTCTTAATCATCTTGGTTCCTGAAAGATGCACAGCACTAAAGCCATATCTTTTAAAAACGTCAACATTATTAGTATTTACCCCAGAACCCGGCATTATCTGAACTGTTTTGCTTTGCTTATTTAAATTAGATAAAAACTCGACACCTTCGGGTGCAGATTTCTGTTGCCCAGATGACAAAATATAATCTACTTGCATCGCTTCTAGTGCCTGTAATGCTTCCGACGGATTTACAATCCAATCAAACGCCCTGTGAAAGGTGAATTTCAAATTACCCGCAGCAACTTTTAACTTATTAGTGTTATCTACATCTAATGTAAAATCATCTGAAAGCACACCAGATACAATACCATCAAATCCCAATTCCACACATAATTCAATATCCTTAAGCATGATATTGAGTTCATCATCAGTATATGTAAAATTTCCACTTCGAGGTCTAATTAATACATGTACGGGAATCGATAACCGCTCCTTAATTGCTTTCAACAATCCGTAAGAAGGAGTTAAACCACCTACTGCAAGTTCTGAACACAACTCAATACGGTCTGCTCCAGCACGTTCGGCAACCAAGGCAGATTCTAAAGAATTAGCACAAACTTCTACTATCATATTACTATATTTAAGGTCACTAAAAGTAAAGAACCAAACCCATGAAAAGAAGAAAGTTTCTAAGAAATTCTAGCACTGTAGCAGCGGGAATGTTATCGGCACCATTATTAGCATCTTGCAACGAAACTACGGCAGCAAAAGAAACAGGTAAAACAGCCATTATACCAATTGCAATTTGCACATGGGATTTTGGTAATGCAACCGCCAAAGCTTGGGAAGTTCTTGAAAAAGGGGGTAGTTCTTTAGACGCAGTCCATCAAGGTGTAATGATAGAAGAAGACGATTTAAATAATAGCACCGTAGGTAACGGTGGTAGACCAGACAGAGATGGAAATGTTACTTTAGATGCTTGTATTATGGATAAAGACGGTAATTGTGGTGCCGTATTAGCAATGCAAAATATTGCTAACCCAATTTCTGTAGCTAGAAAAGTGATGGAGGAAACGCCTCATGTAATGCTAGCAGGTAAAGGAGCTGAGCAATTTGCTTATGAGCAAGGTTTCGAAAAAACAGACTTACTTACCGAAGAATCAAAAGAAGCATGGTTAGAGTGGAAAAAAACATCACAGTATAAACCTATAATCAACATTGAAAATCACGATACAATTGGCATGCTTGCCATTGATGCCGATGGCGATATTGCTGGTGCTTGCACCACTAGCGGCATGGCCTACAAAATGGCTGGCAGAGTTGGAGACTCCCCTATTATTGGCGCCGGACTTTTCGTTGATAATGAAGTAGGTGGTGCAACTGCAACAGGTGTAGGTGAAGAAGTAGTTAGAACAGTCGGCAGTTTCTTAATCGTAGAATTAATGCGACAAGGAAAATCTCCACAAGAAGCTTGCGAAGAAGGTGTAAAACGCATCATAGCCAAGAATAAGGATAAACAAGATTTTCAAATTGGGTTTATTGCCATCAACAAAAAAGGAGAAACTGGCGGATATTGCATTCATCCAGGTTTTACCTATAGAACATTTACTAAAGAAGGTCATATAAATAATCCTTCTGGCAGTTATTTGAAAAGTTAAATTCACAATCATTCCAAGATTTAACACTGAAGCTAAAGGGCAATCTTCCTTATAGTTTCGGTATCAATTTGTACTTTTAACGTTTTACAATCAATTTTCGAAAATGGCAGATCAAAAAAAACTCTTTTTGCTAGATGCATACGCACTAATATTCCGTGGATACTACGCACTTATAAAAAACCCAAGAATTAATTCGCAAGGCATGGATACCTCTGCTATTATGGGGTTCATGAATTCTTTATTTGATGTTATACGCCGCGAAAAACCCGACCATTTAGCTGTCTGTTTTGATAAAGGAGGTAGTGCAGAACGTACCGAAATGTTCCCTGAATACAAAGCCAATAGATCAGAGACACCAGATGCCATTCGTATTGCCATACCCTATATTCAAGATATATTAAAAGCAATGCATATACCTGTAGTTGTAAAAGAAGGATGGGAAGCTGATGACATCATTGGTACCTTAGCTAAACAAGCAGAGAAAGAAGAATACAAAGTCTTTATGGTTACGCCAGATAAGGATTTCGGACAGTTAGTTTCTGAAAATATCTTTATGTATCGCCCGGCAAGAATGGGTAATGGCATCGAAATTTGGGGTATTCCTGAAATTCAAAAACGTTTCGGAGTCGAGAGACCTGAACAAGTTATTGACTATCTAGGAATGATGGGTGACGCAAGTGACAATATTCCTGGTCTACCCGGTGTTGGTGATAAAACCGCAAAAAAGTTTATTGCTGATTTTGATTCCATGGAAAACCTTTTTGAAAACACCGATAAGCTTAAAGGTAAGATGAGAGAAAAGGTAGAAGCCAATAAAGAATTAGGGCTTTTATCTAAAAAATTAGCCACTATTTGTTTAGACGTAGATGTTCTCTTTAATGCCAGAGATTATGAGATGTCTGAACCAAATGCCGAAGAAGTTCAGAAAATATTCGAGGAACTTGAGTTTAGAAGGTTAAAGGATCAGTTTATAAAATTATTTTCTTCAGAAATTGAAGAGGCACCAGTTCAAGCTTCAAATGCTCCAGTAGCAAAAAAGGAGAGTCAAGATGCTGGTTCTGGCCAGTTCTCATTATTTGGAAGTCCTGCAGATTCTGGAGCTACGGTTAAAGATTACTCTAGTAGACAAACCATTGCAGATGTTGCACATTCTTACCAAAGTGTTGCACCTGGCATGGCAATGAAGTTATTCCTAAAAAATCTAATGCAACAGAATTCTGTATGTTTTGATACGGAAACTACAGGTCTAGACCCATTAACTGCGGAATTAGTCGGTATTGCATTTTCTTGGGAAGCAACAAAAGGATTCTACATTCCCTTCACGGACAACAAAGAGGAAGTACAGGCTCTTTTAGAAGAATTACGCCCTTTCTTTGAAGCAGAAACAATAGAAAAAATAGGTCAGAATCTTAAATATGATATTAAGGTTTTAGACAAATACGATATTGATGTTAAAGGACCTTTGTTCGATACCATGTTGGCTCACTATCTAATTAACCCAGATATGCGCCACAATATGGATGTATTAGCGGAGACCTATTTAAATTATTCTCCCGTTTCTATTGTAGAACTTATTGGTAAAAAAGGCAAGAATCAATTGAGCATGCGAGATGTTCCATTAGAAAAACAAACCGAATATGCGGTTGAAGATGCCGATATCACCTACCAATTAGCAAAACATTTTAGACCAGAGTTAAAAGAAGCAAATACAGAAAAATTATTTCAAGAAATTGAAATTCCATTATTACGCGTTTTAGCTGATATGGAATTAGAAGGTATCAATTTAGATGAGAAATTCCTGAATTCTCTGTCTTCAGATTTGAACAACGATATAGCTGATCTTGAAAAGAAAATATATGAAGTTGCCGGTGAGGAATTCAATATTGGATCACCAAAGCAATTAGGAGAAATACTTTTTGATAAATTAAAATTAGTAGCCAAGCCTAAAAAGACCAAAACAGGTCAGTACTCTACCGCAGAAGACGTGTTATCCTATTTAGCAAAAGACCATGAAATCATTCAAAATGTATTGGATTATAGAGGTCTTGCTAAATTAAAAAGCACCTATGTAGACGCATTACCAGAACAAGTAGAACCATCTACAGGTAGAGTTCATACAGATTATATGCAAACAGTAGCCGCCACAGGTCGTTTAAGTAGTAATAACCCTAACCTACAGAATATTCCTATTAGAACTGAGCGTGGACGCCAAGTTAGAAAAGCGTTTATTCCACGTGATGAGAATTACACTTTGTTAGCGGCAGATTATTCACAGATAGAACTTAGAATTATTGCTGCGCTTAGTGAAGAAACCACCATGATCGAAGCCTTTAAAAATGGTGAAGATATACATGCATCTACCGCATCAAAAGTATTCAATGTTCCATTAGAGGAAGTTACACGTGAGCAACGTAGTAATGCCAAAACGGTAAACTTCGGTATTATTTATGGCGTTTCTGCTTTTGGTTTAAGCAACCAGACCGATTTATCTAGAAGCGAGGCAAAAGAATTAATAGACACCTATTATAAAACTTATCCGAAGTTAAGAAACTACATGAGCGAACAAGTAGATTTTGCACGTGACAATGGCTATGTGCAAACTGTACTAGGGAGAAGAAGATACCTTAAGGATATCAATGGAAGTAATGCCATTGTACGTGGTGCCGCAGAGCGAAATGCTGTAAACGCACCTATTCAAGGTAGTGCGGCAGATATTATAAAAATCGCCATGATCAACATTCATAATAAACTGGAAGAAGGCAATTACAAATCTAAAATGTTATTGCAAGTACATGATGAATTGGTCTTCGATATTTATAATCCAGAATTGGAAGAATTGCAAACCCTAATTAAATCTGAAATGGAGAATGCATATACTATTGCAGTTCCTTTAGATGTTGAAGTAGGTATGGGAGACAATTGGCTTGTCGCTCACTAAAAGCCAAATTTGTACTATTTAAACCACATGGTGTAAGAGTAAAATTGTAGTATTTTGACGAAAATATTCTGTTAACAAAACCCTAATATTTATATTAGTATTTGCTAACCATATTTTACTATGATTAAAAATTACACTAGGCTGCTACTGGCAGCCCTATTTTTGTTTTGTTTTACAGGATTTTCACAAACGAATTATCTACAGAATGCCAGCTTTGAAAGTTGGTCGGGCAGTCCAGAATCTCCCGATAATTGGAGTATAATTAATGCAAACAGTATAACTAAAAGCACCATATCTTCAGACGAAATTTTTGCTGTAGAACTAGATTTAAGTAACTCTTTATCCACCCCGACTGAACTTAGCACTAGAAATGCAAGTGATGTAGTTTTACCAACAAATGCGACCTACACCTATTCTTTTGATTATAAAGTAACATCGGGCATTGGTAATAATATAAGTGCCAATTTATACATTTCAAAAGATGCTGGTAGTTACACCATACAATACTTAAATGAATTTGTCCCCATGGAAAGTGATGGCGACTGGCATACCTACACTGTTAATTTTGACACCGACACAGACGAGGATTATGTTTTCGAATTAGCATTTAGAGCAAATACATCTCCAACAAGTTCTGTTCTAATTGACAATATGAAAGTATTGGGCGATGCACCAGCGGATACAGATGATGATGGAATACCAGATACAGAAGATACATGTCCAAATACACCACAAACAGCCCTAGCCGTTGATGATAACGGTTGCGAAATATCGATAGATGCTACAAGCGTTATTGAAGACCCTAGTTTTGAGGATTGGTCTTTAGGCGGCGGTAGTAATTTAGCAAATTGGGGCATTAACCTAATACCGGGTAGCTCATGGAATAAAAATGAAACTATTAGCGATAACCTTGACTATAGCCTAGAATTAACCACCTCAAATAATGGCAGTAATACATCATCTATATTTCAAAACGAAATACAACTTTATGAAGGAGTAGAATATATTTTGGAAATAGATTATAATGTTATAGAAGGAAATTTTAATTCTTTACAATTACAATTAACACAAGGAATATTTGCTGATGTTGTCGAAGAATTTACTGTAAATCCGTCCGAAAATGGCTGGGCTTCTTACTCCACCACGTTTACCTTAACATCTAATGAATTGGTTGATTTACAAATTAGAGCAGAATCTGACCAAGAACAACAGCGTATTCTTTTAGACAAAATGGTTTTTAGAGCCAATGTAGCAAATAACACAGATCGAGATGCCTTAATCGCATTATACAACGCCACAGGAGGACCAAACTGGGTTAACACATGGGATTTAGAAGAACAGGATATTGAAAATTGGTATGGTGTAACCTTAAATTCAGAAGGAAGAGTTGAATATCTTTATATAACAGAGAACAAACTTACCGGAACATTACCTCCTGAAATCGGTCTATTAACCGAATTAAAGGTTTTAAATCTTTCTAGCGCCTCCAATCCAACTGTACCTGAAAATGTTAATCAAATAACAGGAGGTATACCACCAGAAATTGGAAACCTTACAAATTTAGAACAGTTTAATATTTCAAATAATTTAATATCAGGAGAAATTCCTCCAGAATTTGGGAACTTATCTAAATTAAAGTTCGCAACGTTCTTCGACAACGAATTATCTGGATCATTACCAGAAGAGCTAGGCAACTTAATCAGTATTGAAACAATTAATCTAATGCGGAATAATATAGAAGGTTCAATTCCAACTTCTATGACCAACTTTCCTAATTTAATATCACTTTTACTAGCTAGCAACAACTTCGAAGGGGAGATTCCTGACTTTCTCTCTCAAGTAACAAGTTTGCAATATCTTGATTTAAGTTATAATTCATTTAGCGGATCAATTCCTGTAGAACTAGGTTTAATAAACAATTTGTCGTACTTAGATATTTCCGTAAATAATTTAACAGGAGAGATACCAATAGAGCTAGGGCAATTACAGAATATCACAACTTTAAAATTGAGTCAAAACAATTTAGAAGGATCATTACCTCTTTCGCTAGGTCAATTAACCAATCTTGTAGATTTTCAAGCTTATAACAATAATTTAAATGGCACAATACCTATCGAACTTACTAACATACCATCATTAAATCGAATTTTATTGTCCAATAACAATTTTCATGGTAAAATACCAAATTTTGCATCTACAAATGTATACGCTGTATCCATAAGCTCTAATGAATTCGTTTTTGAAGATATACTAGAAATGTCGCAGAATTTAGCTGAAAACATAACTTTTAGCTATTACGGTCAAACGAACTTGGGAGAAAGTAGTTTTATTATTATAAACCCCACAGAAAGCTACACTCTTAAAATTGACCAGACTATAGAACCAAATAACATATATCAATGGAGATTAAATGAAATACCAATTGATAACGCAACTGAGTCTACTTACATTATTAGTGGCTTTTCTAACGAACACGAAGGCTCTTACGATTGTATAATTACAAATAGTCTTCTACCCGACTTAACACTTCATTTGAATCCTATCAATATACAAGGTGATGATGATAACGATGGTGTACCTAATGATAATGATGTTTGCAAGAATACACCAATTGGTGCAGTAACGGGCGCTACTGGTTGTAGCTACCAAGACATTTTAGTGCCAAAACCAGATGATTTTACTGCAAAAGCTACGAGCACTTCTTGTCCTGACACCGCAAACGGAATGCTTACTGTTGAATTTAAAGTTAATCAAACACATATATTAGCGATAACAGGTCCGAATAATTTCTCTGCTAATTATACGCAACAAAACGGAAGTACGCTTATGGTTACTGATCTAGAACCAGGTTCTTATAAAATAGTTGCTAATTCAGAGATTGGTCGATTAGTTGGCGCCCCCAATGTTGAATTTAGTTTGAACATTGAAACTCCCGAGGAATTCATTTCAGGTAAAACAGTAATAGACTACACCGCTAAAAAAGCAAGTGTTGTGGTTTCCGGTAGTAAAAATTACGAGGTTTTGGTAAATGACAAAGTATACACCTTTCAAGTTGACAATATTGACAATCAACAATTATCATTCCCGTTAGATAAGGGAGCTAATGTTATTTCAATTGAAACAGATAAAATTTGTCAAGGTATTTTCAATGACAGTGTAGTAATCAGTAATGCCATTTTAACCCCAAACCCAGTGGCGGACATGTTACGAGTTGAAGGTTTAGATATAATGACTAATGCTCTAGTTATCTTATCAAATATAAGCGGAGTAACATCACTACAAGAAAGCCGACAAATAAATAACGGCACATTAGAAATGAATATTTCTAACCTTTCTCCTGGTTTATATATGTTAACCATTCTAAATGGAGGTAAAGAAATCAACTTAAAATTTGTAAAAAAATGAGATTAGCTATAAAATTAATTTTAGTGGGACTACTAGTTGCTTCTTGTGGCGGTAGTGATGACAATAATAATACTACACCCGAGGAAAAAGAACTAGGTGCTCTTAATCTTGTATTTCCTGAAAACAATTTAATATGCACTGAAGGTCAAGACAATAGTACCGACGGGGTAAATATAGAATTTCAATGGTCTGCCTCTACCAATGCAACTTCTTATGAATTAGAAATTACTAATCAAGAAACCAATACTACAGACACAAGAACTGTAACCACAACATCACTTGCCGTAGGTCTGCCTAAAGGCACGCAGTTTTCATGGTCAGTAACTGCTATTTTGGGTTCAAAAACACTGGCGAGTGATTCTTGGAATTTCTATTCCGAAGGTACGAGCACAGAAAACTTTGCTCCTTTTCCTGCAGAAATTAGTGTTGCAGATAATGGTAATGGTACGGTAACCGTTTCTTGGGTAGGTGAAGATTTAGATAATGATTTGGTTGATTATGATGTATATATCGGCACCTCAGGTAACTTAGAATTAATTCTTGAGAATACTACTAATGAAAACACCAATTATAACATTACAGCTGGGGAACAATATATTATTCAAATAATATCTAAAGATAGTAACAACAATACATCTACTAGCCGAACCTATTTCACATTCTAGAAAGTTAAAGTTTATTTAAAGCTAGACGAAAAAGTATTTTATAAACGTTAGCATATAGCGTACTTCATTGTAGAAGTACGCTATATTTTATTTTATGAAACATTTTTTAATCATAGTGTTTTTGATAATGCTCGGTGCAACTCAACTATCTGCGCAAGAAGTGAAAAATGATATAAAGATCTTCCCTAACCCAGCTACAAATGTCATTAATGTATCTAGGCCTTAAAAATGACACAAATGCCACAATAAGCATTAGAGACAGTTATGGTACCCAAATAATCCACCACCAGTGGGACATAAAAAGAAATGCGCTAAATATTCCGGTCTTTAATCTTGAAAAGGGACTATATATGATAAGCATACGGTCCGAAAATCAAAATGTAAAAGCGAAATTTTATAAGCAATAAAAAACCCTCGCATAAATGCAAGGGTTCGTTTTAAGTTATAAATAGTAAGCCTTTATCGCTTTACAAAAATTAATTGTCCGTCTTCTGAGAAGTTAGGTATATCAAGATCACTAGCGTCAACCGTCATAATACCTCCATCGATTGTAACACCTATAGCTAACTCTTCACCATTTTCATCAATAGTTGTTACCGTTTCACCATCAAAGGTGTACGTGCTCGTGTTAGTGTCAGACTCAGATGGGCAAGGAATATCTAACCCAGTCGCTGTAGCATTAACTTCTACATAATTTGCAGAATTAGAAGCATTAGCACTTAAATCCTCATTAAACTGTAACGTAATTATATAGCAATCTTTATCTGAAAGAAAATCTAGAATTTGCTTACCAAATTTAACATCATCACTTGCTGTTTCATTATCAATTATAAGCTCAGTAGCATCCCACGTACCTAAAATTGCAGTACTATTTGTTTCTGCATCTGGCTCAGCCTCATCTTTATCAGAACTGCACGATACAAGTGCAAATGCTAAACTTACTATAAGTAAAATATGTTTGTACATCTTTTTAGTTTTTTTTGGTTGTTCAAAGATATAAAACGAAAAAATCAACATATTATTTCACCACAGAGCAAACGGTCAAATCATTAAAACAGTAATTACAGAATAAATCTATAGGTAGCTTTTAGCAAAAAGGTATTTTCCTTTTTTTGATTTAAGATTAGATAATCTAAATTTCTACCCAAACTTTCATTCGGATTTTCTGCCCCAACCATGCCCTGAGACTAAACTGAAAAAATCTCTGAACCTGGCTTATAATCCTATCTAAGAACCAAATTAAACCTAAACTGAACATAAGAGAAATCTGGGTTTTCTATTTGACAATCTATTAAATAAGCATCGTCAGAAGTAGCTTTTGAAATTTGATTTTCTGAGAACATAGTAACGCTATCTTCTTATCTCTTCACAATAGGATTATCAACAAAATTAAAACCAGAATACGTACCTCTTAATACATTAATTATTTTTTGCACCCTATCTAACAAGTAATTGGATAAAGGCTCTACAAGTTCAAATCTTTTATTCCAAGCAACCCTCTACATCTGCATACAATTTATCCGTAACGTTTTCCAATAAACCCAGTGACCAAACGTTTTTGGTTTTACCAGAAAACTTAGCTCCCTCAAGATAGTTGAATTCGTTGGCTCGTTTACAAACTCACCAAATGCAATCGTTTCGAACCTTTGCCGACTTCAACCTATTCTTCTACTATAGAAAATATTGTCATTTCCAACTGCAAATTCATACTCAAAAATGTTTTTATTCTCAATAAAGAAAGGTCTTCTCTCTTTAAAAAGATTTGAAATCCGCCCAAGGCAATTACACCTGGATCGGCATCTAAGCCCTCATTTAATATATAATCTTGCCCATCCCTAAAAGGATTTCCGTTTTGAGCAGGGTAACTATCAAATTGATTGACTAAAAAGGGTTGTATTTCTAATTGTTTCTGAGGCTGAATATTCCTAAATCCTTTCAATTTCCCAAATTCACTTACCCAACCCGGAGCAACTAATCCGATAGGTCGGCATATAAAAAGCTCCTCACCTCTAAAATACTTTCTATGAACTTCTAAACTTCATACTTGTTCTTCTGCAGATCCAAATTTTAATGGACTAAAAGGTATTTTCATTTCTGTAGACCATCCTTTCTTATCAATTTGTGCAGCATTATACCATATCGGATTCCTGCTAGCATTACAATAATCATCATTTTGACGATATAAAATCATCTCCTTTTATTCAAGCCGAAGAGACATTAAAATGAAAAGCAGTTCGTTTGTCATTATAACTATCTATAATAATCTGAACCCAATCTCCAGAAAAATTAACTCTTCTAGCCGGTCGACTTTCTATTTTTGACGGAATACTATCAAAACAACCTACCACTACGTATAAAAATTTTGCATCATAGGTGATTTTACATCTAGTACGTTGAATCGTTATTTTGCCATTAATGGGTTCAAAAACGGTGAATTCATCATCCAACTGTACATCATTACACTCAAAATCCGATAACTTATCATCAATAGTAATTTCTTTATCAACAGGAAGTTGTGCTATAACATATTCCCTTTGTACCTTTGCAACTTCATTTTGCACAATTAGCGTGGCAGTAATTAAAAGGAAAAGCATACAACTTACTAAATACTTAAGCATAATAATAGGTTTTTTAGTTGATTGTTTTGTTGATAAAACAGACACTTGAAAAATAGAATTGTTACAAAAAAGGTAACAAAATCAATAAGTTTAACGTGATCTCATTAAAAATAAAGCAGTTAGAAATTACATTTATCGAAAAAATGTAAAAAATAAAGAAACAAGTATTTGCAATTCAAGTTAATAATCGTAGATTTGCAGCCCGTTTGACGGGATTGATTAAAATAATAGTTAAAAATAGCAGTAGTGGATACATTAAGTTATAAGACCGTTTCGGCCAACAGAACAACTGTAAACAAAGAGTGGTTATTGGTAGATGCCGAAGGAGAAACATTAGGACGCATGGCTTCTAAAGTCGCCTATTTGTTAAGAGGAAAGCACAAACCAAGTTTCACCCCTCATGTTGATTGTGGTGATAATGTTGTTATTATCAACGCAGAGAAAATTGTTCTTACAGGAAACAAGTGGTCTGATAAATCATACATGAGATACACTGGCTACCCAGGTGGTCAACGTACTACTAGCGTAAAACAGTTATTAGAGAAAAACCCAGAAGGTATTCTTGAAAAAGCGATAAAAGGTATGTTACCTAAGAACAGATTAGGTGCAGAACTTTTTAGAAACCTAAAAGTTTACGCAGGTACAGAGCACGGTCAGGAAGCTCAAAAACCTACTGTTGTTAACCTAAAAGACATTAAATAAGATGGAAGTAATTCATAAAATTGGTCGTAGAAAGACCGCTGTAGCGAGAGTATATCTTTCTGATGGAAATGGAGACATTACTATTAACAATAAAGATTTAAGTGTATACTTCCCAACTGCAACACTTCAATACAAAGTAAAACAACCTTTCACATTAACTGAAAGCTTAGATACTTATAACGTAAAAGTAAATGTTTACGGTGGTGGTATCACAGGTCAAGCAGAGGCTATTCGTCTTGCTTTATCTAGAGCAATGTGTGAGATTGATGCTGAAAACAGAATTATCTTGAAACCAGAAGGTCTTTTAACTAGAGATCCTAGAATGGTTGAACGTAAGAAATTCGGTCAGAAGAAAGCACGTAAAAAATTCCAATTCTCGAAACGTTAATTCGAGTTACAAGATCACCAGGCACCTTTTTTGGGTGCCTGTTTTATATTTTATCACACTGGGTAAAACCAGATTATTAACTAGTTCATTGAAAGTCCATTACGGACAATTAAAAATCCTTAAATTATTTATAATTGAAGGTAAATTAGTTTAGCATCTAAATGATGGAGGCTTTTGCTTATGCAAATACCACTTTATCATTGCTAATTCATAAGAACGTAAACTAAATTTAAAATGGCGAGAGTCGAAGTAAAACAATTATTAGAAGCAGGTGTACATTTTGGTCACCTTACAAGAAAGTGGAATCCAAACATGGCTCCTTACATCTACATGGAGCGTAATGGTATTCACGTAATCAACCTTTACAAAACAGTTGCAAAATTAGACGAGACCAATGAGGCTCTTAGCAAAATTGCAGCATCAGGTAGAAAAATACTTTTCGTAGCTACCAAAAAACAAGCAAAAGACATCGTTGCTGAAAAAGCTGCAAATGTAAACATGCCTTACATCACAGAAAGATGGCCAGGTGGTATGTTAACAAACTTCGTTACTATCCGTAAAGCTGTTAAGAAAATGGCTTCTATTGATCGTATGAAGAAAGATGGTACTTTCCTTACACTATCTAAAAAAGAAAGATTGCAAGTTGACCGTTTACGTGCAAAATTAGAAAAAAACTTAGGTTCTATCTCTGAAATGACACGTTTACCAGGTGCATTGTTCATCGTTGATACAATGAGAGAGCACATCGCAGTTAAAGAAGCTCAAAAATTGAACATTCCTATTTTCGCAATGGTTGATACCAACTGTGACCCTAGAGATGTAGATTATTTGATTCCTTCAAATGATGATGCTTCAAAATCTATTGACATTATTATGACAGAAGTTACCAATGCAGTAGCTGAAGGTCTTGCTGAACGTAAGGCTGAAAAAGGTGATGCAGCTGAAGGTAAATCTGAGAAAAAAGATAAAGCTCCTAAGAAAAAAGTAACTGCTGAAAAGCCATCTCCAGCTCCTGAAAAAGTTGATACTAAACCAGCACCAGTTGTTGATAATGTACCAGACGTTGAGGTAAATGTAGAAGCGACTAAAGAAGCTGTTGCTAAAGAGGCAAAAGTTGAAGCTGATGATTTAACGAAAGTTGAAGGAATTGGACCAAAAGCTGCTGAAGCATTAGTTGCTGCAGGTATAGCTACTTTCGCTGACCTATCTAAAGGAGATGCTGATAAAATCAAAGGGATTTTAACTGAAGCAAGTTCTAGAATGGCTCATTTAGATCCTACCTCATGGCCAAAGCAAGCTAAAATGGCTGCAGATGGTAAGTGGGACGAGCTTAAAGAGTGGCAAGACAACACTAAAGGTGGAGTAGAATAAGTTACTACATTTATAAAATATATCTAAGAACAACCCCATAAAACGGGTATACTAAAAGTAAAAAAGATGGCAAAGATTACAGCTGCAGAAGTTAATAGATTAAGAAAAACTACTGGTGCAGGAATGATGGATTGCAAAAAAGCCTTAGTTGAAGCTGATGGCGATTTTGAAACTGCAATCGAAGTTCTTCGTAAAAAAGGTCAAAAAGTTGCAGCAAAAAGAGCCGACAGAGATTCTTCTGAAGGTGCAGCAATTGCAAAAGTAAATGACAACAACTCTAAAGGTGTTATTATTTCTTTGAACTGCGAGACCGATTTCGTTGCTAAAAACGAAACATTTGTAACGTTAGCTACTGAATTAGCAGATTTAGCAATCAATTTTGATTCTAAAGAAGCTTTCTTAGCTGCTGATTACAAAGGCATGACTGTTCAAGAAAAACTTATCGAGCAAACTGGTGTTATCGGTGAGAAAATCGAAATAGGTGGTTATGAAACTTTAAGCGCACCTTTCGTTGGTTCTTATATTCACGCAGGAAACAAAATAGCTGTTTTAACAGGTCTTTCAGCTTCGGTTGCAGGTGCTGAAGAAGTTGCTAAAGATGTTTCTATGCAAGCTGCTGCAATGAATCCTGTAGCGTTAAATGAAGATGGTGTTGACCAATCTGTTATTGATAAAGAAATTGAAATTGCAAAAGATCAATTACGTCAAGAAGGAAAGCCAGAAGCAATGTTAGATAATATCGCTAAAGGGAAATTAAAGCGTTTCTTTAAAGATAACACTTTAGTAAACCAAGATTTCATTAAAGACAGTAAGCAAAGTGTTGCTCAATATGTAAAATCTATTGACTCTAGTTTAGTAGTCGTAGGTTTTAAAAGAGTTGCATTAGGTTAATTAAAATACAACTAACTCAATAAAAAACCGTCTTACTGTAATAAGTAGACGGTTTTTTTATTTCCAATAATTTAAAGTCTTCCTTAGTTCTTCAACCAAGCATTACGTAAATCAATTATTTTCTGTTCCATATCTTGTAATGGTACAATTTTCTTGACCTTTTTCATAGGTTTCCCGACCACACCTTTAACAGCTACTATTTCACCATCGCGTTCTACCGTCATGCTAATTTCGGTATCAGGAGTCCAAGTAAAACTTTCACCTATAATAGGACGCAGTGTTTCTAAATTAATATCTTGACCATTAATTGTTCTAAAAATATCACCTCCTTGTAATTTTAAATCATCAAAGAATGAATTTAATTCTATATTCTCACGAATGAATACTACACTATCATTTTGCACATCTACATCCATATAAGGCACTTGACCATCAAAAAAGTATCCCGTAGATTCTTGAACATCATTTGTAGCCAAACCTACTTTTTCAAAATAAACGTCATAATCAATTGGTGTATCACCTATAATATGCGCCTTTATAAAAATATCGACTTCAGGATAAGTCATTGCCACTATCTCACCAAATAAAGCATCATCTACAAAAGGCACATCTGTTCCATATTTCTTAGATAACTCTTTCATTAACCAAAGCATACTTTTCTCGCCATTACTTTTCTCTCTTAAAATAATGTCAAGACACATATTTATTAAAGCCCCTTTCTCATAAACATTAGCATAATTTGGCTCATATGGTTGTTCCAAAATATTCTTGCTCATTTCCGTAAAAGACATGTTATCATCGTAAAATGCAGCGTTGTTTATCTTTCCTAGCATACGTCCATAAAAATCATCTTCTGAAATAAGATTTTGTTGTACCTGAAATAAATTGGCGAAATATTCTGTAGTACCCTCATACATCCATAAATGTTGAGACATTTTTGGGTCATTAAAATCGAAATACTGTATCTCTTTTGAATGTACAGATAACGGCGTAACAATATGAAAAAACTCATGTGATACCACATCCACCATAGCTTGCTCTAGTCGCCCAACATCCATTGCTTCTGGCAAAACTACAACGGTAGATGTATGATGCTCCAATGCTCCATAACCATGTGCATCTGGAGTATTAACATCTGATAAATACAATAGAATATTATATTCTTTAGTGCTATCCACTTCCCCTAGAAATTTCTTTTGAGCACCCATCATGGAAACCATTCTCTCTTTTAAATCTGCCGCTTTATAAACATTATTTGGAGAGAACAGACTTAACGTTACCGTAATCCCATTAATCTCAAAGCTTTCTGAATTCGGCTTCGCATACATAATTGGATTATCAATTACCTCAAAATATCTTTTCGAAATAAAACCATCCCATAATGGATCAAGTTTACTATTTGGGTCATCCGTAAGGGTTGTAGTAGCAATTAAGTCCGCAGGTTTATTTATTAAAATAGAATATGGAACCTCTTTAAAACCATCAAAATAACCAACAAATCCATGAAGATTAAGCATAAAATTACTACCTTCAGCTATATTGGTTCCTGCTGGTGAAAACACCGCATCTTCCACTTCATTCTCTGTATCATAAGTATCGTTAACCCAATATTGTACTTTGTCAAGATTAACACCATTCGTAATACTCCAAGAATTATCATCGAGTTTTGTCGCTTTTAATTCAGCGCCTTTATAATCAAGCGCTTTAAAATCTTGAATATATTTTCCATAATTATCCGAACTATAGGTGCCAGGCACGGTTTTAGGTATTCTAAAAATTACAGTAGAAGTAGTAAATACACCAGGGTTTAAATCTACCCGCACCTTATCTTCGACTATATTAATTAAGTCTATTGAAGCTACAATAGTACTTTTTTCCACAGACACCAATGCCTTACCTGCACCACAGGCATTCAAGATTAAGACAACAGCAATAACTAAAACATTTTTTTTCATAAAACTATATATGTGAATTTTTAAAATAAAGGTTACCAAAGATATAGAATATGTATTCATCCTATCATATGAAATTATGTATTGCATGAATAAAATATAGAACACATCCATCAAATATTTTCATTATTTTTGGTGGCAAATAAAAATTTACATGCACTACAAAAGAATTCTTCTTAAATTAAGCGGTGAAGCCTTAATGGGTGAAAAGCAATATGGCATAGATTCTAATCGCCTAAATGAATATGCTGAAGAGATAAAAGAAGTAGTTGAGAAAGGTATTGAAGTTGCCATCGTAATTGGAGGTGGAAACATTTTTCGTGGATTGGCAGGAGCTGCTACCGGAATGGACAGAGTACAAGGTGATCACATGGGTATGTTAGCAACTGTTATCAATGGTCTAGCTCTACAAAGTGCACTAGAAATGAGCGGCGTACAAACTAGATTGCAATCTGCGATAAAAATTAACGAAGTTGCCGAACCTTTTATCAGAAGACGTGCCATGAGGCATTTGGAAAAAGGTAGAGTAGTAATATTTGGAGGCGGAACAGGGAACCCATACTTTACTACAGATTCTGCAGCAGTATTAAGAGCCATTGAAATTGAAGCTGATGTAATTCTTAAAGGAACACGTGTAGATGGTATTTATACTGCTGATCCAGAAAAAGACAAAAATGCAACCAAATTTGACAATATTTCTTTTCAAGATGTATTAACAAAAGGATTGAAGGTAATGGACACCACTGCTTTCACCTTAAGTCAAGAAAATGAACTACCAATTGTAGTTTTTGATATGAACAAAAAAGGAAACTTACTGAAAATAGTTGACGGCCAAACTATTGGTACGACCGTAAACCTTTAATTTTCGGTATAGTTAATGTTATTGCGATAGCTATATACTTACCATATGAACGAAGAAGTACAATTTGTATTAGACGCTACAAAAGAAGGCATGGATGCCGCTATAGCGCATTTAGAACGAGAATTTTTAAAAATTAGAGCTGGTAAGGCTAGCCCTGCTATGTTATCATCTATTTTAGTTGATTACTATGGCTCACAAACTCCACTCTCTCAAGTGGCGAACGTGAACACACCAGATGGTAGAACAATCTCTGTTCAACCATGGGAGAAAGGTATGCTTCAAGAAATTGAAAAGGCGATAATGAATGCCAATTTAGGATTCAACCCTATGAATAATGGCGATTTAATTATAATCAATGTTCCGCCACTAACGGAAGAACGAAGAATTCAACTTTCAAAACAAGCAAAGGGAGAAGCAGAACATGCAAAGGTTGGTGTGCGTAGTGCAAGACAAGATGCCAATAAGGAAATCAAAGATTTAGATATTTCTGAGGATCTTCAAAAAAATGCTACTGCAGATGTTCAAGATTTAACTGACGTCTTTACCAAGAAAATCGATGATTTCTTAGCTAAAAAGGAAGCGGAGATCATGAAAGTATAAGTACAATATTCATAAAAATTATTTTAAAGCTACCCTTATTCGGTAGCTTTTCCTTTTTGTATAAAATTTAAACTTTTCAATTTAGGAACAGATGAAGCTAATAGTTACCTTTGCCACCTGCAAAAACAGTTATGGTAGCTAAACTTACGAAAGGATTTTGGCCTAAAACGGCAAACATAATTCTCCGCAATAGAATCCTGATTTTAATATTGATTGCTTGTTTCACCGTATTTATGGGATGGCAATGGCAATACATGCGATTTTCAAGCTCGCAAACTAACCTATTACCAGACGATCACCCTGTAAACCAACAGTATCAAGATTTTCTTAGCAAATTTGGAGAAGAAGGAAATGCGGTAGTTTTTGCCGTACGCGATAGTGCATTATTTACACCTACAAATTTTAATAGATGGAATAAGCTTAGTAAGCAATTAGCGGCTTTCCCAGAAGTAGAATTTGTGATTTCGACCGATAACTTAAAGGAACTCGTAAAAAACAACGAAAAGCAAGAGTTTGAAATGCGTCCTTTAATCAATGGCGAATTAAAGACTAAAAAGGAAATAGACAGTATTACTCAACACTTGTTTAATGACCTACCTTTTTATGACAATTTAATATACAATAAAGAAAGTAAAACAATACGTACCATTGTTAACCTAGACAAGGACATTGTTAATACTAGTGTTAGAAAAGACTTCATATTACAAGATATAAATACTCTTGTAAAGAATTTTGAGAAGGAAACAAATTTAGATGTTCATATATCTGGGATGCCCTATGTGAGAACTATGAATTCTCAGAATATTATTGACGAAATAGGTAAATTTATATTGGCAGCACTTGGTGTTACCTCGCTAATATTCTTCTTTTTCTTTAGAAGTATAAGAGCCACTGTAATTTCCATGTGTGTAGTAATTATTGGCGTAATGTGGGCATTTGGTCTGTTGGGCTTACTGCAATACGAAATCACCGTACTTACAGCACTTATTCCGCCATTAATTATTGTTATCGGTATACCTAACTGTATTTTCCTGATCAATAAATATCAGCAAGAAGTAAAGAAACATGGTAACCAGGCGCTTTCACTACAACGTGTAATTTCTAAAATTGGGAATGCTACACTAATGACCAATATTACCACAGCCTCAGGTTTTGCTACATTCATAATAACAGATAGCACCTTATTGAAAGAATTCGGTATTGTTGCCTCTATAAACATTCTTGGAATATTTGTACTATCCCTTCTGATTATTCCTATCATCTATAGCTTTATGCCGCTACCCAAAACGAAGCATTTAAAACATTTAAACAAAAAATGGATTGATGCATTTGTACATTGGATGGAAGGCATCGTTAGACACAGAAGAATTACAGTATACATCGTGTCAATCTCACTTTTAGTTATAAGTATCATTGGTATTTATCAAATAAGAATTTCAGGAAGTCCAATCGAGGACATGCCCAAAAATGCCGAGTTTTTTCATGACATTCGCTTTTTTGAAAAGGAATTTAAAGGGATTATGCCTGTGGAAATAGTAGTGGACACAAAAACACCTAAAGGAGTTTTAAAGCCAGCTACTCTTAAACGAATGAATCAACTTGGGGAGGTTATTGAAGAAATTCCAGAGCTTTCTACCCCAGTATCGGTTGTCAATCTAGTTAAGTATTCCAAGCAGGCTTTTTACAATGGCATACCAAAATATTATCAATTACCCACTAGTCAAGAGAACACCTTTATAATGGATGTCGCTCGCAAATCATCTGATAACGGTAATTTATTGAAGTCTTTTGTTGACAGTACTGGGCAAACCGCAAGAATTACAACTTTCATGCGAGATGTTAATACTAGCCGCATGGAAGAAATTGAGCAGCGTTTATTGGAAAACATCAATAAAATATTCCCAGCTGAACGTTACAACGTATACATGACCGGTAGTGCTTTACTATTCCTTAAAGGAACCAAGTACTTAGTGAAAAATTTAATCATGTCTCTCGCTTTGGCTATTGGGCTAATCGCACTTTTTATGGCGTATTTATTTAGGTCATTTAGAATGATTGTAATTTCACTTATTCCCAATTTACTCCCCTTAGTTATTACTGCCGGTATTATGGGGTTTGTCGGTGTACCAATTAAGCCTTCTACTATCTTGGTATTTAGTATTGCATTTGGTATTTCCGTCGATGATACCATACACTTTCTCGCAAAGTATAGGCAAGAACTCACCGCAAATAATTGGAGAATAGAGAAGTCTGTATATAACGCACTTAGAGAAACAGGGGTAAGTATGTTCTATACTTCTATTGTGTTATTTTTTGGTTTTTCCGTTTTTGTAATATCCAACTTTGGTGGTACCGTCGCCTTAGGATCATTGGTTTCAGCTACACTTTTACTTGCCATGTTAGCTAACTTAATTTTATTGCCTTCATTATTATTATCCTTGGAGAAAAGCATAGCAAACAAGCAAACACTTAAAAAGCCACAAATAGACATTTTGCCACAAGATGAGAATAACAACTAATTAATTTCATTTTAGCCTTGTTTATATAGCTTCATAACACCTTTATTTTTTAACAAAATCCTATCTTTGGGACTTTAATTTTCAATTTAAGATCATGCATTTAGCTACAATAAAAGAATTATTAGCAGGTAAAAACCTTCTTCAAGAAATAACCATTAAAGGTTGGGTGCGCACCTTTAGAAGCAATAGGTTCATAGCTTTGAATGATGGCTCTACTTTAGGCACTATTCAATGTGTAGTTGATTTTGAAAACTTCGATGAAGAATTATTAAAAAAAGTAAATACCGGTGCAGCATTAAAAATTAAGGGTACACTTGTTGAAAGTCAAGGTCGTGGTCAATCTGTAGAGATTCAAGTAAGCGATTTAGAAGTATTAGGTGTTGCTGACCCAGAGGTATATCCTATTCAACCTAAAAAACACTCTTTAGAGTTTTTAAGAGAGAAAGCGCATTTAAGAATTCGCACCAATACATTTGCTGCAATTATGCGTGTTAGGTCTACCCTATCATTCGCAATTCACAATTATTTTAGAGAAAACGGATTTAACTATTTTCACGCACCTATTATAACAGGTTCTGATGCTGAAGGAGCTGGAGAAATGTTTCGTGTAACCACGTTAGATGAGAAAAACCCTCCATTAACTGAAGACGGAGCTATTGATTATAAACAAGACTTCTTTGGAAAAGAAACTAACCTTACTGTATCTGGTCAATTAGAAGCTGAAGCATATGCTATGGCACTTGGCAAAGTTTATACATTTGGACCAACATTTAGAGCAGAAAACTCTAATACATCTAGACACCTAGCAGAATTTTGGATGATTGAGCCGGAAATGGCTTTCTTTGATCTTGACGCTAACATGGATCTTGCTGAAGAATTTATCAAGAATGTTATTTCCTATACATTGACTCACTGTCAAGAAGATTTAGAATTTTTAGAAAAACGCCTATTAGACGAGGAGAAAAGCAAACCACAAGCTCAACGAAGCGACATGGCTTTGATAGAAAAGTTGAAATTTGTTGTAGACAATAATTTTAAAAGAGTTAGCTATACTGAAGCTATAGACATTCTAAAAAATTGCAAGCCGAACAAAAAGAAACAATTCACCTACCCTATTGAAGAATGGGGAACCGATTTACAAAGTGAGCATGAGCGTTATTTAGTAGAGAAACATTTTAAATGTCCGGTAATTTTATTTGACTACCCTGCAAAAATTAAAGCTTTTTACATGCGTTTAAATGAAGATGGAAAAACTGTTAGGGCTATGGATATTTTATTCCCTGGTATTGGCGAAATAGTCGGAGGTTCACAAAGAGAAGAACGTTTAGATGTCTTGAAAGAGAAAATCAAAGAATTAGGTATAGACGAAAAAGAATTATGGTGGTACCTAGATTTAAGAAAATTTGGTACAGCAGAACATAGTGGCTTTGGCCTAGGTTTTGAAAGACTGGTTCTTTTCGCTACCGGAATGGGTAACATTAGAGATGTAATACCATTTCCAAGAACACCACAGAATGCCGAATTCTAAGCGGATTTAGTTACTTTTACCTGTACTAGAAAAAAGCAATGCTGAAACAACATCTACAATTTAAACTATCCCAAAAGTTATCTCCTCAGCAAATTCAATTGATGAAGCTGATTCAATTGCCTACGCAGGCTTTTGAACAACGTCTCAAACAAGAATTAGAAGAGAATCCAGCATTGGAAACCGGTAAAGAAGATCTGGACAATGCTGCTGACGATTACGAAGATGTTTATGATGATACATCAGACAATGAGACCATTAACACCGAAGATATTAATATTGATGATTACCTAAGTGATGATGAAATTCCTGATTATCGCACAAAGGCTAATAACTACAGCTCTGACGATGAAGAAAAAAGCGTCCCGTATGCAGCAGGTATCTCATTCAATCAGCATTTAATAAATCAATTAAATACTGTATATCTTACTGATGACGAGTGGAACATTGCTGAATTCTTAGTAGGTAGTGTAGATGAAAGTGGTTACATACGCAGACCTATAACTGATATCATGGACGATTTGGCTTTTACCCAAAACGTTTATACAGATGAAGAAACAATTACCAAAATATTATCTATAGTACAAGATTTAGATCCACCAGGTGTTGGCGCTCGATCGTTGGAAGAGTGTTTGATAATACAGTTAGAACGAAAAGAAATAACACCAAGTGTTGAACTTGCCACTGACATTCTAAAGAAATCATTTGAACACTTTACCAAAAAACATTACCAGAAGTTAATTCAAAAACACAATATAACCGAAGCTGAACTTAAACAAGCTATTGGTGAAATAGAAAAACTAAATCCGAAACCAGGCGGATCTTATTCTGGCAATAATAGAATTGCGGAACACGTTGTTCCTGATTTTGCAATTAGAATTACAGAAGGCGACTTAGAACTTACCTTGAACGGTAGAAATGCCCCTGAATTACATGTATCAAGAGAATACAGTAACATGCTTAAAGGCTACAAGGAAGCCAAAGACAAATCGAAGTCTCAAAAGGACACTGTAATGTTTATCAAGCAAAAGTTAGATGCTGCAAAATGGTTTATAGATGCAATTAGGCAGCGTCAACAAACATTGTTCATTACAATGAATTCTATTATGCAGTACCAAAAAGAATACTTTTTAACGGGTGATGAGCGTAATTTACGCCCTATGATACTAAAAGATATTGCAGATGAAATAGGCATGGATGTTTCAACTGTATCAAGAGTTGCTAACAGTAAATATGTTGATACACCTTACGGCACAAAATTGATTAAAGAGTATTTCTCTGAGTCAATGAAGAATGAACAAGGCGAAGATGTATCTACAAAAGAAATTAAAAAAATTCTAGAAACTGTAATACAAAACGAGACCAAAAAGAAGCCACTTACAGATGACAAATTAGCTGCTATTTTAAAAGAAAAAGGTTATCCTATCGCCAGAAGAACGGTTGCTAAGTATAGAGAGCAATTAAGTATACCGGTTGCACGAATGAGAAAAGAAATCTAATGAAGGTTTTTTCGAATTTCATTTCTTATTTACTACACCCTCTTTTTATTCCTATAGGTGGCACTGTTGCATACTTCCTTATTACACCAAAATACACACCGTTAGAAATACAGAGCGCAAGCATATTACCAATATTTATTTTAACGGTAATCATTCCTATAATTACCTTTTTAATTCTAAAAAATATTGGTCTTGTCCATTCCATATCATTAGATACCATAAAGGAACGTAAGTACCCTCTATATATTCATGCTTCTATTCTTCTTTTGATCCTTTATAAGGTAATCCCTAATAACTACGTAAGCGAGTTGTACTTTTACTTTACTGGGCTCTTAGGAGCAACCATAGCCTGTATTTTACTTTTGCTATTTAATTTCAAAACAAGTTTACACACAGTAGGTATAAGTGGTCTTTTAATGTATCTAATAAATCTTAGTATACATTTCGAAATCAATTTGATTTTAGCAATCAGCTTATTTATAATTTTTACAGGAAGTATAATAACTGCAAGATTATATCTAAAAGCCCATACAGCTACAGAGCTTGTAATAGGTCTTTTTATCGGGTTATTATCACAATTATTAACCGTACGTTTTTGGTTATAAAATATAGAATATAAGACCTATTCTTAACGGCTTATATTGCAATACTTCTCCATTTAAAGTAGCATCACCGTTAAACAATTCTGTTAATGCGTAGTAAGCATGTAAATTAAAAGTATTGTACCCAAAACTTAAGGTAAGACCATATTGAAATTGAGTAAGATCGGTATTTTTAAAACCTTCACTTAGAACGTCTGAATCGAATTTAGATCTAGCACCTACAATATAAGCTGCTTTAATACCTCCGTAAATACGCCAAAACTTATATTCATCTATAGTAGAATTACGCCATCTAAACTCTAACGGAAATTCTAAAAGATGTGTTTCTAATTTACTTCTGGTAATATCATTATCGATACTATAGCTAATAATATCATCAGATAGGTTGGCAACTAAATTGGAATAATAACTATTCAATGCAAGACCAGCTCCAATGCCTATAGCTTTGGTTCCTGAGCGATTTAAGGGAATATCCTTAATAACTCCTGCTTGTAGACCGTACGACAAATTTCGTTGACTAGAACCTTCCGGTGGATTCAAAATAAAATTATAAGACAGACCAATATAAAACTGATCTTCAAAATATTTGGTACTGGCAATGCTATCACTTGCTACTTGAGCATTAGAATATATAGCGATCATTGAAAATAAAAGGAAAAAACGCATATAGTAAAGTTAATGAAATAAAAAACGCCTCAAATAAATTTGAGGCGTTTTGAATATGTAATATTCTACTAACTAACTATTGTAGATTATTGAAAGCATCTCCTTCATAGGTAGTATAATTCACCTTTAAAGCATTTACCTTTCTTAACTCTTGTTTAATATCGGATATCAATCCCATACTAGCATTCTTATCAACCTTAAGTGCTGTGGTTAACACATTCTGAATTTCCTGAGGCTTTTTAGCTCTTTCCATCAAAATATAATCACCTACCTCAGAAGGACTAGAAAATTTGTCATTCAATTGAATTTTTGGTTCAGTACCAAAAGTTTTCTCATACTCTCTAGTTGGTTTTCCAACATAAATATAGATTACACGATCCTTCTTTTCCAATTTCTTAACTTCACTAGCATTTGGAAGTACGTTTTCCACTTTCAAGGAACTATCCTTCATAACGGTAACCGTCATAAAGAAAAACAAAAGCATAAATACAATGTCAGGAAGGGAAGCTGTTGATACCGCTGGTATCTCTCCATCTTTTTTCTTTGCAAATTTTGACATAGTGTTACTTTTAATTAATTAATTATTCGCTTGAAGTTTCTGCTTCAGATAACTTCTGTGGAAACAACCCTTGTACTCTTGTCACCTTTTCTTTCAATTCTTCTTTAACAGAATCTTCAGTTTCAGGATTCAAATACTCAGCTTCCATAGCAACGTAATCTTTACCGAATAAACGTTTTGCCTCTCTATTTCTAAGATCATTGTATGCACCTACTAATTCATTCTGAACTGTAATGTAAGTACTATACTTTGTCTCACGGTCATTCTTCAATGAGATAATTGCTTTTGTTGGATTATCCGAAGACTCAGCAATACGTTTTCCTTTACAATAGCTACAATAGTCAGGACTTCCTGACGGTGCTCCACCGTTATCTAAAAACGCCATTGCTTTCTCGCGCAACTTATCTATTGAAAGAATTTCATCTTCCACCAATAACTGTCCATTTCGGTTAATATTAACCGTAAAGATGTTCTTTTGTTTAATAATTGGTGGTGCTTCAGTAGGTGGCTCCATTGGTGGCAACATACGATCCAATCCTGCATCTGTTTCAATAGTAGTAGTTACTAAGAAAAAGATAAGTAAAAGGAAAGCTATGTCCGCCATTGAACCCGCACTAACTTCTGGTGCTCCTGCTCTTCTAGCCATAGTTTTCTATTTTTATTATTTACTAAACATATTTTTAACAGATGGTATAACTAAAGATAGTACAGCTATTATAGTAAGGATAAAAAATACATTTAATCCCATTCCTATATTCTTAACAGTACTTTCATCCGTCATAGCAGCAAACTCAGGATCAACATCCGTTCCGCTAGCTAAAACGTAAGAAACTCCAACTACTAATAAAAAACCACCTACTACAAACAAAGTTTTCTTAAGACCTTGTGGGTTGGCAAATAAGTTTTTTAAAGTAAACACTAAACTTACTACAACAGCTATACCTAATAAAAGATAAGTGATAATAAACATTGTGTTCAAAGCTCCACTAGAAGCAGCTTCTGCTGCCGGCATATCTGAACTTGGTAATAAATACCATAGTATAGCACTTAATACACCTATAGCAATTAATGCTATTTTAATAATTTTTTGCATAATTTTTAGGTATTAAAAGTGATACTTATTTTTTGTGATCAACCAACATATCGATTAAAGTAATCGAAGAGTCTTCCATATCATTAACGATGCTATCAATTTTAGCGATAATGTAATTATAGAAAATTTGAAGGATAATAGCTGTAATAAGACCAAATACCGTTGTTAATAATGCAACTTGAATATCACCTGCAATAAGAGATGCACTTAAGTTACCAACTGCTGCAATCTTTTGGAAGGCTGCAATCATACCGATTACCGTACCCATGAAACCAAGCATTGGAGCAATAGCGATAAATAAAGATAACCAAGAAACGTTTTTCTCTAATTGTCCCATTTGAACACCACCGTAAGCAACAACAGCTTTTTCAGCAGACTCTATACTCTCTCCAGCTCTATCCAAACCTTGATAGTAGATAGAAGCAACAGGTCCTTTTGTATTTCTACAAACCTCTTTAGCAGCTTCAACACCACCAGATGCCAATGCGTCTTCAACTTGTTGTTTCAACTTGGCAGTATTTGTACTAGCCATGTTCAAATAAATAATTCTTTCAATAGCAACTGCTAAACCAAGGATCAAACATAAAAGAACGATACCCATGAAACCGGCACCACCAGTAATAAACATCTCTTTTAATAGTTGAGTAAATCCTCTTTCCGCTTCAGGAGCTCCTTCTTGAACTAGCAAAGCTACTGCTGCTACTTTTGCACTTACAATATTTGTACCTGCTACAAATGCCCCAGCGACTGCTAGGCTTGGGAATAATTTTTTCATTTTTTCAAACTTAAATTAGTTAGTTAATAGGGTTAAAGATAAAAAAAAAACAATATAAAAAAAGTAAAACTTACTTGCAGAGAGGAAGGGATTCGAACCCTCGATACCCTTTTGGGGTATACACACTTTCCAGGCGTGCGCCTTCGACCACTCGGCCACCTCTCTAAGTTACCTTTTATAAGGGTGGGCAAATAACAAAAAAAATATTAGTTATCGAAATTAAACTGATGTTAAATTTAAAGCATTTCTCCTCGCAAAGAGGTTTCGAAAACGGTTTTGAACAACTCAGGCGAGACATCACTACCCAGTAAGTACATTGCCTTTGTAATAGCAGCCTCGGTTGTAATATCCTTACCATTAATCACTTGCATTTTCTTTAATCTAGAGCTTGTTTCATAATGACCCATCATAACCGCACCGCCAGAACACTGAGTTACATTAATAATATGTATTCCTTTATTAATTGCGTTATTTAATTTTTCTAAAAACCATTCTTCCATGGGAGCATTTCCTGAACCATACGTCTCCAAAACCAATGCTTTTAAATTTCTAGCCTCCAATATGGCATCGATAATATTTGCATTAATTCCCGGAAATATTTTCAATATAGCCACATTATCATCCATATTTCTATGAGATTTTAACGTTAATTTCTTTTTTTGAGGCAATAAATACTCTCCAAAAACCGTCAAATGAACTCCAGACTCTATCAAATGAGGGTAATTTAAAGAGGCAAATGCCTGAAAATGCTCTGCATTTATCTTCGTCGTTCTATTACCTCTATACAGTTTATATTCAAAATAAAGTCCGACTTCTTGAACAACTGGCTTTCCTTTTTTACACAAAGCGGCAATTTGAATAGCTGTAATTAGATTTTCTTTCGCATCTGTTCTCAAATCTCCTATAGGCAATTGAGAGCCGGTTAAAATAACAGGTTTTGATAAATTTTCTAACAAAAAACTCAATGCTGATGCCGTATAGCTCATTGTATCACTACCATGTAATACTACAAATCCATCAAAATCATTATATCTTTCAGTAATTATATCTGAAATAGCAACCCAATGTGTAGGGTTAATGTTAGATGAATCTATAGGATGATCAAAGGAAAAACTAGATATAGTACAGTCTAATTGATTAAGCTCTGGTATGTTTTTCAGCAGCTGAGAAAAATCAAATGCCTTTAGAGCACCAGAAGTATAATCTTTCATCATACCAATTGTACCACCTGTATATATCAATAAAATATTCCTTTTATCCGAGCTCAAATCTTCGTCTTTATATTAAAATTATATACCAAAAACTTCTTTAGAGTTTTCTGTTGTCTTTAAAGCAATGTGTTCATTAGAAAGACCGTGAATATCAGCTAACCGCTCTAATACATTAACAATATAGGCACTTTCATTTCTTTTCCCTCGATAAGGTGTTGGGGCCAAATAGGGAGAATCCGTTTCCAATACAATATGGTTTAATTCTATTTCTTTTAAAAAAGTATCGATTTTTCCATTCTTAAAAGTAACCACACCACCTATACCCAACTTCATATTATACGAAATTGCTGTTTTCGCCTGATCTAATGTACCAGTAAAACAATGAAAAATACCTCTTAAATCTTCACCTTTCTCTTCTTCCAATATTTGAAAAACCTCATCAAAAGCATCGCGACAATGAATAACAATGGGTAATCTCTTCTTTTTAGCTAACTGAATTTGTCTTCTAAAAGCAATCTGCTGTTCTTTTAAGAATTTCTTCTCCCAATACAAATCAATTCCTATTTCACCTATTGCATAATAAGTATGCTTTTCCAACATTTCCTCAATATGCATTAGTTCACTTTCATAGTTTTCTTTCACATGCGTGGGATGTAAACCTGACATTAAAAACATATGCCCTGGAAAATCTTTTTCTAAACTTAACATACGCTCTGTATAAGTAGAGTCAATGGCAGGAATAAAGAATCTATCTACTCCTAAATTAATAGCCTTTTGAACTACCTCATTTCTATCTTCATCAAAGGCTTCACTATATAAATGCGTATGCGTATCTGTAATTATCATGCCACAAAAATAGACTTATCTTTGAAAAAAATGAATTATGAGTACCCTCAAAAAATTTTTGAAGCTTAAAGACTACGTACGAATTCCACTTATATTAACGGCTACGGACCATTTTGAGATTAATGCTGAAATAAATTCTATTAAAGGACGATTTATTTTAGATACAGGCGCCTCCAATACATGTGTTGGGATGGATAAGATTGATTATTTTAACTTAATTTCTGAAGAATCAATTATAAAAGCAGCCGGAGCAGGCGCAACTAACATGGAAACGCTTGTCTCTAAAAAAAATAGAATTGAGCTAAATTCTTGGTGTTATAAAAAATTGGAGATTGTATTATTTGATTTAAAACATGTTAACGAAGCATTAACCGCACACAACGCAGAACCTGTAGATGGAATTATTGGTGCTGATATTTTAAAAAAGTCAAAAGCTATTATTGACTATAACAAAAAATGTATTTACCTAAAAAAGAAAAAGCGTTGAGATTAACTCAACGCTTTTGTTATATCAAATCTTAAGAAATTTACATTTCTAAAGCCTTCTTTATATTATTATCCATTAATAACTCTTCTGGATTTTCTAACGCTTCCTTTATAGCTACCAAAAAGCCAACAGATTCTTTACCGTCAATAATACGGTGATCATAAGAAACTGCTACATACATAATAGGTGCTATAGCAATAGCCCCATCGCGAGCAATTGGTCTTTCAACTATATTATGCATACCCAAAATTGCACTTTGCGGAGGATTGATAATCGGAGTAGATAACATTGAACCAAAAACACCACCATTAGTTATCGTAAAAGTACCACCAGTCATTTCATCAACTGTAATTTCACCTTCACGAGCTCTTATCGCTAATCTCTTAACTTCAGCCTCAACACCTCTAAAAGTTAAGTTTTCAGCGTTACGTATAACAGGAACCATCAATCCTTTAGGACCAGACACTGCAATACTAATATCGCAGAAATCATAAGAAACCATTTCTTTACCATCAATCATTGAGTTAACAGCAGGATACATCTCTAAAGCTTTTACTACAGCCTTTGTAAAAAAGGACATAAAACCTAGACCTACACCATGTTTACTCTTAAAATCTACTTTGTACTTATTTCTAAGCTCAAAAATAGCACTCATATCCACCTCATTAAAAGTGGTCAACATTGCTGTTTCGTTCTTTGCAGAAACCAATCTTTCTGCAACTTTCCTACGTAACATTGATAATTTAGAACGTGACTCGCCACGGTTACCACCAGTTGGCGAACCCATAGAAGGTACTGAACTTACAGCATCTTCTTTAGTTATTCTACCATCGCGACCAGAACCAGAAACAGCATTACTGTCAATTCCTTTCTCATCTAAAATTTTCTTTGCGGCAGGTGAAGGTACACCAGATGCATATGTCTCTTTTGCCTTAGCAGGCTGAGGAGCTTTTTCAGCTACAACCTCTTTTTTAGCGCTTACTTCTTTTTCGTCTTTAGCCGCACTAGACGATTCCGCAGAACCTTCCGGCTTAGCGGCACTAGTATCAATCAAACAAACGACTGCACCTACAGCAACAGCATCACCTTCTTCCGCTTTAAGTGTAATTATTCCACTAGCTTCCGCCGGTAATTCCAAAGTAGCTTTATCTGAATCTACTTCTGCAATTGCTTGATCTTTTTCTACATAATCCCCATCTTCAACTAACCATTCCGCTATTTCCACCTCTGTGATAGACTCTCCCGGAGATGGGACCTTCATTTCTAGAATCATTCTTTCTATAATTTGATATGTTATTTTATTTTTTAGGTTTGGACATATTGTCCTTTGTCTTGTCAAATACGTAATCTATAACTTGCTGATGACGTGCTTTTGATCTCACTGAACTACCAGCCGCAGGAGCTGCATAAAAACGTCTTGATGCTACCCTGAATTTTTGAGCCTCACTGAAATGCATTAACAAATGACTCCATGCACCCATGTTTCTAGGCTCTTCTTGTGCCCAAACAATATCATCTGCATTTTTATATTTAGCCATAGCTTCTTTCATAGCCTTTTCTGGCAATGGAAACAATTGCTCAACTCTAACTAAAGCTACATCTTCACGCTTATTCTCTTCTTTTACAGCTAAAAGATCATAATAGAATTTACCTGTACAGAAAACCAAACTTTTAACTTTTTTAGCATCTGCAGCCTCATCATCTATTACTTCTTTGAAACCACCATCAGTTAAATCTGCAACTTTAGATACAGCTCTTTGGTGTCTCAATAAACTTTTAGGAGTAAATATAATTAATGGCTTTCTAAAATTAGCCTTCATTTGTCTACGAAGAATATGGAACATTTGTGCTGGTGTGGTCACATCTGCTATATACATATTATCTTTTGCACACATTTGCAAGTAACGCTCCATTCTTGCAGAAGAGTGCTCGGCACCTTGACCTTCATAACCATGTGGCAATAACATCACCAAACCATTCTGAAGTTTCCATTTATCCTCTGCTGCAGAAATATATTGGTCAATCATAATTTGCGCTCCATTACTGAAATCACCAAATTGTGCTTCCCAAATGGTTAGCGTATTAGGGCTAGCCATAGCGTAACCATAATCAAAACCAACAACACCATATTCTGATAAAAGTGAATTATAGATTTGAAATTTAGCTTGTTTTTCAGATAACTGATTCAACAAAATAACCTCTTCTTCACTTTCTTCTACTTTCATAACCGCATGACGGTGAGAAAAAGTACCACGCTCTACATCCTGTCCAGACATACGAACCGCAAAACCTTCTTCCAACAACGTACCATAAGCCAAAAGCTCTCCCATTGCCCAGTCAAGAGTATCTGCTTCAAAATACATATTGTAGCGATCTTTAACCAGCTTTTCAACCTTACGCAAGAACTTTTTACCCTTTGGTAAAGCAGTAATTACTTCAGCAATTTTGTTCAGTTTCGTTTTAGAGAATGTGGTATCTACAGCTTCCATCATCTCCCACTCACGAACATTTTCAAAACCTTTCCATTCATCTGCCATGAACGGTGTAATTACGGTTTTATCTTCTTTTCGTGAATCTTCTAATTTCTCTTCTAAGGAATCTTTATATTGTTTTTCTAATTGAGCTACATAAGTATCATCAATTACACCCTCTTGTATTAGCTTTTCAGCATAAATATCTCTTGGGTTTTTATGCTTTGCAATTGCTTTATATAATTTTGGTTGCGTAAATCTTGGCTCATCACCTTCGTTATGGCCATATTTTCTATATCCCAATAAATCTATAAATACATCACTAGCAAATCGCATTCTGTATTCTAATGCAAAAAGCGAGGCATGCACCACAGCTTCGGCATCATCAGCATTAACATGCAAAACAGGACACAATGTTACTTTAGCAACATCAGTACAATAAGTAGATGTTCTTGCATCTAAATAGTTTGTTGTAAAACCAATTTGGTTATTTACAACTATGTGAATAGTACCACCAGTTTTATAACCATCAAGACCAGCCATTTGAACTAGTTCATATATAAGTCCTTGACCAGCAATAGCAGCATCTCCATGCACTACAATAGGCAAAACTTTTGAAAAATCATCTTGATAATGACTATCTTGTTTTGCTCTAGCTATACCTTCAACCACCGCACCAACCGTCTCTAAGTGAGAAGGGTTTGGAGCAATATTCATCTTTATTTTATTTCCGTTATCTGACTTTCTATCAGAGGTCCAGCCCAAGTGATATTTAACGTCACCGTCAAAAATTTCTTGCTCGTAATCCTTACCGTCAAATTCGCTAAAGATATCTTTTGCGGACTTACCGAAGATATTGGTTAATACATTTAACCTACCACGGTGTGCCATACCCATAACAAATTGCTGTACGCCCATTTCTGCTGCGCGTTCAACAATAACATCTAAAGCAGGTATCAACGATTCATTACCTTCCAAAGAGAATCTCTTTTGACCTACATATTTAGTATGCAGAAAAGATTCAAATGAAATCGCATGATTTAACTTCTTAAGAATATGTTTCTTACGATCTGATTCAAAATTCGGATGATTATCATTAACATTTATCCAATCTTGTATCCATTTTACACGCTCTGGCTTTCGAATAAACATATATTCAACACCAATAGCATCACAATAGATACTTCGTAAATGTCTAACAATCTCTTTTAAGGAATTTGGTCCTATACCAATTATGTCACCAGCATTAAACACCGTTTCCAAATCAGAAGATGTTAATCCGAAATTTTCAATTTCTAATGTAGGTTCATAATGTCTTCGCTCACGTACCGGATTTGTTTTCGTAAACAAGTGCCCCCTGCTTCTGTAACCGTCAATCAATCGAATTACCTGAAACTCCTTCTGAAGAGATTCTGGCATTTCACTTTTATTGCCATTTACTAATACTGTAGTTCGATTCTCATCAATCTCAAGTTCTTCTAACGAACTTTCCATTCCAAAGTCGAATCCTTGAAAAAAGGCTCTCCAACTTGGCTCTACACTATCCGGGTTTACTAAATACTTATCGTATAACTCTGAAAAAAAAGAGGTATGAGCGGTATTCAAAAAGGAATATTTATCCATGAATTACTTTCTGTATCTTTAGAATAAATTTCTAACAAAAATACAACATTTACAATATCTAACGATAGAATGCCATGTATTATTGAAAAAAATGAAACTTTAAAACAAATTCATCATATGAGTTTAAAAAAATTAATTTTCACAGGGCTAGTAATATTTAATATCACTCTCTCACTAGCTCAATCATCAAATAATGGTGTCAATTTTTGGAATAACGTAAGATTTGGTGGAAGTATTGGATTAGGGTTCACAAATAATGGGTTTAATGGATCTATTTCACCGAGCGCTATCCATCAATTTAATGAAAAATTTGCTGCAGGCGCCAGTTTAAGTTTCAATTATGCCAAGTTTGACGTCGATAAATTCTTAGCATATGGCGGTAGTATTCTTTCGCTTTACAATCCTATTCCTCAAATTCAAATGTCGGCAGAATTCGAACAATTACGTATAAATAGAACAATCGCCACCCAAACTTTTGATGTAGAGGATAATTATTGGTTACCTGCATTTTTTGTTGGTACTGGTTATAGCACTAGGAATGTGACAGTTGGTCTGCGATACGATTTACTTTATGATGATAATAGAAGTATTTATGGTAATGCGCTCATGCCATTTGTACGTGTATACTTTTAAAATTCATTACCTTTCCTATAGACCAAACCAACCAGCATGAATAAATTAAAAAATAGATATCTATCGTTAGATGTCTTTAGAGGCATGGATGTTGCCCTTATGATAATTGTAAACTCCCCAGGAAATGGCGACACCAGTTTTGGAATTTTAAACCATGCTGTTTGGAACGGATTCACTCTCACCGATTTAGTATTCCCTACATTTTTGTTCGTTGTTGGTAATGCCATGAGTTTTAGTATGAAAAAGTATGAAACCATGGGAAGTGGCGCCTTCTTAAAAAAGATATTTAAACGATTTTCTATTATTTTCTTGCTAGGCTTTTTAATGTATTGGTTTCCATTCTTTGAAGATGGCGGTCTAAAACCCATTGCCGAAACCAGAATCTTTGGCGTATTACAACGCATCGCCCTTTGTTATTTACTAGCTTCTATTCTACTTCATTATTTCAAAACACGAAGTGTTTTAGTTTTCAGCGCATTGGCATTAGTTGGCTATCATATAATATTACTTGTATTTGGAGACTTAACCCTAACCGGTAACGCAGTTTTAAAACTTGACAAGTTCCTTATTGGTGCAGACCATATGTATCATGGCAACGGAGGTATTGCCTTTGACCCAGAGGGCTTACTAAGTACTTTACCTGCCATTGTAAATGTTATTGCGGGTTATTATACTGGTAAATTTATTCAGAAAAACGGACAGAATTTTGAAACGATTTCTAAACTTGTAATGATTGCGGGGGTATTAATTATAGCAGGGTTCGCTTGGGATTTAACGCTGCCTTTCAATAAAAAACTATGGACTAGCTCGTTTGTATTGTTAACTAGTGGCATAGACATATTTGTAATTGCTATTTTAATTTATCTATTAGATATGTCGAAACCAGGAAAATGGACTTATTTTTTCGAGGTATTTGGCAGAAATACCTTATTCATCTACCTATTATCTGAACTATTCATTATTAGTTTAGCTGAAATTTCAATGAAAGGAACCACCGTATATAATTGGATTGCCAACAATGTTTTTATTGCCGTGGGAGGTGATTATGTTGGGTCGTTACTATTTGCCTTATGGGTAATGCTAACCTGTTGGTTCGTTGGCTACGTAATGGATAAAAAAGGAATTTACGTGAAAGTGTAGTTGTAAATTCCGTATCACTTATATTTATTACGATACCATACCTTTTTATATTCTCTTTTAAGAATTAAGAAGGTAACCTGGTCAGACACGTCTACGGCATCCGTAATCTCTAAATTCTTAAACTCTGTTTCAGGAATATCTATGATGTACATTAAATTTAAGTATTCGCCAAAACGCTCCATCATTAAATAATACACCTTTTCCTTAATCAGTGCTATAAACTCTATTGGATTTAGCCGGTCAGATATACCAAGAGGAATATTTACTAGCACAAAATCCTTTTCTATTTGGTACATCAATTTATCAAAAAGTAAATCATCTAATGCAACTTGCATTAATTGTTCACTATTATCAACATTCAAATTCATGCACCAATTCTAATTGTTAAACAGAAAAGTAATTAGCAACTTAGCTAGTTACTATTGCTTGTATACTACACCCTCTTTCATTACAAAAACCACATCTGTAAGTGTTTCTACATTATTTAAAGGATTCTCATTTACAGCTACAATATCAGCTATATAACCTTCTTTAATTTGCCCTAGCTCATTTTCACCCAAAAGCATTGCATTGGTAATAGTCGCTGAACGCAAAGTTTCTATTATAGGCATACCGGCTTTGTGCATGTAAACAAATTCTTTTGCATTATCTCCATGAGGAGAGACACCAGAATCAGTACCAAAAGCCATACTTACACCTTTTTTATAAGCCTTCGCAAAAGTGGCATTCAATTTTGGACCAATTTCTAATGCCTTCTTAGCCACAACAGGTGGTAAATAATTAGGAATTTTAGCCAATCTTGCCGCTTCTTGTCCTGCAGATATAGTTGGCACCATATATGTATTATGCTTTATCATTAATTCCATGGTTTCCTCAGACATTAATGTACCATGCTCTATAGTTTTGATTCCACCTAAGATAGCTCTTTGCATACCTTCGTCGCCATGTGCATGGGCAGCAGTTAACATACCATAATCATTAGCCGTTTCTGTAATCGCCTTTATTTCCTCTATAGTAAACTGAGGGTTTTGACCACTTTTTGCAACACTTAACACACCGCCAGTAGCAGTTATTTTAATAACATCTGCGCCTTCTTTATAACGTTGACGAACAGCTTTTCTACCGTCTTCAGGAGAATTAACAACCCCTTCTTTTGGACCCGGATCACCCATTAACTCATTACTTCTCCCGTTAGTTGGATCTGCATGACCACCAGTAGAAGCAAGGGCTTTACCTGCCGTAAAAATACGAGGACCAACAATTGTACCTTTATTAATAGCATTCTTTAATGCAATATTCACTCCTGAGCCACCTAAATCACGTACCGTGGTAAAGCCAGCCATTAATGTTCGTTTTGCGTAAACTGTAGATTGAAACGCAACATCAGCCTCATTTTTAGTAAAAGCCTCTAAATATCTAGAAGGACTAGATTCACTTTCAATATGAACATGCATATCTATAAAACCGGGTAAAATAGTCTTAGATTTTAAATCTACCACTTGATCAGCGGCACTACCAGCCACATAACCATTCTTAATTTCTTTTATCTTATTTCCTGAAACAACTATAGTCTTCTCAGACAGTATTTCACCTGATTCAACATCAACTATTTTACCGCATTGAAGGTATGTATCTTGGGCAGATGTTACCGTAAAAACAAGTAACAATAAAACTAGTATAGAATTTTTCATAAGTGGTGGTCTTTAAATTAAATAAGGGGAAATATAGCTATATTTCCCCTTATTTATATTGTTAAACCGTAAAAAATCAGTCACGTATTTTCTGTTCCCAGATCCATGCATAGTTCATGGCTTCCTCTAGGGTATACTCTGCTTTCCACCCCAATACCTTGTTTGCTTTTGTAGTATCAGCATAAGCTGACGTAATATCTCCAGGTCTTCTATCTACAATTTTATAGTTCAATTTTCTACCAGAAACTTTTTCAAAACTTTGTATTGCTTCCAACACAGAACTTCCCGTTCCCGTACCTACATTAAAAACCTCATAATTAGATTCATTTTTCCCGTTCAATAAACGTTCTAATGCAACAACATGGGCTTTTGCAAGATCTACTACGTAAATATAGTCTCTTATACACGTGCCATCTGGCGTAGGGTAATCATCACCGAATACAGATAACTCTTTTCTAAGACCTATACCAGTTTGCGTAATGAATGGAACCAAATTTTGCGGAACACCTTTTGGCAACTCCCCTATTTCTCCACTTGGATGAGCACCCATAGGGTTGAAATAACGTAATGCTATAGCATTTAAGCTAGGTGTCACTTTACAGGTATCTGAGATAATCTCTTCGCCCATTTGCTTAGTATTGCCATATGGAGATTCTGCAACTTTTATAGGTGCATCTTCTGTAATTGGCATTTTATCTGCCTGACCATATACCGTACAAGAAGAACTAAAGATAAAACTCGCCTTGGTTTTTCTACAAAGTTCCTTTAAGATATATACTAAAGTACCGATGTTATTTTCATAGTACAATAAAGGTTTCTCTACACTTTCACCTACAGCTTTAGAAGCAGCAAAGTGAATAACGCCTGCAACATCTTGGTGTCTTTGAAAAAAGTCCTCAACCTTATGTTTTTCTTTTAAATCTAGCTTTTCATAAAGTGGCTTCTTTCCTGTAATCGCTTGAATACCCTCAAGTACATTTTCATCAGAATTGGAACAATCATCTATAATGACGACATCAAACCCTTTATTCTGAAGCTCAACTACTGTGTGAGATCCAATAAAACCTAATCCTCCTGTTACTAATACTTTCATTTAATATACTATTTGAGCATTACCAAATTTAAAAAACTATGTTGTTATTTAGCAACAAAACCGATAATCAACTTTGTAATGTAGTTAATCTGTTCTTCATTCAATTCGGTATGCATAGGCAACGATAGAACTTCCTTTACCAATTGATTCGTAACTGGAAAATCAGCCTCATTATATCGATCATCAACATACGCCTTCTGTTTATGTAACGGTATTGGGTAATAAACTCCAAAAGGAATTTCATTTTTTGCCAAAAATTGAGCTAACTCATCTCTTTTACCATTTGTAATTCTCAATGTATATTGATGAAAAACATGGCAATCGCAAACATCACAAATACCTTCGCAATTATTTACCGTAACCGGAGTAATAATATGTTCTTGCCCCTCAAATGCTTTTGAATAGGCACGTGCAGCATTTCTTCTAGCCTCACAATAACCATCTAATCTTGGTAGTTTTGCACGTAGCACTGCTGCTTGAATAGAATCTAGTCTTGAGTTGACCCCTACAACATCATGATGGTAACGTTCATACATACCATGATTTACAATACCACGCAACGTGTGTGCCAGCTCATCATCATTTGTGAAAATTGCACCACCATCACCGTAACAACCTAAATTTTTAGAAGGAAAAAATGATGTAGCACCAACATGCCCCATGCTACCTGCCATATGTTTTGTACCATCTTTTGAAAGATATTTAGCGCCAATTGCTTGTGCATTATCCTCAATTACAAACAGATTATGCTTTTTAGCCAAATCAAGTATAGCATCCATATTAGCACACTGGCCAAAAAGATGTACGGGCACTATCGCTTTCGTTTTTGGCGTTATTGCTTTTTCTATGGCTTCTATGTTAATATTAAAGGTGTCTGGATATACATCTACTAGAACCGGAGTTAATTGCAACAATGCAATTACCTCTACCGTTGCAGCAAAAGTGAAATCTGCAGTAATAACCTCATCACCAGGTTTTAGACCTAGGCCCATCATAGCTATCTGAAGCGCATCTGTACCATTGGCACATGGTATTACATGTTTTACTTGAAGGTACTCTTCTAATTCCTTTTGAAATGCGTGAACTTCTGGTCCATTTATAAATGCCGAAGTTTCTAATATTTGAGTAATAGAAGTATTAACCTGATCTTTTATTTCTTGGTATTGACCGCCAAGGTCTACCATTTGTATCTTTTTCATCTGTTGAAATTACATGAAGTGATACAAAAATACGAAACAGGCGACACTAATTTTATGGAAAGAAACGTAATTTAGCCCAAAAGCATCAGTTTGTACTTTCTTTATAATCTTCTTGTCATTTGTGCGTCTGCCATTCTAAAGGTATTGGCATTGGTAAACCCTAAACTTTCATTGTTTGTAAATGGAAGAAAAGAAACACTTAGCCTTCTTAAAAATACCATTTCAAAGACAGATAAGGTTATTTGGATACATGCAGCATCTTTAGGTGAATATGAGCAGGGGCTGCCGGTTATGGAGAAACTAAAACTTATATACCCGAATCATAAATTCGTGCTTACTTTTTTTTCCCCATCAGGTTATGAAGTAAAAAAGAATAGCAAAGTAGCTGATGTTATTTGCTATTTACCCCTTGACACCAAAAGAAATGTCGGCAAATTTCTAGAAGCGGCACACCCTGAGTTAGCCATCTTTATTAAATATGAAATTTGGCCAAATTATTTAGCTGCGTTAAAAGAAGAGAATACATCTACATTTTTAATCTCTGCCTTATTCAAAAACAATCAGAATTTCTTTAAATGGTATGGAGGTTTTATGCGAAAAGCATTGACCAATTTTTCATATTTCTTTGTTCAAAACAAAAAATCTCAAGAGTTGTTAAATTCGATTGGTTTTGAAAATGTTACTATAGCAGGAGATACTCGATTTGATAGAGTAAGTGAAATTTTAGAGCGCAATAATACACTGGACTTTATGACGCGTTTTAAACAAAATCATTTTTGTTTTGTATCGGGAAGCACATGGCCAGAAGATGAAAAATTGATTGTAGAATATATAAACAATACCTCTCAGCCAATTAAGTTTGTTATTGCACCACATACCATAAAAAACAAGCATGTAGAGGAAATAATTGAATCTATAAACAAGCCCGTGGTCCGCTTTTCCGAATTGGAGAACATCGCTATCGAAGACTATGATATAATTATAATTGACACCATCGGCTTATTAACCAAAATCTACAGCTATGCAGACCTAGCCTATGTAGGTGGCGGCTTTGTTACTGGTTTACATAACACCTTAGAACCCGCAGTTTTTGGCATACCCGTTATTATAGGTCCTAATTTTGAAGGATTCGCAGAGGCGGAAGAATTAGTCGAGCTAGGTGGCGTATCCTCCATAAAAGATTCAACCCAATTTAATAAGCTTGTAAATACTTATTCTGAAAACAATAAGTATCGGCTGAAAATAGGACTAACCAACGCTAATTATATTCAAGAAAAAGCTGGAGCTACAAAAAGAATCGTAGATGAATTAAATTCAGTTTTTACTATAAAAAATTGATGGTTGTTCAATTATCCTAGCGTTAAAATCTCATATATCTAAATATTAATTTATGCTTTAGAAGCTCCTCATTTCATACTTTGCACTGGTAATATGATACGTTAATCGATTTTATAGTCCTATTTCACAGTACTTTAAAGCAGATATACTTATATTGAGTACAGAACAATAGAACTATGATTATGGAACAAGAACTAACTTCAGGAGTTAAAATACTCAACGGATTTCTTAAATTAATGATTACATGCTTAGTCATTATACTTTTAGCAGTACCATTAGCAGGAATAGCAGATTGGCTAGGATTGATTAAATAGATAATAACTAAACTTACAAGGTTTAGTTTGCTTATGAATAAACCAGACAAACTAAACACCGACTAAATGTAGTTTTAATGGTTGAAATGCACTTAACTACAATCCCACACCACAAAAAAGTAGGGTTTTACATCGTTTTTGTAAGGTTTTACCACTTTAACTATATAAATGTTGCTTAATTCGACTAACTTTAGTAGTGTAACTTTAAAGTAGGTAATGTTATGAACAATTTATCATTTAAAACAGGGGTAGAAACTTATCTATCCGTACTCATTATTGCGATGAATGCATTTTTAGCAGTTGTTGCAGTAGGAGCATTCTTAGCCCTAATCGGGATTGTCTAACCCTTTAAACCAAACCCTTATTGTTAAAAAAATACTTTAAAAAAAGGCTCCTTAAATAAGGGGTCTTTTTTATTTATTTAGATTTAACCTATCGTAACAATACTAATCAAGCATATTACCGATTTTCAAACTTAATTACTTTTTTTACTGTGAATTCAGAAAATGAAATAAGCAAAAAATCTTCCAAATAATATCCATTTCATAAAACAATAGAAACAAAAAAAACCGTCGAATTTAGATTCGACGGTTTTTTCATACTAAACAATAAATTCTTTTATTGGTATACCCTTACATAATCAACCTCCATAGTATCTTCTGTAAATTCAGAATCAATTGCTCCACCAAGTGTACCACCCATTGCTACATTCATGATAAGAAAGAAATCACTATTAAAAGGGGTAGTTGCATTATTCACCAAACTATTATGAACAAGCTCACCATCAACAACAAACTTTATGCTATCTGGAGTCCATTCTACGGTATAGTTATGAAATTCTGAAATTGCAGTTTCTACAGATGTAGTACCTACAATGGCATTACCTCCAGAATTACCAGGATAATGTAACGCACTACTAATTGTATTGTTATTATTACCTACGTGCTCCATAATATCTATTTCACCTGTTGCAGGCCATCCAACTTCATCAAAATTAGCACCTAAAGCCCAAAGCGCAGGCCAAGTACCACCAGCTGAAGGAAGTTTTGCTCTAATTTCTACCCTACCGTAAGTGAATTCAAATAAATTCTCAGACTTAATTCTTGCAGACGTATATGCCGCATCACCTGAAGGACTAACTCCGAAATCAAAGAACAATACTACCCTATCATAATTAAAAGCAGGAGCAGTACTTAGATCAAAAGTTAAAGTCTCCCAAGCTTCTGCAACTGATGTACTAGCATCTACTTCAAAAAACTCATCTGCATTTGCCTGATTTTCAATTTTCAATCGAACCACCGCACCTGTCGCAGGTGACCAAGTCTTAATCTCCATACTAGAATACGTTGCTAAATCTAATGGCGTAGTAATATCAAAGAAAGATCCGCCCCATACCTCGGCACCGCTATTTTTAGTAGATTCCCCAACTGTACCTGATGTATTTAAACCAGATGCATCTGGATTATCAATTACAGCAGTTGAAACACCGCCAAAATCTGTAAATACAGGTGCATCACCTTCAAAATCTTCTATACTAGAAGTTTCTCCGCCAGATGCAACCAAGGTAACATCATCATAATAATGAACTGCACCGCCTACAGCACCAGAACCACGTGCCGTAATTTTAAGAACACCATCTTCCACAATTACATTATCTGCTTTATTTGTGTATTCTTGAGCTTCACCATTACCCCAGCCTCCTGCTCCTAGGTCATAAGTCCAATTTGCAGCGTCAGGTGCACCATCGACATCAAATTCATCAGACCATACTAAGTTAGTATAAATGGTCTCTAAACTCTCCTCATCACCTCCATCAACTACAGCAGCAGATGTAAATTTATGATACCATGCTAAATCAGCATTCTCCGTGTCATATGTTCTAACATATAATTCAGTATCGCTAATAAAAAGTATTTCATAGGTAGATGACCCAACATAATACCCCATAAATCCATCGTCAGAAAAATTCATTTGAATTCCCGTAGTTTGGTCTTCAGGTACATTTCCTGCTACTTCCGAAAGTACTACAGACTTCACCCCAGATGTATCAAAATCATAGCAAAAATCAATATCTTCAGCGCCACCGACAACTGCCTTGTGTCCTACATTAAAGTATGTTTGACCTTTGTTATCTAATGTGTAGGATATAGAACCGTTAGCATCAACTGAAAACGTAAGCTCATCATCACAAAGACAATCAGAATCTTCAGTTCCACATTTTTCAAATGCAGATGCAGAAAACCACTTAGGATACCACCAATCACCATCAATACCTTCTCTAGCCGGACCTAGTCCTAAATGCCCAGGTTGTGAGGCTGCTAAAAACCAGGTTTTAGAATCCTCATTTGTTAAAAATCCTACAGTTACAGGATCCGTAAAAGCAACTGAAACAGTAATATCAATTGTTTCTGATGTTGTTTTTCCTTGAGAGGAACCTGCAGTTACCTTAACGGTATAAGTGTTATCCCCTATCATATCATAGGTTTTGGAAGCAACACCTTCATTATTCAAAGCAGAACTACCATCTCCAAAATCGAAATGATAATAATTCGCATTGGTAGCCGAAGCAGTAAAATTTACCGTTCCATCACCCACATTTATAGAAGTTACCATAAGATTGGTTGGTAAAACTGACTCTGGGATATCAATATCATCACCATCACAGCTCATTAAAATCGCAAACAATGCTACGACCAAGTACTTAAATTTTTTCATAATCTTGTTAATTTAAAAGTTTGAGTTAATTATTTCTCCACTTAATAAAACACATGAGATAATTATAATTTCACAATACCATTTCATCAAGTTAGTGCTATTGCAATATAATTTAGTTGATTACTAATTCCGAAATAATAACCCATACAAAAAACATACAATGCAATAATCATATCAAAATAATTACAAATCATCAATAATAGAAGGTATTTACGTCTATAAGCCAAAAGTGAATTAACCTCAATAATACCACGGCTAATGCAGAATGTTGTGGTAATGTTGTGGTAATTTTAACTAATGTAGAGGAAATTATAAATTGAGGATATACTCCGTTAAACCAGCTTCATGCGCTAAGTTCATTTTTTTTCGTAAACGATACCTTTTCACTTCTACGCTTCTAACTGATATATTTAAAAGTGGAGCAATTTCCTTAGAGGACAAATTCAATCGTAAGTAAGCACATAATCGTAAGTCATTCGCTGATAAATCTGGATGCTTATCTTTTACATTTTTCAAAAAGTCTTTATCAGCATTATTAAAAGCATTTTCAAAGAACTCCCAATCGTCAGCGTTATTAATATTTCTATCTATAGTTTTAATAACTGATTTTATTTGCGGATTTTGATCACTACTTCTGAGCTTGTCTTTGATTGAATTTAAAAATTCATTCTTCTTAATAATACTCATTGTAGATATTGCCAATTCTCTATTCTTACTTTCAATTAGCTCTTGTAATTGCTCATTTTTAATTTGAACAATTTTCTTTTGGTTCTTTAACTTTTTACGCTTTAAAAGCCTTAGGTTGTCTTTTATAAGTTGTTGCTGCTGTCTTTTATAATAGTTCTTATATATTTTATGAATCAAAAAAGAAAGTAGAAACCCAAGTAAAGTGTAACAGAAAATTGCCCAGTAGGTAATATACCAAGGTCGCTGTATAGTAAACGAATAAGTGGCTATGTTTTTAGATAACTCATTACCAAACCTAGCCCTTACTTTAAATTCATAAGAACCATAAGGTAAATTGTCAAACGAAACATTCGGTACTGTTGACCAACTACTCCATTCATCATACAACTCGTCTAATTTATATTGGTAATACACCACTGTATACTTATCATACTCGGTAACATTGTACTCAAAATTTATATTATTCTCTGAATATTGAAATTCTTGAGAACCTTTAAGTTCAATATCCACCTTAGGGTTTTCGTGGGGTTCTCTATAAATAGAGTTAATATGAATTTGATTATCCTTCTGTTCTACTTTTTGTAAATCTAAAGTGACGTAACCATTAGAAATACCAATTAAATAAAGCTCTTTTTCCAAATGAACCACAGATTCAAAACCCAAGACACCCATACTTCTTCTAAAGAAATTAGGGATTGAAATTTTTATTAGTTCTGGCTCTTTACTTAAGTGTCCGTTTGAAACACTAATTATATTATCATTTGTAAATCCCCAAAGTCTTTCTGAATTATTGGTTGATTGTAGTATCCCCACAATACTCTCATCAGCATTAAAAAATTTATTGGTCAATACAGAATCCTTCAGGAAATCATTTTTTTCCACATTATATTTAAAAACTCCGTTTATAGTGCTGTAAACAATTTCATCGCTATACCTAACCAAACTTGAACCTGTTCCTTTAGATTCTTTATGATCACTTTCTACTACTTTAGTGAATTCTGAATCAACAATTAGGTCGAATATTCCTTTATAATCATGATTTACAAGTAAATGATGCTCCCCTACAAATTCAATAAACCTACTAGAATTATCAAATCCTTCTATATTATTACGGTATTGCCATTGGTTATTTTTTCTTTCCAGTACACTTAAACCTTTATAGGTTCCTTGTATCAATAAATCCTCATGGTTTTCTAATGATTGAATATCCCAAGTTCCCGGATCATTCGAAATCTTAATTGCTTTTTCATTTTCAATAGCATAAGTACCGTTATGATGACCACAGAACAATGTACCGTCAATTTCTTTTAATAACCAAACTTGACCTTGTGTACCGTTTACAAGTTGAAACTCATCTACCCCAATGGTTCTTCTATAAAATAGACCTTGATTAGTACCTAAATACAAAATACCACCTACTTTCTTAGCAGTATAAACAACTCCAATAGCACCAACGTGGTCTATATATTCTTTAAAAGGCGAATCTAAATTTATGACGGTTACACCGTTATCTAGCCCCAGCCATAGGTTATGGTCATAATCTTGAAATAATGACAATACAGTATTGTTGTTCAGCCCTTTTCCCTGGTTAATATGCCTTATCAACAACCCATTTGTATCTAAATGAAAGATACCTTTTGATATTGTTCCCAATATAAAAGAGCCATCATACAGGCGTAAAGTGCTATGGATTTTGGTTGTAGATAAATCCACTTCCGCTGGTATTTCCCATTTTATTAGATTGGTGTCTTCTAAATAAAAAAACTCCCCTAGTTCTGTAATTACTAGAATTTTATTTTTAGCTTGAAAAGCACCAACTACTCCCGTATTCTTAAGAATAGGGTCATCAGACACCAAAATAGGTATTCCATGATCTAGCGTATATAAACCTTTACCTATTTTTTGAAAGTATATTTTGTTTCCAATTTCAAAGATTTTAGGGCTTATAGTGTCTGCCTCCAATATTTCGAAAGTAGCGTTCTTTACATTGTAGATATAAATTCTATCTAAGGATTGAAACAAAACCCAATCTTTAAAATGAGTAATATTCCAAAAATCCTCATCTTCTATAAGCTGAGTATTTAATGTAGCTGATATTGAAGTGTACTTTAGAGCTCCAAACTCATTCCCTTTCCAATATCCAAATTCCATATAACTACCAGTGTAAATCCTGTCATCAACAACCTTTACAGATTTTACGGGAGTACCATAAGGAGATTGATATAACTTCCAGGACATACCATTAAACGCTAACAACCCGCTGTTATTAGCTAAGTATATAAACTTATCATTAGATTGGTCTATCGACCAATTTTGATTACCAGCCTTATATTCTATAGGAGTAAAATTCTGTATTGGTGGCAACTCTTGCGCTGAAATACACAGTGCAAAAAGAAAAATTATACTATTATAAGATTTCAATATCATTTAGGGAACATCAAAATTTATGCATTTAAATATAAGATTTTTAAAACTAGACAGAACTTAAGTCTATTAACACTTCTTGTCACTAAACCTTTATCTATAATTCCTATAGCTCACTTTTTAATATCTTTTAAAAGCAAATTAATTATACTATGAAAGAGATAGTAAATTCCAAAGAAAATTTATATCAAAAATTAATTTAGTCACTGACAATTTACATATTGTTCATGCATTTTAAATATTTAAGAATAAAACTTTAAATTAAATGTACCCGTTAAAGGCAAACTGGCATTCTCTATATACAAATGGGTAATTATTAAGGTCTTCCTATTATCTATTTTATAACACTATTCATAAAATCTTCCTTATAAGCCCTACCTATAGGAAGAAGAATATTTTCTTCTAACTGTATTTGATTACCTATTATCTTGAGGATTTTTGAAATATTTAATATATACGATTTATGTATTCTTGAGAATTTTAGCGGATCTAAATATTCTTGCCAGTATCGTAATGTTTCTTGAGAAAGATGTCTCTGGTCTTTCGTATGAACTTCAGTATAATCTGCATCTGAGCGAATGTAACATATGTCACCAACTTCTATTTTGATGTGTTCATATCCAGATTTGATAAACACTACGTCCGTAAATTCGTTTTTTTTCACACCTTTAAGCTTTATAGAAAAAGCTGAAGTATTAGTAGGTACTTTATGTACCGCTTGCACAAAACGTTCAAATGAATATGGCTTAAGAAGGTAGTCTACAACATCATACTCATAACTCTCTAAAGCATAATCTGAAAATGCCGTAGTTAAAATGATGCTAGGTTGGTGCTTTACAACTTTTAAAAAATCAATACCTGAAATTTTGGGCAAATGAATATCTAAAAAAATCAAATCAATGGTATTTGTCTTTAAAAAATCTATCGCCGATAAGGCATCGGCAAAAGTAGCTTTAAGCTCTAAGTTTTCAATATCAGAAATATATTTTTTCAACACTCTTTGCGCTGGTGGTTGGTCTTCTATAATAATGCACTTTATCATATGCTACCTTGTGTTAACATTAACTTCAAATGAACGTAGTATACATTTTGCTCTTCTTGAATGTACATTTCATGCGCATTGGGATATAAAAGCTGTAACCGTTTTTTTACGTTCTGCAGACCTATACCATGAGAAAGCTTATCTGTATTTGTAGTTTCTAAAAAGGAGTTTCTACATTCAAAATTTAAACATCCTTTATCAATCAATGAAATATTTACATCTATAAATATACCATCGGTTTGACTAGCTGTACTATGCTTAAATGCATTTTCTATAAAAACAGATAAAATTAACGGTGCAATTTCATAATTATCTTTTATATGATTTGTTTGAAAACTGACCTTTCCCCTTTCTTCAATTTGCAATTCGTTTAACTGGGTAAAATTCTTTAAATGTTCAACTTCCTTTTCCAGTCCAACAAATTTTTCTCTACAATCATATAACATATAACGTAAAACAGACGATAGCTCAAGTATGATAGATGGTGTCTTAGGCGATTGTTCAATAGCATATGAATATAAATTATTCAAATTATTGAACAAAAAATGTGGATTAATCTGTGACTTCAAAAATAATAATTCACTTTCCTTAACCGACGTTCGAAGCTCTTCTACTTCCAATTGTTTAATAGAGGCATCCCAGGCAAATTTAAATCCCACTAAGATTAAAATTACCGGTAATACATCAAGTAGACTAAAAACTACACCTGGAAAATACTTTGCCCTAGTATCTGGATAAAATATTTGTTCTAATACAAGTTCTTCAAAAGCCATGATGATACTTACTAATATGACCACATAACAAAAGAAGATGAAGTATTTTTTTTGATAGAAAAATCGTGGTAACAACACATAGTTTACTACTAAAGCACCCAATGCATAATTTAGAAAGGTCACCACCTTAAACCCATGTATTTCTGGCTCATATCTGTCAAAAGTAAAAAACAAGAAAACCACGATATGCAACAGAACCTGAAAAAGGATTTCGTTTCTAGCAGAGTTTTTAAAAAATGGGGTAAAGGACATCTTCTAAAAATACTGTTTTACATACATAAGTAATTTAATAAAACCGTCAACGACAATAAATAACTGGTAAACACCATTTATTTTAACAATGTCGTTTACACTACAACATTTGTTGTTTGCAGAATTTAGCTATTAAAATAAAAAAGTAAAATGCATCTTTACATACACATCTATTTAACTGTACCATGCGCAATCAACCTCATCATTTATTTCTATTATTCATATCAATTTTAACAATCAATTCAGTTATTGCTCAAAGCACTACGACCATTACTGGTAAAATAGTAGAAGCCAATGACGGTGGACCTATTGAATTTGCAACTGTTTTAGTTGGCAATCCTACAGACCAAAAACCAATCGCGGGTACAACCACCTTACAAGATGGTAGTTTTGTGTTAGAAACCAATGCGACCGAGTTCTACATTGAAGTCAGTTTTATAGGTTTTACCACCAAAAGATTTGACAATCACAAAATCACAAACGGTAAAATTAATTTAGGTACAGTAGCTATTGTAGAAGATTCACAGCAATTAGATGAAGTTGTAGTGCAAGGCGAAATTAGCCAGACCGTTTTTAAATTAGATAAGCGTGTTTTTAATGTAGGTGCAGATTTGAGTAGTACTGGCGCTAGTGCATTGGAAGTCTTAAATAACGTACCCTCTGTTAATGTAAATATAGAAGGGCAAATAAGTTTACGCGGTAGCCAAGGTGTACAAATGCTAATAAATGGAAAACCGTCTGTAATAGCCAATGAGCAAGGAAATGCTTTAGGAACGCTAACGGCAGATATGATAGAACGTATTGAGGTGATTACAAACCCATCTGCCAAATACGATGCAGAAGGCACCTCAGGTATCATCAATATAGTACTAAAAAAAGAAGAGAAAAAAGGATTGAATGGCGCCGTAACCTTAAATACGGGTGTTCCAAATAATCATAGTATTGGTTTAAGTCTTAATCGAAGAACTGAAAAATTCAACCTATTTAGCCAGTTAGGTTTTGGTCGCAGAACATTCCCTAGTGATGAGGAGACTGAAAACAGAAACCTTATAGATGAAACCTACATAAGCAGTATTGGAAAAAATGACAAGAACGAAACTTTTTTCAATCTTATACTAGGAACAGATTATCATATTAACGACCTCAACGTAATTACACTATCTGGAAATTTTGCCTACGAATGGGAAAAAGAAAATGCAGATGCTATTTTCAGCACATTAAATTCTAGCAACACATTAACAGATGCTTTTAGGCGTACAGAATTGACTACAGCTACCAACCCTAAATATTCATACGAACTACAATATAAAAAAGATTTTGAAGGCCACCAGGAGCAGTCCTTGTTATTAAGTGCTACTGGAAATCTTTTCGCAAAAGATCAAACCTCAGATTTCACCAACACAACTACGGTAGGTAATGAGGATGATACATTACAACAAAGTAGAACCGATTTTAGCCAAGCAGAATATACGTTCAAGGCAGATTACACACATCCTTTTTTGGAAAAATTTACACTTGAAACAGGTGCTCAATATCAAATTAACGATGTAGAAAATGATTTTGCAATTAGCGATTTTAATGGCGGAAATTTTATTGAAAATCCTGATTTAACCAATGTTTTCGAATGGACTCAAAAAGTACTTGGTATTTATGGTACAACCGCATACGAAAGTGATAGATGGGGGATAAAGATAGGATTACGATTTGAAGATACCGATGTTGCTACGCTATTACAAAACACAAATGTTAGTAATGATAAAAAGTATAGCAATCTTTTTCCAAGTGGGCATACTTCTTATAAAGTAAACAATGACCTTTCTCTACAAGCAGGATATTCTAAACGTATATTCAGACCTAGGCTATGGGATTTGAATCCGTTTTACAACATTAGAAATAATTTCAGCATTAGCACGGGTAATGCAGATTTACAAGCAGAATTTACAGATAGCTATGAAGTTACTAGTATCTATAAAATAGGTAAGGTTTCTATGAATCTTGGTGTCTTTTTTAGACATACAGAAGATGTAGTGGAACGTATTGTAGCGTTTGAGGATAACGTAAGTATTTCTAGACCAGAAAATGTGGGTGTCAATAATACAACCGGTATTGAATTTAATGCCAAATATATCCCTGCCAACTGGTTGTCTTTTACAAATGACTTTAACTATAGTCACTTTACCAGAGAAGGAGATTTTGAAGGAAACTCGTTTGATTTTAAAGGTGATCAATGGTCCACTAGACTTACTAGTAAGTTTAAACTACCAGCGGATATTGATTTAGAATTTATTGGAAATTATCGCTCGGGGTATAGAACGTTACAGCAAGAAATCACAGAAAACATATTCATGGATTTTGGAGCAAGAAAGAAAATTTTCAAAGGCAAGGCGATAGTTAATCTAAGTATTAGAGACGTTTTCGCTTCCCGTATCAGCGAAAGTATAACCAGCCAGCCAGAATATTACCTACGAGATTTTAGTCAAAGAGGTCGCTTTGTAACCTTAGGTATCAGTTTTGGTTTTGGAAAAGGAGAAGCAATGGAATTCTCAGGACAAAAACACTTCTAACCTAAATCATAAAAAATAACTTTCACAAATATTATTTTTAAATAATCTAAATATATACTACTGTAAAACAGCTATTTAAATTGCTTCTAAGAACATGTGAATGTAATTTTAAGTGAATTTAAAACATAAGATTATGTCGATAAGATTAGGAAATAGTTGTGTTAATTGTGACAACTTAGTAGAAGGAAACACTTGTAAAGTTCATGGCGTAAAAGTTGGTAACAGTTATACGTGTGATAGTTTTGAAATGAAAGCCGCTTTAAAAGACGATACTAATTGTGTAACCTGTATTCGTTTCGAATCAAGCGATTGTGCTAACCCGCAAAAAGCAGCACCAGGTATGTCATGCAGCCATTGGGCTCCACAAAGTGCTATTGCATAGTAATTACTCATTTAATTAAATAGAAAAAGGTCAGCTACTAGCCGACCTTTTTCTATTCTATATGTTCACTTTTATTTTACTTCAACACCTTTCCAAAAGGCAACATAGTCTTTTATACCTTTTGCTAGTTCTGATATTTCTGGATAATACCAAGCAGCATCTATATTCACTTCACCATTTACCTCTATATTATAATAAGACGCTATACCCTTCCATGCGCATATAGTTTGGGTCTCTGTGCCTTTAAAGTATTCTTTCTTTATATCCTGTGGTGGAAAATAATGATTTCCTTCTATTACAACAGTTTCATCACTTTCCGCTATAACTACATCATTCCAAATTGCTTTTACCATCTTTAAAATATTGATTTTTTTATACTAATTCAGTTATTATAATAGCTTCCGATTCAAGTGTTTTATGTACCGGACATTTATCTGCAATTTCCAATAATCTTTTTCTTTGTGTATCATCTAAAATACCGAACAATTCAATTTTCCTTTTAAAGGTATCAATTTTTTTAACCGTTGAAATGTTCTCAGAATCAGGTGCATGTTCTTTCCCGTGATCAACGTGCACAATAACCTTCTGCAGATCCCATTTTTTTCTAGTCGCATACATTCTCAATGTCATAGCCGTACAAGCACCTAAGCCAGATGACACATAATCGTATGGAGAAGGTCCAAAATCATTTCCTCCGAAACTTACAGGCTCATCAGCTATTAATAAATGCTTACCAGACACTATTTCAGATGTAAAACCTTCATTCCCGATACTTACCGCTACTTGGTGTGCAGTTTTCAATTCTTGCCTTTTCGGAATATCTAAATATCGTTCTGCCCAACCAGCTATCACATTACCAACATACGTAGAATCTTCGTTATTCATTAACAAATGGTCTGCTTTGTCTATGGACACAAAACTTTTAGGATGATGGGCATAATGATACAATTCTTGTGCATTTTCAATACCAACAATAGTATCTTGTGGCGAATGAATGACCAAAAATGGTTTTCTCATATTCTTGAGAATATCCTGCATGGGTTTAGATTCTATATCATCAATAAAGTCCTTTTTAATGGTAAAATCTCTCCCTCCTATATTCACCTTAGCTTTTCCTGTAGCATTTATTTCTGCCACATTCGATTTAAACAAATGTTGCACGTGAGCAGGTGAGGACGGAGCCCCAACCGTCGCGACAGCTAAAACCGATTCTAATTCTGAAGCTGCAAAAATTACCGCTGCGCCACCTAAAGAATGTCCTATTAATAAGGAAGGAGCTTTATAATTCGCTTCTAAAAAATTAGCGGCATCTATTAAATCTGTAACATTAGAAGAGAAATTAGTTTCTTCAAAATCGCCTTCGCTTTCACCAAGTCCGGTAAAATCGAATCTAAGTACAGCAATACCTTTATTCACAAGTGCCCTAGAAATATTTCTAACAGCAGAAAAGTTCTTATTACATGTAAAGCAATGGGCAAAAATAGCATAACTGTGCGCTGCTTGGTTATTGGGCAATTCTAACCTTGCCGCCAATTGTTTTCCTTGAGAATTTGTAAACGATACTTTTTCAAAACCCATATGTAGTCTTTTCTATTGTGTTAGTGTAATTATAGTATTAGAAGTAATAAATACTTAAAACTTACAGTAAGGAAAATATGACTTGTTTTGGGTAAATGGAAATTTAAAATGAAAAAAGCCTCTTGATTTCTCAAGAGGCTTCTCGTTGTACAGGCGGAGAGACTCGAACTCTCACACCGCAAGGCACTAGATCCTAAGTTCAACATTCCTACATATCAAAACACATCAAAATAATACAAAATATTGATTTTTAGATGTTTATAATTTTATTTATACTCGTATGAATCGTTATGAAACCATAAAATGTGTTACCTATGTGTTACCCCGAATGTTTATCTTTATAAAAAATCGGTACGATATGGCAACCTTAAAAACAGTTTTACACACCAAAACCGACGCAAAAGGGAACAAGGAATTTAGACTTGCATTACGACTCACTGTAAACCGGAAACGAAGTTATTATTACTTAGGACAAAAAGTAGAACCAAAATTTTGGGATGTACAGGGTGAAAAAGTGAAATCTTCCCATACAAGACATAAACAATTGAATCGCCTGATAAGAAAGAAATATGATGAAATTGAAGATGTCATATTTGAAATGGAAACTTCAAAACAGAATTATACAGCAAAACAGATTATAGACTCCATTAGGAAAAACACAAAAAGGTTGTCATTTTTCGAACTTGCCGATGAACATATTGAAGATCTAATCAATGCCAACAATCATAATAGAGCAATTTCGGATAGAAGCAAACTGAACAGGATAAAAGAGTTCGCTAAAAAACGGAACTTCGAATTTGAGGAAATTGATGAGAATTTATTAAAAAAATTAAAAATTTATCTCAGAACTACATCAGGACTATCTGAACGCTCAGTAATGAATATATTCGTTATGATTCGATTACTATACAATAAAGCTATTAGCAGAAAAATTGTGGATAGAAAATTCTATCCTTTTGGTAAGGACAAAATAAAGATTAAATACCCCCAGACCATTAAAATCGGTCTTGATGAACATGAAATTCGAAAAATCGAAGAACTTGACTTGGACACAAGAACAGCAGTTTGGCATACTAGAAACGTTTTTCTTTTTTCATTCTATTTAGCGGGAATCCGGATTTCGGATGTCTTAAGAATGCGTTGGAGTGATATTGTGGCTGAAAGGCTATACTACAAAATGAGTAAGAACGATAAGGCCGATTCTTTAAAACTTCCAGAACCAGTAATTAAAATTTTATCCCATTACCAAGTCGATAAAAAAAACAAGTACGATTATATTTTTCCAGAACTTAAGACAATACCCATCAATGACTCTAAGGCTATTTACTCTAGAATTAAAACTTCAATCAAAAGACTAAATACGAACCTAACTGTAATTGCAGACCTTGCCGAAATCGACAAAAAAATCACCAATCACATTGCCCGTCATAGTTTTGGAAATATAGCCGGTGATAAAGTTTCTCCGCAAATGCTTCAAAAATTATATCGACATACTCATCTAAGCACTACCATAGGTTATCAAGGCAACTTCATTCATAAGAATGCTGATGAAGCTTTAAACGCAATTATTAATTTTTCTAAATAATCAGCGAATTGTAAATATCTATAAAGAGCTAATTTTATATCCCGTAAAAGGTTAATTTACAGGAATACTAAAAGAGACCAAGGACGGGACTTCTAATATGAAAGCTTTTCCCTAATTAAAAACGGTCTCCTTAAATGGCCCTATAATTGGTAATTAAATTATTGGAATTGATCTATGTCAATATACTTTAACCTGGCCATTGTGAACTTATCCCAACCATAACCAACTGTAAAATAAAAACGTGGAAAACATTTTAATTTTACTCCAATCGATTTCTGTACTCGGTTGGCGTAGTACCCAAAACCTTTTTTACATATCGAGTGAAAAAGGACCGACTTGAAAACATCATTTTATCCGCGATTTCTGCAATATTTAGATTTTTGTTCTGCAAAAAAAGTATGATACGCTCCTTGGTGTATCGTTGAATCCATTCAGACGCCGTGGCACCTGAGTTCTGCTTGCAAACAAAATTTAAATATTTAGGGGTAACGTTAAGTGCATTGGCATAATACCGTACCTCCCTTTCGGCCATGCAATGTTATTGGACCAAATGAACGAACCGTTCGTATAACGACCCACTTTGTACGGTGCGTTTTCTACGCTCGTATTCGTTCGCAAAAGTGTGCCACATTTCAAGAATAAACAACCGCATTTGCATTTTCAATACTTCCTCATAAAAGCGATGCTCCTTGTATTGAAATCTATTATACAGCCATTTGAAATTTGATAAAACCCTTTTCCTGTCTTGCTTATCGTTAAGCTTTTTAATAGGGTATTGGCGAGAATGCAGTATGGAATCTATACTCCAGCTTTGATCGGGGACATTATCGTATAAAAAATGTTTTTCTACTAGTAAGGCCGTTGCCTTAAATTCTTGGGAAAATACCAAACTCTCTAATTGGCTTTCTGCAAACCAAAACAGGAATTCATTGCCCTTGCATTGCATCTCCGCGCTCTTGAACAAAAAACAAATGGTTCCATGATGGCAAAACAAATGGGTGTGATAATGGGTACTGAAATCTATCGGGAATCCTGTTTCCTGTGATAGTTCCAAAAGCACAATACGTGGCCTATTTTTCACTTGCTCCTTCAATTGAATCGTTATTTTTCCTAAAATAAGTAATATTTGACATTATTGCCGTGATTCATGTAACAAATGTATAATGTCAGTTTTTACTTTTACGCGGTTAAATCGTACTAAAGATGAAAATGATAAATTGGAATCTAAAAAATATTATCGTGCCACTACTAATTTTTCTAAGGACCAGTAGTGTACAATCGCAAGAAGATATCAAGCCCTTTCTTGATGATTTCAGAGGTACGGCAAGTATAACGCAAAACGGAATTTCCCTGATACCCTCATTTTCGTTGGGAGACCCGGCATTAATTTTTGACATTAAAATGACCAAGGGAAGATCAAGTTTCGAGCCCGATATGCGCTTTGCCCTAGAAGGTAAACCTTGGGCGTTCGTGTTTTGGTATCGGTACAAGGCCATTCAGAAAGAACGATTTTCGTTGCGTATCGGGGCGCATCCGGCATTGAATTTCAGGACGGTAAATGTAATTAGAAATGGGTTTGCAGAAGAATTGTTAGAATCGCGACGTTATCTTGCCGCCGAAATTGTACCGAACTATAAAATTTCCAATAAAGTAAGTATTGGTATGTACTATCTGCGCGGACAAGGTTTTGACGATGGTTTGAAAACAACCAATTTTTTGGTCCTGAATTCCGCCTTTACCAATCTTTATATTTCCGAACAATTCCATCTCAACATTTCGCCACAGGTATATTATTTAACGACTGACGATGACCAGGGGTATTATGTTGCGGGTTTTATCTCTTTTGGAAAAAAAGATTTTCCGTTATCGATTTCATGTATTCTGAACAAGGCAATCGATACCGAAATAGCGCCCGAGGATGATTTCATCTGGAATATTTCTTTAAACTACTGTTTTGGCAGTACCAACAAGCGGACGTCGAAACGAAAAATATGATGATTCTTCTAAATGATGTAATTTGTACAAATGGATATAGAGCAACAAAATAAAAGTAACTCAAGTTCAGCGGGAAGTGACATTTTTGAACGGTTAAGGAAAGGCGAGACCATTCTGCCCAACGACCCTCAAGCCTATAGGATGCGTGAGGCCTCATACACCACAAAAAAATTGCTGTTGCAGATGAACAACGCGACAGACCCAAAAGAAATCAACGATTTGTTGAGTAAGATTACTGGGAGCCAAATTGACGAAAGCGTTGCGGTTTTTACCCCTTTGTATATCAATTACGGCAAGCACACAAAAATCGGTAAAAACGTCTTCATCAATTTTGATTGTGTCTTTTTGGGTTTAGGAGGAATAACCATTGAAGACGGTGTGCTCATAGCACCGAAAGTGAGTTTACTTACTGAAGGACATTCGATTTCGCCCAGCGAAAGACATGGGCTAGTTCCTAAATCCATTCATATAAAGAAGAATGCGTGGATTGGTGCCAATGCCACCATTTTACAGGGCGTAACTATAGGAGAGAATTCGGTGGTTGCAGCAGGTTCGGTCGTTTCTAAAGACGTACCCGATAATGTAGTTGTTGGCGGTACTCCTGCAAAAATCATTAAGAAAATTTAAAAAAGATAAAATGAAAAAAATACTGACACTCGCAGTTGTCCTACTAGTATTTATAGGTCAGGCCTGCAAAACAAAAGTTGAAAAATCAGAAAACACTGAATCGAATTCTTTGGAACAAGCAATTTTTCCTAAGGGTGAAGCGGGGAATGCTGCTAACTTCACAGGCAACGCTTATAATTATGGTTTAGTTGCAAATGATTCTATCTACAACACTCTCGTGGGGAATGTTTATTTCGATAAAAGCGCAAGATCAAATTGGCACTTACATCCAAGCGGGCAAATCCTGATTGTACTCAATGGTCTGGGATATCATCAACTGGAAGGACAGCCAAGGGAAACCATGAAAAAGGGTGATGTCATCAAGGTTCCGGCAAATACAAGGCACTGGCATGGCGCTACTGAAAACAACAGTCTTACACAGATGTATATTTTGCCAAAAACAGAAAATGGATTCGTTACATGGCTTGAGCCTGTTACGGATGAGCAGTATAGATCTAACAATTGAAACAAATGGAGATTATCAGTTAGGTGCTCATCCATCAGTTAAAGGCTTGTAAGGCGCAAGATATACCGAAGCTGGAGAAAGGTTGACTGGGCGATTAGGAATTTTAAAAATAATGAATATCATGAAATCTATACTTTTGTTGGTTTTAATATTTACTTCAGTTATAATAGGCAATCAACCACCTTGCAACAAAGAAAATGTCCCCATCAAAACCGAAAACAATGGCACAATGGCAAACGAAAAAATCAAAATAACGGTAAATTCACAAATTTTTACCGCCACGCTTTTAGACAATAATACTTCTAAAGTTTTTAAGGAACTTTTACCTATGACCATACCTATGACCGAGCTGAACGGCAATGAGAAATATTATGATTTGCCCAAAAGTTTACCGACAAATTCCACCAATCCTGGGTCGATTAAAAATGGAGACTTAATGTTGTATGGTTCAAATACTTTGGTGCTGTTTTACAAAACCTTTCAAACCTCTTATAATTATACAAAATTGGGATGCATCGATAATACAGCCGGACTTCAAAAAGCTATTGGTGCTGGTAATGTAAGCGTTACCATATATAAAAATTAGAATTCAATGGAAAGCATATTAGGACTAAACTCAATTAAATTACCTAACAAACTGAAAACGTACTTACAATGAAAATAACAAAACTCTTAATTTTCCTATTGGTCTTACAGATTTCCCAAACGTCTTGTAGTCAAAAATCCAATCCTGTGATTTCTCTATTTCCAAAGGGTACCGTATTGCATGGTAATATAGCCTACAATAATGACACCTTACCGAAACACCTTTTGGATATTTACCTTCCGTCCAACGCAAAGGGTAAGGTTCCCTTAATTGTATTTGTTCATGGAGGTGGATGGATTGGTAATGACAAGTATGCCGACATCGGTTATATGAAAAATACGGTGGCAGAAATCATAAATAAGGGATATGCTCTGGCTTCAATAGATTACCGATTTGCAACACAGGCCATTTTTCCGGCCCAGATTCAGGACTGTAACCGCGCGGTTTCCTTTTTATTCGATAATGCTGAAAAGTATGGTTTTGACACAGAACGGTTTGCCTTGATGGGTTTTTCCGCTGGAGGACATTTGGCTTCGTTTCAAGGACTATCGAACAATGACCAAGTTGACGACTTCTTTATGCCAGGCACATCCCATGATTTTTCATTTAAAGCGGTTGTAGATTTCTACGGACCATCTGAATTAATTCTATTTCCTGGAGCCATTGACCCCAAATCACCTGAGGCATTGCTGATAGGTGCCGCACCGCTTGACCGACCAGACCTTGCAAAGACCGCTAGCCCTACCACTTATGTGGATGCGAATGACCCACCATTTTTGTTAATACATGGTGAAATGGACGATTTGGTTTCCCCGAGACAATCTCAATTATTAAGTGCTTGGTTAACTGTAAAGGGTGTGGAAAACGAATTAATAATCGTCCCTGACGCGCCGCATTTCGGAGAAATGTTCGATGTAGGAAACATTCGTACTAAAGTCCTGGCGTTTCTGGAAAGGCATTTGAAATGAAAATTGGAAAAATCTTAATTCTTTTGAATTCAGATTGTTCAATTATATAATACACTGTAGTAATTATATATTTTTCGTAATTTGAATCTATTCATCTACTTACACTAAAATCATGGCAAAATTCAATCTAAAAATTAACGGGCTAACACAAGAAGTTGATGTCGATCCAACAACACCTATGCTTTGGGTATTAAGGGACCACGTAAAATTGGCAGGGACTAAATATGGTTGCGGAATCGCCCAATGTGGGGCATGTACTGTGCATTTAGATGATAATGCCGTTCGTTCATGCCAACTGCCGGTTTCAGCGGTTGGTGAGCAAGAAATTACCACTATTGAAGGTTTATCAGAGAACGGTAACCATCCCGTTCAAAAAGCTTGGTTGGGAAATTGATGTGCCTCAATGTGGATATTGCCAAGCGGGACAGATAATGTCAGCTTCCGCCTTGTTAAAAAGAAACCCAAATCCTTCCAATGAAGAAATTGAAACGGCCATGAACGGTAACATTTGTCGCTGCGGAACGTATACCAGAATAAAAAAGGCCATTAAAACAGCCGCAAATGCAGAAAACGTTTAATTAGAAAAAATCAGAAGATGACAAAGATAAACACGCATATTGGACGTAGGGCTTTTATTAGGAATACGAGTTTGGCAAGTGGGGGATTGGTCCTCGGATTCAGTTTTTTAAATTCCTGTAAGCCGGAACAAGCAAAAGAGATGGCCGGTACAGAAATGCCCAACGAATGGTTCGAGATTAATTCGTATCTGAAAATTGGGGATAACGGGATGGTGACCGTTTACACACCAAATCCCGAATTCGGTCAGAATATTAGAACATCGATGCCCATGTTGGTGGCAGAAGAGTTGGATGTGGATTGGATAAATGTGGTGGTAGAGCAGGCACCCTATCATGCAGAAAAATATGGCTTTCAACTTACAGGAGGTAGCACGGGAATAAAAGCAAGATGGATACCTCTTCGAATGGCAGGTGCAACAGCAAAACAGATGTTGATAGCCGCGGCTGCAAAAACATGGCAGGTTCCCGCAGAAGAAATCACTACTCAAGGAGGAATATTGCAACACACAGCAACAAAAAAATCGGCCGGGTACGGAGAAATGGCTTCGGTTGCGGCAACACTTGATGTACCTGTAGAAGTGCAATTGAAAGAAGTTAAAGACTTTAAGCTTATCAGCCGCTCCCATAAAAATGTAGATGCAAAAAAGATTATAACCGGTGAATCCATGTTTGGTATGGATTATCAAAAGGACGGCATGCTGATAGCTATGATCGTACATCCTCCTGCATTTGGAATGACCTTGAAATCGGTTGATGACGAGGAAGTGAAAGCCATGCCAGGCATCAAGGATGTGATAACCATCAAAAGTTTTAAGGAGGGATTTCAAAAACACGGGTTTGACACTAACGCTTTTCCTGAATTGGTGGCAATAGTCGGCAATACTACATGGGAAGTCATGCAGGCCAAAAAGAAATTAAATGCAGAATGGAAGCCGATTTCTGCAACTACTGAAATTGTGAACGGTTTTTTTGGAAAGGAAACAAGAAATACCCCTGCGGGATTAGAATCCACACAGGGCCACAAAGCACAGATGGAGGCTCTTTCAGCGATACCTGGAAATATCGTCCGAAAGGATGGAGATCCAGAGGCTGCCTTCAAAAAAGCGACAAAAATTTTAGAGAGAAGCTATTCGGCCCCTTTTCTTGCCCACAATAGCATGGAGCCTATAAATGCTTTTGCGCATGTGGAAGGTAATAAAGTAAAAATTGCGGCACCCATCCAGATTCCATCCTTTATCATTCCTACGCTAGAAAGCAGTTTGGGAATACCGAAGGAAAATATTGAAATGGAAATGCCAAGAATGGGAGGTGGTTTTGGAAGAAAGGGCTATGCCCACTTTGTGGTGGAAGCGGCCTTAATTTCGCAAAAAGTAAATGCTCCCGTAAAATTAATTTATAGCCGTGAAGATGACATGACGACCGGTATTTATCGTCCTGCTTACCACGCAACCTATCGCGCGGCTTTTGACGAAAATAATAATTTAACAGCGTTACATATAAAAGCGGGCGGTATTCCAGAAAGCCCATTGTTCGCCAATCGTTTTCCGGCAGGGGCGATCGATAATTATTTGGCGGAAGAATGGTCCATTGATTCCAATATTACGGTTGGTGCTTTCCGCGCTCCCCGTTCCAATTTTATGGCCGGTGCCGAACAGGCATTTTTGGACGAAGTGGCAGAAGTCATGGGCAAAGACGCTATTCAATTTCGATTGGACCTACTAAAACGTGCCAAGGAAAACCCGGTTGGGGAAGATAACCAGTACGACGCTGAACGCTATGCCGGAGTTTTGGAATTGGTTCGGGAAAAATCGGCTTGGAAACAAAAAGATGAGTCGAAACATCGTGGTGTCGCGGCCTATTTTTGTCATAACTCCTATGCAGCGCATGTACTGGATCTAAAGATGGAAAACGGTAGACCTGTGGTGGAAAAAGTAGTTTGCGCCATTGATTGCGGGGTAGTGGTAAATCCCGATGCGGCCACGAACATGGCGGAAGGTGCCATAACCGATGGTGTTGGCAATGCCTTTTTTGGGGAACTTACCTTTAAGGACGGGGTGCCACAGAAAAATAATTTCCACCAATATCAAATGATCCGTATGAAAGAAGCGCCAAAAGAGATTGATGTGCATTTTGTGCAGAATGAAATCGACCCAACGGGAATGGGAGAACCTCCGTTTCCCCCTGTTTTCGGGGCGGTGGCCAATGCCCTATATAAAGCCACGGGGCAACGGCATTATAGTCAGCCATTTGTTAAAGAGAAAGCTGTTGTAGGATAGTTGATTATACCCCTTTAAAGGATGACCTTTTCAGAACAGTGATTATGACTTCATTTATTAGCGGATTCATTTTTTAAAAAATGGTCTTAAGAATCAAACCTTTTTAAGAAATTCTACAATTTCCTCAATTCGTCCTACTAACTCGCTGTTTAAAAGAACAGATGAAGTATATGTTATAAATCCATAAGTACAATTTTAGAATTCATTAATTTGATCACTAATATTTAGTTGAGATTCTGCATAAAGTGCTGCGCCAATAATACCGGCATCATTTTCAAAATGTGCCACCCGTAATGGCACATCTACTGATAAGTAACTACTAAATTTTTTATATTTCTTACTTAATCCGCCTCCAATTATAAAATGGTCTGGCGACATTACCCTTTTCAAATGTGTAAGGAAGTAATCAAAACGCCCTGCCCATTCTTTCAATTCCAAATTATCTTTTTTCCTTGTGAGTCCAGAAGCAAAAAATTCAATTGGTTCACCATTTTCATATAAAACACGACCCATTTCGATATTTGGTATTAATATATGATTATAAAAAACCCCTGTCCCCAAACCGGTGCCTATAGTTACCATAATCACTTTACCTTTTAAACCGTTACCAACACCTAATTGCATTTCCGCCAATCCAGCTAAATCAGCATCATTTCCTAGATGGAATTTGGTGTTCGGACATGCCGCCTCAAAGAGTTCATCAACTTGTACATTGACCCAGTCATCCATCATATTTCCCGCTGTCATACATTTACCATCTACAACTACCATCGGAAAACTGCATCCGATATTACCTTGCCAATTCAACCGACGAACCAATTCTTCAACGGTTTTCGCTACGGCCTCCGGATGTGCAGGCTGCGGAGTCGCAAAACGAAGTCTTTCGGAAATCAATTTCCCGTTTTCTGTTTCTACGATGGCTCCTTTAATTCCTGAGCCACCAATATCCAAACCTAATATTTCCATATTTACTTTCAACAAATTAAAAAAGCACGGGAAACAACCCCCGTGCTTTTACAAACTAACTCAACTAACTCAGATTACTGAATTTTCTTGAATGATAAAGTCCTCTAATATCCTGGGTTTTGAACATAGAGACCTCCAGTAAAATCAATTTCTCTTTGCGGTATCGGATAATATTCATCTCGCCCAGATGTAAATTGAGCATTGGCAAGAAAATCTCTTTTTGTCCTTTCCACCGCCAAATAGGCATTTAGCGTTTCTTCCGCAATCCCCCATCTTACCAGGTCATACCATCTATGACCCTCCATCGCAAACTCCAACCTTCTTTCGAACATAAGCGCCTTCCACGCAAAATCCTTGGATGGAAACGAGTCATATGTGCCAATGGCATAGATATCGATTGCGCCAGCATCCAAAGGTCTTTGTGTGCTTGCTGCCGCACGATTCCTGACTTGATTAATTATTGGCAAAGCTTCATCCCATCGATCTAATTGAATCAAGGCTTCAGCCTTCCAAAGGAGAACATCGGCATATCTAATGAAATCTACATTCTTTGATGTGCCCACAAATGGGCCCTCTTTTACATAGCAAGAACAATCCGGAGCTTGTTGTTCTTTCATATTTCCAAAATATCCATAAACACCCGGATCACGAGCCCAACTGAAATTATAGACCATATCTCCTGAATCATTTACAGTGTTCCTATATTTAAAAGGTCTTCCTGGTATGCCAACGGTATGATCAATCCTTGGGTCAACACTCAGACCAGCATCTGGTGGAGTAGTACCATTTTCACTTAAATTGGTGAATATATCTGCCTCGTTGAAAGTATCCAAAAGCGGTAGTCCATCACCATCCGTTTTAAAGGAGTTAACTATATTCTGGCTGGCCAAATGAAATCCACAACATCCATAAAGCCCTGTACCATGTGGCGAATTTAAACCGGTCACAAAACTTACCCTTCCTACGGTGGTACCATCATTAATAGAGAATTGTGCTGCCCAAATTGATTCTGGACCATTATCAAAACCATCTAAGAAATTTTCTCCAAAATCCGGTTGTAGACTACCGGTAACTTCATCTACATAGTCAATCACTTCTTGTAAACGTGCAGTATTGATATTGGTTACTTGGTGTTGTTCATTCTGCTCATAAGCTTGGAAAAGTCGTAATTTAGCTAAATAAGCCGCTGCAGCATTTCGGTCCGCCCTTCCTACTTGTTCTTGTGATTGGGGCAGATTATCAAAGGCAAAAAGAAAGTCCTCGGCAATAGTATTCCATAACGCATCATTATCCACATCATTTGAGGTCTGTGCAATTTCTTCTTGGGTTAAATTTTCTGTGATATATGGAATTTTCTTGAAAATTAATTTGAGCATAAAATGCGAATGTGCCCTTAGAAAGCGTAATTCTGCTTGTCTAGTCGTTTTTTGGGCATACTCACCATCAGGGATATCATTGATAACGGATAGTGCAAAGTTTGCCCTTGATATTGCTTTATAAAAATCGGTCCAAGTTCTAGGGGCCATGAAATCGCCCATATCCGCAATGGTAAGATTATATTGCTCGTACCTGTCTATCTCTCCAACATCCCCGCGTTTTGACTGTGTGCCGATCCGTTGCGGTTGTGTTTCCGTGGGCGGCCCTGTGAACTGGTCAATGTGATTTCCGCACACGAGACAGGCGCTGTACGTGCCGTAGACGTCGCGCTGTTCTACCATATGTCCAGAGCAACGCGGGCAGACCGTTGGTAGTGTGTTCTGGTTCATTTCTTTGTCCACTCATCTAAGAGGTCGCGTTCCTCCTGTGTTAGATCGCAGATGGCGTACCGGTCTTTTGCAGCGTTCTTGTGGTGCGGCCCTATCTCTAGGGGCAGATGATGGTTCTCACATCGGGCCAGCAATGC